>ENA-OQAN01000017-OQAN01000017.1-human-gut-metagenome-genome-assembly--contig:-NODE-17-length-88713-cov-2.135574_pt1 | contig 88713 bp, 98 predicted proteins | sample MGYA00242735_ERZ504527 | MGnify/ENA primary metagenome ERZ504527 (study PRJEB26092, sample SAMD00036230) | human gut metagenome | host: Homo sapiens | study: EMG produced TPA metagenomics assembly of... | reverse complement strand
GTGTCCCCACGCTCTGTTCAATATCTATTTTTCCCATAATTCGCTTTTTTATTTTGATTTCAGATCCAGTACCGTCCCGCCTCATTGACTTTCTGCGCGAACGGCAGCGACTTGCCGATACCGCTGGCAGTCCAGTCACGGCAATACGCCTCGATAGCCTCCTGATGGCTGCATCGCAACTCCCGCTTGTAAAGTTTCAGAGCCTCTTTCTCCGCCCGTTCGGTCGTATAGGTCATGTAGCACTCGCGAGGTTCCTCCACGCCATAAACGCCGCTGGTAGTTCCCCGGCGGATAAACACCTCACGGAAGAAGCTGCGTCCCTCCTTGTTTTCGAGGCGGTTGATGGTGAAGATTTTCTTGCAGTCCACGTCCGTCAGGCCGAGAATCGCCTTGATGGTGTCGAAACGTTCCTTGAATTTGCTCTGGTCGAGCAGCATGACCACATCCGAGTTGTTGATGATGGCCTCTTTCACGATCTCGCTGCCGATGATGTCCTGTATCTCTTGCGTTACCACGCCCACGCTGGCCCAGAATTTACGGGCTGTCTTGTACATGAACTTAATGTATTCCGCCATCAGCGGGCTGGCGATGGCTTTCCACGCTTCCTCGATGACAAGGACTTTACGGTTCTTCTTGATGCGCATTTTCTGCAAGAAAACATCCATGATAATCAGCGTGACAAGAGGAAAAAGCAGCGGGTCATCTTTTATACTGTCGATTTCGAAGACCACGAAGGTCTCGTCGAACAGCGAGCTGTCCATGTTCTCGTTCAGCGTCTTTTCGTGGTTGCCTCCCCGGTAGAAGTCTTTCATCATATAGCGGTAAGTCGAGAGGTCGATGCCCGTGATGCGGTTCTCCTCGCAGATGTCGGGGATGCGCTGCACGGAGTATTCATAAAATGAATTGAACGACAGTTCCTCCACCTTCAGCTCCTTGCGCCGGCTCTCTATCTCGTCGATAATCCCCTCGATGCGGGCAGTGCGTTCCCGTTCGCTTTCGTGCCGGTTCTCACTGCTGTTGCGGTCGTCGATAACAAGGCTTTTGCGCAAGTCCTCACGCTGTTGGGGCGTGAAGCCCTCGAAGCCGTTGAAGTAGCGTCGTAATAATCGGTGATGACGTGTTCTATCAGACGGTCTTCCGTCTTTGTGACCGTACCCTGCGTACCTTTCCAGATCAGCAGGACGAGGTTCTTCAGAAATCCCGTTTTCTCCACGTTCATCTCCTCCCTGTGGATGCGGAACGGGTTCATTGTGATGGGCTTCTCCTCGGTGTAGCTGATATACTTGCCGCCGAAATACTCGCACAACCCTTCGTATGAGTTCCCCGTATCGACCATCACCACGTCCGTCCCCTGTTCATGCAACTGGCGCACGACGGAGTTCATGTGGAAACTCTTGCCGCTGCCAGAAGGCCCAAGGCAGAAAAAATTCGAGTTGTCAGACAATTTCAGTTTTCCCTCTTTTCCCGTGATGTCGATAGCGACGGGTACACCTTGGCGGTCGGTGTAGTAAATCTTCAATGGCGTTTCCTCGCTGTGCTGCACACGTTCCTTGTACATCAGGCACACCGCCGCATCGGAGAGCGTCAGGAAGCGGTCGTATTCCTCGTTCAGGCTGTAACAGTTGCCCGGAAACGAACTGACGAACAGTTCCAGTTGGTTGTATGCACGCTTGCTGATGTGTATGCCCATACGCCCGAAAGCATTTTCCAAGTGATTCGTGCATTTTTGCAGATCGGTGTCCGCAGGCACGCCCACTACCATGTTGAAATGCGTGTACACAAGTTGCTTGCTCTCGCGGGCAATCACCTCCTGCACCGCTTGATGTCCTCGACAGCCATCTGGTTGCTCGGATTGGGGATGCTCGCGTGCCGGTTCTTTTTCTTGTCCAACAGTGCCAGTTCCCGCTTCTGGCCGGGCAGGAAGATGATTTGGTTATATACGACCGTCTCGGCATTCGGAATGTTATCCACTACCGAAACCAGATCCACCGGCATCTCGGCATTGTTCACCTCGATATTGGTGTAGGGACGTATCAGCGAGGGCAGTGCGGCGCAGTCCACATCTACAAGGCTGTACACCTTACAGCGTTTGTCACCCATCGAAACCGTCTCGTCATCCGCCTTGACATTCGTCATCGAAACGACAGGTCCTTAAAGTTCATGGCGAAATAGCGGTCCACATACTCGCTCGCTCCGTCTTGTTCAGAAACCGCACCTGCACGCCGCCGTCACGCAACTGGTCGTGTACCTTGCGGATTTTCACGAGGAAGTCGCGCCACTTCTTGCTGTCGTAGGAGAACAGGCGGCTCTTCTTCGCCTCCTGCGTGACAGTCAGGTAACAAAAGCTGTCCGTGTAAGGACGCCCTTTGAAGTAGCGGAAATAGGATGCCGACAGAAACTCCCGGTTACCGTCCGGTTCGTTGGCGAATTGTTTCCGCACGAAGATGTCCTGCTTGTGCAGGGCATACCCTTCACCCAAGGTCTGTGCGAGGGCGGAGAAAAGGTGCGTGAAATCGTAATAGCTGTCGATGTCGGCAGAATACTTCTGCACCGGATTCTCGATTTTCAGCACGGCGGAATATTCGCCCGTCTTGGTGTACAGCACACCCACGCCCTCCGTATCTTCCACCGAGAAGTAGATGTCCTGAAAGATGCGCTTGCGTTTGCCGCCCGTCCCGAACGCATAGACCGACAAAGCCATGCCCGTACATAAGGCGATGAAAAATAAAATGATGTATAGGGTCATTCCGATATTCGTTTGATTAAATAAGGGCAGGTCTGCCTCGGCTGGAGGCGGACCGCCCGCGTTCAACAATCAATCAGCCACACACATTGTCGTGATGGTTTTTCCTTGTCAGACTTTGCGCGAATAAGCATAGACGTACACGCCACGGTCTGTTTTTTTACTGTGCAGCCCTTTCCGCTGTTTGAGGATGATAAGCGCGATGCCCGTAGATAGGACAGCCGCCAGTACGACCAGTCCGGCCACGAATCCCATAAAGCAGTAGGCGATGATGAAGCCGACAATGGCTCCGCCCGCCGCACCTGCCGCCCAATAGATATAGCGGCCTTGCAGCCCCATCAGTTCCAAAGGCCTTTGCAGTCCCTTGAACAGCTGATAATCCGGGTAGCGTTCCTCCGTGCCTTTCATCATGCAGTCCGTTTTACGCGTCGATGCCGAAGAACAGAGGCAACGCCTGTGCTGCCGCAATCAGGAAGATACAGCTCCCACGACCATCATAATCTTCTTCTTCACGTCCTGCTCCTCGTTGTTCATTGCGATATACACGCTGATGGCACCCACGATGGCCACGACACCTGCAATGGCATAGCAGAGCTTCACCATGATGGGGACATATTTCACGATTTCCTCGGCCACGGTGGACAGCGCGGTCGTTCCTGCGGAATAGTCGCCTGCCGTACTTTGCGCCATAGCAGGCGTGCCCGTCAGCAGGGCGAAGGCCAGCATTTTTACTTGAGTGGAAACTCCCTTGACAAATCCTTTTGCCTTTCGGTACATTCGTTTGATTTTCTGAAACATACTTGTTACATTTTTAGGTGATACTTTTATTTTGAATTGTTTTACAGTTCCGCCGGCTGCCTATATGCGGTAGCCGAAAAAGGCGGGGAACACGATAGAGGCCCCGATGATGAAGAGGCACGCTCCGATAAGTGAGACGATGGACTTGACCACGCCGTCCTCGCCCGTATTCATCTTGATGTAAATCTGGAGAGCGGCAACGACGACAAGCACCGAGGCAATGGCGTAGCAGATGTAAAGTACATACAGCATCATCGTTACCACGAAGTCGTGCATCGTCGCCAGTGCGTCCGCACCCCAACTGTAATTCACGCCGCCGCTTTTGGCCAGCGCCGCGCAAGGGACGAAACACAGTACACATAATATTCTTTTTACTTTTGACATTCTACAACCGGTCTTTGAGGGGTTTCCATTCCAGTTCCGGACGACCGTCCGTCTTACCTTTCGAGATCATCGCCTTGTACAGTTCGTCCGCCGTGTATGCGTCCGACAGGTAAGTCGGGGTTTCTTCCATCTGCTCCTCCGCCTGGACTTTCAAGCGTTCCAGTTTCTCCGCTACGGCTGCCGCACCGTTATCTGCTGTGGCCTCCGCTTCCTGTGTCGCAGGTGAAGCGGTGGGGGTGACGTCCGTTTCGAACTTTCCTCTCCGATACTGAATCCCGTGTCGCTTTCCGTGACGGTAATGCTCTGTTCGTCTTCCGGTACGCCGAGGTTAAAGATTTCCTCATCCGTCTTACTTGTTCCCTTTTTTCCATAGAGGTCCTGCACGATGATGACCGCGTAATAGACGAGATAGACAACTGTCAGGACAATGGCAAAAATAAAATATGATTTCATATTTATTAGTGTGATAATGATTTTTTAATTGAATATGTTTTGCAAAATAAGAGCGCATAAATCAAATGCTAAAATTATTGATTGTAAAACGACTTATTTACATATAAGATTTATCCAAAATCATTAAATCATATTCTAAAATCATATTCAAGAATGATTTTATAGGAGGGAAAATAGAGGTTAGGGTATAAAAAAAGCCCTCCGTAAGGAGAGCTTTTAAGGGTATAAACGACAACCGGAGGGATGCGTCAGCGTTTCTTTCCGCGCAGGTAGTCGTTCAGGTCTTTATAGTCGGCATAGCGGACGGCTTCATTGCAAACATGACGGTAGTACATCCCGCTGATGGTTTCCACCGTCTTTTGCCCGGCAAGGTCATTGTCGAGGTAACAGTGGATATGCGCATACCTTTGCAGGTAATTCAGCGTCTTTTTTAGGTTGCTTACCGAGTTCATCACAAGGTAGTCGCAAGGAGCGTCGATGCAAATGGTGTCATCACTTGCCTGTTTCAAGGTCAGATAAGACAGGAAGTCCATGAATCCCTCAAAAACGCAGACATGGTTCTGCATCTCACCGTGCGACTGTTGTATCAAGGATATATCCTTGCCGTTGATACAGCCTTTATAGTAAGGATTCCGTACCTCGTACCCGCCGGAGATATTGCCGAACGCAAGGGCAAAATAGCGTCGTTGGCGCAATTCGTAGTGCACTTCCCGGCAGAACATCCGTCCGATGTCCGCGTCAATCAATCTCGAATGCAGATACGAGAGCAAGGCATGATGTCGCAACGGCACGATGATAAGGTCTTTCATGTCAGCTCTATCGGTCGGGGTGGTGCGGTCGGTACACGTACTCTCGGCAGTGAGGTACCGGCAGCGTGCCGCTCGATATATGCAAGTACCTCGCTCACGCTTTTCGTTCGGTAAAGGCATTTCCCCAATTCCACAAGGTCGCCTCCGGTCGCTTCGCCGAAATCGTACCATTCGTTCAGCCGGTCGTTGACCTTGAACGACGGCGTCACCTCTTTCCTTAAGGGTGAGAGATACCAGTATTGCCCCGATTTTACATACTGCGCATGGTGGCCGAGCTGTGCCAGGAAGTCCACGATACGCACTTGTTTTGCTTCAGCTATGGTCATATTGATTTCTTTTCATTTCAAATGGTTGGCTTATATATCTGATGCGACTCATTCTTCTTCAAAAAGCATTGTTTCAGCCGGGGTCACGTCGTAATAGAAAAGTTTATCCCGCTTGACAATCAGTTTCAGATTTTCAGTCAGATATTGCAATAGTTTAATCATGACACTGCGTCCGCGCTTAAAACCGACAGCTCATAGGAACTCATCAAGGCTTGCAGCATATTCTCGAAGCCTTTGATGGGTTTGTCTTCGAAAGCGGCAGAGAGGGCCTCCCGATGCTGCTCGATAGACAAATCCGTAAATACTGTCCGTGTTTTAAGTTTTACATTGCTGTCAAACGAGTGGTTTTCCGCAATGACGGGAAGCCCGTTATCATCGACCGCGAAAGCGAAGGGTTTGAACTCCTTTCACGGATATGTAGCGCATGGACTTCGCTGACATTCGGATTTTCGTTGCTCTTGCTGATGACCAGTACAGTTTCCGCCTTGTTGCTCATCTCCGTACCGATATGCCCCCGTACGTTATTGTCACCCTTGTTAAGGTGAAGCACGCAATGTATATGAAGGTCGTATTTTGACGACCATTCCATCATCTTGTTGATGACCTCTACCGATTCGCCGGTATTGTTGATGTCGAGCATCAAGTCCCGAATACCGTCGATGATAACCAGCCCGTAATCCTTTCTCTGGCGCAGGGCATAGTCGATTACTCCCATGCGGACGAACGGGGAGTATTCCCTTAGACAGATGAAGTCGAGGTTTTCGCTGTCGGTCGTTGTGGGCAGTCCCGCAAGCCGGAGGATACGTCCCAACACCGTATGGCAATGAAAGCGGCTTTGTTCCGTATCGACATACAGAATCCTGCGCTTGCCTTCAGGTAAGTGGGCACGGTAGTTCAGGACCTGCTTCCCGGCCAGTGACGCAGCGACAAGAGCCGAGACATTGAATGTCTTTTTCGATTTCGCCTTGCCGGTCGAGGCACTGAAATTACCGAGCGTGGCAATCGTCGAGTTGTCAATCCAGATAATCTGCGGTGGTGTCTCGTAAGTGTCCGTGGCCTTTATCTGCGATACCGAAAGAATGTCCGACAAGCGGTTTTCATCCAGTTCCATTCCTGCGTTGCGGTCAGTTCTTTTTTCGTTTTCCATAACGTCGTTGATTAAAGAATGGTTGCGTAGCGGCCGTTTCCTCTGCCATGCGGACGGCATCGTCTATGGTCGGCTCATAATTCTGCAAGAGCCATTCGTCCAGTTCTTCCTTGGCAAAGTAGATCATCTTGCCGCGTGGCTTGTAGTGCGGTATTTCCTTGCCTGACGTAAGTTTGTACAACATACTTTCGGAAATGCCGATATACATACAGGCCTCTTGGAAGGTGAACACCTTCTTGGTGGTATAGATGGTTTGCTCCAGCAATGCGATACGCTCCAGCAGACTTTCTATCGGGTCCAGTTTCTTCAGAACCGACTCGACGGCGGTGAGCCGTTCACTCAACCGCTCCATGAATGTCAATCTATTATTTTGCATAAGACTGTTATTAAAAATTAGACAATGGAGGTATAACCTCCGTATTGCAGCGCGCTAACGGAGGTCAAAGATAGGGCGAGTAAATAGACTGACAGGAATTTACACCGTGATACTAACCACGTATCACGGCAATTATCACGCTTTTACCTTTCACATACTTCGCTTCTTGACACTTATTGCTATTCTTTCAGTTCATCGATAGCCCGTTTGATATTGTAGCCGCTGACGTCATATTATTTCGCATGGCCGAGAGTGCGGACGAAAGGCTCGATGCCGATACGAATCCTTTCCCGTCTTTTGTTTGCAGAAACCGCCCGCTACCGAGAAACTGCCTGCCATTGGGCATGGATGAACGAATGTTCAAGAAGAGCATCGAATAAAATCGCCACATGACGGATATTGTTTACCCGAATACAAAAGCCCTGTTTACAAGAAAAAAAGGGCTTCCATATCCTCGATACATGTAGAAACACAAAACAGATGATAAGTATTGGCACATGCCGTAATACCTATCATCTGTTTGTGGGTGAAGTTACAACCAAAAGAGAGTGGCTGGACTTCAGTAGATCCGTCATCACGATACATAATAGAGGGCGACGGCATGATGTCATACATCCGTTTTAATTCCAGGCACTTCTCGCAGGAGAAATCTGCTGCGGTAAAAAGTTGTCGGATAAGATGGGAACAATCCGTCAGCAAGCCTTTAACGATATGGATGTTCATCTCATGACAGTTTCGGCAGACTGTATTATCGCAATCTATGTACCGATGACTATTAATGAAATCATCCACATAACGTTCATACCGCTTGCCATCTCTTATGGCCTCCTGGATATAAAATACTCTCGCTTCGGAGAGTAATGTGAAAAACTCTTCCGCTACATCCTGTTCTGTAACGAAATGACGTAAATGCTGCTTTCTCTCAAAAAAGAGAAGACTTTTTGTTCTGTTTTTGCATGTTAAATTACTTGTTTTTTGTTTATACTTTAATTCGCTAATCTTTGCTAAACTCATTTAGGGAAAAAATTTCCCTATTTTTTCCAACAAAGTGACCTAATAAATAATGACTACTGGGCAGCTTTGTTTTTTATAATCGTCAGAGCTTTCAATGCGGCAGGAAAGCCGATGTAAGGCATACACTGGATAACGGCTGCCGTAATTCTTTCCGGGCTGTTACCGGCCTTCAAATTGGCGAGCAGATGAGAATGGAGTTGCGGTTCTGCTCCGATAACAGTCAGCACACAATAGGTCAGCAGTTCACGGGTCGGCGTGTCGAGACCGCTACGGGTCTGGAAATCGCCGAAATGTACCTCTGTTAGAAAACGTGCAACTTTTTCACCCATATCTCCCGGTACATCTTTCAATGCCTCTTTCGTCCGGTCGCCATAAAGTGAGTCTTGGATTTCATGCCCTTTCTCGTAACGGTTTTCTTCGGTCACGGTAGCTTGTGATTCCAACGGCACTTTGATGCCTCGTTCCTTAAAAGCCTCGTTCACGGCTCCTAACGCATTCAGCACTTTCGGGAATCCGATAATCGGAGAACATTGGTAAATCGCTTCACGCAATTCAATAGGTGTTACACCGACATTGAGTGCCGCCCCTGCATGACCTTTCAGTTGGGGTAACTGCTGCATGGTAGCAAGGCATACGCAGGTAATCATTTCACGGGTTTTGATGTCCAGATCTCCCGTGCAGAACACTTCGCCGAAAATATATTTTTGGAGTATGTCCATGATTTCAGGATCGGTTCCTTCTCCATTGAGGGCTTCGCCGCCAAACAAGGCGGTATAGTTCTTTTTGCATAGTTCTATTCTATCCATATCATCCGTTTTTTCGGTTGTTTGGGCTTTTACCGAAAACGAAACGACGACCAGCAATAAGCCGAGAAATACTTTTTTCATTACTTTCAAATATTATTTGTTGAATAAATTGCGGGCATTTTCCGAGAAGAACCGTTCCGAATAAGGCGACAATTCCTTGTCCGCGGTAAATTGTTCACGCATCCGTTGCAGGTTTCCAAGCAATACACCGTCCGGCATATAAGGATAATCCGAGCCGTAGAGAATGTGATCCGGCGAGGTGATTGTCAGTATCATTCTCACGATTTCGGGGCTTGCTCCTCCGGCAAGGTCATAGTACAGACGGGATAGATTACCGTCCCAGTCAATCGAGCCCATAAGTTCCTTTGCCTGCATAGCCGGATGGATAGCTTCATACGGGGGATCGCCATCGGCAAAAACGACCCACAATGAGGAACTATCATCTTGATGTTCGGATAGCGTACCAACACGTTACGGGAAATCATATTGACAACAGCACGGGTCGTTTCAGCCGGATATTCATAGACCGCAAGCGGGGCGGTGGCTATAATGCCGTCATTGACCGGCGTGGGCTTGTGCGGGTGAATGATTACGACAACATTCCTGCGGTTCAAGACCTCCATCAACGGGTCGAGTGCTTCATCCCCGATATATTGTCCCCGGCTGTTCGTGGCCAGCTTGACGCCATCCGCTCCAAGTGTGTCGAGTGCATAAATCGCCTCTTCGATAGCCGCCTCCACATCGGGCAATGGCAATGCCGCGCAAAACTTGAATTTCCCCGGATAGATCTCTTTCAGTCGGGCACAATACTCGTTGTACTCCCGAATAATCCGTCGGCTCTCCCGCGTATCTCCGAACCACGGTTGCGGAGCGGGCATTGTCAAAACGGAATATTCGATTCCCGCTTTGCGCATGAAAGCGATATGCGATTTCACATCCCACGCGGGAAGCGGAAAGGTCTCCTCCATCGCGGCATTATGTTTTTCCAGCACTGCCATATAGCCGGGCAAGATGTTATGGCAATGCACGTCGATAGTCTGTTGTGCCCCGGCCTGCCTCATAAAGAGTATGGACATGACGATATACAGAATGAATCCCTTTCCCATACCCGTTACTTTTCGTCGTTTACATTGGCGAGCCACTCCGCAAATTGCGCTTTCGCCAGCTTCCCGTTCAATAGTTTTCCCGTACACCAGTCGATTCCGGGATACGCTTTGCGAAGATTCTTCTCGCAGTTAGCAATACCGCTGCCACCCGAAGTGGCAAAGGGCACGACCTTCTTTCCCGAAAAATCACAGCTCTCCATAAACGTATTGATTATTGTAGGGGCAATGTACCACCAGACGGGGAAACCAACGAATACCACGTCATATTTACCCATATCGGGCATACGGCCTGCTATACGGGGACGAGAGGACGGGTCGCGCATCTCCACGGAGCTGCGGCTCGCTCGGTCGTTCCAGTTCAAATCGTCTGCCGTATAAGGCTTTTCCGGTACTATTTCGTACAAATCCGCATTTGTCGCCGCTGCCAATTCCTCGGCTGCCTTTCTCGTCGTACCGCTACAAGAGAAATAGACGACCAAAATCTTTCGACTATTCATATCCTTCATTCATGTGAGCGTGTCAGATCATCGGCATTTCCCACGAGCCTCTCGTATCGACACCGGTATTTTCGGCTGCATTTTCCAAACTTTGTATTTCGTCAGCAGTCAAGGAAACTTTTGCCGCTTGCAAGGCATCCTGTACTTGCGAGGGTTTCGTCACGCCGATAATCGGTGTCGTGCCTTTCGCTATCGCCCATGCCAAAGCGACTTGTGCCGGCGTGATACTGTACTTATCGCCGACGGTACGCATTACGGCAACGAGCTTCTCGATTTGCGGTAACAGCGGATTGTAGGTGTCGCCCCGCTGGCTGCCGGCGGGCAATGGATGCGTGGTATCGTATTTCCCGCTCAACGCACCTTGCTCCAATACCATGTAGGCCCAGAAGTCGATGCCGTTCTCCTTGCAATAATCCAGAATACCGGCCTTTTCCGACGAGCGATAGAGCAGGCTGTAATGGTTCTGCACGGCAGAGATATGTACTCCTTCTTTCGAGAGAATCTCCTCCGCACGTTTGATTTGCGCGAGGTTGTGGTTGGAAACACCGATTCGCTTTACCTTGCCGCTTTTTACCAACGGGATAAGGTAAGGTGTCCATTTCTCCACGTCGGCCGGATTGTGTATCCAGTAGATGTCGATGTAATCGGTGGCGAAGCGTTCGAGGCTTCCTGCCAGCATATCTGCTACCGGGTTCTCCGTGTCGCCCGCAATCTGCGGTGTGAACTTGGTCGAGATAAACACATCCTCCCGCTTGCAGTTCTTCGTAAATGCAGAAAGCAGCGTTTCCGAAGCTCCCATGCCGTACACCACGGCGGAATCCCAGAGGTTCAGTCCGTTTACCATCGCCTCGTCGAATACGGGTTTCAGTTCTTCCACTCCGAGATTGTTCCCGAATACTTGGTCGCCTCCGGCGAATCCTGCACCCCACGACCATGTTCCTAATGCTATTGACGGTTGATTTTTCATTTTATATTCCTCCTTTGATTTTAATTGTTATTTGGTTGATTTAACGTATGAAGTTTGTCATCGTATGCTGCTCGTGGGCAGGAAACCCAATTCCGTGTTCACGACCCAGCGCGATACATTTCAGCAGCCATGCCATGTTCCGCGCAAGGGTGCGCATGGTTTGCAGCCCTTCCGTATCCCGGTGAATCTCCTCCGGCGTATTCCCGTGTACTATATTCCAATACTGCGACGGCACGATGGGCATATTGCAGTCCGTCATGTATTTGTTCATCTGGTCGAGTGCTGCTGTCGCACCGCTGCGGCGACAGGTGGCTATCGCTGCGGCAGGTTTGCCGGCAAAGTGGTCGCCGTTGAACTCGTCGATGAAAAATACCCGATCCAGAAACGAAGTCATCGCACCGCTCGCCGCCGCGTAATGGACGGGCGTGCCGAACACGAACCCGTCGTAATCGTCCATCATTTTCACGAACTCATTGACCTTGTCATTGCGGAAACAGCTCCGTTTGCCCACACACGCCCCACATCCGATACACCCGGCTACGGCTGGTTGCCGACCCAGAATGTGGTGGAATCTATGCCTTCACTCTTCAGCGTATCGGCAATTTCGGATAAGGCGGTAGATACACACCCGTCCTTGTGCGGGCTGCCGTTTACCAATAATACTTTAAGCGTCTCCATCCGGCCTCCTTGTTACTTATTCATGTCAGGCAAAAGAACACCTCCGACACCTACATTCTCCGGTTCGTTCTCTTTGATGAATACAAAGATGGCCTGCTGGGGCAGTCCGGTAAGACGGGAAGTAGATTCCGTAATTTCTTTCACTAATTGAGCTTTCTTCTCCTTGCTCATTTTTACCAATTCCATTGTTATCGACGGCATGATTTTTCTGATTTTATTTGTTCAACTTAAATTTTACTTGTCTGTAATCGGGTACTTATTTAACTTGCTCCTCACGGTATTTTTTACCGGGCAGGGTACATTTACCGATCATTTCGCCTGTTTTCAGGTAAGAGTAGGTAGGCATCTCGAAGAGAACAGGCTTCAGTTTGTTGTAGTCCACCTTATCGTTCTCGTTGAGCATAGCCTCCTCCACATACGTGTCGGAGATTTTGCAAATGAAGTTGTCGAACGTCTCCGTCTCGTAATTGTCCACGACTTCGCACTCCATTACCAACGGGCTGTCCTCGATAACGGGAGTGCCCGCCTCGCCGGGATACCATGCGAAAACCCGCGATTTATCGACTTTTGCTCCGCTTGTGATTCCCACATAATCCGCACGGGGGAGCAGAGCCTCGTCCACGACATTTACCGAAAGACGCCCGGTCGTTTTCACGCCTTGATTGGTATGATGCGCCTTGTGCAGACTTACATGATACGGTCATGACCGATAATTCCGACATGGCCGGCCAGCAGCCATGCGGGTTTGTTCTCTATCATCGTCCCCACAACGACTGCCGGTGTGGGATAAAGGGCCAATACCGACCCGACATTCTTTTTCATATTTCTTTCTTTTAATATTACTCTGTTTTTGAATATATTGCAAAGATACCGCACGTCTTGGAGAATCGCTGTATATATATTACGGATGAAAGTAACAGTATTACGGAACGTGCAAATCATGTTTATTCAAACAATTACAGCGTAAACCTGACGACTTACGCTGTAATTGTTTCACATGGGTATATCCATATTATTTCACGGCTTCGGCATACTCTTCGTCCGTTACCGGATCGAACCATGCATTGCTGTTGGTCTGCGGGTTACATTCGATAGCCAGATGAGAAAACCAACTGTCGGGGGCTGCTCCATGCCAATGCACCACGTCCGGAGCGATCTCGACGACATCGCCTGCTTTGAGCCGACGGGCCGGTTTTCCCTTTCCTGATAGTATCCCTCGCCTCCGACACAGATGAGAAGTTGCCCTCCCGTATGGCTATGCCAGTTGTTGCGACATCCCGGCTCGAAAGTCACGTTCGATACCGGTACATTAAGTTCCTTCATTGAGGTCAGCGGAGCCAGCCATGACCGGCCGCTGAAATATTGTTCGTATGCGACATTGGATTTTCCCGTGGGGAATGCGCTGATTTCAGGTACTTCCGTTTTCATGTTTTTAGCATTGTTACAACCGGCAGCAATATGGTAACTGCTACGGCTACAAATAATTGTAAGATTTTCATATGATCAATTTTTTGTTGTAACTCCAATTTCAGATAACCATTCCGCTACACGGCTTTCCGCTTGGGAAAGAGTCCCCGATGTCAGCAACAGGCTTTCCGTGTAAGTCGCGTCGGGACAATGTTTCCGGGCGTCACTGACCGAAGTCGATATTCCACTGCTTCCGCTGGTTGCGAACAATGCGATGCGCTTGCCTGCAAGTTTTGCCGCGTGTTCATGCAAGAAGGTCTGCATCGGCGTTGCCATGTGGCTATACCAGATAGGATAACCGATAAAAATAATGTCATACTCCTCGAAACTCTCGACCGAGGTTTTCACCGGCGGAAAATTTCCCGCCTCGATAGCCGCTTGTTCCTGCTGCGAACGCTCCAACATGGCATTGTAATCCGTGTCGTAGGGCGTTTCGGGTTCCACTTCGATAAGATCGCAGCCGAGTGCCGTTCCGATTCGCTGCGCCACACCTTCCGTATTGCTTGTGCGTGAACAGTAAAGCACCAGATAACGCCCGTCATTATCCGGTGTTTCATCTTCATCATTATCATTTCCCGGTGTTTCGGGTTGTTCGGTGGCAGAGCTTCCGGTTCGATAGGATCTCCGCTACAAGCTGTCGCTGTCAAAGCGAGCAGTAGAAAAGGGAAAAATAGTAACTTTCTCATCGTTCTAAAAATTAAATGTTCATATTATTTTAATTTCTCTGCGGCAAAGGTAGGGCGTTTCGACTGCTCCCGCTGTATCCCGATTACGGATTGAAGTAACAGTATTACGGATTATAAAATCGGGATATAAAACACTTGTAATGAATAGGATGTAGTCAAAACGGCTGTTCTGTATACATATTACGGATATTTGTAACCGTATTCCGGTTTTCACATCGGAAGGTGTCGAATATTTATATGGAATCCTTATTTTTGCACAAAACAAAATGATAATTGCTATGGAAGAAGTAATAAAGGTCGATACAATCGATCAATATAATAAGTTATTCGGGTTGGAAACTTTGCATCCTTTGGTTGCCGTTGTCGATTTATCGAAAGCTCCGGTATGGCCGGAACATTTCCGGTTCAATTATGGTGTTTATTGTATTTATCTGAAAGATGCAAAGTGCGGGACAATCCGTTACGGACGTCAGACTTACGACTATCAGGAGGGAAGTGTTATCGCTTTCGCCCCCGGACAAATAGCCAATGTTGATATGGAACGGGGTATGAAACCTTCGGGATTGGGATTGCTTTTTCATCCCGACTTGATTCGGGGAACGGCTTTAGGGCGTGAAATCAAACAATATTCGTTTTTTTCCTATGACTCGAACGAAGCACTCCATCTTTCCGAGCGGGAACGCACTATTTTCACGGATTGCCTCGATAAGATCGGTCTTGAGTTGGAACACTCCATAGACAAGCACTCCAAACGGTTGATTGCAACCAATATCGAATTGCTGCTCGATTACTGTATGCGGTTCTATGACCGGCAGTTCGAGACCCGTTCAACGGTAAACCACGATATACTGGTACGGTTCGAGCGTCTGATGGACGAGTATTTCCAAGATGAACGCTTGCGGCAAAACGGATTGCCGTCAGTTAAATATTTTGCGGACAAGGTTTGTTTGTCACCCAATTATTTCGGGGATTTGGTAAAAAAAGAATCGGGTAAGACAGCGCAGGAGTATATTCAAGATAAAATAATAGATGTCGCCAAAGAGCAGATCTTAGGAACAAACAAAACGATCAGCGAAATCGCATTCGACATGGGATTCCAATACTCCCAGCATTTCAATCGCGTATTCAAGCGGAGCGTGGGATATACTCCGGCAGAATATCGGAGGATGCAGGCATAATCATGGGAATGACTTTGGATATGGTTAGTATGGAAACGATTGATTTATTCAATCGTTTTTTCAAAATAGACGGTACGCTTCATCCGCACGTAAGCGTTATGGATATTACCGCACAACGGGAGTATATGTGTATTCCATTGCGGATAGGATTCTATGCTATCGCTCTTACTGCATACCGACAGGAACATATTGTGTATGGGAGAACGAATTGCGATTATTCAGACGGTACGTTACTCTTTTTTGCACCCGGAGATGTTTTTCATATCGACCATCCGGACTTCTTATCGAATATCACATTATTAGTATTTCACAAAGATTTGATTGAAGGCTTGTCTCTCGGACTGCATATCGGAGACTATTCTTTTTTCGATTATTATAAACAAGAAGCCCTGCATTTGTCCTGCCGGGAAAAAACTCTCATTTTGCAGCGCTTTGAAGATATACAAAATGAACTTGGCCGGCCTATCGACAGGCATAGCCGGTACTATTGTGCAAAAATATAGAATTACTACTGGATCATTGCGTGCGTTTTTATGAACGGCAATTCATTCTTCGGGAAGACGAGATTCGGCATATATTGCAGAAATCCGATAAAATGCTGGATGAATATTTCGAGGAGAAGAGAACTCCGCGATTGGGACTTCCCACGGCTGCCTATTGTGCGGAACAATTCGGATATTCCCAAGCATATTTACTCGATGGCTGAAATTTTGTACCGGAAAAACATGGCACGAATATACACAAGCCAAACGAATAAGTATTGCCAAACGATGGTTGCAGGAGGAGAATCGGACAATTCCTCAAATAACAAAAGACTTGGGATTCTCATCCGCAAAATACTTTTGCCGTTTATTCAAAGAGGTTGTGGGATATGGACCGGATGAAGTATTGAATTGATTATGATATGATCTGTTTTGTTCCCAACTTAACGCCCTGATAAAAGTGGGAAACTGACAACAAATTAAGTCCAAAAGAAATGATAATATAAATATTATATGGAAGAGTTTAGAATTGATATGCGCAAGTCAGAAGAGGCCGACCCCGCCGAAGGGATTCGTTGTGTGCAACTTTGCTTTAAGATTAACCACACCATGCCCATGACCGAAGAATATAATCGGCTTGTATTAGAACTCTTTATGGGAAACATAGGTGAAGGAAGTCGTATCATGTCTCCTCTGACAGTGGTGCGGGGTAATAGAGTGAAAATAGGTCGGAATGTGGTAGTGATGAATAATTCGCTTTTCATGCTGCCGGAGGTATTACCATCGAAGATGATGTGATGGTAGCCGCCAATGTGCAACTTATCTCGAATAATCATGATTTATACGATCATCAAATTTTGACCTGCAAACCCGTCAGGCTGAAACGTAATTGCTGGATCGGTGCCGGAGCCACCATTCTCCCCGGTATTACGGTCGGGGAAAATGCGGTAGTGGCTGCCGGTGCGATTGTTACCAAAGATGTCGAGGATAATACAGTTGTGGGCGGTAATCCGGCTAAAGTGATTAAGCGAATATAATTCCATCAATCTATTAAAGGGAACAAGATACCATTATTGTTGGCATCTTATTCCCTTATTTTTATATATTTCGTTTCTTGGTATTTATTGCTATTCTTTCAATTCACAGATGGCCCGTCTGATGCCATAGGCCGCCGAGGTCATATTGTTTCGCATAGCCGAGAGTGCGGACGAAAGGCTTGATGCCGATACGAACCCTTTTCCATCTTTTGTTTGCAAAAACCGCCCGCTATCGAGGACTGCCTGCCATTGGGCTTGGATGAACGAATGTTCAAGAAGCGCATCGAACAGAATTGCCACATGACGGATATTGTTTACCCGAATACAAAAAACCTGTTTACAAGAAAAAAGGGCTTCCATATCCTCTATACACACAGAAACACAAAACAGATGATAAGTATTGGCACAAGCGTAATACCTATCATCTGTTTGTGGGTGAAGTTACAGCCAAAAGAGAGTGGCTGAACTCCGGCAGATCCGTCATCACGATACATAATGGAGGGCGACGGCATGATGTCATACATCTGTTTTAATTCCAAACACTTCTCAAATGAAAAATCCGCTGCGGTAAAAATTGCCGGATAAGATGTGAACAATCCGATCAACAAACCTCTAACGATATGGATGTTCATCTCATGACAATTCCGGCAGACTACATTACTGCAATCTATATACCGATGACTATTAACGAAATCATCCACATAACGTTCATACCGCTTGCCATCTCCTATGGCATCTTGGATATAAAACTCTCTCGCTTCGGAGAGTAATGTGAAAAACTCTTCCGCTACATCCTGTTCTGTAACGAAATGACGCAAATGCTGCTTCCCTTCAAAAAAAGAGAAAACTTTTTGTTCTGTTCTTTCATACGAATTTTCTTATTTTTAGAATCACATAAAATATGGAATTCCTTATTACGAATAATATAAAATCATAATCATCAACAAAATATACATAAGAGAGTATTCTTTTAAGTTATTGTAGATGGTCAAGATTCGCTCTCTTATCATTAATATTCTATTTAACCGGTCTTATACCTATTCCGATGTGTCGTCCGTAATTACTCATCCCCCATGAATTTGACGGCAGATAGGTTACATAGGCATTGTCTATATTGGAGAATGTTGATGCCCAATAATACCCCTCGTCAGGTGTACCGACGTTTTGGTCGTATATATAGCCGTTTGCCGGGAAAAACAAACGGGAACCGTTTTTTGCTGTAAACAAGTAACCTTGATTACCTTGTATAGATACCCACTCATGCTCGACGCTGAAAAGCAATTCATCCCATTCCTCTCGTGTCGGCATCCGCCAATCACCTCCCAGCTCCTTTTGAGCCGCATCGTACCATGTCTTGCTTATATCATCTCCTATTACTTGACGATAATATGGATAATTGTTTTCCACGTAACTCTGTTTGGGCTTTGTTTCTCCCCAAGCATAGTGATTCCCTATTTCCCACGCAAAGTCTGCTCCAAGATTAGTGGCACTCCATAATGTACCGAGTCCCATATCGACAACTCCTTTGACCACCAATTCCCGTTTCTCAATATGCCCATCTTGAAATTTGATGTCCAAAACTCTTTTGATTTGTTTCTCGCATTCTTGGCCTTTCTCTGTCAATTGATTATTTAGCGTTGTGGCACCGGTCAGGCCATCTGTATTATCATTTTTCGACAAGGCTTTATCTTGAAAATCCAAGCCGTCAAGCCATTGCTTTACAGTTTCACGGGCTTCCGGTTTCCTCGCTTCTTGTCCGGACATGGAAAATCCATCGATAACCGTAGCCTTAGGAATAATTTTTGTAGATCCACTTTCGTATTTCCAAGTCCGCTTCCTTCATTTGTCGTAAATGGAATGATTACTTTATCATTCAAGTCGTGTTCCTTGAAAAAGAGAACATTACTCTCGGATAAGTGCCCCACCAGATCGGGCCACCTACGAATATTATATCATATTCATTAATGGTAGGTAGTGGTTTGTCAAACTCCGGGTATTCATCATTTTTCCATTCTTCCCGCACCACTTTCAACATTTCCGTATAAGGGATATCATAATTTTTTTTTTGGAAGTAATTTCAAATACGTCTGCATCGGTTATCTCTGCTATGTATTCAGCTAAAAAAGCGGTATTCCCTTTTTCAACCTTACCGACTTTGTAGTTATCGCCTGCCCGTGAAAAGAACAGGACCAATACGCGTTTATCTTTCATCTTTTCCATCATTGCACTTGAATTGATTGCTTCTTGTTTATTCATCTTTTTGTATGTCGTCAGGGCGATAGCACCTATCGCAAGGATAATTACGACAATCCTTAAAATCTTAGTCTGTTTCATATCTATTTTACTTTTAATGTTTTGATTTGGCTGCAAAATTATCGGAATTGACAAACACTTTCGGATGACAAAAAAGGAAGAAAATATAACTTTTCGGGACTGACGCTTGTTTTGTTATTATTTGCCTTTTATTTTTGCATTTATATTCAAGATGAAAATAAGATGAAAAAGATAGCCTTATGCGAATTTGACCCTACAAAATACGGTCAGTTAATGAGTGTGGATGTAGTCGATATAGAGTCTTTTCGGGATTATCTATGGAAAAATCCTGTTTATGGAACCAACTATTATAGCATCTATCTAATCACTCATAGTACGGAAATGTTGGAAGTGGACGGAAAGAGCGTATCCGCACGTCCGGGGATGATCGTTTGCAGCAGACCCGGAGAACTATGGCGTTGGGAAGAGCAATCCCGACAAGAAGGGGTGTATCTTTATTGGACGGATGATTTTCTGAACTCTTTCTTCAGAGATCCTCATTTTATAGATAGTTTTACTTTTTTTCAAGCGGGACGTTCAAGCTCTTTTCTTTATCCCGATACCCGGTTGTTCAGAAGACTGTTGGCTCTTTTCAGCCAGATGCGGGAAGAAATTGCCAGTAAAAAGCTGAATGAGGCACAACATATTTTGCGAGCAGGTGTATGAGACGTTAATGTTATTGGAACGGGCAAACAATATACCTCCCACCAAGGATATGGATTATAGCCGCACTTCATATTATATCAAGGAATTTCAGAAACTTGCCCAAACTCATTACAAGAAGGAGCGTCACGTGGAATATTATGCCGGACGATTATATATAACAAGCAACTACCTCAATAAGATAGTTCGTCAATCATTAGGAATTCCCACAAAACAATATCTATCAAATCTTTTGTATGACGAAGCTGAACGGCTATTGAAATACACCACACTTACAGTCAATGATATAGCCTCGGAGTTAGGTTTGGACACTGCTTATTTTATTAAGGTATTCAGGCAGAAAAAATCTATAACTCCTTTACAATACAGAAATGAAAATTTAAAGAAATAGGGAATCATAAAGAATGTTGGAATAGAGTAATATAATATGCTTCAATGCAGTGAACATAGCTTTCTAAGTCGTTGGTCCAAAAGTGAAGATTGAAACAATTGTACTTGATTAAAACGGGAGAGTGGCAAGTTTATATTTGGACTACCAAAATGACTTGCCACTCTCCGAAATTTTGAATACTATAAATATTTCTCAATTATCTCTTGAGGAATTTGTTTACCATGATCATAATAACGGTCATCTTCCTCTGTAATCTTTCTCAAAACACGAGCAGGATTTCCTACAACGATTGTATTTTCTTCTACATCGCGAGTAACAACACTTCCAGCTCCTACGATAGAATTGTCTCCGATAGTAACACCCGGAAGAATAATAGCACCAGCCCCTAACCATACTCGCTTTCCTATATGAACGGGCTTATTATATTGAAGACTGTATGCCCTTAGCCCCGGAGAAACCGGATGTTGTGCGGTTATAATGGAGACATTCGGACCAATCATAGTTTCATCTCCGATATATATACTCCCATCATCCACGAAACTCACATTGAAATTAATCGTTACATTTCTTCCAAAGTGCACATTATGAAGACCAAAATTGGCAGATACAGGAGGAAGAATATATAATCCTTCTCCATAGGTTCCAACAATCTCTTTCAATATACGTTTCCTTTCTTCCAGCCCTTCCGGAGTGTCTGATGTACGATTAAAATCATTTAATTTCTGAACTAATTTATGCTGATAAGCTATAAGTTCCTTACCTATACAATCATATAATTCGCCTGAATTTAATTTATTTGTATCCATATTCTCTAAAATGATATCGTTATATTAGGCCGCAAAGTTATGTCTTCTTGAACATACTAATGGATAATGAAATAGGAGAAAAATATAACTTTTCAGGAATCGTGATTGTTTTTTGCTATAGTTAAGTGAAAATAGCCTTGTACAAATTTGCTTTGACTATTTTCACCTAACTTATATTGGACTTACCATACAAATAGTATCAATAACTGCGCTATCAGTATTCGCAGGAACATAGCCAAAGGATAAACCGTTGCATATCCTATTGCGGGAGCATCACTCAATGTTTGCTCATTAGCATATGCCAAGGCTGGAGGGTTTGTATTTGCCCCAGACAGCATACCAATAAGCGTATAGTAATTCAAATGACACAGTTTACGCCCAATAGCTCCAATAATCAATAGAGGGACCACAGTTATTATAGCCCCACAAGCTATCCATATCAATCCGTTACCATTGATAATGGTATCTAAGAAACCTTTGCCCGCTTCCAACCCCACGCAAGCAAGAAAGAGAGAGATGCCTATTTCCCTGATTATAAGATTTGCACTTGCTGTTGTGTAAGTAACTATTTTGCATTGTGGCCCAAAACGACTTATCAAAATGGACATAATAAGAGGACCACCAGCCAAACCAAGTTTGATAGGTTGTGGAATTCCCGGAATTGTCAAGGGAATGCTGCCTAAAATACACCCCATCGCAATGCCGACAAAAATAGACAACAAGTTTGGATTGTTTAGATGTTTCACGGAATTACCTAAAAGTATTTCCGCTTTCTTCACATCCGGTTCTATTCCTATGACTGTCACATAATCTCCCATTTGTAGATACAGATTAGGGGAGGCTAAAAAATCTATGCCAGAACGGGTTATATGGTGATATTTACGGCAAGATTCTTGCGTACATTGAGTTGCGCAAGAGTTTTCCCCTGTAATTCCGGTTTGGTTATCCGTATGCGGCATACCATCAGGTTCTTGCCTGCATCTTCCCATCCTGTATGGATTTCTCTACCGAAAAATGCACTGATTGCTTTTATATCAGCAGAGGATGCGATGAGTAATATCCTGTCCTTCAAATGAAGCTCTGTATTTGAATTAACAAGTTCCACTTCATCCTCACTCTTATAATGGCGAATGCGCGAAATGACAAAATGGCGATTGATCAGCGGAGATACATCTTTTATTCGTTTACCCTCCATCGATTCATTTGTGATTTCCAAAGATATAGGGCATACAGTCAATTCCGGTGATTTTCCGAAACATTTTTCAGCATCAGCTCCTCTTGAGGCTTATTTATACGGAATAAGCATTTGAGTGCAAATAAAGCAAGAATAGTTCCTATAACGCCCAAAGGATAGGCTACGGCATATCCTGTTGTAATGTCAAGTGCGTCCGTACCGTTTAGTTCATAATAAGTTTGTTGAGCTGCTCCCAATCCCGGAGTATTGGTTACAGCCCCGGATAAAATACCGACCATAGCCGTAATAGGTGTATCTGTGGTATAATAAAGTATTACGGCAACAGAAACGCTTAAAAGAATGGAAACTATTGCCAGTATATTTAAAGTAAGTCCTCCTTTCTTAAAAGCAGAAAAAAATCCGGGGCCTACTTGTAGACCGATGGAATAGATGAATAATATTAGTCCGAAATCTTTTAAAAAATGAAGTAGTTTTTCATCAAGGCTTAGATGGAAATGTCCAAAAAGAATGCCGACAAAAAGAATACAAGCAATTCCAAAAGATATTCCAGCCACTTTTATTTTACTCAACATAATGCCCAAAGCAATGACTAACGATAGTATTAAAACTGATAATACTACTTCACCATTACCTAAAAACGGCTTGCTTCCCATAAAAAAAATATTGCCAAGAAGTTCCATAACTATACACCTCCTATAAAAGTTCTATATGTTAAATACAAGTAACCTTACTTTGTAAATTTGATTACGTTTCTAATCTTTTTTGCCATAGGGCATGGCGAAATAAATATTCTGACTCCGCTCCAGAGTATGTACAAAAAGTTATGTGTCCCTGTCTTTTGTGGCTTCGGTTATAGGACACAAACATTTGCATATCGCTTCCCTTTATTTTTATATTTTTGTTATATTGTGTAATTTAATGTTTATTGCGTTACATGTGTTACAAAATTTTGCATCTCCTTTATTGCCCATATACCTCTTTCAAATCATTTTTGCTGTAAAAGGCACTGACATAATATTTTGAGAAATCGGCATTATCGGCTGTAACCCAAAAATTGTAATCCTTTCCTGAATAACCATTATCAAGCAATATATGCCAATTGACATTTTTACGGGTGAGAATTTCGGCGTTTTCCTTACATAAAGCGAGTAGCTCTTCCCGCATATTTTTCAAAAGAGAATACTTCTCTATAAGCTTCTTGAATTTAGGTTTTCCTGCTATGGAAAGCCCGTTGTAAAAAAGCCAGACCAACTCGTAACGTGATAACGTGGCACGTACCATTGATGTGTATTTATTTTTTTCTTCAAAAGATAAAAGGTCTGAAGTATCTATGAATTTTATGATGGTGTATAAATGCCTGAAATAATGGTCGAAATAAGATGGTGTGTGACAATTATCATAGCAAGCCAAACCATTCATGCTAATAATTGACGCATACCTATAATTATATCCTCCTTTTCGTCTGATGGTTTCACCGATGAACCATTTCTTCAAACGAAAAGAAGAACAGTTCCCGTCCCTGTACTGTCTTGCCCATTTTCTCATCCTTGTAGCATAAATCAAGAACAATACGTTGTTGTAAAGTCAGCATATTAAAAAATGTATTTTCAAAACGCTGCAATTGTAAGGTCTTATTCTGAACAGCAAATTCTTGCTGTTGGAAACACAAGTCTTTTCGCTGTAATTTAAGTTCGTTACGTTCAAGAAAAATGGCCACGATTACACCGGCAAATGCAAATGCTGAAATTAATGCGTTTACCGCTCCGAAGCTATCTCCAAGCAATGCCTGGGGATTTTCATCATTAGAAACTTCAAAATATCTCTCCGCATACCAATGTGAAAGGAACATGCCCCCAATGCACAATATCAGGCAAACAAGGATGGCTAATATTATTATAGCCGCTATACTATACTTTTTAGACATATGCTGATTACTACTTTTAATATTATTACCTCCGAATGCAATTATTCCAGCATAGTATGTCGTGTTTTGATTTCAAAAGGATAACATTTTGAACCTCCCAAAACAGACATATTGAATGATGGTAATAAAAAATACTTATTCGGTTTGCTTACCTACTATTCTGTAAACTACCTTAAAGCGTTGCCCAAGTGTGACCGTTCCCATCTTTTAGCAAGATAGAATACGATGAGTATCGTTACGGTTTCCGCTATGGTACTGTAAGCCAAATGCCTGTCACACCCCACAGATAAGGCAGCGTAAAGATTCCGATAACAAGAAATATCAGTCCCCTCATTGCTCCTACCAACAACGATAAAAACGCATCGTCCACTGCCGTAAAAAAACTTGCCGCAAAAAGATTGAAACCATTGAATAGGAATGCCAATGAAACGATGCGTGCACCGTTTACAGCCAACTCGGTTACATGACTTTCTGTCGGATCTATGAACATTCCGATAATCTGCCTGCCAAAAATCCATAAGGCTGCCATCATTATCACACCTACGACAAGATTACTTCTAATGGCAAGCCGTGATACCCCCAAAATCCTATTCCATGATTCGCTCCGAAATTATAGCTGATAATAGGGATTACTCCGTTTGCTATGCCGAACATGATATTCACTCCCACGAACAAAATATAATTGATGAGTGTAAAGGCCGCCACTCCATCTGTTCCGGCATACGTCATCAACGTTCGGTTAAAAAGAAACATTGTTATGGCAATCGATACTTCCGCCAACCTTCGGATGAACCATTGTAGCGATGCGCCAAAGCATATAACCGGAAAACGGGCCTTTTGCTTCATGCAGGTTGGGAGTATGGCGTACTTCCCACCATATTACCGAGCCGGAGGCTACCAGACCGATGGTAAAACTCAACCCTAATCCCAGACCGACACCGAATGTTCCCATACCCATTTTTACGAAGACAATGCCGAGGACAATATTCAGGATAATTGTCAGTATCATGATTATCATTGCGAAACGGGGATGTCCCAGTGCTTTTAGTTGATAGTCGCAGAAAAGGAACCCTCCGACACCGAAGAGCAAAGGCATCACACCATGGATGTAGTCTTTTGATAATGCCAGTAATTCTTCATTCGCCCCAAGAAAAACTACAATGTCGTCGGCAAACCAATTGACGAATATCGTGGCCGGAATAATGAAAGCCGCAACACCTAAGATACCACTATGCAAAGCGACTTTTGCCCGTGCATAATTGCCGCTTCCCATATGTATTCCCATTTGAGCCTGCGTACCGACACCGATAATCACCGCAACTGCCGTTACCAAAGCATAAACGGGAGTTACAATATTTACCGCTGCCAACGCTGTGGCATTTATCAGTCTACCGACAATGATGCCATCAACTATCGACTGCATGGCCAGAAAAAGCATGGCTACCACACCCGGCACTGCATAACGAAAAAAGAGAGGTCGCATTTTCCCTCTTGACAGCTGCAATTCAGCTCTTGACATGTTTGTTCCCATAATTTTTTTTTTGGGTGCAAAAGTACAGCTTCTTATACTGGAAATCGAGCCTTTTTTTCTCACTTGTATGGTACTTTTCGGGACAAGATGATGGAAAATTCAATCAATATGCCTATTTTTGATGAAAAAATATGACCAATGCACGTTATTCATTCTGCCATTCAAATGGACACGTTTCAGCAGGTATCACTGACTTGAAAAAAAGTAGAGGAAATCTGATTGACACGAATGGCTGTGTTATTCTCATCGTTACCTCCGGTTATGCTGTAGCTTCTATTAATTTTCGAAAATACCCGTTACGGAAAGGTTTTATGACATTATTCTTTTATGATGAGGTATTTCGCATGGAAAAAATTTCTTCCGCATTCTCTGCCAGATTTGTTACCCTTCATACGAATTAATAGAGGAGGCTCTGATCGACGTTCCATTTCCGAAATTCTGGGATATCCTTTATGAATATCCTGTTTATCATGTGATGCAACAGGAGTGGAAGTTATTGAACGGGTGGTGGGAACAAATGCATTGGATTGAAAATGAAACGGTAGCGGACTATCGTGATGCTTTATTCAGGATACAGTTTCATACGCTTCTTTTGGCAATGAGCGGCAAAATGTCCAAAGGGATGTTTCCGCCTCTACAAGGGGATGTCAACAGGCAATGGAGACTCGTGACGGACTTTCTCCGATTGCTGAATAAATACTGTACTGCAACCCGTGATGTGCAGTTTTATGCCGATGAGTTATGTATTACGACCTCCTATTTGAATAAGCTGTGCCGAAAAGTATTACAAGTTTCTCCTAAAACCTTGATCGACAGACTGACCGTATCGGAAATAAAGAGCTGCTTGGCAAACACGGATTGGTCGGTCAAAAAAAATTGCGGAAGAGTTACAATTTTGAGGATGTTTCCTACCTTTTGCCGTTTATTTTCGACGACTTACAGGGATGTCGCCGATCGATTATCGTAATTATGCGGAAACTTTATAGGTCCCTTTCCCTTGTTAAATATTATAATAGAATATGCTACTAACAAGTTCTCACTTATAAACTTATTCGGTTGATAACGTAATTATTGGATTGATGTTGGTCAATCATTCTTTCTGGTATTGGCTGAAGAGAATACAGTAGTAAATATCGGTACTATTGTTACGAAAGATGTCAGAGAGAATAAACCCGTTAGAGAAAATACTACACATGGTATCGCATCATTGTACATGAGAAACTATATTCTCACAGAGGTAATACCTGTAAGTTATTTCGTTGAAAAGTTTACTTTGGTCTTTCTCTTATATATACCCGGACCAAAGTAAACCAAATTGTTTCCGCATTCATGTGCTTGTTCTTCTAATCGAAAAACATACTCTTTTAACCTATTCAAGAATGATAATCTGCGATAAGATTTCCTTTAGGTTAATCAAACAGCCCATTCACCAGATTGACGGCATCATCTTTCTTCTGATTGATAATCTTAGCGTACACTTGCGTCATCTTAACATCGGCATGGCCAAGCAACTTGGAGGTAGTGTAGAGGTCAGCACCAAGTGTCAGCATCATTGTTGCAAATGTATGCCTCGCTGTGTGAAATGTAAATCGCTTGTCAATTCCTGCCGCTTGCGCCCAAGGTTTGATAAGCAGGTTCATCACCGACGGGTTTGGCAGGTCAAATACATAGTCTTCTGCCATCTTATCCCCACGTTCCGGCATCCATTTCAATGCTTCGGGAGAGAGAGGCAAATAAATTGGCTCTTTGGTCTTTTGCATGGATACGGCCAGACGGCATTGACCTCTATCAACAAATACATCTTTCCACTTCAAACCAATAATATCGCTCACACGCAATCCACAGAAACAGGAGAACAGATAGGCGTGTTTCACGGCTTCATTCTTCATAGGGGTAGCGATTAACGCTTTTACTTCCTCAATGGTCATATACGACCGTTTGCTTTCCGGCAAACGAATCTTATCCGAGTTGTTTATTTTGGTAAAGGGATTCACCTTGATAATCTCTGCACGGACAGCAGCATTCAAAGCTCCATTCAAGATACGGTAATAAGTGTGGAGCGTAAAGTTAGTTACCCGTTTACCCTTTGGACGATATTCCGTCAGCAGATAGTCGATATACTCCTGACAAAAGGCTTTGTCAATCTGATCCATCGTCATTCGCTCTCCGGCAAAATCTTTCAATATGCGGATAGTTACCTTGATTTGGTTGCCATCCTTTTTGCCTCGTTTCGCCTGATTCTCTTTGTAGGTCTCCATCCAGTCCAAAAGAAAAACCTTTTCCCGGTTTTCAATACCAGCCTCACCATTGGTCAGTTCAATGATACGCTTCGACTTGATGGCATTAGCGGCATTCATTGTTACCTGGTTCTGTTTACGAGCGTTGCTATCTGTTTCTGGAATGATGTACATCTTGAGGTACTCATAGGTTCGCTTACCATCCCGGTATATATCCAAATAGAGACTCTTACTTCCATCGGCCAATTCTTTCATCCGAAGACGGATTGGTTCTTTAACTTTAGCAGGCTTCTTTACTCGTGGCATAATTCCTCCTTTTTTTACTTGTTGTTTCTGCCACAAATGTAGAAATAATAATCCATATTGAGAAACAAACAAGAAACAAAAATGTACCAAATAAGAGCCAAATTACAGAAAACAGAGAAAGCAACTGAAAAGACAGTTGTAGATATAAATAATTGATATATAGTTGTTTTATTCTCATTTTATTGGATTTTATTTTCATTTTATGCATTCACTATATAAATCTGGAAAATTCTCGTTGGCGGGAAATCAGAAAGATGTATTCAAGGCTGATAATGAGGATTGTACGGAAGCTGTTTTTGTTGTTCCTTTTGATCAAAGTTACGCCGGTGGATTGAATATATTCAATTACGCTCTAAACGGTCAGTTCTCTCAGGTATATTCCACTAAGAGTTTTGGTGGTTGGGGAGGTTCGGTTGCTGTTCCGCAATTTATAAATACATTTGATCCGGATGACAGTCGTCTGACCGAGAATTATTTGATGGGACAGCAAGTGTATCCCGATGGTTCCAATGTGTTGTGCGAGATAGGCAACAGTCAGGGGATTCCTATGAATATTGTAAATGTGGTTCCGGGGGTTGATTGGGCTGAGGAATTACATGGATATCATTTGGCAAAGTATGAGTATGTTGCCGGTATGTCTCCTGGTGCTATGAGTAACGATGTTTTCCCCTTCCGCTATACAGATATATTGATGATGAAAGCTGAATGTTTGTTAAGGACTGGAAAAGCGGACGAAGCGGCACAAATTGTAACAGAAATCAGACAACGCGCATTCAAGTCTGCTCCGGAAAAAGCGGTAGTCACTGGTGCGGAACTGATGGGAGGGAGTACCTATGATTATGGATTGCGCGAAACAACCTATTTGGACAAGATTAAAAGTCCTAGAACAACTCATGAAGGTGGAGCAGATATAAAATATGGTCGCTTTTTGGATGAATTGGGTTGGGAGTTTAACCAAGAAGGAAGAAGAAGGCAGGACTTGATTCGTTTTGGAGTATGGACAACTAAATCATGGCTTTCTCATTCTGCTACAAATGATATAAATAAGAACTTGTATCCTATTCCAAGAGCTGAATTGGATAAGAATGGTAAGTTAAAGCAGAATCCGGGATATTAGTGGATTGGTAATGAACAGACTGTCCGAAAACCTGTTTGGCACTTTTTGTCATGTGCGGTTCCGGACAGTCTTTTTCTTTTAATATTTATTTGAAGTGATGGTATGAAAAGGTTTGCCGGTTGGTTGTTGTTTTTCTGGGGATGTATATGTTGTATATGTGCCTCTGAAATTTCTATAACAGATTCATGGAAGTATAAAGCAGAGAATGATGAACGTTTTTTCCAGTATGGATTGGAATGATTCTGATTGGGTAACTGTAGATTTGCCTCATACTTGGAATGCCGGAGATGTGATTGACGAGCAACGGGATATAGGCGTGGCATATCTTGGTATAGGAAGAAGTTGTTCATTCCTTCAGAGGCACGGGATAAGAAAATAACTCTTCGTTTGATGGAGTGGCCAGCAAGGCAGACGTCTATTTAAATGGGAAATTATTGAAAACTCATTTGGGGGCATATACCGCTTTCGGAGTTGATATAACTGATATCTGTGAAGTTGGAAAGGAAAATCTGTTGGCGGTAAAAGTGGATAATAGTTCTTCTTTGGGGGAAATCCTTCCACCGGTTTCCGGAGATTTTTCTATTTTTGGGGGTATTTATCGCAGGGTGTTCTTGCAATGGACGGAAAAAGTGCATTTTGTGACAGAACCTTATGCAGCTGTTCCAGTAAGGATACAAACCCCTGAAGTGTCGGTATCTGAGGCGTCAATGCAAATTGTGGCTTTTCTTAAAAATGACTTTACCGATACAAAGCACGTGCACGTCAATGTTTTTCTTTGCGATGAAATGAATCGGATTGTGAAAGAGAAACAGTTGAAACTGAAACTGATTCCAGGCAGGAAATATCCTATATCCACTTCTGTAGGAAGGATAGAGAATCCTCATTTGTGGTCTCCTGAATTGCCTTATTTATATACGGTAAAAGTGCAGGTATGCGATGCCAAGAATGGAGAAATGTATCAAGAAGTAATTTCTCCGGTTGGATTCAGATGGTTTTCGGTGGACAAGACAGGCTTTTATCTGAACGGGAAGTATCTTAAATTGAGGGGAGCTGCACGGCATCAGGATTATGCAGGTTTGGGAACGGCTATTCCCGTTGAAATGAATCGTAGGGATATGCGGTTGCTGAAAGAAATGGGAGCTAATTTTGTGCGTATCAGTCATTATCCTCAAGATCCGGAAATATATCGAGCCTGTGACGAATTGGTTGATAGTATGGTCTGAAATTTGTGTTGTGAATGAAGTGAGAAAAAATGCGGCATTCGCTCATAACTGCAAAGAAATGTTGAAAGAGATGATTCTTCAGAACTACAATCATCCATCGGTGGTACTATGGGGGGCTATGAATGAATTATGGGATTACCATAAGCAAGCTATTGCGTTGGCTAGGGAATTGGAGGCTTTGAAAAAAAGAGCTGGATCCTTATCGTCTTTCTTGTGTCGCCTTTCATGCTTTTACTTGGGAGAAACCCTATACACAGTCTAGTAAGGAGATGTTTAGTATTTCGGATGTTAACGGGGTGAATGTATATGAGTCTTGGTATCAGGGAGATTCTGCTACGATTGCACCTATGTTTGATAAATTTTGTAGTTATTCTACTGCAAAACCTCGTTTTTTGTCGGAATTTGGAGCAGGAAGCGATGAACGTATCCATTCTTATACTCCGCGTACATTTGATTTTACTCCGGAATTTCAATTGGATTTTAATCGCAGATATATCAATGAAATGGAGAAACGTCCGGATTATATAGGTTATTCTATTTGGAATTTGGTTGATTTTCAGGTGGATGGTCGTGGTGATAGCAAGCCTAATCTGAATCAAAAAGGAATGTTGACAGAGGATCGTCGGAAGAAAGAGATTTATTATTACTGTCAGGCTCGTTGGTCGGACATTCCGATGATTCATATTGCCGGGGCCGATTGGACGAAAAGGGTGGAAATTTGTGATGATAGTATAAATGTGCGTAAGATCAGTGTTTTTTCTAATCAGAAAAACGGTGGAGTTAATTCATAATGGAAAGTCTTTGGGTGTGCGTGAAGTGGTAAATGGGGAAGCTGTTTTCGCAGTTCCTTTTATAAACGGAGAGAATCTGCTGGATGCTCGAAGTGGGGCACTTTCAGACAGGCTGAAGATACAGATGAAATTGTTATCTTCCCGTCTTACTGACAGTGATGTGCTTTTGGACGGTCTTTGTATTAATTTGGGACAGGAGCATTGTTATTTTATAGACCCGCAGCTTCAGGAAATATGGATACCCGATAAACCTTATACAAAGGGAAGTTGGGGATATATGGATGGAAAACCTTTTAACTCTTGGCCGGGATCATCACATGATGGAGTTAGGTATGGAGTAGGGGCTGATATAAAAAATACTTTTTTAGAGCCTCTTTTTCAGACCTTTTTGATTGGTACGACTTGTTACCGGCTGGATGTTCCTGACGGAGTATATGAAATTGGCTTTTATTTCACGGAACCTTTCAGTAAGGATGAACGGAAAAAATATTGTGCGTACAGGTGTTTCTGCCGAGGGACAACGTGTATTTGATGTGTCAGTCAATGGAGAAAAATTGATAGATTCATTGAATCTGGCTGATTCTTATGGCGAGCAGACAGCTGTTGTAAAGACACTTGTGGTCAATGTGCGGAATCATGAAGGACTGGAGATTCTGCTTTCTCCTCAAAAAGGACAAGGTGTTATTAGCGGATTAAAAGTAAAGAAAATACGATGATATGGGCTGAAAAACTTCTGAATGAGTAAAATGGTTATATTCTTTCTTTTTCTGACAAGATTCTTTTCCATGAAACTCAGGGACAGATGTACTTTTGCTGATGTAAAATTTGAATAAAAAACGGTATGTTTAAGAAAAAGAGAAATATAGGGAAATTGTTATTAGGTTCCTTTTTGATTGTGGCTGTACTGACAGCATGTATGGAGGAAAAAAAGGGAGATGAAGATAGATATGCTTTCACGTCCCGGTACGATAGATAGGAATGTCAGTTATCAGGGAAATCGTTTGCCTTTGAAACCATTGCATTTTATAAAATTGCCGGTAGGAACCATTGAGCCGGAAGGCTGGCTGAAAAAGTACCTGCTGTTGCAAAAGAGGGATTAACCGGGAAACTGGGTGAAATTAGTGCGTGGTTGGATAAGAAGGATAATGCGTGGTTGCTGTCTGGTGGAGATCATGGTTGGGAAGAAGTCCCTTATTGGCTGAAAGGATATGGTGATTTGGCTTATATCTTAAAAGATTCTGCTATGATTGCAGAAACAAAAGTCTGGATTGAAGCAGCTATTCAGAGCCGGCAACCGGATGGCTTTTTCGGTCCGGTGAATGAACGTGGAGGGAAGAGAGAACTTTGGGCGAATATGGTAATGCTTTGGTGTTTGCAATCTTATTATGAATATTCTGGTGATAAGAGAGTGTTGACTTTGATGACTGATTACTTTAAATGGCAACTAACTGTCCCCGATGATAAATTTTTGGAAGATTATTGGGAGAACAGCCGTGGGGGGGATAATCTGTATAGTGTTTATTGGCTTTATAACATCACAGGAGAACAATTCCTGCTGGAGCTTGCTCGGAAACTTCATCGTAATACGGCAGACTGGACAAATGAATCGGATTTGCCTAATTGGCATAATGTGAATATTGCACAGTGCTTTCGTGAACCGGCTACTTACTATATGCTTAGTGGTGATTCGGCAGATTTGCAGGCATCTTATCGAGTGCATCATCTGGTGAGACGTATTTTCGGACAGGTGCCGGGAGGTATGTTCGGAGCGGACGAGAATGCCCGTTTGGCTTATATTGATCCACGACAAGGTACAGAAACTTGTGGATTTGTAGAACAGATGGCGTCTGATGAGATAATGCTTCGTATGACCGGTGATCCTTTTTGGGCTGAGCATTGCGAGGAGGTCGCTTTCAATTCTTATCCGGCGGCGGTAATGCCTGATTTCAAAGCTTTAAGATATATTACTTGTCCCAATCAGGTGGTGAGTGATTCTAAAGACCATAAACCCGGAATTGATAATGGTGGTCCTTTCTTGGCTATGAATCCTTTCAGCAGTCGTTGCTGTCAGCATAACCATGCGCAAGGCTGGCCTTACTATATTGAAAATTTGGTTTATGCAACTCCGGATAACGGGCTCGCCGCCATTATTTACGGTCCGTGTTGTGCACAGGCGAAAGCAGGGGTAAACGGTACTGAAGTTATTCTGAGAGAAGAAACAAACTATCCGTTTGAAGAAATGATTCGGTTTACAGTGCAAGTTTCCGGTAAAGTGGATTTTCCATTATATCTTCGTGTACCTGCTTGGTGCAAGGGGGGGACATTAATAGTTAACGGAGAAACGGTAGCTGCTGGTATGGAGTCTGGTAAATATGTTCGTTTGGATAGAACTTGGAGTAATGGAGATGTGGTAATCTTGCAATTACCCATGTCTTTATCTGTTCAAAGATGGCAGACCAATCAAAACAGTGCCAGCGTGAATTACGGTCCTTTGACTTTCTCTCTATTGATAGAGGAAGAGTATAGAAAGGTAAGTAGTGCAGAAAATGCTATATGGGATTCTAAATGGCAGAAAGGTGCTGATGTCAATGCTTGGCCTACTTATGAAATCTATCCTCAAAGTGCTTGGAACTATGCTTTGAAATTGGATGATAAGGTTTTGGAGCAATGCTTGAAAGTCGAGAAGAGAGAATGGCCTTCAGACAATTATCCTTTTACTGCTGATAACGTTCCTCTAGTGATAAAAGCACAAGGGAGAAGAGTGCCTTCTTGGGGCATAGATCAATATGGCTTATGTGGTGTGTTGCCGGAAGAAGGGGCTCCGAAAAGTGAAATATTGGAAGATATAACCTTGATACCGATGGGAGCTGCCCGTTTGCGTATCTCGGCATTTCCTGTAACTTATGAATAATTTTATATTACTATGAAAAGACTGTTATTTGTGATTCTATTGACAATTATGGGATGTTGCGGTGTACATGTGCAAGCCGTTGGATACGAAAAAATTATTAATCCGGTATTGCCGGGTGATCGTCCTGATCCTACTGTCATTGAAATAAATGGAGAGTATTGGGCTGCTGCGACTTCTAATGAATGGTCGCCGTTGTTCCTATTTTTAAATCAAAAGATTTAGTGAACTGGGAATTGGTGAATTATGTTTTTCCGGATGGAGCACCTGATTGGGCATTGAATAATTTTTGGGCCCCGGAATTATCGTATGATGAGAAACAGGGAAAGGTTTATCTGTATTATACAGCCCGTGACAAGAGGACAAAGAGATTATCGTGTGCGGCGGCGGTAGCTGATTCCCCGATGGGAGGTTCAAAGATTTGGGACCGTTGGTTGCTCAGGAACCAGGCTCTATTGATGCTTTTGCTGCAAGAGATGAGAAGGGTAAACTTTATCTTATATGGAAAGAAGACGGCAACAGTATGGGCTTGCCTACAAATATTTGGGCACAGGAGATGACGGAGGACCGTACCCGTCTGATAGGAGAAATGACTTCCTTGTTTTGTAATGACACTCCTTGGGAGGAAGGGCTGGTAGAAGGGGTATGTGTTTTTAAAAAGCAGGATTATTTTTATATCTTGTATTCGGCAGCTAGCTGTTGTGATAAAAAATGTAATTATAAAACAGGAGTAGCCCGTTCCAAATCTTTGCTGGGTAAATGGGAGAAGTATGAAAAGAATCCTATACTGGTAGACAATCAGGATTGGCGTTGTCCCGGACATGGTACTATAGTTCGGAAAGATGGAAAGGAGTTTTATTTGTATCATGCTTATAATAGGAGTGGTTCGGTATATGTCGGACGTCAGGGCGTGTTGGAGGAATTGTGTTGGGGAGAGGATGGCTGGCTTATTTTAGGAACGATGCCGTTTATAATCGTCCTAATTTGTCTTTGGATTATGTGGATTCCTTTAAGGGTAATACACTAGCTCCCATTTGGCAATGAGGGTAACCCAGAAAATAGATTATCAGACAGGAAAAAACGGATTACATCTAGGAGCATCTATGGAAAACAGGGAATTGGGTACTCTGCTGGTACAACCTGTCAAGGCTTTGAATTTTTCGTTGACTGCTACTGTTGATAACCGGAAAAGTATGGCTGCGGCTGGTATCGGTATTATTGGTGGAGCTCATAATGGATTTGGCGCTCCTTTAGCCGGTATTGGCATATCAGTTTTGAAAGATAAGGTGGAAGTATGGAAAAATGTAGATGGTAAGTTGATGTCTTGGCTCAAAGTGCTATAACGGTGTCAGCAACGACACAGGTCAGGATGACTGTGAAAGACGGGTATTGGCTTTGCTTTGAGTTCCGGAAAGGGCAGAGGTGGATACCTTTGGCAACGGAAATAGATGCTTCGCCGTATGTTCCGTGGGGAATGGGCTTCCGCATAGGCTTGTGTGCTAAAGGGGGAGACGGAACCTTTGCTGATTTCTGTTAAGATTGAATTGATTATTGATTGTGTTTTTATAAAATCTGTTACCATGAAAAAATATAGGTTAGTATTCGTTTTAAGTATATTGTTTTTAGGAGTGATCAAGTTGACTGCATCGGAATATGAGCAGGTGCGCAAAGCACCTCGTGTACATGTTCCGGTATGGCAGTCATTTGCACTGTCGGAAGTCGAATTAACCGATAGCTATTTTAAGAAAGCGATGGATTTACATAAAGGATATCTGCTGTCGCTGGATGTAGACAGGCTCATTCCACACGTACGCCGTAGTGTCGGTTTGCAGGGGAAAGGAGATAATTACGGAGGATGGGAGAAGCATGGTGGATGTACCTATGGTCATTATATGTCTGCTTGTGCCATGATGTATGCTTCTACAGGCGAGAAAGCCTTGCTGGATAAATTGAATTATATGCTGGATGAACTGCAAGAGTGCCAAAAACAGACCCCGGATGGTTGGTTCATTACCGGTAAAAGAGGAAAGGAGGGTTATTTGCAGTTGCTTCAAGGGAATGTGGTGCTTAACCAGCCGGATGAAACCGGACAACCTTGGAATTATAACCAGAATGGGAACTCATGGTATTGTATCCATAAGATTTTGGCGGGATTGAGGGATGCATATGTCTATGCAGGTTGTAGGCAAGCCAAGGATATATTGATGCCTTTGGCGGATTTTATTTCTCATATAGCCTTGAATAGCAATAGGGATCTTTTTCAAAGTACCTTGAGTGTGGAACAGGGGGGGATGAATGAAGTTTTTGTTGATATTTATAGTATTACCGGAGATAAGAAATTTTTGCAGACGGCAGAAAGGTTCAATCATATCAATGTTATTTATCCGATTGCTAACGGAGAAGATGTGTTATTCGGTCGCCATGCTAACGATCAAATACCTAAATTTATGGGAGTAGCCAGAGAGTATGAGTTCTCACCCAATGATATTTATTATCAGGCTGCCCGTAACTTTTGGAATATTGTAATTAAAGATCACACATTGGCCATCGGTGGAAATAGTTGTTATGAGCGTTTTGGCGTACCGGGTGAAGAAGCAAGCGGCTGGACTATACTTCGGCAGAAACTTGTAATACATATAACATGTTGAAATTGTCAAGACAGTTGTTCATGTTGGATGGTGATTATAAATATCTGAATTACTATGAACATGCTTTATATAACCATATTCTTGCTTCACAAGATCCTGATATGCCGGGCTGTGTGACTTATTATACTTCTTTGTTGCCGGGATCATTTAAGCAATATAGTACTCCGTTTGATTCTTTCTGGTGTTGTGTGGGTACAGGGATGGAGAATCATTCTAAGTATGCCGAATCCATTTATTTTAAGGATAACCAAGAATTGCTGGTCAATCTGTATATTCCTTCACGTCTCCACTGGAAGGAAAAAGGTTTGAAGCTGACTTTGGATACTTATTTCCCGGAGTCGGATACGGTTACAGTAAGGATGGATGAAATAGGGAGCTATACAGGAATGCTTCTGTTCCGTTATCCGGATTGGGTGAGCGGTGATGCTGTAGTTCGTATTAATGGAAAGCCGGCACAGACGGAAGCACATAAGGGAAGCTACATTCGCCTGTTGGATTCTGTTAAGAGCGGAGATGTGATAACATTGGTTTTCACACGTAACTTATATATTGATTATGCAAAGGATGAACCTCATTTCGGCTCTGTCATGTATGGCCCGATATTGCTTGCGGGAGGATTGGGGACGGATGATATGCCCGAAGATAAGGTTATTGACAATCGTGCTTGTCGTGAATCGCTTCCGGCAAAGAATATTCCTATGTTAGTGGGTCCATTGGCCGATCTGGATAGCTGGATACAATGTTCTTCACAACATCCTTTACGGTTTACAGTAAAGAATGGAGGTGGACGAACAAGGGTAGGTTGATCCCTTATTTTCAAATGCATCATCAGCGGCATACTGTATATTGGAAACTTTATTCTCCGGATGAATTTGTTTATCGTACTCGTTCTTTAACGGATGAAGTGAAGATCGGTGACGAGAAAGATGAAGGGAAACATGCGTTGCAAGGGGAGAATGATTCTATTTATTGGCATGATTATTTTGGGCAAAGAATACTCGGTTCCGTATGGCAAAAGACGGATGGTTTTCTTACACACTTCATATAAATAAAACGGAACAAAAGCCTTATCATCTGATTTGTCGTTTCTGGGGAGACGAGCCTGATACTTGTCAGTTTGATATATTGATTGACGGCAACTATCTACGTACTGTCAGTTTGAATCGAAAACTATATCTGACCTATGTGGACGATGTGTATTCTATTCCTGCAGACTGGACTCGTGGAAAGGATAAAGTGAATGTTACTTTCCGTGCTGCTCAAGGGAAGAATGCCGGAGGATTGTATGAATTGAAAATTACTTCAGATACGAATTATAGATAAACTTTAAATATAGATTACCATGAAAAAAACGTTGGTTATATTATTCGTCGCCGGGGTTCTTGCCGCGTGTAAGTCGACGGATAGCAATAAATCTGATTATCAATACAAGGATGTACCTTTTACCAATGTACACTTTTCTGATAATTTCTGGGCATCTCGTATTGAAACCATTCGTAGTGTTACCGTGCCTTTTGCTTTTCATAAATGTGAGGAAACTTATCGTATAGATAATTTTGCAGTAGCGGGGAAACTGATGGAAGGAAAGTTCAATTCCCCTTATCCGTTTGATGATTCGGATGTGTATAAGATAATGGAAGGAGCTGCTTACTTGTTGGCGGTGAAGGAGGATAAAGCGCTGGATATGTATATGGACAGTCTGATTCATCTGATAGGAGCTGCGCAGGAACCGGATGGTTATCTTTATACTACCCGTACTATTGGCGGGGATTCGCAACATCCGTGGGCTGGCAGTAAAAGATGGGAAAATGAACGTGACAACAGCCATGAATTGTATAATGTAGGACACATGTATGAGGCGGCTGTAGCTCATTATCTAGCTACCGGAAAACGTTCATTTCTTGATATAGCCATTAAGAGTGCGAATTTGTTGTGTAATACCTTTGGTCCTGAAGAAGAAAAGATTACTGTAGCGCCAGGGCATCAGGAAGTGGAGATTGGCTGGTAAAGCTTTATAGGGTGACAGGAGATAAACGTTATTTGGATTTGTCACAATTCTTTTTGGAGGCTCGTGGAAAGTATGACAAATATGATCGGAATAGTGAGGATCAGTTCCGTAACGGATCTTATTGGCAGGATCATAAGCCAGTCATTGCTCAGGATGAGGCTGTAGGCCATGCAGTGCGGGCTACCTACATGTATGCTGCTATGACAGATATAGCCGCTTTGAAAAACGAGCGGCATTTTGAAAATGCTGTGGGTAAATTATGGGACAATGTAGTAGGGAAGAAGATGTATATTACCGGAGCTATTGGTTCAACTCGTCATGGAGAAGCGTTTGGTAAAAACTATGAGTTGCCTAATAGTACAGCTTATTGTGAAACATGTGCTTCTATTGCCAATTGCATGTGGAATTTACGCATGTTCATGCTGCATGGTGATGCCAAATACATTGATGTGCTGGAACGTTCTTTGTATAACGGGGTGTTGAGTGGCATTAGTCTGGATGGAAAGAAGTTTTTTTATCCAAATGTCCTCTCTTGCGATGAAAATGGCTCAGAGCGTAGCGAATGGTTTGATTGTTCTTGCTGCCCTTCTAATCTAGCTCGTTTTATTCCTTCGGTGCCAGGGTATGTGTATGCCACTTCTTCCAAAGGATTTTATGTGAATCTGTATGGTGCCAACCATGCTGATGTAGTTCTAAAGAATGGAAAGCATGTACAGGTGGAACAACAGACGGATTATCCGTGGAATGGAAAGATAAAGTTGATATTGACTCCGGAAACCCCGGAAGATTTTGCTGTTATGTTGCGTATTCCGGGATGGGTAAATAGTCAGCCTGTACCTTCCGATCTTTATACTTATACCAGGCATGATAAAGGAGCCGTAAAAATTACAATCAATGGAAAACCCCGGGATTTTGTAATGGAGAAAGGATATGCCGTTTTATCCGGTAGTTGGAAACAGGGGGATACAATTGAACTAAGTCTTCCGATGGATGTCCACAAGGTTTCAGCAAATGATAAGGTTGCTACGGATGTGAATCATCTTGCCGTAGAGCGTGGCCCGATAGTTTATTGTGCAGAGTTTGCTGACAATGGAGGGACTGTATTGAATTATGTGCTGAAACCGGAAACGGCTTTTGAGCTGCTCCTGCTTCTATGTTGGGAGGTGTGGAGATATTGAAAGGAACCACAGAACGCATTATTGCCGAGAATGATTTTAAGGAAATAAAGTCTGTGACAGATTCTATCCTGCTTATTCCTTATTATGCACGGTCTCATAGAGGAAATGGTGAAATGGCTGTGTGGCTTCCTTCCGATGAGAATATATTGAAAGATCAGCTAAAAGAACGTGCCCGTATTACGGATAAAGTTTTTATCGGTAAAGAAAGTTCGGAAACTGCGCATCAGTTGAAAGGTGAGAATACTCATACGGGAGGACCAAATACATGGCGTGATGCCTCGGATGGTGGATGGTTTTCGTATACCCTGAGAGTAGATCCGGTTCAACCGATGGAATTGGTTTTGACTTATAGCAGTACAGATGGAGGAAATCGTGAATTCGAGATATTTGCCGAACATGAAAAGATAGGGGAGCAAAAATTACGGGTGGAAACTTTTAGTGCATGGATTGATAAAGTGTATCCTATTCCTGTTGATTTAACTCGGGGGAAAAGTCATGTAACTGTTAAGATACAGCTTTGCCCGGTATGATTGCTGGAGGTGTGTTTGGTTGCAGAATGCAGAAGCAAAAAAATAGGCCTATGAAACGCTATATTATGACCACCGGATTGATGTATATATGCGTGTTTTTGTTCTTTAGCCCAAAAACAAATGATGTATGGAGATACAAGCCGTATTGGAATACCTTTTTCTAAAGATCCTCATGTAGTGGAGTTCCAAGGTAAATATCTGATGTATTATTCTATTCCTCCAAAGCAGAATGGAAACGCGGAAGCGCAAGGTTGGGGAATAGGCATTGCCGGGAGCAAGAATCTGAAAGATTGGCATCGTATTGGAGAAATCATACCTCAAACAGCTTATGAGTCTAAAGGGTTATGTGCTCCGGGTGCTTTGGTAAGAATGATACGGTTCATCTATTCTATCAGACGTATGGTAATGGTGCTAAAGATGCTATTTGTCATGCATGGTCTGAAGATGGGATCCATTTTGTACGTAATGCTACAAATCCTATTTTTTCTCCGGAAGGGGAGTGGAACTGCGGGCGTGCCATCGATGCGGAGGTCGTTTTTTTAAAGGATCGGTATTATTTATATTATGCAACTCGTACTCCTGATTATTCTACCCAAATTATAGGAGTTGCAATGGCACCTGCACATACGGATTTTTCGAAACAGGCATGGAAGAGTCCGGTGAATCATCCGGTGCTTGTTCCCGAATATCCTTGGGAAGAGAAGTGTGTCGAAGGAGCATCTGTTGTGCAGATGGGAGATGAGATGTTTATGTTTTATGCCGGGGCCTATAATAATCGTCCTCAGCAGATTGGAGTTGCTAAAAGTAGTGATGGTATTCATTGGACAAAACTTTCTAATAAACCCTTTCTGATGAATGGTGATCCTGGAACATGGAATTGCTGTGAGTCCGGACATCCTCATCTCTTTAAAACAAGGAAAGGAAAAACATATTTATTTTATCAAGGGAATGATGACTTTGGTAAAACTTGGTTTCTTTCGAATATGGAGGTCAAATGGAAGAATAGACATCCTTTTATCGCTCATTATATAAATCAAAAAGCACATTAAATATGAAGAAAATATTTCTTTTTCTATATACCTTATTGGTCTTTTCCGGTGTATACGCACAAGAAAACAAGGTAAAGGTGGAGCCGGTGAATGGAGATAAAATTTCTTTGTTCTCTTTAAAAGAAGTCCGTTTACTGGATAGTGATTTTAAACATATCATGGACCTGAACCACGCCTATATGCTTTCTTTGGAACCTGACCGTTTGCTGTCTTGGTTTCGGAGAGAAGCAGGTTTGACACCTAAGGCACAACCCTATCCTTTTTGGGAATCTGAGTATATGAACGGGCATGGACCTTTACCGGGACATATTATGGGGTTTTATCTGTCTGGAATTTCTATGATGTATGATTCTACGGGAGATACTGCAATTCTAAGTAGATTAAGCTATATCTTGGAGGAGTTATCTCTTTGCCAGCAAGCTGGAGGTGATGGATATTTGTTACCTACTATTTGCGGTAGAGCTATTTTCGAGAATGTGCTGGATGGAAATTTCAAGACTTCTAATCCTTTTATTGAGACTCCTTATGACAAATGCTGGGAACTGTGTATGTCATGAACAAGATCATGTTGGGGCTTTATCAGGTTTATATGCGATGTGATTTATTACAGGCAAAAGAAATATTGGTAAAGATGGCAGACTGGTTCGGCTATTCAGTCATTGACAAGTTATCACATGATGACCTTCAAAAATTGTTGGTGTGCGAGCATGGCTCTATCAATGAGTCTTTTATAGATGTTTATCAGATAACGGGTGAGGAGAAGTATCTTAAGTGGGCACAAAGACTCAACGATGAGGATATGTGGGTTCCCATGTCTGAAGGAAAGGATATATTGGAGGGTTGGCATGCTAATACCCAGATTCCTAAATTTACAGGTTTCGAATCTGTTTATCGTTATGATAGTAATGAACGTTTTACCACAGCTGCCCGTTTCTTTTGGGATACAGTAGTGAGAAAACATACTTGGGTGATGGGAGGTAACAGTACAGGAGAACATTTCTTTGCTCCTGAGGAATTCGAGCATCGAATAGAATTGAACGGGGGACCTGAATCTTGTAATTCGGTTAATATGCTTCGTCTGACAGAGAGTTTATATTGTGATTATGCCGAGGTGGAGAAAGTGGATTATTATGAGAAAGTCTTATTTAATCATATTTGGCCAACTATGATCCTGATCAGGGTATGTGTGTGTATTATACTTCCATGAAACCGGGACACTATAAAATTTATGGAACTAAATATGATTCTTTTTGGTGTTGTACCGGGACGGGGTTTGAGCAAACAGCAAAGTTTGGGCAAATGATTTATGCTCATACAGATGATGCCTTGTATGTAAATATGTTTATACCATCGGTAGTTACATGGGATAAAGGAATCAGTATTCATCAGGAAACTGCTTTTCCTGATGAAGGTGTTACTAGTCTTACTGTTTCCGGAGAGGCTGTTTTTAATTTAAAGATACGTTGTCCTTATTGGGTGGGAAGTTCGTCACTCAATGTAATTGTAAATGGTAAGAGAGAGAAAATAAAGGCTGGTGTGGATGGATATGTTTCAATAAACAGGCAGTGGAAAGATGGAGATAAAGTACGGATAGAGCTACCTATGAAATTGGAAATAGTGCCTTTGAATGAGGCGACTCATTATCTTGCTTTGAAATATGGGCCTATTGTTTTGGCAGCTAGAATTAGTGACGAGCATTTATCGAAAGATGATTTCAGATCTGCACGTTCTACTGTTGCTATGAAAGATTATCCAGTGATAGATGTGCCGGCTTTTATAGGGGATATCCGGAAAATACCGGCTGCTGTTATCCGGAAAAAAGGAGAGAAGCTGGCTTTTTTGTGTAGTAAGGATAATGTAGTATCCAAGCCTGTAGAGCTGGTTCCTTTTAATACTATTCACTGGAGCCGCTATGCCGTATATTTTCGGCATTATGATAAGAAAGAGAACTATTTGGCCGAGCTGAAGAAATCGGAGCAATTTAAGCAAGAAGAGGATAACTTGAATAAAAGAACTGTAGACAGGGTCATTATTGCAGATGCTGAATCTGAGAAAATGCATAAAATGGAGGCAGTAAATTCTACAGCTGGTGAGAATTGGCGGGATGCTTCTAAAGGTGGATATTTTATGTATGAAATGAAAGTTCGGAAAGAGATGGAACAGTCTGTTTGCTTACAGCTTTTGGGAAGTGATTCGGGTAATCGTATTTTTGATGTTTTGATTGATGGTAAATGGATAGATACTATTGATTTGTCTAAACCTTGTAAAGAAGGAAAAGGACTGTATAGATGTTATATTCATATTCCTGCTGAATATATAAAAGCAAGAAAAAATGTAACAGTGAAATTTCAGGCAAAGAATGGTTGTATAGCTGGGGGGATTTTTGATGTAAGGATTGTGTCTGCCATTTCGGTTCAAGACATGTAAATAAGAGCAGCTTTCGTTTTTAAAACATTCTCCATAGTTCGACTGTTCTAATGATAGTACAAACAGAAAAAATAATGATTATGGAAAAATATTTTATTCATAGCAATGAACTGCATTTGATTGATATGGATAAAATTCATCAGGCAGTGGAAAGGATCGTGGACTCATTGGATATGGCTGCCGGATCAACTTGTCATTTTGATCTTTATAAAGTGGTGGAAACCTATTTTAAAGATTTGGATAAAAGAAGGGAAATAAACTGCTTATTGGGTATTGTGGATACGGAGGAGGAATTGGAGGAAAAGATGGAAGGCTTTTGAAATCTATTTTTTAATTTGTTTTGTTTTCTATTCTTTATCTATTTTTACTGGGTGAAGATAAGTCTTCCTTTTTCATACTATTTCTGTTTATAAGACAGAGATGGTTTTAAAGTTTGTAAAGGCAGTTGGTTCATACTGAACCGACTGCCTTTTTATCTGAGTTCTATTGGTGGTTCTTGGGAAATTATATATTAGGAGTAATCTCATAGTATAGGGTTATACATGATTCTTTATTCTGAAAACTTTATTTAATTCTTAGGTTTTTGTAAGTTTGCTAAATGAAATCTAATAGAAAATAGAATGAAAACATTTAGACTAGTATTCATAATTCTGATAATGAGTGGATTAATATTTCAGGGGAGAGCTCATGTCTGTTGGGACGATCTAGAGTTCAAACAGTTTTCCACTCCTGAAGGATTACCGAATAGCATGGTTCACCAAGTGTATCAGGACCGTGACGGATATATTTGGATTCCTACTTTCTATGGATTGTTTCGTTATGATGGTTACGAGGTCCGTACCTATAAATCAAATCTTTATACCCCTGGCCTTCTGGTTAATAATAATGTGCTTTGTGTGGAAGAAGATTATTCTCACCGGCTTTGGATTGGGACTCACGAGGGACTCTGTATGCTTGATAAACGGACAGGGAAGATGAAAAATTGCAACTGGATGGAGTCAGCAAACAACGGCTGAATGAAATTCATGTAACAAAAGAGAACCGGGTTTATCTGGGGTACATCCGTGGAATGGCTTATTATGATGAAATGCAGGATACATTGGCTTTGATGACTCGGAAGAATTGTAGAGGGGACGTACCCGAATCTGTGAATATTCAAACTTTGTTTGAGGATGTAAATGGTGATTTGTTGATAGGCACCTGGAAGGATGGCTTTATCGTTATTGCATAAAGGAAAATACATTTTTGCACTATCCGCCTTTAGATGAAGAGAACTCTGTTTTGGCTTTGTTTCAGGACTCTAGAGGGGTGATGTGGATAGGAACTAGTGGGTCCGGGCTGTATAAGGCCCATTTTTCATCCGATAGGAAAACGGTTTCTTTTGAAGGTTATAGACATGATGCCCGAAATGTTTCTTCTTTGCCGTCTGATTATATTTATTCGATTCATGAAGATTTACAGACACGTTCGTTATGGTTGGGTACTAGAGAGGGTGTTAGTGTGATGGAACTGGCTGATGAGGGAAAGTTTATCAATTATCAAGAATCTGGCTCTACACATTATCTTCCTGTCCGCGAGGTGAACACAGTCTTTAGGGATCGAAGCGGATTAATGTGGATCGGTACTAAAGGGGCTGGTGTCTTTCATGTCGATACTAGGAAACGTTCCTTTAATGTAATTTATCCTCGTGGCAACGATAAATCTTTTACAGATTTGATTTCTACATTGTATGTGGAAGAAAATGGAGCTCTTTGGATAGGTATGGGCTATGGATTGGATTATCAGCATGGAGATAAAAAAGTGACATTGTTTCCTTCGAAACGTCCTTATCATATTTCTTATAGCTCGTTAACCCGTGAGGTATTGCTTGCTGTGCATGACGAGGGGATGATAGTTTGTCGTGACGGACAAATAATACATCAGTATAAGACCTCGAATTGTGGTTTTGTTCCTCATGATTTAGTGTATTTAGTTCACGAGGACCGTAAGGGAAACCGCTGGTTGTGTACCTATAAAGGACTTGGAGTGCGTTACCGGGACGGGCGTGAGTATTGTTTCAATCGTTTGTCCAGAGCAGACGAATTGCTTGGCCGGGAGATGACCACGATGGTTGAGGATAATGACGGCTCATTATGGTTGGCAACAACAATAATGGTATTGTTCATGTTACAGGGATATGAACGTCCGGAATCGTTGCAGTGTAAGAACTATTGTATGGAGAATGGTTTGCTGTCGGTTAATACTCCTCTTTGTTTTTGTTGGATAGAAGCGGACGGATTTGGGTCGGGACAGAGGGCAGCGGACTTTGTTTATATGATGTGCAAAATGATTGTTTCAAGTCTGTTCATAAGGAGTTTAATTTGCCCGGAGATATGGTTGGCAGTATGCAGGAAGATAATAGTGGTAATCTGTGGTTGGGCACCAATCAAGGGCTGGCAAAGCTAACCATATCCGGAAAGGAAAAGGGCAGGGTACGTATCTTTACAGTTGCCGATGGGTTGGCGGATAATTTCTTTAATCAAAATGCTTCTTTCTATCGTGATGGTACCTTCTATTTTGGATGCAGCAGGGGAATTGTGACTTTCAACTCGGAAGTGGTGGAAGAGAAACATGCTGATATTTCTTTATGCATAACTGATATCTTGGTGGATGGAAGACCATTGGAACAGATGTCGGATAAGAAAAGAAAGGAGATAACTCCTTTTACTTCCGATTTTACAGACAGATTAGTTATTCCTGCCTCATATTCCCATTTTACCATTTGTTTTGCATCGCTGACTTATAATCGTCCCCAGCAAAATAAATATGCGTACAGGTTGCAAGGCTTTGATGCTGATTGGCATTATGTGGACGCTTCCAGCCGGACTGCCTATTATTCCAAATTGCCTGCAGGGGAGTACGTGTTTCAGCTACGGGCAACGAATGAGAATGGTGATTGGGGTGACGTGAGAGAAATGGAAATTATTATTGAACCACCTTTCTGGGCTACTTGGTGGGCTTATTTTATTTATGTATTATTGGCTATACTGTTTATGGTATTGATATGGTGGGAGATTCGTCGGAGGCTGTTATTGCGTAATCGTAGGTTTTTGCAGGAAGGTGAGACGGACAAGGTGCATCATCTAAAATTGCAGTTCTTTACGAACATACCTTCGGATGAAGAAAAGTTTTTGCAGGATGCTGTCGCCTGTGTGAACCGTCATTTGGATGATCCCGATTTTGATGTTCCGCAGTTTGTAGATGAGATGGCAACCAGTCGTACAACGTTGCATAAGAAATTGAAATCTTTGACGGGATTGAATACAACTGGCTTTGTACGTAGTATCCGTCTGAAGGCGGCTTGCAGGATGATGGATGAAAATCCGAATTTCCGCATTTCCGAACTGGCTTATAAGGTCGGGTTTAATGATCCCAAGTATTTTTCTATCTGTTTTAAGAAGGAATTTGGTATGCAGCCTACAGAATATTCGATGAAATCGGGCAAAAACGCTTGAACATGCCAAGGTGGACAAGGTTGAAATATGTTCCTAAAAGGTGGAGAAAACATGCTTCAACCTTATCGGGAGATGCTTCATCTCTGTAAAATGAATAGCTGATTACTTTTGTGGCATTAAAACTTTAATGTCTAATTTAAAAAGGTTGGCTAATGAAATCTAATTTTTATGGAAACAGAAAATCGCTTCTTGCGGTTTTTATTTGTGCAGCTTTTCTTTCAGGAAGTCATGTTGCTTATGCGGTAAATGAATCGTTACTGGTTTCTGCGTACCAGCAGCCTAGTAAGATTAAAGGAACCGTAATAGATGCAAATGGTGAGGTTGTTATTGGTGCCAGTGTGGTGGTGAAAGGAACCGCTAATGGGACTATAACAGATATTGATGGGAACTTTATTCTTTCTGATGTCCCTACCAATGGGACGATTCAGGTAAGTTTTGTTGGATACAAGACTTTGGAAATCCCAGTTAAAGGGCAGACTTCTTTCAGTCTGACTTTAATGGATGATACCGAAGTATTGGATGAAGTAGTGGTGGTAGGTTATGGTACCATGAAGAAATCAGATTTGACAGGTTCTGTAGGTTCTATATCTTCTGAAAAACTCGCTGCTAGAGGTACTACCCGTTTGGAAGATGCATTACAAGGTGCGGTTCCGGGAGTAAATATCACTCAATCCAATAGCCGTGCGGGTGGCGGATTTAATATTCAGATACGTGGACAGGCATCTATAAATAAACAGGCTGCTCCTCTTTATGTAATTGATGGTATTGTGTGCTCGTCTATGGATTTTTTGAATCCCGAGGATATTGAGCGGGTAGACGTCTTGAAAGATGCCTCGTCTACTGCTATCTATGGCTCACGTGCTTCTGCTGGTGTGATTATGATTACAACCAAAGGTGCGAAGGGGGCAGGAAAACCTCAACATGTTTCTATTTCGTATGATGGATATTATGGGATACGTAAGGTTGTCCGTATGCCTGATTTTATGAATGCTCAAGAATTTATAGATTATCGTTTTGCACGTCATACTCTTTTAACATCAGATGTCTTTGATGGTTCTAGTCGTAAAGGAGTAGATGCGAACGGTATTCCTCATTATGAAATTAAACAATCTGATTTGGAAACTACGTTTCTGAAACGTGATGGTGGTACAAACTATCGTGATTCCAAAATTTATGAGATGATGATGTCGGGAACAGATGGTTATGACTGGACAGACTCGTAACTCGGACAGGTAATCAGCAGAATCATTATATCAGTGCCAACGGAGCCACAGAAAAAAATTAATTATCGGTTAGGAGTTGGTTATCAAGGGGAAGAAAATGTGTTTAAACATAATGATTATTCCCGTTTCAATATCAAAGGTGCTTTTGATGGAAAAAATTTCCAAAGTATTTGAAGCTGGATTATCTGTGAATATGGCTTATACGGTGCAAGATGATTTTAGTACCGATGGAACTTATTGTCCGTATGAAAACGCTTTTTATTTCAATCCTTTTGTTGCACCTTATGATGAAAATGGTAACATTATCAATAATCCAGGGTCAAAGGATGCTTTTGGGTCTACCGGACAATTCACTTCTACTGTTAGCCCACTGAATGATTTAGAGGATGAAAACTATACTAATCAAACTCGCAAATTTCATGTCTTTGGCAATGTATATTTGCGTACTAATATAATGGATGGATTAAAATTTGCGACTACTTTTTCACCTAACTTTTATCATGGGCGTCAAGGAAAGTTTAATGCTACTGGAGTGAATGACCGTAATCCGCTAGGTTCCAATTATTATCAGGTGAACGGAACGAACTCTGCAGAGGTTGAGACGACAGACCGTATGGACTGGACTTGGGATAATCAGCTTGATTTTAATAAAACAATAGGTGATCATACGTTTGGCGCGATGGGTTTATTCTCCATATATCGTTCTGATAAAGAAATTTATAGATTGAAAGGCTTTGGTATTTCGGATGATATGCTTTCTTTTCATGCCTTGGATAAGGCTTCCGGTGATAAGGAGATAGCTTCTTCCTATACAGCATCTACTTTGGTCTCAGGAGCTCTTCGTTTGAATTATTCATATAAAGGTAAGTATATGGCGACAGCTACAGCACGTGCTGATGGTTCTTCACGCTTTGCAGAAGGTAACCGTTGGGGATGGTTTCCTTCCGTTGCTTTGGCATGGCGTATGTCAGAAGAAAGCTTTTTAAAAGGTACTCATTGGTTGGATAATTTGAAATTGCGTTTGTCTTATGGAGTTACCGGTAACAACAATGTGGATGATTATGTGACAATAGCTACAGCTTCAGGACCTAGTTATGTGGTATTGGGAGGATCGGAAATACAAGGATATTACCCTAATGGGCTTGTTAATACGGGACTCATTTGGGAAAAGGTAAAAGAGTTTGATTTAGGATTGGATTTTAGTGTATTGAGTAATCGTATTAATCTGACAGCCGATTTTTATCATCGTTTGTCTGATGGGCAGATTATGGATAGAATTGTTCCTGTTGAAACAGGTGAAACAAAAGCTACTTTTAATGTCGGTTCAGTTCGTAATACCGGAATTGAATTAGGAATGCAGTTTGGCATTATTCGGAGTAAAGATTTTATATGGGATTTAAGTGTGAATTATTCTCGTAACTGGAATAAAATATTGGAACTTAGTAATGGGAAAGTGGATGAAATTGCATCCAATCGCTTTATTGGTGAGCCGTTAAATGTATTGCGTGACTATATTCATACTGATGTGATAACTGATAAAGGGGTAACGATGCACACTAAAGATGGGGATATTCATTATACTTTGCAAGAATTGTATGCAAAGTATGGTTCGAAATATAAGTGGTATGAAGGTCAGATAGCTGTGAATGATTGGAATAATGATGGCAAGATTACGGATGAAGATAAGCAAATATATGGTTGTACAGATCCTAAATGGGTGGGAAGTTTAAGTTCAAATATGTATTATAAAGGTTTCGATTTCTCAGTAATGATTTATACTAAACAAGGACAATGCTCGTAGTTATTTCCATGATAAATATATGAAATGGTCTGATCGTGGTAACCAACATATGGCAATGGATTTTTATATTCCTAAAGGGGCGCCTGTTATTGACCATACTACCGGTGATATTGTATATGCCACTGAAACTCATTACGGTGAATATCCTTATCCGAATAATTCCGATACTTCGGCAGGTGGATATTTTTCTGATAAAGGTAGCGCGAAGGGAGAAGGCTTTCAGTATCAGAAGACTTCTTTTGTAAAGGTAAAAAATATCTGTTTGGGATATACTTTCCCTAAGAAGTGGATTACTAAAGCAGGATTACAGCATTTGCGTCTTTATATCAATGTGCTTAATCCATTTTGTTTTACGGATTATGATGGATTTGATCCTGAATGGGCAAATGCTAAATTAACTGATGGTGGTCCTGCATCGGTAACTTATCAGATAGGTGCGAATATTAAGTTTTAATTTCAAAGGAAAGGTAAATGGTATGAAAAAATATATATATACGGCAGTCATATTGGTTGGCTTTGTTTTGACTACAAGTTGTGAAGATTTTCTGACTACAGATAATAAGTCAAATGTAACGGACAAAGAATATTTCTCGACTAAGACAGGTTTTGAATCTTTGGTATCAAAATGCTTATAGTACTTTACGAGATGTTTATGCAGTATCCAGTTATACTACTTATTTTAATGCAGGTACGGATATGTAGCTGATGGGCGTAATTATATCAATGATGAGTTGCATGAATATGAAACTTTAAATCCTGAAAACAGTGTGATGAAAGAGCTTTATACGGCATGTTATAAAGGTATCCGTGCGGCTTATGCTATAAAACATTATGCGGCGGATGCAGTTATTGATGAGAATTTGCGTAGCAGGCGTGTGGATGAGGCACGAGTATTGGCGGCGAATTATTACTATATATTGGGTAAATACTTTCGGGGGGGGTACCTTTGATGAAAGATTATGTGGCTGATGTTCAAAACCGGATATCCTAAATCTTTGGTGGTTGATGTTTTACACTTATATTATTGAGGAATTGGAGAATGTAATAGCTGCCGGAGCTATGGAAAAGTCTACCGCTTTGGATGGTGGTGGTCGTATAAGTATTGAATCGGCTCGTGCGTTATTAGCTAAAACTTATTTAGCAGCAGCTTGGGATTTAGATAAAAAAGATTACTTTGCCAAAGCAGCCCAAGTAGCAGATGACGTGATAGCTAATCGTGCTTTGGTTACTCCTTTCGAGGATCTTTGGAGAGCGGATTGTAGTGGAGATGATAACGAAGAATTTATTTGGGATGTGGAATATGACTATGCTACGGCTGCTAATACAGTCAGTGGTGGGCATCCGTGGAGTTCCTTTTATTGTAATCATATGGGGGGCAAGAAGATCATGGAAAGGGGAGTACTTCTGCTTTTATTGCGACTTTACATGCTTTGCAGTGTTTTGAAAAAGGCGATATACGCTATGGGGTAACGTTTATGAAGGAGTTACCTGATATTGTTACTGCATCCGCTTATTGGTATTGGGATTGGTATAAGAATGGTGGAACTTTTATAGGAATTCCTTTGAAACGTTACTATCCGGCATGGTATGAAACAGAAGAAGATATCGATGCATGGAAAGCTCTTGATCCTGAAAATCGTAAAAATACATGGATACTACCGATGTCTGATCATACACGGGATCCTCAAGAATATATGCCTGGAGAAATTGATTATGAGGAATTTGTAACCTATTCTTATGGGGGCGCTCCTTGTCGTAAATTTGATGATTCTAATACTGCTAGTTATTCTAATAAAACAGATTATCGTGATGTACATATTATTACGCTTCCTGAGATTTATTTGGTAGCAGCAGAGGCTTATTTAAAAGCTGGTGATAAGGGAAATGCTTTGCTTCGTTTGAATGAAGTGCGCCGACGTGCACGGCTTGATGCGGTAACTGAAATAAATGTGGATGTTATTTTAAAAGAACGTGCTTGTGAGTTATTTGGACAGGGATCTCGATGGATTGATTTAAGACGTACACAGAAATTGGTGGAGTATAATGATTTATATAATCCTCAGATAAAAGGGCGGGCCGCACAAATGATTGGAAAGAAATTACTTCGTCCTATTCCTCAGGCGGCGATTGATGCGAATGAGTTGATGAGTGCTGAAGATCAGAATCCAGGGTATTAGTAAGGTGATTAGATAGTATTGAGATGTGTTTAGGACGGGGATGTTATGATATATGGCATCCTCGTTATTAAAAAAATCAATTAAAGTAGAATAACTGATGAATGTGAAATTAAAAAGGGAAAGTCGATTATTGATTATGGCTATAACCAGTGTAGCTTTGTTTGTGCATATTGTAGTGATTTGTGCAGCTAGTACAAGAGAGGTTGTTGCCAATAAAGAATTTGTTTGGTATAATGGTAAACGTCCTATTACTTATTCCTTGCCTGGATCTGTTTCTCCAGTAGTGACGGTAGCACTGGATATGTTTAAGGGTGACATGCAACAGGTGACGGGGGTATTACCTCAAAAAACTCTTTTCGGAACGGCGGTTATTAATATTATTCAGTTGGATAAAAACAAGCCTATCCTAAGAGATCTCCGTAAAGACGGAATCCCGGTGGATAGTATTGTTGCCAGAAAAGACGCTTTTTTTATAAAGATAAGAGAAAATCAGTTGTTGGTTGTAGGAAGTGACGGTCGGGGAACTGCTTACGGCATACTTGAACTTTCCCGCTTGGCAGGAGTGTCTCCATGGGTATGGTGGGGAGATGTGACACCGATGAGAAAAGAGCGATTGACCTTCCGGCTGATTATTCTACTTTTCAGAGTCCATCGGTAGAGTATCGTGGAATCTTTTTAAATGATGAAGACTGGAGCTTGCAGCCTTGGAGCTGGAAAAACTTTGAACCGTCTGATATAAAAGGACGTATTGGTGCACGTACTTATAAAGAAATCTTCAAATTGCTGATGCGCCTTCGTGCCAATGCTATTTGGCCGGGAATGCATGGAATTACGACTCCGTTCTACTTTGTGCCGGGAGCTAAAGAAGCAGCTGACAGTTGCGGCATTCTCATCGGTACTTCGCATTGCGAGCCAATGATGCGCAATAATGTAGGTGAATGGAAAGTCAATGAACGGGGTGACTATAATTACATAACAAACCGTGAAGGGGTACAATCCTATTGGATAGAACGGCTGAAAGAGGCTGGACCTTATGAAAATTTCTACACCATGGGTATGCGAGGTATTCACGACAGTGGAATGGAAGGGGTCAAGACCCTTCAGGAAAAGACCGATGCACTGCAACAGGTTATTGACGACCAGCGCAAGTTATTATCGAAGTATGTAGATAAAGATGTGGAGAAAATTCCCCAGGCTTTTGTCCCCTATAAAGAAGTGCTTCAAATAATGGAGAATGGCTTGCAACTGCCGGAAGACATCACTTTGATATGGTGTGATGACAACTATGGCTATATGACCCGTTTAAGTGACAAGGAACAGCAAAAGCGTAACGGAGGTGCCGGAGTGTATTATCATCTCAGTTATTGGGGGCGTCCGCATGACTATATGTGGTTATGCACTACCCAGCCGGGATTGATTTATAGTGAAATGAAACAGGCATACGATTGCAATGCCCGCCGTTTGTGGGTGGTTAATGTGCACGATTTGAAACCCGCGGCATACGATTTGGAACTCTTTCTGGATATGGCATGGAATATCAATTCCGTATCTCCATCTACTCTTGTGGAGCATCAGAAGAGCTGGCTTTGCCGCGAATTTGGCAAAGAAGCAGGAGAAAAATTATTGCCTGCCATGTTAGAGTTTTATCGCCTGTGCGGCATCCGTAAACCGGAATTTATGGGTTGGAACCAAGTGGAGCTGGACAAGAAAAAATATACCAAAGGCTGGTCTCCGGTTAAAAATACGGACTTTAGCTTAACCGAATTCGGCGGCGAACTGGATCGTTATCTGGAATCCTATGAAGCATTAAAGAGATTTTATCGGAAGTGGAACCAATGATTCCTCAGGAACGCAAAGATGCTTTCTTTGCCCAAATTAAGTATCCTGTATTTGGCGCTGCTGCCATGAGCACAAAGATGCTGGAGGCACAAAGAGCACGTTGCATCTCTCCGGGAAGCTGCGACACGACTTTATGGACCGCGAAAGTCAATTAATGGCTGCCTGTGCCAAAAGCATTAAAGCTTACCAGGAAATCCGCGATTTGACAGATTACTATAACAATGAACTGGCAGATGGCAAATGGAAATACTCCATGTGCCATAATCCGCGGGATTTATATGTGTTCTATCCGCCTGAAATTCCCCATATGGCTGACAGATAAGGAAATAGAGAAATATGCTTCTTTTAGAAGACCAAAATCGTTACCTTTGGAGGAAGTGGCTAAGGATCATTGTATTGTTTCTAATGCTTGCGATTATACAAGCGCATCCAAAGGGGTCGTGACGATTCAATCATTGGGACATAGTATGAATGCTGTTTCCGTACCAAAGGGAAAGTCAATTACTTTTGAGTTTGATTGTTTATGGGATGGAGAGGCGATACTGCGCACTGCCGTAATCCCGACACAACCTAATGATAAAGGAGATATTCGTTTCAGTGTTAGTATAGATGGTGAAAAGCCTCGGATATGTTCTATTAAAGAGCCGTTTCGTTCGGAAGGATGGAAACAGAATGTACTCCGTGGACAGGCTGTTCGTGAAACTGGTCATCAATTGACGAAAGGAAAGCATACTTTATCCATCACTGCTTTGGATGATCATGTCCTGATAGATCAATGGATGATTGATTTCAAACCAGACAGAATGTTCTATGTATTTCCAGTTCAACCAACCTATTAATGTAGCATGAATTGTATGAAGAAAATTATTGGACTGTTCATTATTTTATTATGCTTTTGCACGACAAAAGCTCAACAGACAGAAGTGAGGTATCTTTCCGGTACAGGACCGATCATACTGTGAAGTGGAATTTCTGGTGCTCTTCAGGTATGAACTCTCAAAAGTGGAGCAAGATAGATGTTCCGTCTTGCTGGGAACAGCAAGGTTTTGGAGGCTATACCTACGGGCGCTATTATATTTATAAGGAACACGAGAAAGAAAAGCAATATGATGCCTACAGGGAACATGATTTTTGCGATGAATACGGCATCTATCGTCATTGTTTTGATGTTCCGGACACTTGGAAAGGCAAACAGATAAGTATTGTATTTGAAGGTGTTATGACTGATGCTGAAGTGAAAATCAACGATGTCATCGCTGGCCCTGTTCATCAGGGATCATTCTATCGTTTTTCTTATGATATCACGGACAGACTGAAATTCGGGAAAACGAATTTGATGGAAGTGACGGTGAAGAAGCAGTCGGCTGATAAATCAGTTAATGCAGCGGAGCGCCGGGCTGACTGGTGGCTTTTCGGAGGTATCTATCGTCCTGTATATCTGACGGCAAAGCCTCGCACGCAAATAGAACATATAGCGGTGGATGCCCGTGCTGACGGTACGTTGCACACAGATGTATATTTGAAAAATATTTCCAAAGGACAACAATTGGAACTGTCGCTCATTTCCTGTGATTCACAGCTTCCTATAGGGCGGCAGGTATGCGGGCTTTCGACGGAAGAGAAACAGATACTTACCACACATTGGAACAATATCAGGACATGGGATCCTGAACATCCCAACCTTTACCGACTCACGATGCGTCTTCTTTCCACAACAGGAGATGTTGTGCACGAGATTACGGAGCGCATAGGATTCCGTACCATTGAATTCCGTCCTGAAGATGGCGTATATCTGAACGGTACTCGTCTTTTAGTGAAGGGGATTAACCGTCATTGCTTTGATCCGGAAACAGGTAGGACAATCAGCCGGGAACTCAGTCTGAAGGATGCTTTGCTCATTAAGCAGATGAATATGAATGCCGTGCGTTCACATTATCCACCAGATACTCATTTTTTAGAGGCGTGTGATTCCATAGGTCTTCTTTATCTCAATGAATTATGTGGTTGGCAGAATAGCTATAGCACTGAAATAGCAGAAAAGTTACTGCCTGAGATGATATTTCGTGATGTGAATCACCCGTGTATCTTTGTTTGGGCAAATGGTAACGAAGGAGGATGGAATACTGCTGTTGACAATCGTTTTGCGACTATGATCCGCAGAAACGTCACGTCATTCATCCGTGGGCGGATTTCAATGGCTTGGATACACGTCATTACCCTAATGGTACGGATAACATGTATCGGTTGGAACGCGGGCATAAGGTTTTTATGATGACGGAGTTCCTGCATGGCCTCTATGACCGTGGACAGGGTGCAGCCTCAAAGGACTATGGTCAAAGTTTAAGGCAAATCCACTTTTTGCCGGTGGCTTCCTTTGGGCATATGTGGATGAAGCTGTCCGCCGTACAGATACCGGACAAATGGACACTTACGGTCCTAATGCTCCCGATGGTATTGTGGGGGCAAATCGCGAAAAAGAAGGCAGTTTTTATACTGTTCGGGAGGTATGGTCACCCATTCAAATACATCCATTAAAAATAACTTCTTCTTTCAAAGGAGATTTTTATGTAACTAACGATTACTTATTCAGCAACTTAAGCGAATGCCGGATGAAGTGGAAGGTAATGCGTTTACCTATTCCACAGGTGTCCGACAGCCCCATCTGCTTAGCGGAGGGCGGCGTACTGTTACCTGCGATTCAGCCTGGCGAGAAGGGGATAGCCCACTTTGATTTGCCTGAGAAATTCTTCAATGGAGACATCTTGGAATTGGAAGCCTACAATGTAGCGGGAGATATGATATGTAATTGGACGTTTCCTATCAAGAATAACCGTAAGTACTTTATAGAATACAGGTATTTACAACCGACAACAACTGCTACTGCCAGATATCAGACAGACGACAATAGTGTTACACTGATAGCGAATGGAGTTACAGCAACATTCAACAAAGCGAATGGTAATTTGGTAGAAGTGAAGAACGGTAGCAAGATCATACCATTGTCTGATGGTCCTCTCCCGGTCGGGATGAAGATGCTTTTCTGTTCTGCTAACCTAAAGATGCAAGGTGATACTGCCATTTATACCGTAAAATATAAAGGTGCGGCCGACTCCATTGTCTGGAGAATGGCACCTGACGGATTGCTTGGAATGGATGCATTAGTGCTGAATTACAGAGCAAAGAACAAGTTTGACGGTGTATACTTTGACCGTCCGGTTCTTAATTTCGGTTTTTCATTCTCTTTTCCTGAAAAGAACATCAGTGGGATGCGTTGGTTAGGCAAAGGTCCTTACCGGGTATGGAAGAACCGTATCGAAGGAACGAATTATGGTATTTGGCAGAAGGACTACAACAATACGGTGACGGGAGAATATTATCATCAGCTTATTTATCCGGAATTCAAAGGGTATCATGCAGATCTCTATTGGGCAACACTCCAATCAAAGACAACACCGATGACAGTTTATTCGGAAACTGACGGTATTTTCTTTCGCGTCTTCACTCCGGAGGAGCAGCGTGACCGTGAAAGCCGTGGAATATCAGTAAAGGAATATCCTGCTGGAGACCTTTCGTTCTTATTTGAAATCCCGGCTGTCAACTCTCAGGGGACAGGAGGAGAGGCTTCTTATATTAAAATTAATAAAGGGGATGATGGCTTTAGAATGAAGCTATGGTTTGATTTCCGGAACTAGACCCGATAGCGTTGTTTATTGCATAAATACCTATAAAGAGCTATTGCGTAGTATATATATTCTGTAAAATGGGGGAAAAGATTACCGATATCAGGTGATTGTTTCCCCCTTTCTTTTTATAGAACTTTGCATTCCCAAAAATTAAGAATTTAGAATTATAGGTATTCATGGTAAGAAGACAGTTACAAAGGATTAGTTTAGGATCCCTTTTTTTAATAATCGGAGCGATATCTATCTTTGCACAACCTAAGATAATGGTATCCGGTAAAGTGATATCCAAAGAAAAACAGGAAGTCGTAGATTTTGCGACCGTATATTTGAAGGGTACAACTTATGGCTGTACAACGAATGAAGAAGGTATTTATCATCTTCATGCACCGGCAGGGAAATATACACTGGTTGTTTCGGCTATAGGATATGAGACTATAGAAAAGCCCATAACTTTAGTTCATGGAGAAAGGATTAAGATGAATGTAATGATTGCCCCGTCAGTGACTGAGTTGGATGAAGTTGTAGTGGTATCTAACGGGGTTTCCCGTGTGAAACGTTCCGCATTCAATGCGATAGCTGTAGATACAAAAGAGTTCCAGAATTCTACCAAAAATCTGAGTGATGCTTTGGCTAAAGCTCCGGGAATGAAACTCCGTGAGTCAGGTGGGGTAGGTTCGGATATGCAATTGATGTTGGATGGTTTCAGTGGCAAACATGTGAAGATATTTATTGACGGTGTACCTCAGGAGGGAGTAGGGAGTTCTTTTGGCTTAAATAATATTCCTGTGAATTTTGCAGATAGGATTGAAGTGTATAAAGGGGTGGTTCCTGTAGGATTTGGCACGGATGCTATAGGTGGTGTTATCAATATTGTAACCAATAAGAAGAGACGTAATTGGTTTTTGGATGGCTCCTATTCATACGGGTCGTTCAATACGCATAAATCGTATGTGAATTTCGGACAAACTTTCAAAAACGGCTTTACTTATGAAATAAATGCTTTCCAAAACTATTCGGATAATGATTATCATGTGGACGCACCGGTAGAGGACTTTGAAACCGGAAGAATTGATAAAGATAAAAGGGTACGTGTCAAGCGCTTTAATGATACCTATCATAATGAGGCGGTTATAGGTAAGATTGGCATTGTGGATAAGAAATGGGCAGACAGATTGATGTTGGGCTTTACTTATTCACATATGTATAAGGAGATACAGACCGGAGTACGTCAGGAAATAGTTTATGGGGAAAAACATCGTAAAGGACATTCGTTGATGCCGTCATTGGAGTATAATAAGCGTGACTTATTAATCAAAGGTCTGAATGTGGCATTGACTGCCAATTATAATAAAAATGCAACGGCAAATATAGATACAGCTTCATATAAGTACAATTGGTTGGGTGATAGGAAATTAATGAACTCACCCGGTGAACAATCCAATCAATATTCACGGGCGGATAATAACAATTGGAATGGAACATTAACTGTTAATTACCGTCTGGCGAAAATACACATGCTGACCTTTAATCATGTGTTGAATACTTTCCGCCGTTCTAATACTTCTTTATTGGCTAAGGTGGAATCGGAGGATGCCATCGCTAAAGAAACCCATAAGAATATCTCCGGATTATCCTATCGGTTGATGCCGTCTGATAATTGGAACCTCTCAGTGTTTGGAAAATATTATAGTTTGTATGTAGCAGGTCCTATGGCTACGACTACGAATCAGGATGATTATGTCCGTACTACCCGAAACATGAATTCCATAGGGTATGGAGCTGCGGGAACTTATTTCATTCTATCCGGTTTGCAGGCAAAATTGTCATACGAAAAAGCATATCGTCTGCCTACTATTGAAGAAATGTTTGGAGATGAGGATTTGGAAATGGGAGATATCAGTATAAAACCTGAGAGTAGTGATAATTTGAATTTTAATTTGAGCTATAACAGAACATTTTGGCAGGCATTCTGTATATATGGAAGGTGGAGTGATTTATCGGAATACGAAAGATTATATTCAGCGTAATATTGCGGATTTGAGTGGTGGTAAATATGCTGCGAAATATATTAATTACGGTAAAGTATTGACGAAAGGATATACTGTTTCTGCTCGTTACGGTTTTGGCAATTGGGTGAGTATAGGAGGTAATTTTACCAAAATGGATGTACGCGACAATATGAAAACATCTATTTCCAGCAGTGCGGAAAATTTGGCTTATAAAGAACGGATGCCGAACCTGCCTTATATGTTTGCTGATTCGGATGTTACTTTTTATTGGCGGGATTTAGGAAGGAAAGGCAATATGTTGACAGTGTCTTATGATAATCAATATCTGCATAGCTTTACTTATTATTCTTCCCGAATAGGCTCAAATAAGGGGGACTATGTGTACCTGATCAATTCTCACACAATATATCCCTTTCTTATAGTTTGCAAAAAGGACGATATAACGTATCATTGGAATGTCGTAACTTCACAGATGAGAAGTTATTATGATAATTTTAGTCTTCAGAAGGCCGGTCGGGCTTTTTATGGTAAACTGCGTGTTTGTTTCGGTAATTAAAGAATTGGAAAAAGTTTATAATTAATTGGATTTTAAATTAAATAGAAGAATAAAATGAAGAAAATTTTCTTTTTGAATGGATTTGTTGCTATTGCCATAGTAGGAATGGTGTTGAGTGCATGTACGGATAATGAGCCGGATTACGGTTCGGGTACCGAGGCTAAAGGTGAGTATGTTATTGCATCTTCGGTCACAGCGTCTGGAAATACAACGAATGTACTGCTTACTTCTGAAACGTTGGATAAAGGCACTGTTTCTACAGTGAATAATGGTCTTGTGAATGATGGCGCAACTCAATGGGTGTTTTACAAGAATCAATATCTTTATGCACTGACTTATAATCAAGGGAATGCAGGTACGACCCGTTCTTATATCATGGATTCAAATAATGAAGTAAAGGCTCGTTCGGGGGAGTTTGCCATAAAGAGATTTACTACTTACGGTATTTATGATAAATATATCATGACCTCGTCTACCGGTGACGGACCCACTGCGTATGCTGATGAGAATGGATATTTACCAAAAATGTTTTTGCTTTCTTATTTGGATGTATCTGCTGAAACATTTACAACGAATGATACTCAAAATAAGGCTTATATGTCCGAGAACTTCTTGGGAAATGGAGAATATGTAACATTGGCCGGCATATTGGAACAAAATAATAAGCTGTATAGCGCTGCTATTCCAATGGGGTTAAGTCAATATGGATCGGCCACTGACGGGGGAAAATGGATACTTCCTGGCAATGATGATTTGGTAAAGACAGAAGACGGTGGTTCCAACAGCAGCAGTTATAAAAAAGGCGAATTGCAATGGACGCAATATCCCAACAAATGCTGGGTCGCTATTTTTGATAATGAAACGCTGACTACTAAAAAGATTATTGAGACTGATAAAATCAGCTATGCTTGTGGGCGAATGAAGTCTCAATATTACCAAACTATTTGGGCGGCAGATAATGGTGATATTTATGTATTTTCTCCTAGTTATGCCAAAACAATGGCTGATAAACGGCAACAGACTACCTTGGATGCTGGAGTAGTACGTATAAAGGCTGGAACAGAAGAGTTTGATCCTGATTATTATTATAGTATCGAAGCGCAGACCGGAGGTAAATCTTTCATTCGTTGTTGGCATATTACGGGAGATTATTTCTTGTTGTTGATGTATGATCGTCCCTTGACTGAAACTGGTTTCACAGCTAATCAGTTAGCGATATATAAAGGAGAAACCGGAAAACTTACTTATGTAACCGGCTTGCCTTCTGCCGATTTGATCTCTGGCTTTGGTAATACTCCGTATGTGGAGAATGGATATGCCTATATGGCTGTAACTACAACAGAAGGATATCCGTCTATTTATAAAATAGATCCGGTTGGTGCGGTAGCGACAAAGGGTGTTTCTATAGAAGCAACACAAATCAGTGGCGTCGGTAAACTGCAACCTCAGAACTGAGTATTGTAATAATATAGTGGGAGTCTGCGGGCAGTATGTGCTTATGCAGACTCTTTTTATGAATTGTATTGAAGATTTTATGAAGAAAATATTTCGCCAAATACATCTTTGGCTTTCTGTTCCTTTCGGGTTAATCATTACCTTGATTTGCTTCTCGGGAGCTATGCTGGTTTTGAAAATGAAGTGATGGAACTGGCTAGGCATGAACTCTATTATGTAAAAAAGGTAGAGACAGTTCCACTTCCTGTTGATCGATTATTAGAAGAGGTAGAACTCACGTTACCCGACAGTGTGTTTGTGATAGGAATCAGTGTTTTTTCTGACCCGGAACGCGCTTGGCAGGTGAATCTGTCCAAGCCTCGTCGTGCTTCTATGTATGTGGATCAATATACTGGTGAGATTAAAGGTAAATATGAACGTCCTGCATTTTTTGTGACTATGTTCAGGCTGCATCGCTGGCTGTTGGACAGTATGAAAGCGGATGGCGGAGTCTTTTGGGGAAAAATGATTGTAGGTGTCAGCACCCTGTTGTTTGTCGTGGTTTTGATATCGGGTATCGTTATCTGGTGGCCTCGTACACGAAAAGCCTTGAAAAATAGTTTAAGAATATCTGTCGGCAGGGGCTTTAGAAGATTTTGGTATGACCTGCATGTTGCAGGTGGAATGTATGCGCTGTTTTTTTTATTGGCTATGGCCTTACCGGGTTAACATGGTCTTTTGGATGGTATCGGACAGGTTTCTATAAAGTGTTTGGCGTGGAAGTACAACAGGGAGGTACACATAGTGGGGTGACTCTGCGTGGTGGTAGAGGTAGTGATCAACCTGGAAAGAATGTTTCTCATTCTTCGTCCTATGTTTGTTGGCAACAAGTTTATGAACAATTAGCCCTAAATAATCCCGGTTACAAACAGATAACCTTATCAGATGGGGTAGCAAATGTTTCTTTCAATACCTTTGGTAATCAACGTGCTTCCGACCGTTATAAATTCAATCATCATAGTGGTGAGATTGATGAGGTAGTTTTATATAAAGATGCTGAGAAGGCTGGAAAGATTCGCGGATGGATCTATTCTGTACATGTTGGTAGTTGGGGCGGTATGCTTACTCGTTTACTGACGTTTATAGCAGCTTTGATAGGAGCCACCTTGCCATTAACAGGATACTATTTATGGATAAAACGTATTTGGAGAAAGAAATCAAGAGTAAATTGAATCTCTTTGTCATAAGATTAGGGGGCGAAAAGAGTTTTATCAGTTTTATCATATGACCTGTTGTCGTGAATGACAGGTCATATGATATTGTTACAGGATTTTTAGAACCACTTTATCTTCCTGAAAATAACAAAGGCCAACGCAGACAATGTGATGGACGCCAAAATAATAAAACTAAAAGCATGTGGTAATGCATCTACATGTACATCTACGTTCATTCCATAGAAACTAGCTATTAATGTGGGTACATCAGAATGATGGAAATACTGGTCATGCGTTTCATGATGGTGTTTACATTATTGGATATGATGGAAGCAAATGCGTCCATGGTTCCGGTTAAGATATCACTGTAGATATTTACCGTGTTATATGCTTGTTTTAATTCAATGACTACATCTTCTACCAAATCGCGGTTTTGATAATCTTTTTCCTGGAAGATACTTTGCAATTTACCTACCATCACCTCATTTCCACGAATGGACGTATTGAAATAAACCAATGTTTTTTGTAGTTTCATCAATCTTAGCAGGTCCTCATTACGTATGCTCCTTTCCAATTCTTTTTCTGCGGCAGCTACATCATTGTTTATTTGTTTCAGATATTTCAAGAACCATACGGCAGATGAGTAAATTAACCGTAAAATCAGTTCAAATTTATTAGGCACAATGATTCCTTTACGTCGGGTGTGGTCAATGAAATCAGGAATCATTTCAGTGGAGTGATAACACACGGTAACAATGATTTCATTATTTGTAATGATACCGATAGGGATAGTGATATAAGGGATGCTTCCCTGTTGTTGCAGGGGGATTCGGATAATGGTCAGTAGCCAGTTGTCTTCCGTATCCGTTCGTGGACGTTCATCCATATCGGCGATGTCCTCTAAAAAAGCTTCGGGGACTTTTAATTCTTTAGTCAGAAACTCAAAATCACTTTGGTCGGGGCATTCTACATTCACCCAGCAGTTTGGCATCCATTGTGCTTTCTTACAAAGCCATTTTCACAATAAAGATATTTTCTCATCTTATTGCCTCCTTTCGTTCATTTATATCCGTTCAGAGGCATTCAGAGTAGTGATTGCCCTGTCGGATCAGTTAATACTATTGCACGTTCGTGGTATTGAATCGTCCATTTTTATTGATTGTTTTTTGTTTAAAGCGGTACAAAAGTACATAAAACCTTTAAAGGACAGACAGAAGACAGGAGGCTTTTATATTTTTTTTAAGAATGTCATCGGAAAGCAATATCCAAAAAAGATAGCGCCTTTTCTCAAAGACGCTATCCGATTACATAAATGTACAAAAGATCCAATTATTTGATTCGTTTGTAACCATATACGGCCAAATTACCCAGTTCCTCTTCAATACGGAGTAACTGGTTGTATTTTGCCATGCGGTCGCTCCGGCTCAATGAGCCTGTTTTGATTTGTCCACTATTGGTAGCTACGGCAATGTCTGCAATGGTTGCGTCTTCCGTTTCTCCTGAGCGGTGGGAAGTAACAGTGGTATATCCATGACGATGAGCCATTTCAATAGCATCCAGTGTTTCACTTAAAGAACCTATTTGATTGACTTTGATCAGGATAGAGTTGGCGCATCCTTGTGCAATACCTTTTGAAAGGAATTCTACATTGGTTACGAACAAGTCATCACCTACCAGTTGGCAACGGTTGCCTATACGTTCGGTCAGCTTCTTCCACCCTTCCCAGTCATTTTCACTCATACCGTCCTCAATAGAATCGATAGGATACTTATTAATCAATTCTTCCAGATAATTAATTTGCTCGTCAGTCGTACGTTTTTTGCCTGTTTCTCCTTCAAAAAATCGTATAGTCATAAACGCCATTCTTATAGAATTCAGAAGAAGCACAGTCCATACCAATCATGACATCTTTACCCGGTTCATAACCTGCATTCTTGATGGCTGCCAGAATAGACTCAATGGCATCCTCGGTTCCGTTCAAGGCAGGAGCAAAACCACCTTCATCGCCTACGGCAGTGCTCAGACCGCGGTCATGCAATACTTTTTTCAGCGCATGGAATACTTCGGCTCCCATGCGTAAACCTTCGTGGAAAGATGGAGCACCTACAGGACGAATCATAAATTCTTGAAAAGCAATGGGAGCATCACTATGTGAACCGCCATTGATGATATTCATCATTGGAACCGGCATTACGTATGTATTCGTCCCACCTATGTATCTATATAAAGGTATATCCAGATAGTTTGCGGCTGCTTTTGCTACTGCTAGCGATACGCCTAAAATGGCATTGGCTCCGAGTTTGGATTTAGTGGGAGTACCATCTAATGCTAACATCTTTTTATCAATGGCACGTTGTTCCAGTGCTGAGCAACCAATTAGCGCCGGGGCAATGATTGTGTTTACATTGGCTACAGCTTTTAAGGTTCCTTTTCCATTATAGCGAGTTTTGTCACCATCGCGTAGTTCTAATGCTTCGTGTTCTCCGGTTGATGCTCCTGACGGAACCGATGCACGACCTGTGATTCCTGATTCTAATGTAACATCGACTTCTACTGTGGGATTACACGTGAGTCTAATATCTCGCGGGCTATAATTTTTTCTATTTTCATACTACATGTACTTTTAAATAATTATTCTAATATAAACTATTGTTGTTAAAATATTTAGCATCCTTTTAACTCCATGCAAAATTCGATTAAAAAAATCGTTTATCCAATACCTATTTATGGTGAATCTTGTTCTATACAATCCTAATAATTAGGTATTGTGGAAGGTGCTGAAGTCGGTTACCTTTGCAAATGTAATAATTACAATTTGAAAATCAGTTTTAATTTAAAATAAAAAGAGTATGGAACCAATTATTAATTCACAAGTTCCTGAATTTAAAGTTCAGGCATTCCATAATGGAGAGTTTAAAACCGTAACTAATAAAGATATTGAAGGTAAATGGGCTATTTTCTTCTTCTATCCTGCTGACTTTACGTTTGTATGCCCTACCGAACTTGTAGATATTGCTGAAAAGTATAATCAGTTCAAAGCAATGGGAGTGGAAGTATATTCTGTAAGCACCGATTCACATTTCGTTCATAAAGCATGGCATGATGCGTCTGAAAGCATCCGCAAAATCACTTATCCGATGTTGGCAGATCCTACAGGTGCTTTGTCGCGTGCATTTGGTGTGATGATTGAAGAAGACGGTATGGCTTATCGTGGCACTTTTGTAGTGAATCCCGAAGGCAAGATCAAATTAGCTGAAATTCAGGACAACAGTATTGGGCGTAATGCTGATGAACTTCTTCGTAAGGTAGAAGCTGCCCAGTTTGTAGCCACTCATGATGGTGAGGTTTGTCCTGCTAAATGGAAGAAAGGTGCTGAGACCTTGAAACCGAGTATTGATTTGGTAGGTAAAATTTAAAGTATAGAACTCATGTTAGATAGTGCGATAAAAGATCAGTTAAAAGGTCTTTTTGCCCAATTGGAAGCGCACTATACTTTTGACATCTTTGTCCACCCTCAGCACGAAAGTCGTGCGATTGGTGGACTTGTTGGAAGAAGTGGCTTCCTGTTCGGATAAACTTTCCTGTCGGTTGCAGGATAGTGAAGGGCTGAAGTTTATCCTTTTAAAAGAAGGAAAGGATACGGGAATCACATTTCGTGCCGTACCTGGTGGCCATGAATTTACTTCTTTGTTGATGGCTGTTCTGAATGCTGACGGCAAAGGAAAGAATTTTCCGGACGAGTTTATTACCAGACGTATCAAGGCGTTACAGGGGCCGATTAGTTTGACCACCTATTTGTCTCTCACCTGTACCAATTGTCCCGATGTGGTTCAAGCTTTGAATATGATGGTACTTCTGAATGGTCAGATACGCCATGAGGCAGTAGATGGATCTATAAATGAAGAAGAAGTAGAACGGATGAAAGTACAGGCCGTTCCTACTGTATTTGCTGATGGTGAACAGATTCATGTGGGGCGTAGCAGTATGGGGGATCTGTTGGAGAAGCTGGAAGCCCGTTACGGTTCGGTGGAATTGGAAACTGTTGAGACAAAAGAATATGATGTACTGGTAGCCGGTGCTGGTCCTGCCGGTGCGACAGCTGCTATCTACTCAGCTCGTAAAGGTTGAAAGTAGCAATAATAGCAGAGCGTATTGGTGGACAAGTCAATGAAACGATGGGGATTGAGAACTTGATATCTGTGCCTCAGACTACCGGTAAACAGTTGGCCCAGGATCTGAAAAAACATTTGGCGGAATATCATATTGATATTTTGGAAAATCGCCGGATAGAGAAAGTGGAAGTGACAGAGGGCATGAAAGTGTTGTCTGTGAAAGGTGGAGAAACGTACAAGGCTCCCGTATTGATCATTGCTACCGGGGCGAATTGGAGAAAATTGAATGTTCCCGGTGAAGAAAAATACATCGGTCATGGAGTTGCTTTCTGTCCTCATTGTGACGGACCGTTCTATAAAGGCAGGGAAGTGGCAGTCATAGGTGGTGGAAACTCCGGGGTTGAGGCTGCTATTGATTTGGCGGGAGTCTGTTCCAAAGTGACTGTATTCGAGTTCATGGATACTTTGAAAGCGGATACTGTTTTGCAGGAGAAAGCTAAAAGCCTGCCCAATGTGGATATTATTACTAATACTCAAACGGTAGAGGTGTTAGGAAACGGTGATAAAGTGGTGGGGCTTATAAAGAAAGACCGTTCATCCGAAAAAGAAGAGATATTTGCCTTGGATGGTATTTTTGTCCAAATTGGTTTGACTGCCAATAGCGCTTTGTTTAAAGAATTGCTGGAAACGAACCGCATGGGTGAAATTCTGACTGATAAAAATGGACGGACCTCTGTAAAAGGTATCTATGCTGCCGGAGATGTAACGGATGTTTCTTATAAACAGATAGTTATAGCAATGGGGGAAGGCGCCAAGGCTGCTTTAGCTGCATTCGAAGACCGGATGCGCGGAACGATTTATTAGTGATAAGTGGTTGGTGGTGAATAGTGGGTACATATCGCAATATTTACCACTAATCTTATCACTAAAAAATGCACTCTTTGTATGTATATTGGTGAGAATATGCTTTCTTTGTAGGTGAATCACCGTTTACAGCATTGATATGGCAGAATCGAGACGTACTTCATTGAAAGATTTGGCACAGATATTAGGTGTATCCATACCTACAGTATCCCGTGCTTGAAAAATAGTCCCGAAATCAGTCGGGAACTTTGTATTAAAGCTCAAAAATTGGCAAAAGAGATGAATTATCACCCCAATCCTTTTGCTATGAGTCTCCGGAAAAATACTCCCCGTACCATTGGAGTAATTGTACCTGATATTGTTACTCATTTCTTTGCGTCTATTTTAAGTGGTATAGAAGATACCGCTATAGCAAACGGCTATTTTGTTATTATCACGACTTCCCATGAGTCATACGACCATGAGAAAAGAAATATTGAGAATTTGGTCAATATGCATGTGGAAGGTATTATAGGTTGTTTATCTCAAGAAACAACAGATTATGCCCATTGGTTGAGTTTGGATAATATGAATATGCCGCTTGTTCTATTTGATCGTGTTTGCATGCCTGACCGTTTTTCTACGGTAGTGGCTGATGGAGTATATTCCGCTCAGATGGCGACACAGCACTTGTTGGATCATGGAAGCAAACGGATTGCTTTTATCGGTGGTGCAAACCATCTGGATATAGTAAGAAAGAGAAAACATGGTTACCTTGAAGCGTTAAGGGAAAATAAGATACCTATTGAGAAAGATTTGGTTGTGTGTCGGAAAATTGATTTTGAAGAAGGGAAAATAGCTACAGAAATTTTATTATCGCTTCCGGAGCCTCCCGATGCAATTCTTGCCATGAATGATACATTGGCATTTGCCGCTATGGAAGTGATTAGAAATCATAATCTTCGTATTCCTCAGGATATAGCGCTTATTGGGTATACAGATGAGCAACATGCCAATTATGTAGTGCCTCGCCTTTCGGCCGTTTCGCATCAGACTTATAAGATGGGGGAAGCCGCATGTCAGATGTTGATTGATAAGATTAAGGGAGATAAAAAAATCAGGCAAATCATTGTTCCTACTTGTTTGCAGGTGAGGGAAAGCAGTATAAAAAGGAAGGATTGAGAACCGAAATGTATTTTAAGAAGAGAATAAGGCTGAACTCTTCACAAAGAGCCAACCTTATTTCTTTATATATTGGAGTATTATTGAGTGACCAACGTAATAATGGAACGTGCCGGGATCACAACTTTTTCATGGTTTTTGATGCTTCCTACCGGTAGAAGATTCTCTCCATCTTTATCCGAAGTACGATAGATTTGTCCAGTTTTTTATAATTCCGTTACGCTGATAGAAAGTAAACTCTTTATCTTCCGCTGCATAATTAATCATAACGAAAACCTCCTTTCCGTCTGTATTTTGGTATGCTGAACACATTAGTCCGGTTACATCCGTATCGCCTTCAGGAATGATTTTCCCTTGGTTGTCTTTGGCTATAATTGCTTTCCGAACAGCTCCCGGGCGTATAAATCTACTGTAGTTTCCCAAAGCCCACATTAATTTGGAGTCTTTCACCTCACCATTCAGAAAAGTCGGATCACTATACTCACGGATTAATCCGTCTTTATAATCTCCACCGATAGATCGCCACCATTGCCAACTGCGAGCACCTGCATATACAATGTCATGATGAATGATCCGTGCTACATATAATGCTGTCTTCATGGTGAAGTCATATCCTCCGCCTCCGCCGATTTCTTCGTCATTGCCCATGATACAGGTTTCTGTCTGCCAGAAATCCACCTTATACTTGTCTAAAGTATCTTTTAATTGACAACGGATATCGTGTAAATTATTCAGAGGAGTATTAGTCCAATAACTATGCCCTACCATCAGCCGGGGAACATTGGAGTATCACCCAGATAGGTGGCTGTACTGTCCGGATTAAAGAAAGACTGGATTTGATACCCCCGTTCCCAATTAGTCATGTGAGTATCGAACATACAACGATAGTCAGAGGACTCATTGACTAGAATCTGTGTGTCAATTTGGTTATTTACGAACTCTTTACTGATGAGGCGTATGGCACGGGCTATTTCGCGGTTGGTAGCCGGTGTACCTTCTTGTTTGGGGCCAATCCAGTTCCAATGCCCATCGGGTTCATTGAATGGACAGAGGTAATTGAACTTGATTCCATCGTGTTTCTCCACCCTTTTATGACATTGGCAAGAAAATGGGCAAAATTCTTATAATGCTCTTCCTTTAAGTTTAAGGTTCCTCCACGGCCTGTGTTGGTGGCAAGACCGTTTTGTGTGAAATATACGGGAGGTGAATTAAGAAATGCCAAAAATTTGTTTACACCCCGTTCTTTTGCCAGACGCAGGAAGTTGCGCTGCCCTTGTTGTTTATTCCAATTATAGTTACCATCTGCCTGAAGGAAACATTCGGCACGCATCCAGGGAGAGGCTATCTGGCTGACTTCTCCTTGTTCCGCGCTTCCGCTCCTACATTGAAACGCCATAAAGACAGACCGATTCCTTTAGGTTGTCCGTTTTCATGGTTTTCCGTACTGAACAGCCAGTCGGCTACTTGGTTTTGTTTTTCTTGTGGCCATAAGCCTATAAATTGCATGCTCCAACAGTCTGATGCTCCGAAATAGTCCATGGTTTGACAGGGTTGGTCTGTTTCTATTTCAAAGTGAATGGCAGGATGCTGAGCAAACAGGTTTGCTGTTGCAAATAAAGAGAATAATAATGCTTTGTATTTCATAAAGTTGAGGGATTATTTCAGATTATAAATGACAGTTGTAACACTTTCCGAAGGCACAATTACTTGTTGGTCTGCCGTGACGTGTACCTCTTGCAAATTTTTGTTATTTGTTGTTATATAAGTAGTGATGGAGCTTATTTCACTTACCCATTCTTTATGAATTTCGTTTAGCCGGACTCCTTTTTCTGATAGATTGGTATAAACAGCAACAATTTTATCTTTTTTCGGTGAAATCCATGCTGACCCGAAGAAACTGGATGATTCATTCATGTTAAGCATGATACGGCGATAACCCGGTCGGATGAATAGGCTGTAGTTACCTAATACCCAAAGTGTGGGAGTAGCTTTATAAGTGCCTTCTTTCTCTATATCCCCATAAACTCCATCGGAGGGTTCCAGTGAAATCAGTAAGAAGCGGTTTTTGTGTCCCCAGCGGGGATATCCATTGAGGTCCAGTAGCTCCAGGAGGAAACTCCTGCTATAGTTAGGTCATTGTGTATTACTTTTGACATATAAAGTGCAATGTCCATTTCGGTTGCTTGGTCATAGCCTATAAACTCGGAAGAGCTGTATCCGTCGCCTAACATACTCCACTCACTTTGCCATATTTCTACATCATATTGTTGGGCTGCTTGGGCCAGTTGTTTCCGGACATTACGCATACCATCCCATGTGCCATCTGTCCAGTAGCTGTGGCCGCAGATAAGTTTCTTTACATGAGTCAGGTTGCCTATATAGGTGGAAGTTCCAGGTGTGAAAAATGCTGAAAGTACGTTACTGTGGGCGGCATCATTCTTAAATTTGTAGAGATATTCATAATCTCCAGATTCCCCTGGAAGAATATCAATAGAAAGACCGGCAGAAGTGATGGCGGTATCCAATTCACGTATAAGTCTGGCTACTTCATCATTAGTCCATCCGCTGCCTTCCTGGCCGCTGTCCCATTTATATTGGGGTTCGTTAACTGGTGAGATATGTGTCACTGGATATCCTTCGTTTACATAGTATTTTGCTACATCTGACATGTATCTGGCAAAGTCCGTATAACGTTCATCCTTCAAATTAGAAATTCCTCCGCTATTGGAGAATCCTTTTCCGTTGGAGGTATATTGTACAGGAGGGGTATTGCTGAAAAGTACTATACTCTGACAACCAAACTCTTTGGCACGCTGCAAGAAGTAGCGCTGCCCTTTACAGCGTGTCCAGTCTAATGTTAAGTCATCAGTCAGATAAGATTCTGCTCTGCGTGATTTGTCTTCTATTCCACTTGCTTCACCTTGTTCTGCACTGCCACCACCTAGATTCATACGCCACATGGAGAGTCCTATACCTTTAGGTTGTCCTGATTGTATTTCAGAAGAGAATAGCAGTTCACTGATTTTGTCACGATTCGTTATCCAGCTTTTTCCTACGAAGGCAGGTGCCCAACAATCTGATGCGCCAAATCCTGTCAGAGTCTGAAAAGATTGTCCGGCATCTATGGTTACTGTTTTTTCTACGTTTATGCTGTTGTCCGGTTGCCCCGATGTATCCGGTGTTTGGGGAGAATCGTCACTGCAGGCTACAGTAGAAAAGAACAGTGGAAGAGTAAAAATATATTTTAGTTTCATTATTTTAGATGGATTAAAAATAGTCGCGGATAATCCTAGCAAACTATCCGCGACAGAATATAAAGACCTATTGAATGTTTAATTCCTGTAACAATCTGTTCTTTTTGGAAAATGATTAATTCCAGCCCGGATTTTGGGTGATAGAACCATTAGACATTGTAATCTCATATAAAGGTATCGGGAATACCATATCCCGGTTTTCGTTGAAGCTGATTCCTTTATCACTTGCCTCACCTTGATTTTCCCATTCGTAAATGTCGCGGGTAGCGGGATCTGTATTGTATTTTACAAATGTACCGTTTGCTCCCATCAGGTTACAAATCATTTTCTTGCCATTGTCATCTGTCCAACGGCGGATATCATAGATTCTGTTTTGTTCCCATGCCAGTTCCAAACGACGTTCTAGCCGGATAGCTTTGCGAAGCTCGTTCCCACTGGATGTGACAGCAGGTAATTTTACACGATTCCGTACCTCATTAAGGTAGGTACGTGCTGTACCATCTTCGCCCAATTCGTTGCAGGCTTCAGCATACATCAACAATACATCTGCATAGCGTAAGATACGATGATCTAATGGAATTTTGTCGATATTGTATACTTCCGGACGTTTTTCAATAGGTACAAAATACTTCCGGACAATACGTGCTGATTTATGTTGTGACGGATCTATAATATAACATTCGGGATCCCAACCGTACTTTTCGATATAATCTTTATAATTGGCGATTTTTGTGTTGTTTTCAACGAACTTGTCGAAGTTATTCTCTCCGGCAATTTCTGTACAACCCGTTTTAATGATGGTCCAACGTAAACGTTCTGTATCTCCTGCATCGATGTAGGCTTGTTCAAGGTTGGCGGTTGGCTGTCCCCAAGACCATCCGTCGCCGGGGCCACTACGGGCACCGGTAATAACAGTCAAAGAACCACCCAATGCATAAGTTCCATCATACATATATTGTACTTCAAACAGACTTTCTTCGCTATTGTTATGGTCAACATCCCATACATCACCGAAGTTGTCGAGTAATTTATATTCACCTTCGTCGATGACTGTTTTCAATACATCATGTGCCTCTTGCCATTTGCTTTGGTAGAGGTAAACCTTTCCCAATAGCCTAATGCAGCTCCACGGGTAGCGCGTCCCATATCTGTAGCAGCATATTGACTACGTTGTGGCAACACATCAGCAGCGGCTTTTAAATCATCTTCAATGAACTTATATACATCTTCGGCCGAAGCGCGGGTAATACCTTGTATTTCTTCGGGCAACAGGAAGCCTGTAATGAGAGGCACACCACCAAAATTCTTCACAAGTTCAAAATAGAAGTATCCACGGAGAAAACGTGCTTCGCTACAAGCCGGTTCTTCATTTCTTCATCTGAGAAATCAGCTTGTGAAATGCGTTCCACTGCGATATTGCAACGTAGAATGCCTTTGTATCGATACTGCCAAAAGTTGGAGATGGCACCATTGCTTTGTCCGGTACCTTGATAGTGGGCCAAAGAAATATAGTCACTTTGACTTTGGCTGGTATTGCCCATCCAACCGTCATCACTACACATCTCGGAAAGCAACCATACTGTGTTGATATTCCACCATCCGCCAAAAGTAATGGCTGGTAACAACCAGTAATAAATGCTTCGGCTTCTTCTGCACTTTGGAAATAAGTATCCAAATTTGTTGCCCGCGCACTTCCTCTGTTAGGAAATCCTCACAAGAAGTGAATGTCAGCGAGGCAATCATTGTTAATATTGTTAATATCTTTTTCATGGTTTATACCTTGAGGGTTAAAATTTTAAATCAATTCCAAATAAGAAAGTACGTGGGTTAGGATAAGCGATGCCGTCAATACCGGTTTCAATTACACTGCCATCTTTACCAATCTGTGGACGTTCAGGATCCATACCTGAGTAGCTGGTGATAGTGAAAGGATTTTGAGCCGACAATGAGAGACGCAATTCGGTTCCGTTCAACCACTTCTTGGGGAGTGTGTAACCCACTTGTAATAGTTTGCAACGCATATAAGAGCCGTCTTCTACAAAGAAACTTGAAACGCGTGTGTAATTCTGATTCAAATCATTGTAGGACAGACGAGGAATATCGTTGCTGGTTCCTTCGCCATGCCATGCTTTCTGCAATGTACCTGCCCAAACGTTTTGCCCACTTACGCCGGAGTATAAACCTTTGGTCTTATTGAAAATATCATTACCGAATGTACCATAGAAGTTGGCTGTGAAATCGATGTTTTTATAGCTGAAACCCAAGTTCAAACCTACCATCAAATCGGGATATGGGTTACCGATCCATGTTTTATCATTTTCATCTAGAACTCCGTCATGATTCAAATCCTTAAAGCGAATGTCACCGGGTTGGGCATTGGATTGTACCAGCTTGCCATTTTCGTTGGTGTGAGCATAAACTTCATCCCAATTTTGGAAAATACCATCGGTACGTAGCGTAGAAGCGTGAAATCAAGCCACCGTCTTCATTACGGATAATTTGGTCGCTGTTGAAACCTCCAGTTGGATAGGACCGTCACCGGAGAATTTAACAGCTTTATTTTTCACTGCGGAAAGGTTCAATCCCACATTATATCGGAAGTTTGCTACTTTGTCGTGCCAGTTCAGACTTAATTCCCAGCCGCTAGCTTTCATACTACCTATATTCATCCATACTGTACTGTTCCAGTCGGGGTATCCGATGGCGAAGATATTTTGTTTCTGATAGAGCATATCAGAAGATTTCTTTTGGAAATACTCAAAGGTCATGTCTAGACGGGAGTCAAGGAAGGACATATCCACACCTACGTTCCAGTCTTCTACTGTTTCCCATTTTAGCAAATTATTGCCAACGCCTGATACCATAGTACCTGAAACACGTCCTGGAGCTGTACCGAATACATAATCAGATTGTCCTAACAAAGTCAGCGTAGCATCATTATCTATGTTTTGATTACCTACACGTCCCCAACCTCCGCGTAATTTCAAGTTACTGAAAATCTTCTGGTCTTGCATGAAACTTTCACTGATGATACGCCATGAAGCAGAAACAGAAGGGAAGATGGCAATATTTGTTTCCTTTGGGGAAACGAGAAGAACCATTCTGGCACGAATAGAAGCTGTTAGATAGTAACGATTGTCATAGTTATACATCACGCGTCCTAAATAAGATACTAATGTGCTGTAAGCAGTTTTACCTTCTGACTTTTGGTTTTGTGTACCGGCATTTACTTCCTGCATTTGATCCATATTATTAGGAACATCGTCACGTGAGGCTTTTGATTGGAATTCAGCAAAGCGTTCAGCTGTAAAGCCACCCATTACATTAATATTATGCTTTTCTGCAAAAGTCGTGATGTAAGTAGCAGTATTAGTCCAGTTCCAATCAAGCCATTCCTGCATTTCACGGGAAACATTACTTAATGTAGATTGTTCCAAAGCATCAATATAGAATTCAGGAGTGAATTTGTCTGTACGGCGGAAGTGTGCATTAGCGCCGAACTGCGTGCGCAGGGTCAGTTTTTGAATAGGGTTTATCTGTAAATAAGTATTTACAATTGTACCCATTTCACGGGAGTGGGAATTTTGGCGAGCCAATGAACCGGCAGGGTTCCACTCCTGGTTGTTGTAAGAACGCTGATAGTTATTGAATTCGTTATCCACCATTGATCTTCCGGCTTGAATATAGGAGTTGTGGGGTCCATAGACATGGCAGCTGAAAAAAGATCGGGGGTATCATCCATGATTCTACACGTGGGGCAATGTCGAAACCCATTTTTACATATTTATTAAATGTATATTCTGTATTAAGGCGTGCGTTGATTTTGTCCCAATAACCATAGTCATATTGTGAATTGTTACGGTAGTAACCCATACTCAGGTTATAAACCAGTTTGTCTGAACCACCGGAGATATTGAGTGAGTAATTTTGCACTAAAGCAGTTTTGTTGATTACTTCGTCCCACCAGTCTGTTCCTCCGGGATTGGTAGTAGCGCCTGTATCATTCCAAATAGAAGTTCCTCCGTCATTTGTGTATCGGGTATTGAATACTTCTTTATATTCGGCGGCATTAGCATTTTGGGTTTTGACAATGTTTGGAAACCTGCAGATGCATTAAAACTGATATTTGTTTTTCCTGCCATTCCTTTTTTGGTTGTGATTAGAATGACACCGTTAGAAGCACGTGTTCCGTAAATGGCAGCAGCCGAAGCGTCTTTTAAAACTTCCATAGATTCAATGTCATTACTGTTTAGGAAGTTGATGTTTGTACCTACCGGCATGCCATCTACTACATACAAAGGATCGGTTCCGTTTACTGTTGTTACACCACGGATTAGAACTTTTGGTTGTGCGCCCGGACCACCACCACTGGTTACTTGAACACCGTTGATTTTACCTTGCAAGGCGTCCATTGCATTACCGGTTACAGTTTCGGTAATTTCTTTTCCTTTTACGGTAGATATAGAACTGGTCAGGTCACTTTTTTTCACGGCTCCATAACCAATAACCACTACTTCGTCCAGTAATTCACTGGCATCTTTCAGCACTACATTGATAACGGTTTGTCCGTTTACCTTTATTTCTTGAGTCTCATATCCTATGCTGGAGAACACAAGTACGGCATCCTTGGCAACATCGTTTAGTGAATAATCACCATCAATACTTGTAATAGTACCTGTACCTGTACCTTTTACTTGCACTGTTGCACCAATCATCGGTTCTTTATCTGAAGCCGAGGTTACTACACCTTTTACAGTGATGGTCTGCGCATAGCTACATAGACTTGTCAGCGCAAGACACAATAATAATATTTGCTTTTTCATATCTTAAATCTAATGTTTACTTGTTAATTGGCCGGAATGAGTTTAGCTCTTTCCAAATGAGCGTCGAATATAAGTTTATAATTCCCTGTGACGTTCACTGTTGGTTTTGCCCAATTGTCACCTACATGATCGGGTTTGGTCCATGCCGGATTGGTATATTTGGCTTCTTTACCATAATATCCGAAGATCTCCGGTTCGTCTGAGTTGTCTACACGCCACGTGCAATAATTCCACCATCGTCGGAGTGCCAGTTATGAATAACGAAATTTCATTTTAGTACCTGCCTCCAGGAATAGGGGGGTATCCAAATAGAACAGGTGAGGATTGGTCTTATCTTGAGTGAAACGCAGGACTTCAGTTGGCTACTGGTCATATATCCGAAATAGAATTCCTGTAACCACGAACCACCGTCACCCCATGTGTCAAGGCTGATAGACCGTATGTGTGAGGTATGGGGTCTACAGCATCGGCAATTGAGTAAGTTTTCAGATTGTATGTACTGTTCTTCACATCAATATTAATTTCATAATAAACATTGGCTTGGTCAAGTACGATTGGCATTGCTGTTTCGGGATCGTCTGTCAGTTTGGTGTTATCCTCTGGATCAAGCCCGAAACAAATAGGAGTGAAGTCACTCTTTTGTGGTAAGAAGAATATTTTAGTTCCGGCTTTTTGACAGTAATAATTTGCTTTATACTGATATTCACCTGTATGTTCAATTACCATCGGTACCCCGAATATATCACTATTCAGTTCTTCGGCAGTTGCCACATCTGCCAGATACATTTTGGGAAAATCCGGCATTTCTGAGATATTCAATACACTGGTGGTAGTGGTTGAGTTTTCTTTCTTGTCAAAAGCGGTAATTGTCACATTATAACTTTTCGGTTCATTGGGGAATACTATTATTTCGGCAAAGTTCAATGAACTTTTTCCATCAGCATCTACACGGCGGTTGTCAAACCCGTCTATACCTGGAATATTAATTGTGACATAATCCAATGCACGATCATCTGTAGCCGTGAACCGAAGATTGAATTTCGTTTCATTTTCATTAATACTGTAACAGTGGCATCCGGGGCAGCAGAAAATACCGGAGCTGCAAAATCTCCGTCCATTGTGATTAATACATCTTGAGATATACTGCGTCCTCCTACATCGGTTACAGTAACTTTGACTGTGAAACGTTCGCCGATTTCATTTCGGTTTATGTCAAAGTAATAACTTAAATCATAACTCTCTTGCGGAGCACCATAGATTTCGATTAAATCAATTGTCTTGTTCAAATGCAGGTCGGCACATTGTAGGCTGATAGAAGCAATACCGTCTTTGTCTTCTAATGTCCCTTCAATAGTAAATCGATGTCCCGCTCCGGACTCGATGTGGTCTGTTGCTAATGTCATTGTTGGATTTTGCCCGTCTACATCGGGGTAGTCGTTATCATCACTACATCCCGTACATAGGTTTGCAGTTACAAGAAAAGCCCATAACATGGCACCATACAAATGTTTCTTTTTCATATTTTATTAGTATTTGAAGATTAAACATCTACTCTAATAGAGGACGAATTAAATTCGTTAGTGGTGCAAATGTACGTGAAGAAGAATTAAAATCCTGATATAAATCTTGCAGAAAAGGGAGGTAAATCTTGCAATGCATGATTTATGTATCTAAAATACAGACTTTATTTGTATTTTTGAACCATATTATTTAACAATGTGTACACTGATGCTATGAGAAAGATATTCGTACTTTGGCTCTTGCTGCTGTCGGTTGTTTCATTGGCACAACCTTATTCTGTTAAGCAGCTTGGTATAGAGAAGGGATTATCCAATAATTATGTGGTGAGCATTGCTCAAGACAAACAGGGCTTTCTGTGGTTTGCCACGGAGGAAGGGTTGAACAAATTCGATGGTACCCGTTTCATTACTTATTTGAAGAATGAAGATTTGACAAGGCAGGTATAACAGGCAATGAACTGAATTGTTTGTTGGATGATCCTCAGGATTCTATCCTTTGGATAGGCACGCAAAGGGCCGGTCTGAATGCGTATGACTATGTAAATAACACTTTTCTTTGCTATAGGCATGATGGCGAGAACCCCGAAAGTCTGATAACGGATGATGTTACTAAGATTGTGGCAGCTACAGATGGTAATCTTTGGATTACGACATATTGGCGGGGAGTAGATTATTTCGATAAAAAGGCTGGAAAATTCATTCATTACAATACTCAAACAGTTCCGGGATTGGCTAGCGATAATATTTGGTCGGTTGTTGATGGAGGAGATGGAAAGTTGTATATGGGGCATGTGCATCATGGATTCAGTGTGTTGTCTCTTAAAGATAAAAAAGTAAAGAACTTTATGCATGACCCTGAAGATCCGGTCAGTTTGCCAGGTAATGGGGTAACTTGCATTTATAAGGACTTAAGCGGTAATATTTGGCTGGGAACAGACCGGGGGCTGGCACTGTTCAATCCGGAAGCCGAAAATTTTATCCATTTTCATCATAGTGAGGACGGGGTTCCTCATACCGTATTTGATATCAGACAATTTGATGGGAATAAACTTTGGATTGCCATGGAATTTGGAGGAATAGCCATTTTGGATTTAACGCAACGTATGTTTCTTTCTCCTGACCAAGTGCGTTTTCAATATATAAAGGAAGGGGATGATGAATACAGTCTCTCTAATTCTACTGTACGTTGTTTGTTTCAGGACTCCTTTTAAAAATGTATGGGCTGGTATGTGGGGAGGTGGAATTAATTTTCTTAGCCATGAATCTTCCTATTTTAATGTTTATAGTTATTCTCCTATCCAGCATTCGGGTAGTAGCCTGAATAATAAGACAGCAAGTAGTGTATGCGTAGCAAGGGATGGAAAGTTATGGATCGGAACCGATGGGGGAGGCATCAATGTATTTGATAAAGGCAAGCGGGTGGCGGTTTATAAAGAAGAAACCGGTGATTTGACTGATAATTCCATACAGGCTGCACTTTGTGATTCGGAAGGAAACCTTTGGTTTGGATCGTTTATGGGAGGAGTGGATTTTTATGATGTGAAAAAGAAAAGTTTTCACCAGATTTTCCTAAAGATAAAACAGGGGAAGATGTGCGTGCACTGTATGAAGATGCAGAATATGTATGGATAGGAACTAGTAATGGCATCTATAAGGTACGCTTGCATGATAAAGGCATTGCAGATCATTATACAGTAGAGAATAATCTGGTGAGATGTATCTCGAAAGATAATCTTAATCGTTTATGGATTGGTACTTTCGGAGGAGGATTAGGGGTTTTTGATGAACATTTTCAGTGCGTTAAACTTTTTAACGTGACTTCTCTTTTTCCCTCTAATACTATCAATACTGTTTATATGGATAGTCAGAACAGAATGTGGATAGGAACGGGAGAAGGTCTGGTTTGTTTTCCATCCTCTCAGAGTTGGGACTATAAAGTATATCGCAGTGAGGAGGGTTTGTCCAATGTCCATATACGTGCCATTACGGAAGATAATCATGGAAATATATGGGTGAGCACCAATAAAGGTATCAGCTGCTTGTTGAAAGACAAGGAGGTTTTCTATAATTACGATCATTGGGATAATGTGCCTATGGGCAATTTCATGAGTGGAAGTGTGGCGGAAGCTAAGGATGGAACACTTTATTTTGGCTCAATCAATGGCTTATGCGTTTTAATCCAGATCAGGTATTGGAAAAACGAGAGTCACCTGCTGCAATTATTACGGAGATGCGTATATTCGGCCCGTTGCGTGATACGGACAGTAATGAAAAGGTGATGGCGCTTGAAGGCCAGTCGGAAGTACGTTTAAGCTATATGCAAAATAACTTCAGCGTCACCTTCAATATACAGAATTATGCCTTGGCCGATCAAGTGGAATATGCTTATATGTTGAAAGGGTTGGAAAATTCATGGTATACAGTAACCGATCCTAATAATGTGACTTTCCGTAATATACCTCCGGGAAATTATTGTTTTCAGGTAAAGACAAGAATACGGAATCAGGAATGGGCGGATGAGATAGCTTCTCTGGATATCCGTATTGACCCGCCTGTATGGCTTACGTGGTGGGCCAAGTTATTTTATATTCTTTCGGGTGTTTCTGTCCTGTATTTTATTCTTCATGCCTATAAAAAGAAACTGGATATGGAGTCTCTCTATGAGTTGGAGAAGAAAAATCATGAGCAGGAACAGGAGCTGAATAATGAGCGTTTACGTTTCTATACCAATATCACACATGAGTTGCGTACCCCTTTTGACGTTGATTCTGGGACCGTTGGAAGATATGCAGAAAAGTAATTCTTTATCAGGGAAAGATTCACAGAAAATATCGGTTATCCATCAAAGCGCCATCCGGTTGTTGAACCTGATTAATCAGATACTGGAGTTCAGAAAAACGGAAACCCAAAACAAGAAATTATGTGTAAGTCGTGACAATCTGGCAGCCCTTGTACACGAGATCGGACTGAAGTATAAGGAATTGAACCGGAAACCTGAGATTGATTTCTGTCTTGAGATTGAGCAGGAAGATATGTCTTTGTTTTTTGATAAGGAGGTAGTAACGATTATACTGGATAATTTGATCTCCAATGCTATAAAATATACAGAGAAAGGAACTATAACTTTAGGATTACATCAGGTGGTCCGGAATAATATACACCATACGGAAATCAGTGTGAGTGACACCGGTTTCGGTATTGCTCCCGATGCATTGCCTCATATTTTTGACCGTTATTATCAAGAGGGAAGCGAACATCAGGCTTCAGGAACAGGTATTGGTCTGGCTCTGGTAAAGAACCTGGTAGTTTTGCATGAGGGGGAGATCAGGGTTGAAAGTTCTTTGAATGTGGGAAGTACTTTTTTATGTCAGTCTGCTGACGGATAACACGTATCCTCATGTGCTGCATGCTGACTCGACGGAGAAAACTTCCGATGAAAAGGACGAAAAAGAAGAAAATATAGAACCTGTGCATAGTGGTAAGCGTATTCTGCTGATAGTGGAAGATAATAGGGACATCTGTGATTATATTGTAGAATCTTTCTCGGACGATTTTGAAGTGAGGACTGCCGCCAATGGTGAACAAGGTTTGGAACAAGCGTTGGGCTGCATTCCTGATATTATAGTCAGTGATATCATGATGCCGGTGATGAACGGTATCGTGATGTGCCGGAAATTGAAAGAAGACTTGCGTACCAGCCATATTCCCATTATTTTGCTGACGGCAAAGGATTCTTTGCAAGATAAGGAAGAAGGGTATCAAGTAGGTGCTGACTCTTATCTGACAAAGCCTTTCAGTGCTACTTTGTTGCATAGCCGTATCCATAATTTGCTTGAATCCCGCAAGTTGTTGGCAGAGCGTTTTAATACGAATTCCATACTCATTGACAAACGTGCGGCAGTAACTGAGTCTATGAATAAATTGGATAATGAGTTCCTTGAGAAGATTAACAAGCTGATTGAAGATCGTCTTTCTTCTGAGAAAATTGATATCGGTTATTTGTCGGACGCCATGTGTATGAGTAATTCTACCCTATATCGGAAGATGAAGCATTGACCGGACTTTCCACCAATGAATATATCCGCAAAATAAAGATGCAATATGCGGAACGTCTGTTATTAGAAGGGAAATACAATATTTCAGAGGTTGCATTCAAGGTGGGAATTAACAGTACGGTCTATTTCCGTCAGTGTTTTAAAGATGAATTCGGTATGGCTCCTTCTGATTATCTGAAAAAGATAAAACCGGAATAGAGTGGTTGTGTAAGCCGTTTCTTCCATATAGTTAAGCTTTTTTTTACAGTCATCTGCTACAGACTCCGCCAGTGGACTGTAAGGTCTGCTTGGGTGGACTATACAGTCTGCTGCAATGGCTCTACGGTCCATTGAGGGAGTCTGTAGTAGGTAACCGTAAGAAAAGGCTTAATTGTAGGCAAGAAAAGCCTTAGTTAATAGGGAGATTGGACTTTGAAGGAAAGTTGCTGTTTCTCAATTTGTATGTTTATAAATGATTGTAGAATGCTTTCACCGTTTCCCATTTATAATAAGGAGCAATAGGGCTGTCAATGGGTAATTTGACTTCATTTTCATTATGTAGCAATTTTACAATAACTTCTCCTTGTTTATTCTTGAAAAAGATTAATTGAAGGTTGGCTCCCATAGGTGAAACACGGAAATCTTGCCAGGCCAGGTAATATCGGTCGGGATCTGTTTCTTGATTGGAGCATCCTTCTACTTGCATGAGTGCCAACAGACGGATCAGGTTGGTATCATGTCCGAAACGGAGGGTGGCGCAAGGAGTTCCTTCACGGATGGCGCGGTCGGCACTTTCTATAATATTCTTCAATAAAGATTTTGCACTCTCGGGGGCTGCTCCCTGATTGACGGGAGCATTGGCATTGCAAATATACATCCGATAATTCACAGACTGCCAGATACCGAATAATTCTTCTTTTTCAAACAAATCATAAAAGGATAGAGGCAACTCTACATCTTGCATGTCGGAAGCAATCCAATAAAGTCCCATCATGAGCTCGCGGGGATTCCTGACTTCTTTGGGATTTTTGAAAAAGTGAAGTGATTAAACGTTCCGGATGAATATGATTTTTTTCGAATGTATGGAAAGCTGTTCTCCATGGCTGCGACTTGCCGAAGCCCAGCTTTTCGGCTTCGGGTGAAGTATAGGCAATGTAGTCCATGTGTCTTTGGTTGGCTTCGCGGGTGATCGTGGAGGAGGTTTAGTTCTTTCAGTTGTTCTGTGAATGCGGACATGCTCATGATACAACGTACGGAAACGCTCGAACGTGCTGATATGTTGGTGCTGTCCCGGAATATATGGGGATATTGTTGATAAAGCCGTTTGGCAATGGCTTTATGTTGTCGTTCTCCTAATGGGGTCAGGTTTCCTCCGCGCCCACGGGCATTTTCCCATACTTTCTGGAGTCTGAGCCTCACATCTTCACCTAAATCGGTAAGTCCTGATTTATTGTGAAACGTATCAAAACACGAATGACTTCTAGATAACGTTCGTCCGAATCATCCAGCGGGACCCATGGCGTCCGTAATGGCTGACGTAGAAAGGACTGTAACCTTCGGGTACCGGAGTTTGTATGCCGTTTGGTGTGGGATAAGCATAATAGATGCTGCCCATTTTTTCCGGGCTGTGGATGATCTCTTCTTTCAGATTGTGTGGGGGGAGAGTTACGGGGGCTACTTTCCAATTGATGCCGAGCGGATTATTTTGTATTTCCCATATCAGAGGGAAATCCGGATTATCCATAATCCACATTTCGCATCCGTCTACTGAGTCGTTTACATGTAGTAAGGAATAGCCCATAGCTTGTGACTTCGTATCAGCAGCTGGTATTCTGTCTGATTATAATGAAATGCCTTTTGGCTTTTTCAATTCCTGAAAAGCGGTTGCTGAAAGTAGGGCAAAGGTTTCTTGAATGGGGAGACAGATATGCCGTCCGTCTTCCGGTTGTAAGAAGCTTAGTCCGGCAGCCGTTTTTAAAGCTTCTTGGGGCATGGCGTAACTGCCTGATTGCCATCGGGTGTTTCTTTCAATTCCCCAATGCAGATAAAGGGTGTCATTGGACTGGCTGAAAGTAAACTGGTACTTTCGGGTTTGTCCATGCAGTTTGAATACGAATAACAGAGGGTGGGTAATGATACCTTGTGCCATTACGCTTCCCATCAGGCTGCCGATAAGCAGAAAGCATATAAAAAGTTTTTTCTTCATCATACGTTACTCTTTAGATTCGGGAAATAGCTTGCTCCCCCCAGTTGCCGGGACGGGGACCCATTTTTAAAACCAACTTGCCTCCTCTGATGATATCATGATGCGGATGGTGGAATATGGATAATTCTTTCCATTCAATAGCACCGACTGGATATACCTGTTCTTTTCGGAAAGCCCTTCGGCTTTGATCGTGAATGTTTTGCCTTCCTGTAAATGGAAACGACTCTCTGTCAGTAGAGGGGTATGGATTAAATAATAGTCTTGTCCGGCATTGGGGTACAACCCCATCATGTGGAATACCAACCACGATGACATGGCTCCGGAGTCATCATTTCCGGGAAGACCGGCAGAACCGTCATTATAGTTCTTCTGGATAATTTCATGGATGCGGTCGCCGCTTTTATCCGGACGCCCTACCCAGTGGTATAGGCAGGGAGTGAGGAAGGAGGTTCATTATTCACATTGAAGAAACCCTTGTCAAAGAAAATATCCAGCCGTTCGTCAAACTTCTCTTTTCCGCCACATTGTTCAATGAGTCCGGGTACGTCATGCGGAATGCTGAGTGAATATTCCCAGGAGGAGGCTTCATAAAAGAACATGTTCCACCAAGGAGTATACCAAGGACCTTCAAAGGTAACGGGAGTATATGTGAAGGTGGGTTTCTGGATATGGGAGTTTCCGAAAGGTATTTTGTCTAACCAGTTTCCTTCTTTATCCCGGGGAAGTATGAATCCTTTGACTCCTGCATGTTCATAATCGGCCCGCCACAAGTTCTTCCAGTTGGAAGATTGTTTCAAGTATTGCTGGTACAAGTCTGTCTTGCCTAGTCCTTTTGCTACTAAGGCTATGGTATAATCACAATAGGAGTATTCTATTGTGCGGTTTCCGGCTCGGGGAATACCGTATGGAATATATCCCAATTCCAGATAAGGAATCAGTCCGCCTCTTCCCTCCGCTTCTTCGTTACCTCCGGGCGGTATGGTCGCATCTTTCAGCATAACTTCCAAAGCCAGATGGTAATCTATGTTTGGTAGTCCTTTTACAAATGCATCGGCTATAACAATTTCGGCGTTGGAGCCGCCTTGTGTCCGTCCGTTACAATTTCCGCTTCGTGCATCAGGCATGTAGCCGTCCCGTTTATAGATATTGATCAGTGAACGTACAATGTCTGTTTCTCTTTGAGGGTCAATCAGTGTGATAAGTGGAGTTGAGGTGCGGTAGGTGTCCCAGATAGCATAAAAATCATCATAATAAGGTTCCGGATCACTCCATAATGGATTTTCACCGGTACGGTCTACAGGCATTAACATGGTATGATAGATACCGGTATAAAACATACGCTTATATTTTTCGGGTGTATTTGAGGCTATATCAATGCGTTGCAATAAGTTTTCCCATTGTGCCAATAAGGCTTGCCGGGTGTCCTCAAATGACCAATGAGGTATTTCGTTCCATACATTCTCTCTGGCTTTGAGAGACTGATAAATGAAATTCCGACTTTCAGTTGAATGGTATTTGCAGAAGAAGGGAAACGCAACAAAGCTCCGGTTTTTTGTTGGGAGTCTGGCTGGTATCGTTCATTGCTGATCTGGCTTCCTTTCCATGTGGCCGTTTGTACAAAGGGATGGTCGGTTACTGCATAAAAATAAACGGTGTAGGCACGTCCGTTATTCCAACCTCCGCGAATACGGGTATATCCCATTACTTCGTGATCGGATATGATTTGAATTTCCGAACCTACAAATTGTTGTGCTTCGCGGGCATCGGGGGTCGGTTGTTCACCCAGGAAGAAGCCGGCGTCAACCAACAGGGATTTTAAGGAATCTTCGGGATAGGTGAATCGGTAGAATGAGGCGCGTGGAGCAGTTGTTATTTCAGTATATATGCCTGTTCTCTGGAATTCGGTAGCATAATAGCCCAAGCGGATTGTTTCATCTTTGCGATAGTCTATATGATTGAGCTGATCCATACCTTTGCCAAAAGGCATGACAAGTATGTTGCCATATTTAGGACCTCCTCCTGTCCCGCTGACGTGTACTTGGGAGAACCCGTTAACTTGTTCGGGCATAGGCAGCCAACCACTATTGGGATGGACAGTGCAATCGGGCGATGGTTTCACCATACCATAAGGCAGGAGGGGCCGATAAATACCCGTCCCAGTCCTTCCGAACCGATTCTGGGATCTACGTAATCAGAAAGTCTGGCTTCCTGTGCCGCGACCGTCACGGGCAGCAGCAGGAAGACCAGTCTTAACAAAGAAACTTTGAATGGAATGTGGGTCATAATTATTTCTTGTTTATTTTTACACGTATTGTATTCTTCTCTTTGATATCTCCTCCGGCTTGTGTCAATTGAGGGAAGGCCCAATAAATGTTACAGCCGGTAATCCGGATATCCGAAGCGGTGTCCAGATAGAAAGCATAAGTCTTGTCATATACAAAACCATCTCCGTTGCAAGGACGTTTGTCATACACACCGCTTTCATAACCGGTACGTTTTAACAACTTGACATCTATTTCATCAAAATAGATATGATGCACCTTCTCCGGAGTGTCTCCCCCTACGAAAATGCCGTTTTCACTAGTGCATTTAATCTGATTGAAGAAAATGTTGCTGACTTCTCCCGAGTGTCCTTTCGTTGCACCTTTGGGGAAACGCCAGCCTGCATCTTTATGATTGCCTACGGCACGAGGGTATGAGGTGACATAGATAGGTTCCGCTTTACCCCACCATACATCAGAATAGAACATACAGTCTACTAATATATTGGAGAAAATGACATTGCTCACAGTACCTTCATCCCGGTTTTGTATGCCGATGCCCCGGTTGCTGTTTTTGATAATGCAATTATTGAATAATACATTCTCAATTTTATCCATATTTTCCGAGCCAATCTTGATGGCGCATGAGCGTGAAGTCATGACACAATTAGTCACTACAATATCTTCGCAAGAGCCATATTCTTCAAATTCCCGACGATTCTTCAGGCAAATGCAGTCATCGCCCGATTCAATGAAGCAGTTCGCTATACGTACTTTTTTTGGAGTGATCCACATCAATACCGTCACCGTTGCGTATTTTTAGATTATTCAATAAAGAGATGCCGTCAA
>ENA-OQAN01000016-OQAN01000016.1-human-gut-metagenome-genome-assembly--contig:-NODE-16-length-88948-cov-3.749688_pt1 | contig 88948 bp, 97 predicted proteins | sample MGYA00242735_ERZ504527 | MGnify/ENA primary metagenome ERZ504527 (study PRJEB26092, sample SAMD00036230) | human gut metagenome | host: Homo sapiens | study: EMG produced TPA metagenomics assembly of... | reverse complement strand
TAATCAAAACCGTTGTCATAAATAATTTTTTATGGTAATCTCTCCCGGATTGGCGATAGATAACATTGAATGCACCGGCATGATCCTGGTGCGGATGGGAATGATCCATGCGTCTACGGTGTTGTTGTGTTTCGCAATCACTTTCCGGACAGCATCGGCATTGCCTGCCCAGCCTCCGTCGATGATGATCAAAGTGTCATCGTTTGAAATCGTATAAAAAGTGCCCTGGACACCGGTCGCATCCGCATACTGCGTGATGAGATATTCCGTGGCAGGATCCGGTATGTGGCCGGTAGAGTCCATCCGGCTTTTCTGATAAGAAAACCATGCTGCACCGCTAAGCAGCAGGGCAGATAAAATTAAAAGAATGGTGGACAGTAAATTTTTCTTCTTCATAAAAATCCTCATTTCCTGGGTTGTTTACCATTTTTTCTTTATTCCAAATACTCCTCAATGCTTCTTTATACATTAGCAAAAAACAGGCGTGTTGTAAATTGCAGACATGGTTAAAATCTCAAACTTGCATGATACTACAGAAAATGGTAGTATAAAACAATATGGAGTATTTTTGACTTTTGAATGGAAAGGCAGGAGGAATACGATGAAAATTGCAATCGCAGGAACAGGATACGTTGGTTTGTCCAATGCAATTTTATTAGCGCAGCATCATGAGGTGACTGCAGTTGATATAATAGAAGAAAAAGTGGAGATGATCAATCAGCGCAGATCACCGCTGGTGGATCGTGAGATTGAGGATTATCTGGCAAATGCAAAACTGGATCTGACTGCAACGACAGACGGTGTACATGCATATGAAAACGCAGATTATGTTATTATCTCGACACCGACAAATTATGATGAAAAGAAAAATTATTTTGACACCTCATCCGTTGAGGAAGTATTAGAACTGGTCTTAAAGGTAAATCGCATGCGGTGATTGTCATCAAATCCACGATCCCGGTCGGTTATACACAGTCTGTGTGTGAGAAGTATCACACGGATCGTATTCTTTTCTCACCGGAGTTTTTACGGGAAGGACAGGCGTTAAAAGATAATCTTTATCCTTCAAGGATCATTGTCGGTTCGAAAGAGGGAAGCAGTGAGATGAAAAAAGCAGCGGAGAAATTTGCACATCTGCTGCAGGAGGGTGCAATCAAGGAAGATATCCCGACACTTCTGACGAACCTTACGGAAGCGGAGGCAGTGAAACTTTTTGCAAACACATACCTTGCACTCCGTGTTTCATTTTTCAATGAACTTGATACGTTTGCTGCCATGAAAGGACTGGACGCAAAGCAGATCATTGAGGGAATCGGACTTGATCCGAGAATCGGAATGCAGTACAACAACCCTTCCTTTGGATATGGCGGTTACTGTCTGCCGAAAGATACCAAGCAGCTTCTGGCAAACTATGACAATGTGCCGAATAATATTGTTGGTGCGATCGTTGATGCAAACCGGACAAGAAAAGATTTTATAGCAGAACAGATCCTTGAGAAAAATCCGAAGATGGTCGGCATTTACCGTCTTGCGATGAAGGCAAATTCGGATAATTACAGGCAGAGTTCTATTTTAGGGGTTATGGAGCGTATTCGTGCAAAGGGTGTGAACATTGTCATTTATGATCCGTCATTAAAGACAGATACGTTTGAAAATTCCAAAGTGATCCGTGATTTTGATGAGTTTTGTAATATGAGTGATGTGATCGTGGCAAACCGTATGGATAACATGTTGTCAGATGTAAAAGAAAAGGTGTATACAAGAGACATTTATTTCAGAGACTGATTGGAAGGACCGCATATGGATACACATAAATTTTTTGTGGAAAAACTCAGATTCCATCTGAATGAGCCGGATATGCTGGTGTTCGTCGGCTGGTTTTATGACGGAAAAGCATCCGGCAGGGAAGTTCAGGCTTATCTGGATGGCGAAAAGCTGCCGGCTGCCCTTACAGTAAACAAAGGTGCTGAGGTTCGCCAGAAATATCTTGGGACGATCAATGAAATCAATGAGGAAGTTGTCGGGATCGTGACGCTGCCGAAAGACTGGCGTGAAAAAAAGAAGTTTGAAATTTTTACGGATGACGGAGAAAGTAAAAAAAGAGCGTATGCTGTTTCAACCGGAAAACTGCGCGTAAGGGAAAGCAGACTGGAATATTATATTGAAAACTGCCACCGCGATGAGGACACCGTGACGGTGACCGGCTGGTGCATGGGGGCAGGAGAAGTGAATCTTTATCTGCTGGATAACCGCAGACAGAAGCTTCAGGTAAAGACGGATCACTATTTCCGGAAAGATCTGCTCTCTGTATTTCCCGAATGCGACATACAGGCAAAACCAGGGTTTATGATCCAGGCGTCGATTCCGCGAAAGGATGATAATAAAAAGTTTTTCCTTGAAATGCGTAATGCAGAACATTACTCCCGCACCCGGTTAAGAAAGTGGATGATGGAGGCAGATGGCAGTATATTCTGGAAAAATCACAGGATGCACTCCGCTATTTAGAGCGGAACGGATTGTCTGCAACGATCCACAAGATCGAAAATAAATTAGGGGGAAAATCGGAAACCTCCTATGACGCATGGTGTCAAAAATATGATGTAAAAAAAGAAGAACTTGAGGAACAGAGAAAAAAGATATTTTCTTATCAGCTTTGTTTTCCGTCGTCGTGCCGCTGTATCGGACAAAACCGGAATTTTTAAAAGAAATGATCGGATCCATACAGGCACAGACTTATGGTAACTGGCAGTTATGCTTAGCGGACGCAGTCTGTCAGGGGATGATGCGGGGACTGCGGAAAACGGACAGGTACCTGTAACGGAGCTGACACCGCTCTTAGAGCAGTATGCCAAAGCGGATAAAAGGATTACATTTACAACACTTCCAAAGAATCTTGGAATATCCGGCAATACGAACGCAGCGCTTGCACTGGCAGCAGGTGACTATATCGTCCTGGCTGACCATGATGATATTGTTCCTGCGAATGCGCTCTATGAACTGGCAGATGCCTTAAATCAGGATCGCAGTATTGATGTCTTATATTCAGACGAAGATAAGATCAGCATGGATGGAAAAAAGAGATTTGAACCTCATTTTAAGCCGGATTTTGATCTCGATCTTTTGTGCAGTGTCAATTATATCTGTCACCTGTTTGCGGCTAAAAAAGAGCTTGTGGATATGGCAGGTGGATTTTGCAGTGAATATGACGGGGCACAGGATCTTGATTTTATCTTAAGATGTTGTGAGAATGCGAAGAATATCAGACATATTCCAAAGATTTTGTATCACTGGAGATGCCATATGCAGTCTACGGCTGCAAATCCGGAGAGCAAGCTGTATGCGTTCGAGGCAGGAAGACGTGCGATAGAGGCACATTATAGCAGGATTGGGGTTCCGGCAGCTGTGGAAAATGCAGCATTTTACGGGATGTACCGGACAAAATATGACTGGAAGGAAAAACCGCTGGTATCGATCATTATTCCAAATAAAGATCACAGGAAAGATTTAGAAACATGCGTTAATTCCATTCTCGAAAAAACCACTTACCCGAACATCGAGTTTATTATTGTAGAAAATAACAGTACCGAGCAGGAAACCTTTGATTATTACAAAGATCTTGAGACAATGCGTGAAAATGTACATGTTGTTTTTTATGAGGGCGGCTTTAATTATTCAAAGATCAACAATTTCGGTGCGGATGCCGCAAAGGGTTCGTATCTGTTACTCCTCAACAATGATACGGAAATGATCGACGGTGGCGCGATCGGTGAGATGTTAGGTTATTGTATGCGCGGGGATGTTGGAATTGTCGGTGCAAAGCTGTTATACGAGGATGAGACGATCCAGCATGCCGGAGTCGTTTTAGGATTTGGCGGGACCGCGGGACATGCATTTATCGGCAAACCGCATTACGATACCGGTTATTTTGGCAGAATTTTGTGTGCGCAGGATTATTCGGCTGTCACTGCGGCCTGTATGATGGTAAAGCGCAGTGTGTTTGATGAGTCGGCGGACTGACGGAAGAACTTGCGGTTGCATTTAATGACATTGATTTTTGTCTGAAAGTGCGCAAAACAGGAAAGCTTGTGGTCTATGATCCATATGCAGAGTGGTTCCATTATGAGTCGAAATCCAGAGGATATGAGGATTCACCGGAAAAAGTGGAGCGGTTTAATGACGAGGTGGATACACTGCTTCGTTCATGGAGAGAGATCATTGAGCAGGGAGATCCGTATTATAATCCGAACCTGACACTGGATAATTCAGATTTTTCCCTGCGCAAATAGGCAGTAAGAAAGAAGAGAGGCAGCAGTTCCTATGATGAAAGTATTTATTTGCCCGGAATGCGGATGGATGCGTGTCGTATCAAGACGCAAAGATGTGGAGTGCTTTAAATGTGGAAACGAGCAGATGACGCTGGCAAAGGTGGATTTTGACGCATTCACCTCAATGTCGGAGGAGGAACGAAAGGATTACGCAAACGGATGGCTCTATATCCATCAGAAAGCGAAAAAATAAACATGAAGTCAATTTTTCAGAAAATAACCGTTCAGAAAGTTGTGAAGGGATTCCGCTATCTGAAACATTATGGATGGAAAGAATTTATCATCCGTCTCCAGGAAAAGATGGAGGCAGAAAATGTTCCGTATGAGCCATGGTATGAAAAACATAAGGCGACAGCGGAGCAGATAGAGAAACAGAAAAAGCAGGCAGAAAAATGGAACGATGCGCCAAAGATCAGTATCGTGGTGCCGCTTTTTAAGACACCGGAAACTTTTCTGCGCGCGATGATAGAGTCCGTACAGGCGCAGACCTATGGCAACTGGCAGTTATGCCTTGCGGATGGAAGCGGAGCCGGGGATGAAGATGCGGATCCGAAAGCGTCTTTGGTGCAGAGTATTGCAAATGAATATGCATCTGCAGATGCGCGGATCAAGTATGAATGTCTGACCGAAAATCAGGGGATCGCGGGAAATACAAATGCGGCGATCGCACTGGCGGACGGAGACTGGATCGCATTTATGGATCATGATGATCTGCTTGCGCCGGATGCACTGTTTGAGATGGTAAAAATGATCCGGCAGGGATTCCACGATGAGGATGGGCTTGCAGCGACGGTCTACCGGGAAGACGGTAATGACTACGAGATGCTTTATACGGATGAAGACAAAGTCGATATGGATGGAAAAACACATTTTCAGCCGCATTTAAAGCCGGACTTTAACATCGATCTGCTCCGTTCAAATAATTACATCACGCATTTCCTTGCAGTAAAGAGATCACTTCTCGACCGGGTTGGCGGAATCCGTTCTGATTTTGACGGGGCACAGGATTATGATTTTATTCTCCGCTGTGCGGAACAGGCAGGGGCGATCGGGCACATTCCAAGGATCTTATACCACTGGAGATGCCACAAAGAGTCGACCTCTGAGAATCCGTTTTCCAAGCAGTATGCAGTGGATGCGGGAAAACGTGCGATCGGGGAACATTTAAAACGCCTTGGCGTGGATGCTGTCGTGACGCCGACGAAGGATATGGGATTTTATGAGGTGGAGTATCCTCTGACAGAGCAGCCGCTTGTGTCGATCATCATACCAAGTAAGGATGAGGTGGAACCTTACGGAAATGTATTGCTGCGATCGAAAAGTCTTCGTATGGCAATTATGAAGTTATTGTGGTGGAAAACAACAGCTGCGAAGATACTTTCCGTTATTATGGGGACATTGCGCCGCAGGAAACGACCGTTGATGGAACACGCTGCATGGAGGGAAAACTTGCAGGCGGACAGCGCATCTGTGTTGCAGTCTATATGGAAGGATTTAACTATTCGAAGTTAAATAATTTCGGTGTAAAATTTGCAAAAGGCAGCTATTACCTTCTGATGAACAATGATATTGAAATGATCGGAAATGACTGGATGAAGCGGATGCTTGGAAGCTGCCTGCGGGAAGAAGTAGGAATCGTCGGCGCAAAACTGTTTTATCCGGATCACACGATCCAGCATGCCGGGATCGTAGTGGGAATTGGCGGAAGTGCGCGCGGCATCGGAGATAACATGTTTGTCGGTCTTGCCGGGGACCGGAGCGGGTACATGCATAAGGCATCCCTCCAGCTTGATTACAGCGCAGTCACGGCGGCATGTCTGATGGTAAAAAGAGAGATTTATGAGCAGGCAGGCGGCTTTGAGGAGCAGCTTGCAGTTGCGTTTAATGATGTGGATTTCTGTCTGAAGGTGCGCAGACTCGGGAAATTAGTTGTCTACGAGCCGCATGTGCAGGCATATCATTATGAATCGAAATCCCGCGGGGCGGAAGATTCACCGGAAAAAACAGCGCGTTTCCAGCGTGAGATCGAATACATGAGAAATCACTGGATCGGTATCTTAAAAAACGGAGATCCGTATTACAATCCAAATTTTTCTTCGGTTTATAATAATTATTCTCTGAAGGATAACAGCTGAATGGAGGATAGATGACGGAAGTTACGATTATCATTCCGAACTACAACGGAAAAAAGCTTTTGGAAAACTGCATAAAGACACTCGAACGGCAGACCTGTCAGGAATTTAAACTGCTTGTGATCGACAACGGCTCTAAGGATGGCAGCACGGACGTGACATCGGAGAGCCTTTACATGGAAATGGTCGCACTGCCGGAAAATACCGGATTTTGTGGTGCGGTAAACCTTGGCTTTGAAATGACAACAACACCATATGCGATCTTACTGAACAATGATACCGAGGCAGAACCGCATTTTGTGGAGGAGCTGTTAAAAGGAATCCGGCAGTCGGAACGTATTTTTTCCTGTGGCGCGCAGATGCTTGATTTTAAACAGAGAGAGCTGCTTGACAATGCGGGGGATCTCTATACGCTGCCGGGCTGGGCGGTTGCGCGTGGAAAGGGCAGACCTGCCGCAGATTATGGAAAACAGACGGATGTTTTTCCTGCTGTGGAGGAGCGGTCATCTACCGGATGTCCGTGTTAAAACAGATTGGTGTGATGGATGAAAAACATTTTGCTTATCTTGAGGATCTCGATCTCGGTTACCGTGCAAGGATCGCAGGATACCGCAACCGTTATATCCCGGAGGCAAAAGTGTATCATGTCGGGAGTGCGACGACAGGTTCGCGCTACAATGAAAAAAAAAAGTATTTCTTGCCGCACGCAATTCCATGTTTGTGATCTATAAAAATATGCCGTTGCTGCAGTTTTTGATCAATCTGCCGTTTTTATTTGCCGGTGTTTTGGTAAAATGGCTGTTTTTCTGCAAAAAAGGATTTGGACGCCGTTATTTAGAGGGCATTGCAGAGGGAATCGGGCAGTGCAGAACATGCAGAAAAGTCCGCTTTAAGGTTGGAAATCTTCGCAATTATGTAAAAATTGAGTGGGAACTCATTACAAATATATTTCGCGTATTATCGCACAGATAACGGGAAAAAAACGTTTGAGCATCAAAGAATAATAAAGAAATAATTAAGAAATTGTGACAAGAGTTTTAAGAAAAAGAAGTTGTGCTTTCTGGAAAATTATTGTATTATTATTTTTATGGTAGCTTGAAAATGAAAAAAGGATGACATTATGATAAAAGATAATCAACAGCATTTTAACAGACTGCATGTGATCATAGATGCGTTTGTCATTGTGGTATCATATATCCTGGCATGGTGGCTGAAGTTTTCGAGCGGTATTTTGGACTCACCGGGTGGTGCACTGTCATTTGGATTTTACATGAAGGCACTGGTCGTGATTGTTCCGTTGTATCTGATTTTGTATTATGCGTTTAACCTGTATACGCCAAAGCGGGTACAGGGACGGCGGTTAGAGTTTTCCAATGTCGTGATGGCGAACATTGTAGGTTTTCTGTTGATTTTTACAGTATTGTACAACCTGCAGTCTTATGTGGATCAGTTTCGAAATTTTTCCCGTGAGATGTTCTTTTATTTCTTTGCGATCAACACGGTATTAGAAGAGTCGTTCCGTCTGCTGATACGTCAGTTTCTGCGCACAATACGCAAAAACGGTTATAATCTGAAGCATGTACTCCTTGTGGGATATTCCCGTGCTGCGGAGCAGTATATAGACCGGATACAGCAGAATCCGCAGTGGGGATACAATGTCAGGGGAATTTTAGACGACAATATAGCGAGAGGGACGACTTATAAAGGGGTAAAGGTCATTGGAAGCGTTGGCAATCTGCTTTATATCCTGCCGGAGAACAAGTTAGACGAGATTGCGATCACACTTGGACTGGAAGAGTATTATAAGCTGGAAAAGATCGTATCGGAATGTGAAAAATCCGGGGTTCATACCAAGTTTATTCCGGATTATGGAAATATTATTCCGACGAAGCCGTACACGGAGGATCTTTTGGGACTTCCTGTTATTAATATCCGTTATGTACCGTTGTCAAACACGTTTAATGCACTTGTAAAACGGTGTATGGATATTGTGGGTTCACTGATCTGTATCGTGCTTTTTTCGCCCATTATGCTGTTTACAGCAATTGCAGTCAAAGTGACTTCAAAAGGACCGCTGATCTTTAAGCAGGAGCGTGTCGGACTGCATAATGAACCATTCCGCATGTATAAGTTCCGCACCATGTATGTGCAGACTGAGGAAGAAGAACGCAAAGGCTGGACACATAAAGATGATCCGCGGATCACAAAGATTGGCAGATTTCTGCGCAAGACGAGCCTTGATGAGTTTCCCCAGTTGTTTAACGTGTTAAAAGGTGATATGAGCCTTGTGGGACCAAGACCGGAGCGGCCGCAGTATGTGGAAAAATTCCGGGAAGAGATACCGCGTTATATGATCAAACATCAGGTACGTCCCGGCATGACCGGATGGGCACAGGTCAATGGATATCGGGGAGATACATCCATCCGCAAGCGGATCGAACATGATCTTTACTATATTGAAAACTGGACGATAGGGCTGGATATTAAAATCCTGTTTCTTACCGTCTTCAAGGGTTTTATAAATAAAAATGCATATTAGGAGAAAACATTTATGAGTAAAACAGTACAGGGAAGAAACGGGGCACACAGCAAAGCGTCAAAAAGAAGAAAGAAGCAGAAAAACAGACTCATTATCGTTGTAATTGAGATTCTTGTATTGCTGATTTTAGCAGCAGTGTTGTTTGTTACGGTAAAACTTTCAAAGATCCAGAAAGACACAAGCTTCAATAAAGAAGATATCGAGGTAAATGAGGGATTATCTTCGGAGTCACAGGAAATCATGGCAGGTTATACAACAATCGCACTGTTTGGTCTTGATAACCGTTCAAACGGTAATCTCTCCAAAGGTAACAGTGATGTTATCATGATCGCAAGTATCAATAATGATACACATGCGGTAAAGCTGGTATCTGTATATCGAGACAGTTATCTGGATATCGGAGGCGGTACTTTTAAGAAATGTAATTCCGCATATGCAAAAGGTGGTCCGGAGCAGGCAATTACCATGTTAAATAAAAACCTGGATATGGACATTACCGATTATGTAACAGTGGACTTTAATGCAGTTGTTGAATGTGTAGATCTTCTGGGCGGAGTTACGATCCCGGAGGTGTCTGATGAAGAGGCTGTGCTGATGCATGGTTATATGGATGAGATCAATAAACTGACCAAAAATAATTCCAAGTACTTATCCGGTGGCGGAACAAATGTAGAGATGGATGGTGTTCAGGCATGTGCGTATGCGCGTATCCGTTATACTGCAGGAGATGATTATAAGCGTACAGAACGCCAGCGTACTGTTCTTACTGCAATGGTACAGAAAGCGCAGAAGGCAAATCTTACTACGATCAACAGCCTGATCGACGAATTATTTGGTGATATCAAGACAAGTTTTTCAAATACAGAACTGATTTCTCTTGCCGCAAAAGTATTCAATTACAGCCTTGGTGAGACAATAGGTTTCCCGTTTGAGAAGAATACGACAACACTTGGAAATAAGGGAAGCGTTGTTGTACCATGTGATCTTGAATCCAATGTAAAACAGCTTCATGTATTTTTATACGATGATAATGAATATGCACCGACCGATACAGTCAAGAATAACAGTGCTCAGATTGTCAATGATACCGGATTCCATCAGGGAGAAGGATATTAATGAAAGCAGATCTGATCATACCGACTTACAGACCGGATGACACATTTTGTCTGCTCATGCAAAAACTGCAGGAGCAGACCTTTGTCGTTCATAGGGTCATTATTTTAAACACAGAAGAAAAATTGTGGAAAGAAGCTGTGGAAAAGTATCCGATCGAACAGAGTCTTTGTGGACTTCCATGTGAGTATACGCTGTATCATATCAGCAAAGAAATGTTTGATCATGGCGGTACCAGAATGTGTGGCGTGAAACATTCCGATGCGGATATTGTTATCTTTATGACACAGGATGCGGTTCCGGCAGATAAAAATCTGGTTGCAAATCTGGTAAAGGGTTTGGAAGAGAAGGATACGGCTGTCTGTTATGCAAGACAGCTTCCGAATGAAAACTGCCGCATTGTGGAACGCTATACAAGATCTTTTAATTATCCGGATGAAAGCAGGAAAAAGGGAAAAGCGGATATAGAAGAAATGGGGATCAAGACGTTTTTCTGTTCCGATGTATGTGCGGCTTACAGAGTGGATCTGTTTCATAAACTTGGCGGATTCGAATCACCGGTTATTTTTAATGAAGATATGTTTTTTGCCGCAAAAGCAGTTTTTGCGGGATATTATGTAAAATATGAGGCAGAAGCAAAAGTCATTCACTCCCACAACTATACGGTAAGACAGCAGTTTCACCGCAATTTTGATCTGGCTGTCTCACAGACCATGCATCCGGAGATCTTTGAGCAGATCAGTTCGGAAGCGGAGGGAATGAAGCTGGTAAAGAGTACGATGAAGTATCTGTGCTCAATTGGAAAGCCGTATCTTATCTTTGAACTTGGAATCCAGTGTGTTGGAAAGTATGCTGGTTACCGGCTCGGCAAACGGTATAAAAAGCTGAGCAGGAAACAGATCTTAAAATGTACGATGAGTCCGGAGTACTGGAAACGTTTGTGGAATCAGGAAGTATCAGACGGGAATAGGTAAATTATGAGAGAGACTTCTAAAAAAGTTTTATTTTGGGCATTGATGTTTTTCGGAGCATTCCTCCTGTTGACACAGGTGGGATATTCCGATGGCGACGATGCCTTTTTTTATCAGTATACACATGAAATGGGATTTTTCGAGTATTTAAGCTGGCGCTATCAGACGTGGGTCGGCAGGATGTCCGGGGAAGCAATGGTGTACATTGCATTTTCACTGGGAATCTGGTTCTGGCGTATCGTAAATGCATGATGCTTGTGCTTCTTCCATGCGGCGTGTTGAAACTGGCAGAAAAAGCAGCGGGTATCCGGACAAAAAATTTTCTGCCGGGCGAGTCGGTTGCAGTAGTAAGCGGTTATCTTCTGATGGCGATTATGACCGTTGGATATGCGGCAATCTGGATCAACGGTTCCATTTTTTATACATGGTCATTTACCTGTGGGATCTGGGCACTGGTTCCGGTTGCAGATATTGTATTTGACACGGGAGATGGTGGTTCAGGGGATCATAATACCTGGCATTTTTTTTATTCCATTCCCTGCGCAGTTCTCGCAAGTATGTCGATCGAACAGATGGCGGCGGTGCTTGTGACGTTTGAGGTGCTGGCGGTACTGGTGGTGATACTGAGAAAGCATGAAAAGCAAAGAACCATTCTTCTTATCATACAGACAGCAGTGACGGTCGTGGCGTTTGTGATTCTGTTTTTAGCACCGGGAAATGATATCCGTGTTGCATCGGAAGTACAGAACTGGATGCCGCAGTATGAGGAACTTTCTTTTTGGGAGCATCTTTTTGTTACAGTTCAATGGCTGGTTTCTTCTTTTGCAAATGAAAACCGTCTGTTGTTGTTTGGAATCTGGCTGGCAGGAATCCTGCATATTATATGTAAAAATGAAAGAAAAGCATCAGATGTGGCATGTATGACGGCTGCAGGACTGTTTTCTGCAGCTGCATTACTGCCGTTTGCCGGAATCAAGGTGTTTTCAGACTGTGGTCTTCATATCGCAGATATTACAGTACGGCTGGAGCAGGTACCGCGGATCGAAGAGATGCATGCGGCAAACTGGTTTGCAATGTGCTGGTGGATCGCGGCACTTTTGTTTACCTGTATCTTGATATGGAAAGTTTCAAAACATAACGTAGTCCTTATGCTGGTGTGGCTTGGCGGAATTGCAAGTGAGGCGATCATGCATTTCTCACCGACGATCTATGCGTCCGGTGCGCGCGTTTATTATCTGACGGATTGGATGTGTATGTTTATTATATTGGTTCTGGCATTTAAAATGCCGGGTAAGAAATGGAGAGATCTGTATTATTCTATCGTGGCAGGTCTTGGCGTTTGGAATCTGCTATATCAGGTTATCAATTATATTTGAGAAGAAAACATAATTTTTTGATTGTTTTGTCACAAATAGAACACAATTTCTCTGTACACTCATAATCAGAAAAGGAAAAGAAATTCCGAATACGAAAGGAGAAATCGTTATGGATGGTAACAATTATAACAACAACAATCAGAATGGGTCTTCGGATTCCTTCTATTCATACAATAACGGCAGCCAGAGCAATCAGCAGACAGAACATGCAAATGAAGGAAACGTAAACCAGTACAACAATTCTTATCAGAACACAAATTCTTATTCACAAAACGCAGGATATCAGCAGGGCAGTGCATATCAGAATGGCACATACCAGAACACAGGATATCAGCAGAACGGTGCTTACCAGAATGGTGGATATCAGAATACCAACGGTGCATTTTATCAGAACGCACAGACGACTGGTAAAAAACAAAAGAAAAAGAGAGAAAGAAAACCGGGTGGATTTGGAACGAAACTTGCAAAATGCGCAGCCATCGCGTTAGTCTTTGGACTGGTATCAGGCACTGCATTTGAGGGTGTACATCTTGTATCGTCCAAGGCATTTGGCAATGATGAAACCGCAGTATCAGACAGCGGCAGTCAGAATGCACTGACCAAAGCAGACAACAAGGTGGAGGCAACTTCCACATCGTCGAATTATGTAGCAACGGATGTATCTGACATCGTATCATCCGTAATGCCGTCCATCGTGGCAATCACAAATGTGAGCGAGACCGAATACCAGAGTTTCTGGGGCGGTATGCCACAGACTTATGAGAGCACAAGCTGTGGATCCGGTATCATCGTAAGTCAGGATGATAATTATCTTTATGTTGCAACGAATAATCACGTAGTAAACGGTGCAAACAGTCTGACAGTTACATTTAATGATGAGTCAACAGTCAGCGCAGAGGTAAAAGGAACAGTTCCTTCTACGGATCTTGCAGTCATCCGTGTAGCGTTAAGCAGCATTGAAAGTGATACGATGAATAATATTAAAGTAGCCACACTTGGTGATTCTGACAGCTTAAAAGTTGGTAATTCCTGTATCGCAATCGGTAACGCACTTGGTTATGGACAGTCTGTAACCGTTGGTTATATCAGTGCATTGAACCGTCAGGTATCTGTCAGTGATTCAGAGAGTGACACAAGCTATACTGCAGATCTGATCCAGACAGATGCAGCAATCAACCTGGTAACAGTGGTGGTGCATTACTCAGTGCAAACGGTGAGGTTATCGGTATCAACTCTGTAAAATATTCCGATACTTCCGTAGAGGGTATTGGATATGCAATCCCGATCAATACGGCAGCACCGATTATCAATGATCTGATCACGAAAGAAAAAGTAGATGAGTCTGACAGCGCATACCTTGGTATCGTAGGTGTCGATGTAACAGATGATGTTGCAAAAACTTATAACATGCCATCCGGTGTTTATGTTGCACAGGTAACCGGAGGTTCCGCAGCAGAGCAGGCAGGTATCCAGAAAGGTGATATCATCACAGAGTTTGACGGAAAACAGATTGGTTCCATGGAAGAACTTTCATCTACAATGGAGTATTATAAAGCAGGTACAACGGTTGATGTGAAGATTGAGCGTTCTACGAATGGTGAATATCAGGAGCAGACGATTTCTGTAACACTTGGCAAGAAAAATTAATTGTATGACTGTATAGGGAGTGGGCGAAATGCCCACTCCTTTTTTGGTGAACGCCGTTTGTGCGTCCCTCCGCTATCGACTTTTGCTAGGATGTGTGCTATGATATTTCAGAGTCTGCTGTGTAATAATGTTTATCGCAGATGATGATTTCATATAATAAAAATAGGTCTGGGGCGTATCGCGTCCGGAATGGAGGATTTACGTTGTCAAAGTTTGAGGATTTCAGAAATCAATACAATTCTTTTTTATATAAAGATTATTCCGTAGAGTATATCGAAAGTGCATATCGGATCGTGTATCATTTTGAGATACCGGGGCTGTGTGAATTTCAGTCAAAGTGGGAGTTCCCGGCAAAGGAGCGCGTGGATGAGACAATCTTAAAGGCGCTTGCATTTCATCTTGGAATGGCAGAGACAATCAGCTACTGGAAATGTGCCTGCCCGAAGCAGTTAAAAATTTTGTGTGGAACACTTTCCGCAGAACAGAAAAAATGGTGGAAAAAGTTATATTACAACGGACTTGGCGAGTTTATGTACCGCAATGGAATCGTGGTTTCAAAAGAGGATCTTGTTACGATCGAATGTGAGGACAAAGCGTGCGCACCACTGCATGATACAAAGTCCTATGATGGATGCCTGGTGTCTGTCGGCGGTGGAAAGGATTCCGTGGTTTCCCTTGAGGTGTTAAAGGGAGAAAAGATTACTACTTACAGTATCAATGGCAATGCGACCACAAAAAATGTCATTGCAGTCTGTGACCACAAACAGGGAGACTACGCTGCAAAACGTATTCTCGACAAAAAGATTTTAGAACTTAATGCAGAGGGATATTTAAACGGACACATTCCGTTCTCTGCAGTCGTTGCATTTTCATCCTTTATTTCAGCATTTTTGAGTGGCAACCGCTATATCGTGCTTTCGAATGAGACAAGTGCAAACGAGACGACGGTAAAAGATTCTTTTGTCAACCATCAATATTCAAAGAGCTTTGAGTTTGAGCAGGATTTTGTATCATATATAAAGAAAGTGACAGATTCCGATATCCATTATTTCAGCCTCTTACGTCCGCTCACTGAGATGCAGATTGCATGGCTGTTTTCAAAATGTAAGAGTTATCATGAAGTATTCCGGAGCTGTAATGCGGGAAGCAAACAGGGAATCTGGTGCTGCAACTGCCCGAAATGTCTGTTTGTCTATATCATTTTAACTCCGTTTTTATCACAGGAAGAACTGGTGCACATTTTCGGAGAGAACCTGTTGGAAAAAGATTCGCTTGATCTTGATTTTAGAGAGCTGACCGGCATTGAGGAGAACAAACCGTTTGAGTGCGTGGGAACCAGACGCGAAGTCCTTGTTGCATTAAAGACATTTATTGCACGCGGTGGAAAGAGTCTTTTAACCGAGCGCTATAAAGAAACGATCGAAGCTGCTCCGGGAGAGTTAGATGAGATGCTTTCCGAGTGGGTATCCGAAAACCAGGTGCCGGAGCATTTCTTAGAGATTTTAAAGGATTTTATGAATCGGGCATAAACAGCAGGAATAGAGATGCCCTGGGGAACGGGCAGGAATGGAGATTAAGATGGACATCATCAGTGAGTTGAATGGAAAACGGATTTTGATCTGGGGTTACGGCAGAGAAGGAAAGGCGACAGAGCACTTTCTGCAGAGATGCGTAAAACCGGCGTCCGTGGATATATTTGAGGGGAAGAAAGAAGAGATCGACGAGGATGATACGATTTTATCATAAAAAGTCTGGCATTGTGATGAATGAGGAAAATCCAAAATATACCTCAGAGACAGAATTATTTTTACAGCAGTTTCGTGACCAGGTAATAGGAATCACCGGAACCAAAGGGAAAAGTACGACGTCTGCAATGCTCTATACTGTTTTGAAGGCATGCAGCGGCAGACCGGTGTTACTGCTTGGAAATATTGGACAGCCTTGTCTTGATTATTTCGAGGAAGTGACAGAAGATACGATTATTGTTTATGAGATGTCCTGCCATCAGCTTGCACATACGAATGTGTCACCGCACATTGCAATCTTTTTAAATCTCTATGAGGAGCATCTTGATTATTATGGAACGGTAGAAAAATATTTTGAGGCAAAGAGCCATATTGCGGCGTATCAGAAGAGCGGAGATTATTTCTTTGTGGGAGAAAATGTACCGCAGATCGATACAAAGGCGCAAAGGACAGTGCTTCATCAGCCCAAAGGTGTGCATTATGAATTGAAACTTGCCGGAGAGCATAATCAGTATGATGCACAGTTTGTGGAGCGTGTGGCAGAACTGCTTGGATGCGAAAAAGAGGCTGTGTTAAAGAGCATGGCAGACTTTGAAGGACTGCCGCACCGCCTGCAGTATGTCGGAACTTATCGGGGCGTCAGATATTATGACGATTCGATTTCAACGATCCCGGAGGCTGCCATCAATGCGGCGATGAGTATTCCGGATGCAAAGACGGTCCTGATTGGGGGTATGGACCGTGGAATTAATTATGATCTTCTGGTCGCATTTATCAGGGAGCATAAAGAATTTCAGTTTATCTGTGCATACGCATCCGGAAAACGTATTTTCGGGGAAGTCGGCGACTGTGAGAACTGTGTCTATGCGGAAGATTTAGAGCAGGCAGTTGAAGCAGCAGTACAGATGACCGAACCGGGAGGCGCATGTATCCTTTCACCGGCAGCAGCATCTTACGGTTATTTTAAAAACTTTGAGGAGCGTGGAGAAACATTTCAGAAGTATGTCCATGCTTTTGCACAGTAAGGTGACAGATTTTCAGGGAAAAACATACAGAACAGAGAAAATAATTTTACGTATTGCAAAAGCGGAAAAATTCCTGTATGGTAATAGATGAATGAATTTTTGAAAAGCGAATCTGTCATATTTGCAGGAATTATTGCAAAAGAATGTTTTTTTAAACTTTAAAATGCAAGATTGCAGAATGAAAAATGCAAAAAGAGCAAATGTACGCAACAGAAAGACAGGTTGAAACATGGATTTATTCGAATATATGAGAGAACAGAAAAAAGAGACGGAGTCACCGCTTGCATCGCGTCTGCGGCCGACGACTTTAGATGAGATGGTCGGACAGCAGCATATCATCGGGAAGGACAAGTTACTGTACCGTGCGATCAAGGCGGATAAGCTCAGCTCCATCATCCTCTATGGACCTCCGGGAACCGGAAAGACAACGCTTGCGAAGGTTATTGCCAATTCCACAAGCGCAGAATTTTTACAGATGAATGCAACTTCTGCCGGGAAGAAAGACATGGAAGATGTCATTGCTAAGGCGAAGAATAACATGGGGATGTTTGGAAAAAAGACGATCCTGTTTATCGACGAGATCCATCGTTTTAATAAGGGACAGCAGGATTATCTTCTGCCGTTCGTGGAAGATGGAACCATCATCTTAATCGGTGCGACGACTGAGAATCCTTATTTTGAAGTCAATGGGGCTCTTCTTTCCCGTTCGATCATTTTTGAACTGAAAAGCTTAGAAAAAGAGGATATCAAAACTCTTATTTTGCGGGCGGTAAATGATACGCAAAAAGGTATGGGTGCATACCATGCCGTGATTGATGAGGATGCCTTAGATTTCCTTGCAGATATCTCAAATGGTGATGCGCGTGCCGCATTGACTGCGGTGGAGCTTGGAATCCTTACAACTGAGCGCAGCGGGGACGGTCTGATACATATCACGCTTTCCGTTGCTTCCGAATGTATCCAGAAGCGTGTGGTAAAGTACGATAAGTCCGGCGATAACCATTACGATACCGTATCTGCGTTTATCAAAAGTATGCGCGGATCCGATCCGGATGCGGCAGTCTATTATTTAGCGCGGATGCTGTATGCGGGGGAAGATATCAAGTTTATTGCAAGAAGGATCATGATCTGTGCCTCAGAGGATGTGAGCAATGCAGATCCGATGGCACTCGTGGTTGCAACGTCAGCGGCACAGGCGGTAGAACGTATTGGAATGCCGGAAGCGCAGATCATCTTAGCGCAGGCGGTCACCTATGTGGCGAGTGCGCCAAAGAGCAACTCCGCCGTTACGGCGATCAGCGAGGCGATGGAGACAGTCAAAAATACGATGACAGCTCCGGTTCCGCCACATTTACAGGACGCCCACTACAAATCATCATCGAAGCTCGGTCACGGCGTAGGCTATAAATATGCGCATGACTATCCGAATCATTATGTAGAGCAGCAGTATCTGCCGGACGGACTGACCGGCCGGAAGTTTTACAGACCGTCAGAAAACGGTTATGAAAAGCAGATCAGAGAATATTTCCACAAGATCAAAGGGGAATATTCCCATGAATGATAAATAATGTATAGCGAACCAAGAGGAGGAAGCAAACAATGCAATCTTACCAGGAAATGACAAAGGAAGAACTGTTAGCCGAAAAGAAATCACTCGAGGCAGAGTACAAGAAATTCCAGCAGCGTGGATTAAAACTTGACATGTCCAGAGGAAAGCCATCCCAGGAACAGCTTGATCTGTCAATGGGAATGATGGACGTCTTAGCATCCTATGTGGATCTGACCTGTGAAGACGGAACAGACTGCCGCAACTACGGTGTGCTTGACGGTATCCATGAGGCGAAAGTGCTCATCGGCGATATGATCGAGTGCAACCCGGATAATATCATTATCTATGGCAACTCCAGTTTAAATATCATGTACGATACGATTGCACGTTCCATGACACACGGTGTTATGGGAAGTACTCCATGGTGCAAATTAGATAAAGTAAAATTTTTATGCCCGGTTCCGGGATATGACAGACATTTTGCCATCACAGAATATTTTGGCATTGAAATGATTAATGTACCAATGCTGCCAACGGTCCGGATATGGATATGGTAGAAGATTTAGTCAGCAAAGATGAGGCAATCAAAGGTATCTGGTGTGTTCCGAAATATTCCAACCCACAGGGTATCACCTATTCAGATGAGACTGTGCGCCGTTTTGCAAGATTGAAACCGGCTGCAAAAGATTTCCGTATCTACTGGGATAACGCTTACTGTGTACATCATTTATATGATATCGATCAGGATCATCTGATTGAGATCCTTGCAGAGTGTAAGCGTGCAGGAAACCCGGATATGGTATACAAATTCTGTTCCACCAGTAAGATCACATTCCCTGGTTCCGGTGTTGCTGCGATCGCAACTTCCGCAAACAACTTGGAGGATATCAAAAACAGTTAAAGGTTCAGACCATTGGTCATGATAAGGTAAACCAGCTCCGCCATGTACGTTTCTTTAAGAACATTCACGGCATCACAGAGCATATGCGCAAACATGCTGCATCCTTACGTCCGAAGTTCGAGATGATCACAGACATGTTTGACAAAGAACTTGGCGATTTGGGCGTAGGAACCTGGTACAAACCAAAGGGAGGCTACTTCATCACTTATGAGACTTTAGAGGGCTGTGCAAAGAATGTTGTTGCAAAAGCAAAAAAAGCAGGTGTTGTGATGACTCCGGCAGGTGCACCGTTCCCGTATGGAAAGGATCCGAAAGATTCCGTAATCCGTATCGCACCGTCTTATCCAAGCTTAGAGGATCTGACAACAGCAGCAGAAATCTTTGTTGTTTGTGTGAAATTAGCAAGTATTGAGAAGATCTTAGAAGAAAAATAACAGATTAGATTACACACGCTGCGGTAACATTATTATCTGGAATACAGGAATTACCGCAGCGAAAAAGTTTGTAAGTAAAAATGCAGGAACCATAAAATATGATTCCTGCATTTTTTTCATGTGATAGAATTTACATATTAATTTTCTGTTTCAGTTCCGGCAGTTTCGGTGGTAGAACCGTTTTTCCATTTGTCAAATTTCTCCAAAACAGCATCATAGGTACGCTGGGAAATATCCGGCAAATCTTTGCCCCAGGATTTTGTTGCATCTTCAAAGCCTTTTTTTGAAAGCGTCGATCAGAAGATCTGCTTTTTCCGGATCGTTGCCGGAAAGGGCTTTTGCAAAATCAAGGATACGGTCAGAGGTCTGCTCTACACCCCAGTAGCCGTCCTCAGCGATATCTGCCTGAGCCTGTTTCTGTGTTTCCTCATCAACGGTAAAGTTACCATCTGCTAAGAAGCTCCACATGGAATCGGCATTTGCGATTGCGGTTCCCTGCTTGGTCATCATTTTTTCAACCAGGCTGCGTAACTGGGAAGTACGCTGCTCAGCATCTGCTTTTAATTTTGCAACCATTGCATAGTCAGTTTTTTTGGTAACGGTATCCTTGTCTGTTTGAGAAGATTTCTCATATACGACACCGGTTTCTGCCTTATCAGATGTTGTGGTTTTGTCTGTAGATGTAGAAGCTGTCTTAGAAGCTGTGCCTGTCTGATAGCTGTTAGTTGTTGAATTTACGCTGTTAATTGCATTCATAGTCATAAATAATTCCTCCATTCCAGTAAATGAATGACTGATTTGTTCATGCATTTTTTCCTTTTTCTTCTGTAAAATATATCGGCTTTTCGGGAAAAATAATTTAGATGGAATTGACCTTTTTGCCTTAAAATGATAAAATTTATGTTGTATACAAAAAAACAACGAAAATACATGACGATGGTATGGGGATTATGAAGGAAATATCAGTAAAAGCACTTGCAAAAATAAATCTTGGGCTTGATGTTGTGCGCAGACGTGAGGATGGGTACCATGAAGTGAAGATGGTCATGCAGACCATCCACCTGTTTGACCGTCTTGAAATGAAAAAGACAGCAGGCGGGATTACAATGACGACAAATCTGTCCTTTCTGCCGACAAATGAGAATAATCTTGTCTACAAGGCAGCAAAACTTCTGATGGATGAATTTCAGATCAGGGACGGTATCGATGTGAAGCTGCACAAGTATATTCCGGTCGCAGCGGGAATGGCCGGTGGAAGTACAGATGCTGCAGCGGTACTTTATGGTATGAACCGTATGTTTGAACTTGGACTGTCCAAAGAAGAACTGATGCAGCGTGGGGTTAAGATCGGTGCAGATGTTCCTTACTGCATTATGCGTGGAACCGCACTTGCAGAAGGAATTGGTGAGCAGCTTACCGCACTTCCACCGATGGTAAAATGTCCGATACTGATCGCAAAACCACAGATTTCTGTATCGACAAAGTTTGTATATGAGAATCTGAAGCTGGATGAAAATACAGTTCATCCGGATATTGACCGTCTGGTGGAAGACATCAGACGAAAAGACCTTGCAGCCATTACCTCAGATATGGGAAATGTTTTAGAAACTGTGACGATTCCGAATTATCCGGTAATCGCAGAGATCAAAGAACATATGATGGAACATGGAGCTGCGGGAGCTATGATGAGCGGGAGTGGTCCGACGGTATTCGGACTGTTTGATGATAAGGAGAAAGCGGTTGCGGCATATGAGGCGATGCAGGCATCCGGACTGGCAAAGCAGGTTTACCTGACCAGTATTTACAACAACATGAGATAAGCGAAGAAATGGAGGAAAACAGGTTTATGACAGACGATTTGACGCTGAATATGGATGCGTATCTGCCACTTCGGGATGTGGTGTTTAACACACTGCGTGAGGCGATTTTAAAAGGAGAGTTAAACCCGGAGAGCGTCTGATGGAACTGCAGCTTGCTGCAAAGTTAGGCGTCAGCCGTACACCGATCCGTGAGGCGATCCGCATGTTAGAGCAGGAGGCTTAGCGGTCACGATTCCGAGAAAAGGTGCGGAAGTCGCCAAGATGACAGAAAAGGATATGGAGGATGTGCTTCAGATCCGTGATGCGTTAGATGAACTTGCAGCATCGATTGCATGTGAGCAGATGACAAAGGAACAGTTAGATACTCTGACGGAAACAATGCATGAGTTTGAGGAATCTACCAAATCAAAGGATTTGAAAAAGATCGCCGCTGCGGATGTGCAGTTTCACGATATTATTTATCAGGCGACCGGCAATCCAAAACTCGTCAATATGCTCAATAATTTGAGAGAGCAGATGTACCGTTACCGTGTGGAATATTTAAAGGATGAGAGAAATTATCCGACACTGATGCGGGAACATAGTGAGATCGTGGAAGGATTGATGACAAAGGATAAGGGACGTGTGACAGAAGCAATGCATAAGCATGTCAAAAATCAGGTTGTGGCGGTCAAGGAAATGATCAGAGAGCAGGAGTAAGGGAGCTTTGTATAATCTGGTTAAAATTGCATAGAATAAGGGAAATGAATTTTTGAGGATAAGCCGTAGGCTTATCCTTTTTTAGTTGCCGGGAAATGAGGGATATTATGAAGGAAAAGGTAGCGGTTTCAAAGAGATTTAAGTGAGAATATCGCGCAGATGGAGGAGTTTTTTTCATGAGTGCGATGATATTAAAAAGAAGGAATTGATGCTTGGCAGGCAGATGGATGTGGCATGTTATCTGACGTTTATTGAGGTGTCGGTGGACATGGGGACTTCGGCACTGAGTGAGGTGCTGAAGTATTTAAAGGGGCTTGGGAAGGAAGAAATTTATCAGGCATTGGAGCAGAATGCGCTGGGAATTTCGGATGCAACTTATTTTGATACGATAGAGGATGCGGTGGACGGGCTTTTGACCGGAGAGGTGATCCTGTTTGTGGACGGATTTGACAGGGCGGTAAAGATACCGGACGACGGTTATCCGAATATGGGGATCACGGAGGCGGATTCTGAAAAGGTCATAAGGGGTTCAAACGAGGGGTTTTGTGATTCGGTAAAACAGAATGCGGCGCTGATTAGAAAGCGTATCCGTTCCCCGAAAGTCAAGGTGAAGCAGAAAAAATGTGGTATGCGCTCGAATACCAATGTTTATCTTGTTTTTATGGAGGATCTGGTGTATCCGGGACTGGTACGGGAGATCGGGCACAGGCTGGAGGGATTTGAGATCGACGGGGTGTTAGACAGTGGTGTGATCGAACAGCTCACTGAGGAGAAGTGGTATTCCCCATTTCCACAGTTTCAGACGACAGAGCGGCCGGATCGTGCAGCAATGGCTGTTTTGGAGGGAAGGGTGGTTGTGCTTTCTGACAATTCCCCGGTGGGGCTGATCCTGCCGACTGATTATAATTCGTTCATTAAGACGAGCGATGATTATTACAACCGGTGGGAAATCGCAAGTTTCGGCAGGCTTTTGCGCTATGTCGCATCTTTCTTTGCCATGACTCTGCCGGGATTTTATCTTGCCGTGACAAATTTCCATACGCAGATTCTGCCGACGATGCTTCTTTTGTCTTTTGCGGATGCGAGGAGCGGTGTGCCGTTCCCGGCGGTGGTTGAGGTGATTTTGATGGAACTTTCATTTGAACTATTAAGAGAGGCAGGCGTGCGTCTGCCCGGCGCCATGGGAAATACGATCGGTATTGTAGGAGGACTGATCATCGGACAGGCGGCGGTCGAGGCAAATCTTGTCAGTCCGATCGTGGTGATCGTCATCTCATTTACTGCGCTCTGTTCCTTTGCAATTCCAAATGAGGAATTTGCGACGGCATTCCGTCTGTTGAAGTTCTTCTTTATCGGAATGTGTGCGTGGTTAGGCTACTTTGGCATGCTGCTTGGACTGCTCTTTGTACTGATCCATCTTGCGCATTTAAAAAGCTTTGGCATCCCATATCTGATGCCGTTTGTCGGGGCAGATCTGACGGACTATGAAGACGAACGTGATTTCCTGTGGAGATGGCCGATCCGCAAACTGACAAAACGTCCGATTTACGCCAGGCGGGAGGAGCGGGTGAAACTGAAATTGAAATAAGGATGAATGTTTGAAACAAACACCAAATAAAAAGGAGTACAAGGAATTATGTTTTCATCAAACGAAAAAATTTCAGGCCGCCAGGCATTCCGCCTTTTGGTATTTGATCTTTTAGGACTTGGCACGCTTCTGATCCCGGCTGCGGTCGCCGGGTTCTGCGGGCGGGACGGCATTTTCTGCATTATTGTGGGAACAGTGCTTGGACTTTTATTTTTACGCCTTCTGGTGTATGCAGTGGGGGATATGCAGGGCAGCTTTGCAGAATATACGGAAAAAATGTGCGGGACATTTTTCGGAAAGACCATACAGGCGGGATATTTTCTGTATCTGATGCTGTTAGCAGGGTATACGGCGTATCTGTTTTCTGTGACGGTGTTAAACAACCTGCTGCGGGGGGAGTCTTTTTATCTTGTACTGGTGCTGATCCTTGGACTTGTCTGGTATGGGCTGTTAAGCGGGATTGAGGGGCGGGCGCGTGTCTACGAACTGCTATTCTGGGTTATCCTGATACCGCTTTTTATCATGTTAGCGTCCGCACTGGATGAAGTGAAAACAGATTACTGGAATCCTGTATTTTTTACGGGAAAAAGAGATTTTTTTGCGGGAAGTTATTATGTGTTTATCTGTTCGTCACTTATTTTTCTGATTTTGTTTCTGGGAGGGTATCTGCGAAAGCGGGAAGTCTGATGAAGTTGGGAGGCTTGCGTTGATTTTTATCGGATGCTTAGAGGCAGGACTTTATCTGATCTTACTGGGGGTGTTTGGTGGTGCTGCGCTCTCAGACATGCAGACTCCGGCGATCACACTGATGAGCACGATCAAAATCACAGGTGGATTTTTAAAGCGTGCTGATGCATTTATGTTTGGAATCTGGTTTTTTACACTGTATGCACTGCTAAACAGTGCAGTATTTTATGCAGAAATGTTATTAAATGGTTTATATCATGCAAAAAAAAGACAGGCATTGTGGAAAAAGTGGGAGCGGGCGGCGGTGTTTGCAGCAGTTTTTGGTGTGGCGGTGTTATTGTATAACTCGAAAGAAAATACCGTGCTGTATGAAAAATTTCTGTGGTATATCGGAACACCATTTCTGGTGCTTGTCCCGGTAGTGTTGGCGATCATACGGTGTGCAGGACAGAGAAAAAAACATCTGAGATCCGGAGCGGTTATTTGTGTCCTGTTAGGACTGATGGGGCTTTCCGGCTGTGCGACGGCAGAACTTGAAGAGCGCAATTTTCCGATCGAGATGGCAGTCAGTGACATGGAGCAGTTTGACAGGGAATGGCTGAATGCCGACAAGTCCGGGAACCGCATGGTGGATTACAGCCACATGAAAGTCATTTTACTGGATCAGAAATTTTTGGAAGATGCCCAAAATATGGATACATTTCTGGAAATCCTGGAAAAAAAGAGTGACGTGCCGAGAAACACCTATCTTGCGGTGGCAGAGGATGCAGAGGCTGTATTAAAATTACAGAAAAATATGGAAGAGTCCGTTGGCACTTATCTTGAAGATTATTTTGAAAATGTGTCCGAGATCAAAAAAACTGCCTATCCGACACTCGGGATGCTTTATCAGGAGCAGGAAAACAAAATGGAAACCCTGTTTATCCCCTATGTGGAAGAAGTGGACCAAAAGCCTGCCGTGACAAAGTATTATGTCTGGAAACGCGGGGAGGCGGAAGGAATGCTTGACAGCCAGACGGCGCTGCTTTCTTTTTTTTACACAGAATCAGAAGGAAGAATACGTACTGACACTTGCGGACGGAGTGGATGTGCGTCTGTTTGCACCGCATAATCAGGTTGTTTTTTTCACAGACAAAAGAAAAACAGATTATCGCAGAAATAAGCTGCAGAGGAGAGATCCTGTATGAAAAACCGGGATGGAGGCAGAAATTGCAGTCTGAATATGGTCAGAATTTAAAATCTGGGGATATAAAAAAGATGTTGGAAAAGGAACTTGAAGATTATTTTCAGCAAACTGCACAGAAAGTGGAAGTCGACTGCGCGAACAGCTATAAAAAACTTGGCGGACAGCGCAGGGACTGGTATCTGCTTTATCAGAAGCAGCCGGAGCAGTATGAAAAAGATATGGAGATCATTTACCGGGTGAAGGTTGACTGGGTAAATATGGGTGAGTGAAAAGGGGATTATTTAACACTGTATAAAAACCCAGATAAGTGGAATACTCCTCCTATCAAACAGAAAAAAGGAGTATTCCAATGAAATTTCCAACCATAAAAACAAAAAAAGATTCCCTCTACATAACCCTGTTTTTTTTATTTTCCATCGCCTGCATTGCCGGGTTACGGTATGAGCAGCGGCTTGAGATGCAAAAAGGCATCGCAGAAAAGATCATACGATTTCATGTGATCGCAAACAGTGACACGAAGGAGGATCAGGATTTAAAACTTGCCGTGCGTGATGCAGTCGGAATCAAAATGTCAGGGCTTTTAAAAGATGCAGCCGACCGGAGCCGGTCGGAGGCTGTGATCCGGAAAAATATGGAGGACATGAAGCAGACGGCAGAGAAAGTCATTGCGGAGAGAGGTTATGACTATGATGTGGATATCTGTCTGACAGATACGGATTTTCCGGTAAAAACGTATGGTGCGTATACATTTCCGGCGGGAAATTATGAGGCGCTTGAGATCGTGATCGGAGCGGGAAAGGGACACAACTGGTGGTGTGTGATGTACCCGAACATGTGCTTTTCGGATACCATGTATGAGGTGATCGATGAGGATGCAAGAAGTTCGCTAAAAAGAGTTTTGTCGGAAGATGAATATCAGCAGGTACTTGCCTCCGGAGATATCAGGTAAAATTTAAGTCATTTGAAATTTTAAAAAGGGCTGTATGATGAAAAATAGTATTGAATATCAGGCGAAAAGCGTATAATATAGTTCTGATGTAAAGAAACAACAGGAAATGAGGATTAGAATGACAAAAGAAGTACTGGTAACCATCAGCGGGCTTCAGTTTTCACCGGAAACTGAGAGTGAATCCGTGGAACTGATCACATCCGGCAGTTATTATAAAAAAAATGGAAAACATTATATCATCTATGATGAAGTCAACGAGGGATTTTCCGAGACAACACGAAATATCATCAAACTGAATGATGATTTTATGGATATCACCAGGAGAGGTGTATCGAATGTACATATGATGTTTGAGAAAAACCGGAAGAATGTGACCTATTATTATACGCCGTATGGAAGCCTTCTGATCGGGATCGACGCAAAAAGTGTGGATGTGCAGGAGACAGAAAATGATATTGATGTCAAGGTCAATTACGAACTCGAGGTCAATTATGAGCATATGGCAGACTGCTGTATCACAATGAATATTAAGTCAAAAGATGCGGGAGATTTCCGGATCACAGGGGCAGAATGAGAAAAAAGGACGGGAAAGCACAGTCCGGATGTCACGAAAATGACATCCGGACTGCGGATTCCCGTCCTTTTATACAGCATAAAAGATTAATGTTCCATCTTCCATATTGCCACAGAATAGCCAGGCAGGTCTGTTCCACCGCCAAAGTCGTGCGGGGTATCGGTGATCAGTTCCTGTGCCGTGCCGCATCCGGCATCGAAATCTGCGTGGAAACTGTTTTCATCCGCGTTGATCGCTACATAGATGCGCTCATGTTCACTTTTACGTTCAAAAATGCACTGGCGGTTTGTCAGGAGCACAGAGCGGAAGGAACCGTAATTTAATGCTTCCGAGTTCTTTTTGATCTCGGAAAGCCGGCTGATCGTCTCAGAAAGATCGTTCCATTCCGGTGCGTCAAAGCATGCACGCAGAGCCGGATCACCTTCTTCTTTTCTCGCTTTTGCACCCCATTCACTGCCGTAGTAAACGCACGGGATACCCGGCATACCAAACAGCATACCATAGATCAGCGGCAGATGTTTTTCGTTGGTTAAAATACTTGCGATTCTTGTGACATCGTGATTATCCACAAAGCAGAGCAGGTGTTTACCCTTATAGAGTGTCCAGTTGTCCGGTCCGAACTGGCGCAGCAGGGAGTGGTTGATCTCAAACATATTCATGCTGTTGAAGCTGGAATAAAGTCCTTTGTAGCACTCATAGTTGGTCACAGAGTGCAGCATGGAATCATTCATCCACTGGTTGTAATCGCCGTGTAATGTCTCGCCGACCAGGAAAAAGTCCGGTTTTAAACTGTCGCAGAAGCTGCGCAGGCGGCGTAAGAAATCATGGTCAAGGCAGTATGCAACGTCGAGGCGCAGGCCGTCGATATCAAATTCTTCCGCCCATCCTTTGATCGCTGCAAAAATGTGCTGGATGACATCTTCATTTCTGAGATTTAATTTGACCAGATCGTAGTTACCTTCCCAGCCTCATACCACAGACCGTCGTTATAGTTTGAGTTGCCGTCAAAACTGATGTGGAACCAGTCTTTGTACGGGGAATCCCATTTTTTCTCCAAAACATCCTGAAATGCCCAGAAACCGCGGCCAACATGGTTGAATACACCGTCTAATACAACTTTGATGCCTTCTTTATGAAGATTGTCACAGATTGTGGCAAGTCTTCATTCGTACCGAGTCTGGTATCGATCTTTGTATAATCCCTGGTATTGTAACCGTGTGTGTCAGACTCAAAGACCGGGGAAAAATAGATGGCATTGGCGCCAAGTTTTTTGATGTGCGGAATCCAGTCATTGACCTTTAAAATACGATGCTCTAAAACGCCGTCATTCTCAAACGGAGCACCGCAGAATCCAAGCGGATATATCTGATAAAAAACACTTTCGTAAGCCCACATAAGAAAACCTCCAAATTATTTTTGACTCATATCATATGATTTTTTAGAACATGCGCGCTGTGCACTAATCACAGTATCGCGGAAACCGCCATGTTCTAAAGCTGCAACTGCCTCAATGGTCGTACCGCCCGGAGAGCAGACAGCATCTTTTAATTCGCCCGGATGCTTTCCGGTCTCTAAAACCATTTTTGCGGCGCCCAAACAGACTGGGCAGCAATTTATAAGCCTGTGCGCGCGGCATGCGTCTGCAACGGCGGCGTCTGCCATTGCCTCAATAAACATATAGACATAGGCAGGGGAAGAACCGGAAACGCCGACAACAGCATCCATCATGCTTTCCGGTACAACTTCTGCACGGCCGAAGCTGTTGAATAAGGACTCAACGAGCTTTACTTCCTCTGGTGTTACCTTGTCATTCGGACAGAGTGCACTCATCGCAGCGCCTACAAGCGCCGGGGTGTTTGGCATGGCGCGGACCAGTCTGACCTCACCGAGCAGCGCCTCGATATTTGCGATCGGCTGTCCGGCTGCAATCGAAACTACGATACAGTCCGGTTTTAAATGACCTTTGATCTGCGGAAGTACTTCGGAAAATTTATTTGGTTTTACAGCGAGAAACAAAATATCGCTTCGTTCTGCAACGACCTCGTTTGACTGGGTTGTCTCTATGGAAAATTTTGTCCGGATCTTATCAAGTGTCTCAGGAGAGTGTGCACTTGCGATGATCTGGCTGGTCGTCACTAAAGATGCATCCAGAATACCGCCGATCATGGCGCTTCCCATATTGCCGGCACCGATAAAACCAATCATTTTATCTAACATAAAATCCTCCTTGTTTTGCGGAGCAAAATGCGACTGCCATTGCAGGAGCAGAGGATTTCCCTCCTTGTTTTGCGTATTTATCATTCAAATTCTATCCTAGTCTATTTGGGGGGAAACGTCAACATTTTATGCAGAGATGAGAATGTGGAATCATAAAATATTTTCCTATGATAATGCAGATCAGGGCAAAATTAACAGACTTGCTGATTCACTTCGTAAATAAGTAGAAATAATGCAATTTTTGCATAATATTATACAAGAAATATGCAGAAAAATACCATATTATTGATAATGTATGTTATATTAGTTTTCATAGGAGAAAAACATGGCAACTGAAAGAAAAACATTGACACAGCTGGCTGTGCCAATATGCTTAGAGACTTTATTTTATATGCTTTCAGGCATGGTCGATACACTTATGTTATCGTCTGTAAGCGACCAGGCTGTGGGAGCTGTCGGAACAGCAAATACGTATATAAGTGTTTTTATCATCATGTTCGGGGTAATATCATCCGGTATGGTAGCAGTTATGTCACAAAATATCGGAGCGGGGAGACCTGGAATTGCATATCAGGCCAGACAGCTTGGACTTATGTTTAACGCACTGACAGGTATCCTTATGTCGGTTATTATTGCCTTTTTTTCTGGAGAAATACTTAGAATCGTAAGTATTTCTCCGGCTTTGCTTGAGCCGGCAGAAACATACCTTAAAATTGTTGGAGGTGCATGTGTTTTAAATGCGCTTATTCCCATTTTTTCCAGCTATCTCAGAGTGTTTGGATATACAAAGCATTCCTTGATAGGAACGATTGCAGGAAATGCCATTAATATAATATTTAATTCAGTGTTCCTGTTTGTATTTCATTGGGGAGTAATGGGCGTTGCTATTGCCACAGTTATTTCAAAAGTTGTGAACCTTATCATTGTAGCAGGCATGGGTGCTGTACTGATAAAGGCAAAGCAGAGTCCGGAGCGCATTCCGCCACGGAAGATACTTGCGCAGATTGTTAAGATAGGTTTTCCTTCTGCATTTGAAACAGCACTTTATAATGTTGCAATGACGCTTATAGTAAGATTCATGAATCAGATGGATGCAGTCGGAATGAATGTTACAGCCCGTTCATATGCTATGCAGATAGCAAATTTTTCGTATTGTATAGGAGCTGCACTTGCACAGGCTAATGCTATTATGACTGGCTGGAGAATTGGATCAAAGGAGTTTGAAGAATGTGACAGGGGTACGCGGAAAGCTGTGGTATATGGTCTTATAACAGCGACGTGCTTCTCTGTGACATTTGCGATGTCCGGACATTTTATAGTTCATATATTTACGGATGATGCGCAAATGATAAATCTTGTGGTAAGGCTGTTAATAGTAGATATATTCCTTGAATTTGGAAGGGTGACAAATCTTGTATATGGTCAGGCATTAAAAACCAGTGGAGATGCGGTTTTTCCGGTTATAATGGGTGCGATATTTATGTATCTGTTTGCAGTTGGTGGAACATATTTTCTTGGAATACATATGGGACTTCAGGCAGTAGGAGCATATATTGCCATGGCAGGTGATGAGTGCGCGAGAGCTGTTGGAATGGTGCTTAGATGGAAGAGCGGAAAATGGAAAAGCAAGAGCCTTGTAGAATTGTAGGAGAGAGTATGTACTTTGAATTAAAGGAAAATAAACCACATGGTACAAAGGACAATCCATTTAGTATATATCACATAGAGAATGCGGGGCGGTCATTTCAGATACCGGTACATTGGCATGATGAATTTGAGATTATATATGTAAAAAGTGGTTTGCTGACGGTAAGTATATCAGGAGAGAGTTATATTGGAAAAGCAGGGGATGCGTTCGTTGTATCGCCGGGCAATCTGCATCTTATGGGCTCACAGACCGGCACCGTGGATTATTTTACATTTTTGTTTCCGTTAAAATATATATCTTTTCGGACCGATGACATGTTAGATGATAAATTGCTTGAACCATTAAATAGCGGTCATTTGATGATAAACCCAAGAGTAAAAGACTCGGCAAAAGAACTGTGTGAGCAGCTGATTGATATATATATGGCAGAAAATGATGAAACTGAGTCAAAAATAACTGCGCAGATAAAGACAAAAATAATTCTTTTACAATTTATTCTTGAAATGTGGAAGAAAGGATTTGTAATAGAAAATGATACAAGCGGCAGAAATATTGTAGAAAAAGAGATGGTTTCATATATACAGCAGAATTTTACAGGAAAGATATCGCTAAAGGAATTTGGGGAACAGTTTCATCTTTCGGAAAAATATATATCGCGGTATTTTAAGGAACATTTCCATATTACATTGTCGCAATATATAACATATTTACGTTTGGAGAATGCAAAACAGTTGTTACAGGACACCGATCTTTCAGTGACGGAGACAGCTATGCAGAGCGGATACCAGAATGTAAGCTATTTTATCAGAAGTTTCAAAAAAACATATGGCATTTCTCCACTGAAATATAGAAACAGCGGGATATTGACAAAAATATAGCTATCGACTATATTACATACAAATGATAAAAATTATTGACAAAGGCGTTGGAACTAAGAGGGTTCTGACGCTTTTTTTGATGGCAGGCACATGGATCATAAAGCAGTTTGTTGATGATCCGATGATTTTAGGCGTGTGTATGGTCATGCTCGCAACGCCTGTCGGCAGTATGACAGCAATGCTTGCACAGCAATATGATGGAAATTATGATCTGGCGGCAAGAGGAGTTGCGCTTACGGCAATTCTTGCTGTGGTGACGATGCCGGTGGTGTCGGTTTTGATGGGGGCGTGAAAAATGCGTAGAGGTAATCAGAGATTACCTGCACATTAAATTTGGAATATGAGTATATCAAAAAAACGGACTGAATTATCAGCCCGTTTTTTTGATATGTTTTTTTAGAAATCTGTTAAATCAGCAGCTCTTCTCTCTAAGAAAGCAGTCATACCTTCTGTTTTGTCATGAGTAGAGCAGGTTACGCCGAATAAGTTTGCTTCCATCTCAACAGCGTTCTTGATGTCCATATCATAACCGTTGTTGATTGCTGCTTTTGCAACGGAAACAGCGTAGCTCCTTTGGAGATGATTTTCTTAGCCATAGCTTTTGCTGTGTTCATTAACTCTTCCGGAGCAACTACTTTATTTACAAGACCGATGCGGTAAGCTTCTGCTGCATCAACGGAATCGCAGGTAAAGATCATCTCTTTTGCGCGTCCCATGCCTACTAAACGGGCAAGTCTTTGTGTACCGCCGAATCCAGGAATGATTCCAAGACCTGTCTCTGGCTGTGCGAAAGTAGCGTTGTCAGATGCGATACGGATATCACATGCCATGGAAATTTCACATCCACCGCCAAGTGCAAAACCATTAACAGCTGCGATCGTTACCTGACGCATGTTCATTAATTTGAAGAATGGTACGGAAGCTCTCATACCGAAAGCTCTTGCTTCTGCTGCGGTAAAGTTTACCATCTCAGAAATATCAGCGCCTGCTACGAAAGATTTGAATTCGTTGCCTTTCTTGTCAGGACCGCCGGTTAAGATTACGACTTTAATGTCATCTCTTGCTTCGATCTCAGTTAATGCTGTGTTTAACTCGTCTAATGTCTCACTGTTTAATGCGTTTAATGCTGCTGGTCTTGAAATTGTAAGAACAGCAATCTCCTCAGCAACTTCCAGTTTTAAATTGTTAAAATCGCTCATCGTTTGGAACCCTCCTGAATAGTTTGATAAAAAATTAACAATATACGTTATTAATAGCGTACAGCTTTTCCCTGAATTTGTCAATAGATTATGGGAAAAATTCACTATAAATTTGGTAGAAAAAGTGCTATGATAGGTGGTATGATATTTTGACAAAGACACAGAAAAGAGGAAAAACCATGGACACAAGCAAATCATACTTATCTAAGGTAGTAAAGGAGATGCCGGATTCAGGGATCAAGGACTTTTTTGATATTGCAAATACGATGGAGGGAGCATTGTCACTTGGTGTCGGCGAGCCGGATTTTCCGACACCGGAACATGTCAGGGAGGCAGCGATTGCTTCAATCAAAAGAGGTGAGACAAAGTATACCGATAATCGCGGTACGGTCGAACTCCGTGCGGCAGCTGCAGAGTATTTAGAGAAGTTTGGACTTCATTATGACAGGGAAAATGAGATCCTGATCACGATGGGAGCAAGTGAGGGTATTGATCTGGCGCTTCGTGCACTGGTGGATCCGGGGGATGAGGTGTTAGTTGTAGAACCTTGCTATGTTTCCTATATTCCGTGTGTGGAATTGTGTGGCGGCATTCCGGTTTCCATCCCGTTAAAGGCAGAGAATAAATTCCGCCTGACGAAGGAAGAACTTGAAGAAAAAATTACAGATAAAACAAAAGTACTGCTGATTTCATTCCCCAACAACCCTACCGGAGCGATCATGGAAAAAGAGGATTTAGAAGCAATCCGTGAGGTTGTGACCGCACATGATATTTTTGTGATTACAGATGAGATTTATGCAGAGCTGACCTATGGCAAAAAGCATGCATCTATTGCGGCGCTGCCGGATATGTATGAGCGTTGTGTGGTATTAAATGGTTTTTCAAAAGCATTTGCAATGACCGGATGGCGTATGGGTATTGCAGCGGGTCCTGCGGAAGTTATTTTTCATATGAATAAGATCCATCAGTTTACGACCATGTCTGCAGGAACAACGTCACAGGTGGCGGCGCTTGAAGCACTGACGAGTCCGGTTCGTGACGAAGAGATCGATGTGATGCGTAAAGAATACGATGAGAGACGAAAGATCATGGTGGACGGGTTCCGGAATATGGGACTGGATGTGACAGAACCGGAAGGTGCATTTTATGTATTCCCGTCGATCAAAAAAACAGGACTTACCAGCATGGAATTTTGTAACCGTCTGCTGCAGGAACAGAAGGTGGCAGTCATTCCGGGAGACGCATTTGGAAGTTGTGCAGAGGGTTACATCCGCTGCTCTTATGCTTATTCCAAAGACATTATTAAGAAATGTTTAGAGAAGATCGCAGTATTTGTCAGCCAGTTTGACCTCAAATAAGGTACTGGTTTGAAAAAAATAAGCGCAGACATGAAGGCTGCTATATAACAAAGAAAGTTTGAGACATACATGTTAAAAGATTACGACTTAAAGCAACTTGTATCCCCATTATTGCAATGGTTTTTAAATCATGCCCGTGTATTGCCATGGCGAGAGGAACCGACTCCATACCGGGTGTGGGTTTCGGAGATCATGCTCCAGCAGACGAGAGTGGAGGCGGTAAAGCCGTATTTTGAGCGGTTTACCACGGCACTGCCGGATGCAAAGGCACTTGCAGTGTGTCCGGAGGATGAACTTTTAAAGCTTTGGGAGGGGTTAGGTTATTATAACCGTGTCAGGAACATGCAAAAAGCGGCTGTGGAAGTTGTGGAATATTATGGTGGACAACTTCCGGCAGATTATGAGAAACTGTTGAAACTAAAGGGGATCGGCCATTATACAGCGGGAGCGGTCGCATCTATCGCATACGGAATCCCGGTTCCGGCGGTCGATGGAAATGTGCTCCGTGTTTTAACGCGCGTTTCTGCGGATGATACGGATATCATGAAACAGTCATTCCGTAATGAGATGGAAAAATTATTAGAAAATTGATGCATGGGGCAGACGGCAGAAATGAAAAAAATGTATTTCCATGGATGGAGGATGCAGATGATCTGAGGGCAAAGGTATATCATCAGAATCTTGCCGGTGCGTTTAACCAGGCACTCATGGAACTTGGAGCAACGATCTGTGTGCCAAACGGTGCACCGCTTTGTACCGAATGTCCATGGAAGGATTTTTGTGAGGCAAAAAAACAGGAACTGATCGGACAGATACCAGTCAAGAGCAAGGCAAAACCGCGAAAGATCGAGAAAAAAACGGTTCTGATTTTAAGGGATGATGAGAAGGTTGCAATCCGGAAAAGACCGGCAAAGGGACTTTTGGCAGGACTGTATGAGCTTCCGAATGTGGAAGGAAATATGGGACAGGAGGAAGTACTTTCCATGGTAAAAGAGATGGGGTATGCACCGATCCGTATTCAGCCGTTAGGTGAGGCGAAACATATTTTTTCCCATATCGAATGGCACATGACAGGTTATGCAGTCCGTGTAGAGGAGCCGGAAATGCATCCACAGGTGCAGTGTGAAAAAAATCGTGCAGATGGATTATTATTTGTGGAAGCAGAAGATGCAAAAGAAAAATATGCTATTCCGTCCGCTTTTGCTGCGTATGCGAAATATATGAACATTCTTCTTGGAAATGAAAAGAAAGCTTAAAAGAAAATATTTATAAAAAGAGGGAGCCGGTGCAACAGCACCGGCTATTCATTATGAAAAAGAGTGTGTATGAAAAGTGAAGTAATTCACTATTTGCTGGGAGGAACCTTGCTTATCGGATAAGCAAGGCTACCTGACTTACATCAGGTATGAAAAAAAGTTCTATGAAAAATTTTAACTTGTTGCCTTAACTTTGAATTTAGTATATCGGGGAATTGTGACCGCCGTATGCCCTGTTTGTGAGAATTATGTAAATAAAATATGAACAACTACATACTTTGGCAGAAATTAAGAATATCTAAAGAAAAATTTGATTGGTTTGCGGTAGGAAAATGTGTATAATAGAATGGCTATGGTAAAACAAAGTGGAAAACAAGGAGGATTACATGTACGATTGTATCGTGATCGGCGCAGGAATTGCGGGTGCTGTCAGTGCGAGAAAGCTTGCAGAGGAAGCAGGAAAGAAAGTACTGGTTTTAGAGAGACGCAGTCATATCGGAGGTAACTGCTATGATGAGCCGGATGAACATGGAATATTAATACATAATTATGGACCACATATTTTTCATACAGGAATAGAAGAAGTATATCAGTATCTCTCAAGATTTACGGACTGGTATGTATTCGGACATGAGGTGGTAGCAAAGGTCGGGGATCGTCTGATCCCGGTTCCGTTTAATTTAAATACGCTTCATATGGTATATGAAAAGGAAAAAGCAGATGCATTAGAGCAGAAACTGATTGCTGCATACGGAGAGGGAAGCCGCGTGCCGATCATGAAACTGCGGGAAAATGAAGATCCGGACATCCGCGAGATCGCACAGTTTGTGTACGAAAATGTATTTTTAAAATATACCATGAAGCAGTGGGGACAAAAACCGGAGGATATCAGCCCGGAAGTGACAGGCCGTGTGCCGGTGCTGGTTTCTTATGACAACCGCTATTTTCAGGACAAATATCAGGGAGTGCCGAAGGAAGGTTTCACACCGATGTTTGAGCGCATGTTAGACCATGAGAACATCACGGTTGAGACAGGTGTTGACTGTAAAGAGAGATTGCGTTTTGAAGAAAATCAGATTTATTTTGATGGAACACCGTTTGACGGAGAGGTTATCTATACGGGCGCACTGGATGAGTTGTTTGACTGTCAGTTTGGAAGGCTTCCATATCGTTCCTTAAGATTTGACTTTGAACATTATGAGAAAGAATCTTATCAGGGACACAGCGTGGTCAATTACACGGTCAGTGAGGATTTTACAAGAATCACAGAGTTTAAGTATCTGACCGGACAAAAGAACACGGACGGAACCACAATCGTGAAAGAGTATCCATTTGCCTACACAGGAGCGGAGGGAGAAATTCCTTACTATGCGATATTAGAGCCAAAGAACCAGGAACTCTATGAAAAATATCATGCGCTTGCAGGTGGACTGCCGCATTTTTATCTGCTCGGACGACTGGCAGAATACAAATACTATAATATCGATGCGATGACGAAAAAAGCGATGGAACTTGCTGATGCGATCATGGCAGAAAATACAAAAAGATAATCGGAGGATTCATATATGAAATTACTGACATTTGCGATCCCGTGTTACAATTCACAGGATTACATGGAAAACTGTATCAAATCCCTGCTGCCGGGTGGCGATGATGTTGAGATCCTGATCATTGATGATGGGTCAAAAGACAGCACCGGTGACATAGCAGATGCCTATGAGAAGAAATATCCGGGAATCATCCGTGCAATCCATCAGGTAAATGGAGGACACGGAGAGGCTGTCAATGCTGGAATCCGCAATGCGACAGGACTTTATTTTAAAGTGGTAGACAGCGATGATGGGTAGATGAGGAGGCTTATAAGAAGATTTTAGATAAACTTCGTGAGCTGACCGGCGGCAATCAGACCCTGGATATGTTTATTGCCAATTATGTATATGAAAAAGAAGGTGCGCATCATAAAAAAAGTGATGCACTACACGAACCTGCCCCAAAATCAGATTTTTACCTGGAATGATGTGTCACGTTTCAGAAAGGGTCAGTACATTTTGATGCATTCTGTGATTTATCGTACAAAACTGCTGCGTGAATGTGGATTAGAGCTGCCGAAACATACATTTTATGTGGATAATATTTATGTGTACAAACCATTACCAAGTGTAAAAACACTGTATTATATGGATGTAGATTTTTACCGTTACTTTATTGGCAGGGAAGATCAGTCGGTCAATGAGAAAGTGATGATCAGCCGTATCGACCAGCAGATCAATGTAAATAAGATTATGGTAGATGAATTTGATCTCTGGAAGATTCCAAACCGAAAACTGCGTCATTACATGTTTAATTATCTGGAAATCATCACGGTCATTTCCACGATTATGTTGATCCGCTCCGGCACTGAGGAAAATCTTCTGAAAAAACGTGAACTGTGGAAATATATTAAGGATCACGACATCCGTTTATTCCATCATCTGCGCGCCGGAATTATGGGAAATGCAATGAATCTGCCGGGCAAGGGAGGCAGAAAGATTTCGGTTGCGGCATATCGACTGTCACAGAAAGTGGTCGGATTTAATTAAGAGGTAGTGAGAGTATGAGTGAAGAAAATAACTGGAATTATGGAAATGATGAGCCGAATGTAAATCAGGGAAATCCTGTCAGCCTGGAGAAAAGTACGACTGATGGTACAGCAGGTGTAAATTTAGAGAAGACTGTGACCGGAAATGAAGAGCGTGTAAATTCAGAAAAGACTATGACAGACAATCCGTATTATACAAATACGTCATATGGAAACGGCAATACAAATTATAATTACGGACAGTCAAATGACAGTGCAGGTTATAACTATGGACAGTCAAACGGAAGTACAGAATATAATTACGGACAACCGGCTGGCAGGTATGGAAGTAATAAGTCAGAAAGTGAAGGCTTTGGTATTGCGTCGTTAGTACTTGGAATCATTACGGTTTTGCTGTTCTGTACCTGTATCAGCTGGATCACCGGTATTCTTGCGATTATTTTTGGTATCATACAGCTTGTAAAAGGAAACAAAAAAGGAATGGCGATCGTTGGTTTGATCACAGGTGGAATCGGTTTTGCAGCATCGATTATTCTGTATATCCTGATTTTTTTTACAGGACTTGGATCTTATAGCAGCTATAATGACATCTATGATCATATTTACGATGATATCTATGATGATATTGAAGACAGTATGGATGACGGAACGATATAATAAGACTGCCGAGCGAAGCGAGTGTAGATCACGATCATGATATAGAAATTTTTAATGGAGAGGGTTATGGAAGAGTTATTGACAGTCAGTGGATTATCCAAGACATTTCACTTGTCAAAAAAACAGCAGAAATTAGAAAAGACAACGGAAAAAGTTAAGGTTGCGGTGGATGATCTTTCCTTTTGTACTTACAGGGGGGAAGTTTTTGGATTATTAGGGCCCAATGGAGCGGGAAAGACAACAACGCTTCGCATGTTAGCAACGCTGATCAAACCGGATAAAGGTGATGCTCTGATTGACGGAAGCAGTATTGTGACAGATCCGAACGGTGTTCGGAAAAAGATCGGATTTCTGACGAGTGAATTAAAACTGGAAGAATTTTTTACTCCGAACTATCTGTTTGATTTTTTCTCAGAATTATACGGTGTCGATCAGGCAGAGCGGGATGAGAGAAAACGTATCCTGTTTCAGAAATTTGGTGTGGATGAGTTTGCGGAAGTGAAGGTTGCAAATCTCTCCACTGGTATGAAACAAAAAGTATCCCTGATCATTTCACTGGTGCATGATCCGCAGATCATTATTTTTGATGAGCCGACAAACGGACTTGATGTTATCACGGCGAAGGTTGTGACCGATTTTCTGCAGGAATTGAAAGCAGAAGGAAAAACGATCATTGTATCAACACATATTTTTTCACTGATCGAAAAGATCTGCGACCGTGTCGGCATTATCATCAACGGAAAAATGGTTTTGTGTGACACGCTTTCCCATGTGACGGCGGAAATGCCACTTGAGGATAAGTTCTTTGAAATCTATCGGGAAACGGCAGGTGAGATAGTATGAGTAAAAAAATGATTGCAATCATGAAAAAAGAGTTTGCCCGCTTTTTCGGAGATAAGAGACTGGTGTTTACCACAATTTTAATGCCGGGCTTATGATCTATATTTTGTATACGCTTCTGGGGCAGGGAATTATGAAGCAGTTTGCCGCTTCGGAGGATTATGTATATCAGATCTATACGGTGGATCTGCCGGAGGCGTTTTCTTATTTAAAGACAGAGTCTGATCTGGAAGTGACGGAAATTACAGTAGAAAAAGAGTCTGATGTCTTAGAAAAGATCGAGGCGGAGGAAGCAGATCTTTTGATGGTGTTCCAGTCGGATTTTGATGCGGCTGTCGCTGCATATGATCCGTTAGATACCACGCAGGCAGCACCGGATATCAACATGTACTATAATTCAGTTTCGACGGAATCGTCGACGATCTACAATCAGATGTATCAGGTTTTTGATGATTATGAATCTTCTCTGGCAAATAAGTTTGATATCAATGCCGAAGAAGGTGTGAAATATGATGTTGCAACGGAAAAAGATACTTCTGCACAGCTTTTTTCCATGCTTCTGCCGATGCTTTTGATGTCATTTTTATTCAGTGGATGTATGGCGGTTGCACCGGAATCCATCGTCGGGGAAAAGGAGCGCGGAACGATCGCAACGCTGCTTGTCACACCGATGAAACGCAGCGAGCTTGCCGTCGGAAAAGTCTTAAGTCTGAGTGTCATCGGACTTTTGGGCGGAGTTTCCAGCTTTATCGGCACGATGCTGGCACTTCCGAATCTGATGGGCGGTGCGGCGCTTGAGGATGACAGTATGACGGGTGCGATGAGCGCTGCAGTTTACAGTGGAACGGATTATGTACTGTTGTTATTTGTCATTTTAAGTACGGTTCTGGTAATTATCGGTGCAATCTCCCTGATGTCCGGCCTGGCAAAGAGCGTCAAAGAGGCAGGAACGATGGTTTCGCCTCTGATGATCGTCGTCATGCTGATCGGTGTGTCGACGATGTTCGGGATGGTGCGCCGAAGGAGGTTTACTGGTATCTGATCCCGTTTTATAACAGTGTACAGTGCATGAATGGAATTTTTTCCTTTGATCTTGTGCCTGTTAATTTTGTGGTAACAATCGTGGCAAACCTTTTGTATGCACTGGTTATGACGGCCGGGTTAGCAAAGATTTTTGACAGCGAGAAGATTATGTATAGTTGAGTGGGAACAGGATATGGGGCAGTTAGTGTGAAAAATAAGATTTTTCACACGCAAGATTTGTGCTACGCACAAACTTGAGATGCGCAAAAAACAGCGCAGGAATAGAGATTATCAAGGAAGTGGTAACTGCCTTTTTGGTAGAAAATAGTATGTATAAAAGCCACAACACCAGTCATATATTACAAATAAGAGAAAAGCAAACGGTTCAGGGGCGTTGTGATAGAAAAATTGCTTTTATTTATGAGAGAGGTTCATAATAAAAAAATACATAGTTATCCGAAAGATGTTCTGATCGCCGCAGTTATTTTCGCGGCAGCAGTCTGTCAGTGGGGCGGAAATCATGGAAAGGCGGCAGAAACCGTTTCTTTTGCGGCACTGGAAGATATCGCAGAAAAAAAGGTGGCGATCACTTTTGATGATGGCCCAAATCCGGATTATACAGAAGAACTTCTTACGGGGTTAAAAGAACGTGGTGTAAATGCCACGTTTTTTTTTTGCTGGGAAAAGAGGTTGAAAAATATCCGGAGATTGTAAAAGACATCTCTGACGGCGGTCATCTGATCGGCACACACTCTTACGAACATGTCAACTTAAGCAACCTTTCCGATGCGGCGGCGATCGAGCAGGTGGATAAGACAAACGCGGCTATCTATGATATCACCGGGAAATACCCGGAGTACATAAGACCACCGTATGGCTGCTGGAAATGTAATCTGGATTATGAGACAAAAATGATCGAGGTGCTGTGGGACGTTGATCCGAAAGACTGGGCGACGGACAATTCCGGGGTGATCGCAAAAAGAGTGATCGACAAGGTCGGGGAAAATGATATCATTCTGCTTCACGATGCGTCGGAATCTTCGGTGAAAGCGGCATTTGCGATCATTGATGAACTGGGAAAAGAGGGGTATACGTTTGTGACGGTGGAGGAGATTTTGATGGAGTGAAAAATTATGCATCTGCGGAGCAAATTATTATTTTCCGGGCAGGAGAGGTCAGTATTCGTCATTTCATTGGAATGCCTCTCATTTTAGCGGAACGGACTGGGATGAACCTGCAGACGAGGAAACGGGAATAAAAAATTTTTTTATGAAACTTTTTTTGTTATTATTTTATCTAAATAAATGAAACTTACAAATGATAAGTAATAAAAACACGCAGGAGGATATTCAGAATGAGAAAAAAAACAATTTATGTATTAGCAACGGTAATGTGTATGTCCATATTTACAGCATGTGGAAGCACGAATCGTGCTGATGCCGGAAATGAAGTGCAGCAGGAAGTACAGGCAGAGGATAATATGCAGAAAGAACAGCAGGCTGGTGCAGAGGGTAATGCTGAAACAGAGTTACAGACTGAAGCTGTACCGGAAAATACAGCTGAAGCGGTAACAGGCGAAGAGAAAACACTGAATGGAACGGTGGACGAGATCAAAGATTTTATGTTTATTGTGACAGATGATAGTGGTGCTTCCTATGAATTAAGTTTTGATGCAAAACCACAGGGATTGGAAAATGTTTCTGTTGGAGATAAAGTAAAAGTAACATATACCGGGGAACTTTCAGAAGTGGATGCATTTTCGGGAACAATTGTTTCAGTTGAAAAGCAATAAGTAAAGCAATAAGTAAAGCCATGCGATATATATAGAAAATGTATCGTATGGTTTTTTACTTTTTTACGGTTATGTGGAAAACGACTGGTGAAATATGATATACTTATCGCGAATGATGTTGAGACCAAAAGAGCTGGAAAAGATCAGAAAGAAGATTTCAGTAGAAAATGACGAATTAGATTGTCTTACAGTGATGTGTTACATGGGGACTGGAAAATATAGTAAGGCAAATTCTATGCTGGAAAAAATTGGAAAAAGACGCAACGGGCAGTTACCCATTTGCGTCTTTTTCTATAGAAGAGCAATGAAACAACAGGAAACAGATACAATGGAGGAAGAGAAGATGAAAAAAAGAGCAAAAAAGATAGTAGCATTATTTTTAACAGCTGGTATTCTGTTATCAGGGATAGCTGCGTGTTCTAATGTAGAAGCATGCATCTTTCAGGATCGACAAGGAAATTGAATGTAACGAAAGAAGATACTGGAAAATCCGGAGATAATGTTCAGATGCTGCCATCGGATGAAAAATCAGACAAAATATTTGCGGACAGTTATGCTGATTTTGCAATAAAGGCTTTTCAAAATAGCTATGAAGCTGGAAAAAATACAATGATATCACCATATTCCGTGATAAATGCGCTTGCCATGACTGCAAACGGAGCATCAGGCGAGACTTTGGAACAGATGGAGAGTGTACTTTGCGGTACGGCAGACTGCTCGCTTGATCTTCTCAATCGGGAGCTGCAGCGTCTGCAAAGTTCCATGCCAAAGGAAAAAAATAATCATTTATATACAGCGAATTCTATCTGGTACAAAGATTCTGATGAGAACTTTGTACCGGCAGATGATTTTCTGAAGTTAAACGCTGAATTTTATCAGGCAGATATCTTTGCCTCGGCTTTTGATAAAAAAACGACAAAGGATATCAATCGCTGGATCGACGGCGCACGGATGGAATGATCAAAGATATCATGGATCAGATACCGCCATATGCTATTATGTATCTTGTAAATGCAGTGGCATTTGAGGGGGAGTGGAAGGACCCGTATGAAAAGGAACAGGTGCATGATGCTGATTTTTATGATATTGATGGTAATCATTCAACAGTATCAATGATGTATTCGGAGGAATATTCTTTTCTGAAGGAAGAGCATGCCGTTGGATTTATCAAGCCGTATAAAGAAGGCTTTGACTTTGTTGCACTGCTTCCGGATGAGAATATGGATATCAGAGATATATCAGTCAGATGAATGGAGAAACTTTTCTAAAGACAATTGCTCAGGCAAATGATACAATAGTGCAAACAGGTATGCCAAAGTTTAAGGCGGAGACGCAGAAAGAATTAGCGGAAGTTTTAGACAGAATGGGAATGCATGATGCATTTGATGAGAAATTAGCAGATTTTTCACAGATGGGGAATTGTAAAAATGGGGATAATCTGTATATCAGCCGGGTATTGCACCGGACAAAGATTGAAGTGAATGAACTTGGTACAAAGGCCGGGGCGGCAACAGTTGTGGAAGTGGAAACAATGGGGTGTCTGGAGGCAGTGGAAAATGTTGTGCTGGACAGGCCATTTGTCTATGCGATCATAGACAGGGAGAATGGGATACCTGTTTTTATTGGTGCGGTAGATGCTCTGTAAAATCATAACAGAACAGGACAAACATTACAGGAGGATATGATTCGGATCGTGGGGCAGTTTTTAGAGGATGAAAAGATTATTGAGTTATACTGGGTCAGAGATCAGAGGGCAATTACATGCTCACAGCAGAAATACGGAGCATATTGTCACAAGATAGCACAGAATGTACTGCACAATGAAAGTGATTGTGAAGAGTGTATGAATGATACATGGTTCCGGGCGTGGAATTCCATGCCGACAGAGCGGCCGGGGATATTGCAGGCGTTTTTAGGAGCGATTACAAGAAATCTATCCTTAGACCGCTACCGGAAAAATCATTCGAAAAAGCGTGGAGAGGGTGAAATTTCTTACATATATGAAGAGATGCAGGACTGTATTTCCGGTGAAAATATGGAGTTACATGTGGAAAATATGGAACTTGCGGAGATGATTAACCGTTTTCTGGCTGGGATGAAGACAGAAAACCGCAGGATCTTTGTGCGGAGGTACTGGTATTTTGACAGTATAGCTGAAATCGCAAAGAGATTCTCTATCAGTGAGAGCAAGGTAAAATCGTCTCTGATGCGTTCAAGGGAAAGTTTACGGAAATGTCTTGCTCAGGAAGGAATCGAGGTGTGAGCAGTGAAAGCAGATGATCTGATTGATGCATTCGGGCATATTGATCCAAAGTATGTTTCAGATGCGGAAGTTGAGATAAAATCAAAATCACGGATGAAGCGGATGTTTTATGTTATAAGAGAAAAAATCCCTTTAGAGAAGGAACAGCCTGCGCATATCACTATTTCGGCGGCGATGTGTATGACAGCATTTGTGCTGATCATCGGTGCAGGAATGTTTTATGGAAGGATCAGGAATGGATATTCAGGAAACAAAAATAACTCTGTGGATACGGTTTTCAATGATTATGATGGTATGTATGGAAGTACAGCAGCCGGATCAGCGGATGAGGCAGGGGTGGAAAAAGCAGAGGAGGATACCGGTCTGATCTTTAATGAGATCCGCGAAATGGAAAGTATAGCCTATGATATAGCAGAACCGGATCAGATTGTTTCTTATGATGCAGCGGGGCTGGAAGAATATTTTGGAACAAAGATCTGTCCGACTTCCATTCCGGATGGATTCATCCTGTCGGATGGTGTTTATCATGTTGGATATGATAAAGCAGGAGAAGCAGTGGATGATAATAATAGTCTGATCTATTCGGATGAAAGTGGAGGACGTACATTGAAAATCGGAGTTCGTACAACGGAATCCGGGATCGTGACAAGATTTACAGATACACATTTAGCCACGTCTCTGGTGCATGGAATTACGGTCACAGCGGGATGTTATCCGATCGGGCAGACTGGCGGGTATAGTTATGTCGCTGTTTTTGAAAAAGATGGAGTTATATTTACCATAGAAAGTTCCGGTCTTACAGAGCAAAGATTTATCACAGTGATAGGAGAACTGACGGAATAGACAGATATGTTATGAAACAGAAGATTTAAAATAGGGTCTTGTCTGATAAAAATTCTAATGTCTTTTCTACAGGTTAAAAAATGAAGTTAAAAGAGATTGAGATTCTAAGACACTTATGATAGTATAAAAATAATTGTGAAGACACGAGAGAATCAGGTGCAAACAATCGATATTCAGGAAGTTAAACAGGAGGTCGTAGATAAAATGGAACAGTACAAGCAGGAATTTATCGAGTTTATGGTTGAGAGTGATGTGCTCAAATTTGGAGAGTTTACATTAAAGAGTGGACGCAAATCCCCATTTTTTATGAATGCAGGAGCTTATGTGACAGGTTCACAGTTAATGCGTCTTGGTGAGTATTACGCAAAGGCGATCCATGAGAAGTATGGAGATGATTTTGATGTATTATTCGGACCGGCATACAAGGGAATCCCGATCAGTGTTGTAACAGCAGTTGCATTCAGCAAATTGTATGGAAAAGAAGTCCGTTACTGTTCGGATAGAAAAGAAGAAAAAGACCACGGAGCAGATAAGGGAAGTTTCCTTGGAAGCAGTTTAAAAGATGGTGACCGTGTTGTCATGATCGAGGATGTTACAACATCCGGTAAATCCATGGAGGAGACAGTTCCGAAAGTAAGAGGAGCTGCAAATGTTGAGATCGTTGGCCTGATGGTTTCTTTAAACCGTATGGAAATGGGACTTGGCGGTAAAATGAGTGCACTTGATGAAATCCGGGAAACTTATGGTTTTCCGACAAATGCGATTGTAACAATGGAAGAGGTCGTAGAACATCTTTACAATAAGGAGTGTCAGGGCAAAATTGTCATTAATGATGAGATAAAAAAAGCAATTGATGCATACTATGAACAGTATGGATGTAAATAATGCGATGGATGACAGAAAAAAAAAGACGCCGGCTGATTGCCGGCGTATTGTTCACTGTTTATTTTGCGGTGTTGTTTTATTTCTTATTCTTTTCAGAAAAAATGGGACGGACTTACAGTGAGAGAGCATATCACTATAATCTTGTGCCATTAAAAGAAATCATGCGTTTCATACGTTATCGAAAAGTTCTCGGTACTTATGCAGTGGTTTTAAACCTTGTGGGAAATATCATTGCATTCATGCCATTTGGAACATTTTTGCCGATCTATTATGAACGGTGCAGAAAAATGTGGTATACGGTTCTTTACAGTTTTGAATTAAGTCTTGTCGTGGAAATACTGCAGCTTGTGTTCAAGGTCGGAAGTCTTGATGTAGATGACCTGATCCTGAATACGATTGGCGGACTGTTTGGATTTCTTGTTTATGAACTGGTAAAACAGTTTATACGAAAAACGACAGAGCGAAAAAAGCATGATGATTAAGAAGGTTATGATTAAATTTCCAGGCAGGTGCCGCCTTTTACTTCTATCACAGTATCTCCGTCAATTTCAAGCCAGACACTGATGGCATTCGGATTGTAGACTCTTCTGCAGTCTGCTGAGAAAATCAGACGTCTGGCGGCATCCATATAATCAATGATCTCGATGTTGGTTGCATACCAGATATCATTTCTGCCGCCCATATAGGCACAGAAATCTTCAATGACATTCCAGTTATCATGATTGTCAAATTCATAACTGTGTCCCCAGACATACATTAATTTTAAATATTGTTTTTTCTTGAATTCTGCAAAAAATTCAGCTTTTTCCATCAGATCCGGTGCATCATGATGACAGGTCGGATGCCATTCAAGAGGGTCGGTTGGAAGTGTAAAGTCAGCTGCCGGTTCTACGACGCGGGCATATGCAATGCCAAGCTGGCGGAATAACTGTTTGATTTCTTCATTGTAAGATCCGTTTGGATAAGCATGTCCGCGGATGATGCGGCCGGTGATCTGCTCTAAGCCTTTGCGGTCAGCTAAAATTTCTTCGGCAACTTCCGTCATTGGACAGCGTGCAATGGTCGGGTGGGTCATGGTATGGGTTGCGATTTCATGTCCGGCGTAAAGTTCATTGATCCGTGAACTTTTGATGCGCGGTGGAATGAGACCTTCTTTATCGATCATTCCGTAATTTAAATTAAAAGTTCCCCGTATACCATAGCGGTTAAAAATGGAAACAAGGCGCTCATCCTGAATTTTGCCGTCATCGTAGCTCATAGTCAGTGCTTTCGCCTTTCCTTCCGGGAAACATACATAAACTTTCATTGATAAATCCTCCTGCAGGTTACATGGTAATTACTTTTAAAATCAATTGTTATAGTAAACGCTTTTTACCTGGAGTGCAAGGACAATGTGACTTTTTCCTTTTAAATATCCCATAAACTGTGATATACTATATTTCGGTGGAATACTTACCAACATATGGATATGATCTGGCATTAAGTGTCCTTCTATTATTTCCACACCTTTATACTTACACAATGCTTTGATAATATCTCTGATATCTTCTTTGTACTGATTGTATATTACTTTTCTTCTGTATTTTGGTGTGAATACAATATGATATTTGCACATCCATTTTGTATGTGCCATAGAATTTGTTTGATTTGCCATTAAAATCACCTTTCCTTTCGTTAAATAGTAGCCTGAACAACTCTATTTTACCGGAAAGGTGATTTTTTTGTATAACAAATTTGTTGCACCACCCGCATAGCAGGTGGTTTATTGTTTCGCACATCTCCATTTCTCCGTTGGGAGAAACTCCGATGCACTCAACAGGCTAAAGCCCATGAATCAGAATCGGCGAGCCCTTTGGGATCGTCGATTTTGGTATATAAAGAGAAGGGGAGAACAATGCATGTATAAGGTATTGCTGGTAGATGATGAGCCGATCATTGTGGAGGGACTTTCAAGAAGTATTCCGTGGGAGCGCTGGAACTGCCGTGTTGTTGCGACCGCAAATGATGGAACGGAAGGAAAGAATCTGATTGAAAAAGAAAGACCTGATATTGTTTTTATGGATATCTGTATGCCGGAGATGAATGGTCTGCAGATGATTGCAGCATTAAATTCACAGTTTCCGGATCTTGAAGTGAGTGTGCTTACCGGGTATCGCGATTTTGAATATGCCAAGGAAGCGATACGGCTTGGTGTGACGCGTTTTTTGCTGAAGCCGTCGAATATGGACGAGTTAGAAGAGGCGATCGAGTGCATGTGCGCCAACCTGAATCTGGCGCATTTTTTCGCGCGTGTTCAAAAAACAGGTTGGGGTATCGGCGAACGAATACCGCAATCAGGTGCTTGGAAAATAGATCAAAAAGTACTATAATTAGAAAGAAATATGACAGTGCGGAGGAAAAATGTGAAAAAAAATATGCCATATATATTGATAGCAGGGATTGCTTTCGGTTCTGATTTCTGGATCAAACGTCACATGGACAGGAAATATGCCAGGTACGTGGTGCATCCGGGACGTCGGAATAAGATTCTGATCGAAAAATATTATAACCGTGGAGCAGCACTTAATTTTCTTGCTAAAAAGCCGCGTGTGATGCGCGCACTTCATACAGTGATTATGTTTTTTGTCGGAATTTTATATTATTTCCTGCTCCGTATGCCGGGACATTGTCTTAGCAAGACAGGTGCATCTTTACTTGTCGGCGGTGGATTAAATAATCTGCTCGACGCTATACAAAAGGATATGTGGTCGATTATGTGAAATTTAACTTTGGACCGAAATGGCTGAGAGGATTATATTTAATATTTCAGATTTTTGTATTTTTATAGGTGCATTTTTATCCGTTGTGGGAAGTGAGGCTCATCATGACACGGGAGACTTACCGGAAGATGACCGGGTATTTTTTACAGGATGAAAAAAGTCCGCAGGATTATTCTGGCAAACCGGCTGCTTACCGGAATTGTTTTTGTGAGCTATCCGCTTTATCTGATCTCGCTGCTGCTTAAGAGAGATACGTTACTGCCGCAGGCAGTGCTTGTTCCTGCAGTTTCATTTGTGGTCGTGACATTGTTCCGCAAGATCGTCAATGAACCGCGCCCGTATGAGAAATATGATCTACCGCCGGTGATCGATAAAGACGCGGGAGGAAAATCATTTCCAAGCCGTCATGTTTTTTCTGTATTTGTGATCGCCGTCACGGTATTTGTGCGCAATCCAGTGGCGGGCTGTATTTTAGCAATGATCGGAATTATGATTGCCGTGATCCGTGTGATCGGGGGCGTGCATACCGTATGGGATGTCACTGCAGGAGCTGCTGTCGGGATTTTAAGCGGTGTGATCGGATACTATATGCTGCCATATCGGGGATTTTGAGTGGTGTGATCGGATACTATATGCTGCCGTATCAGGGATTTTGAGCGAATATTACCGTATATTTTTGAAAAAATAAAAGCAACGAATTATAAAATTAAGATAACGTTTTTGTAGATTACAGAATTGGAGAAGAATATGGACCCTATAATGAATAGTTTTTCAAGAGAACAGATGGAATATATCGTGGAATTGTTTAATCCGTGTATGGATGATTATCTGTATGTGTTTGATCTGCAGAAAGACTGCTATAAGATCTCAAAACATGCGACAGAGCGTTTCCTTTTACCGGGGGATAATTTTGATGATGCGGCAAAAGCACATCATACATTTGTATATTCGGAAGACCAGTCGCGCCTGGATGATGAATTCCGGCGTATTATGAGCGGGGAGATCGTTTTTCATAACATGCATTACCGGTGGTTAGACCGCGCTGGGAAACCGGTGTGGATCAACTGCAGGGGGCGTGTATTAAATGATGCTGACGGGAAACCGCATTTTTTAGTCGGATGCATCAATGAGATCGGTCAGAAACAGAAGGCAGACAATGTCAGCGGACTGCTTGGCGAATCAAGTCTTTCCGCTTATGTAGAACAGTTTGAGGATGGACTGCCGGATGGATTTTTCCTCCGCATCGGAATCGATGATTTTCGTGATATCAACGGTGACTTCGGAATGGAGTACGGAGATTATATCTTAAAGAGTACAGCAGACTGTATCGCAGAAAATATCAAACCGTCGCAGAGGCTGTACCGGATATTAGCGGATGAATTTATGGTGGTCGATTTTTCGGGCGGAGATATGGAAGCAGCAACGGAACTTTATAAAAATATTCGCAAGAGTTTGGATACATTTATCGAGGAAAACGGTTATAAATCTGTGTTTACCATATCTGCGGGTGCAGTCGATACTGCAAAAACATCCGGGACCTATGAAAATATCATGAAATTGTCAGAGTATGCATTAAATACAGCAAAAGATCAGGGAAAGAACCGCTGTTATATATATATGCAGGAAGATTATGACGTTTTTTGCGCAAGCAGATCACACGGCAGCTGCATCATGCGGTAAACCATGGGTTTGAAGGGTTTGAGACTTATTATCAGCCGATCGTGGACACAAAGACACGCCGGCTGGTTGGTGCGGAGGCACTGATGCGTTTTTCCATGCCGGAGAGATGTGAGGATGGAGAAACGAAAAAAGAAGCGGTATGTGTGGGTGAGGATGGTCATGATGCAGATGAGAAAGTGCACTGGGAGCGTATTTCACCGGTTGAGTTTATTCCTCTGTTAGAGGAGACCGGTCTGATCATTCCGGCAGGAAAATGGATGCTGCATCAGGCAATCTCGACCTGCAGCAGGTGGCAGAAATACATTCCGAATTTCCGCATCAATATCAATCTTTCCTATGTGCAGGTCATGAAGAGCCGTGTCCTGACGGAGATACTGACAGCGCTGCGCCTGTATGGATTAGAGCCTTCCGCGGTGGGAATTGAGCTGACAGAGAGCGGTTATCTGGATACCAATACACATTTTCAGAAATTGTGGGACGGATTAAAGAAAAACGGAGTGCTTGTCATTTTAGATGATTTTGGAACCGGTTATTCGAATCTGCACTGTCTTGGCGATTTAAGACCGAATTATATCAAGATTGACCGGTCGTTCACATTAAAAGCACTGAATAATCAGTATGAACATGATCTGATGACACAGATCATCACAATGACACACAAACTTGATCTGACGATCTGTGTTGAGGGAATTGAGACAGAGGATGAGTTTGCAAAAATTTCAGAATTAGACCCGGATTATATCCAGGGATTTTTGTTCGGCAAACCACAGCCGGCGGAAGAATTCTATGAGAATCTCATCAAGCCGGCGATTGCCGCCTGCGGTACTCACGAGGTGTCTGCCCAAAGCGTTTCTTAAAAATACGGTTAAAATAAGAAAGATTTTCAAAACCGACTTCCGATGCGATTGCAAGTATCGAGGAGTCGGAGGAGATCAGAAGTCTTGATGCCATGGTGAGCCTGTATTCGTTGAGATAATCGACGAAAGAGGTTCCCATGGTATTTTTAAAATATTTCATAAAATGGGACTGGCTCAGTCCTACTTCATTTGCGATATCTTCGATCGTGATCTTTTCCATATAATTGTTTTCCACATATTTTAAGATCAATTTCATTTTTTCTAAGGACTTGCTGCGGTCTTTCCCGGATGGTTCCTTTGTACTGCATTTATGAAACAGGATATAAAACAGCAGAAATAACTGCCCTTTGATAAAGAGCTGATAACCGGACGGATAAGTTTTACAGATTTCATCGTTCGCGTCGATGCAGGCAGAAATCTCCGCATAGTGTGGACTGTCCGGGGTATATAAAAGCGGCAGAGAGACATTACCGGACAGTAGAGGAACCAGATAGTCCGTGTTGCAGGTATCTGTTTTCTTGGAGATCAGCATGTTTGGATGAAAAATGATATTTTCGTACTCCATGGATTCGGATTCGAACTGACCGATTGAGTGAAGCTGTCCCGGAAGGATCAGTGCGATATCCCCTGCAGATACCGTGTGCTGGGCAAAATCGACCGTGATCGTGCCTTTTCCCTTTTTTATATAGATAATTTCCATTTCATCGTGCCAGTGCATCGGCACATACCCAAAATCCAGCGGAATTGAACAGAGATAGGTAATATAAGGGAATAAAGGATCGCCATGTAAAATTTTTTCCTGGTAGTTTTCATATTCTAAAATATTCATAATGATAGGATTGTACCACTTTTTGAGTCAATATTACAAGAAAAAAAGTGATTGCAGAAACTATAATAACATCATAAACAATGATTTTGCGAAAAAAAGCGAAATCAGGACAACAGGAACAAGCATAAACATTGGTTGGGGAACATAATGAAAACAGCGCAGACGGCGCGGAACATGGAGGAAAACATGAAATTACAGGAAATCGTAGCAAACAGATGTGGCAAAGAAATTTCACAGTGCACAAATGAGGAACTTTACTATGCACTGCTTGAGATGACAAAAGGAATGGCAGAAGAAAAAGTCAGCAATCAGGGAAAACGTAAATTATATTACATTTCCGCTGAGTTCCTGATCGGTAAATTATTATCCAACAACCTGATCAACCTTGGCATCTATGAGGATGTGAAAAAACTTTTAGCAGACAACGGCAAGAGCCTTGCAGAGATCGAGGAGGTTGAGCCGGAGCCGTCATTAGGAAACGGCGGACTTGGACGTCTTGCAGCATGCTTCCTTGATTCTATCGCAAGCCTTGGTTTAAACGGTGACGGTGTTGGTTTAAATTACCATTACGGATTGTTCAAACAGGTATTCAAAAATAACCTGCAGAATGAGACACCAAATCCATGGATCGAAAAAGAAAGCTGGCTGACAAAAACAGACGTTACTTATCCGATTCAGTTTGGCGGTTTTACGTTACAGTCCAGATTATATGATATCGATGTGATTGGTTATGAGAATCGTACCACAAAACTTCATCTGTTCGATGTTGAAACAGTAGATGAGAGTTTAGTTGGTGAGGGCATCGATTTTGACAAAGAGGATATTGCAAAGAATTTAACATTATTCTTATATCCGGATGATTCCGATGATAAGGGAAGAATCCTTCGTGTATACCAGCAGTACTTCATGGTCAGCAATGCAGCGCGCCTGATCATTGATGAGACACTTGCAAGAGGCGGAGATCTTCACAAATTAAACGAGTATGCAGTGATCCAGATCAACGATACACACCCAAGTATGGTGATTCCGGAAATGATCCGTCTGTTGATGGAGCGCGGCATCTTAATGGATGAGGCGATCGACATTGTATCTAAGACCTGTGCTTACACAAACCACACGATCTTAGCCGAAGCACTTGAAAAATGGCCGATCCATTTCTTAGAGAAAGCTGTTCCACAGTTACTGCCGATTATTTATGAGTTAAACAGCCGTGTTGTAAAGAAATATGATGACAGATCCGTAGCAATCATTGATGATGAGAAACGCGTTCATATGGCACATATGGATATTCATTACGGATACAGTGTCAACGGTGTTGCTTACCTGCATACAGAGATTTTAAAGAATACAGAGTTAAATAACTTCTACAGGATTTATCCGGAGAAGTTTAATAATAAGACAAATGGTATCACATTCCGCCGCTGGTTATTACACTGTGATCCGGAGATGACCGAATTTATCACATCCTTAATCGGACCTGGATTTAAGAAAAATGCAGAAGAGTTAGAGAAACTCGGCGCATATGTAAATGATGAGGAAGTATTAAAGAAACTTCTTGCAGTAAAAGGTACAAGAAAGACAGAGTTAAAGAATTATCTTGCAAAAACACAGGGCATCGAGTTAGATGACAACTCCATCTACGATATCCAGATCAAGAGATTACACGAGTACAAGAGACAGCAGATGAATGCTCTCTATGTGATCCACAAATATTTCGAGATCAAAGCAGGAAAGAAACCGGCACGTCAGATCACCGTTATTTTTGGTGCAAAAGCTGCTCCGGCATATATCATTGCAAAGGACATCATTCATCTGATCCTCTGCTTACAGGAACTGATCGCAAATGATCCGGAAGTCGCACCATACTTAAAAGTAGTAATGGTAGAAAACTACAACGTAACATTAGCTGAGAAACTGATCCCGGCAGCAGATATCCATGAGCAGATCTCCTTAGCTTCCAAAGAGGCAAGTGGAACATCCAACATGAAATTCATGTTAAACGGTGCCGTTGCAATCGGAACCATGGACGGAGCAAATGTTGAGATGCATCAGTTCGTTGGCGATGATAACATTTATATCTTCGGTGAGTCTTCTGAGGAAGTTATCAAACACTACGAGAAAGCAGATTACGTTTCCAGAAGCTACTACGAGAATGATGCAAACATCAAACGTGCGATCGACTTTATCGTAAGCGACCAGATGAAAGCAGTTGGATGTGCAGAGAACTTAGAGCGTCTTTACAACGAGCTGTTAAACAAAGACTGGTTCATGACTCTCCCGGATTTCGAGGAGTACGTTGCAACCAAAGAACGTATCTACGCAGATTACGAAGACCGTATGGCATGGGCTAAGAAGATGCTTGTCAACATCAGCAAGGCAGGATTCTTCTCATCAGACCGTACCATTGCACAGTACAATGAGGATATCTGGCATTTGTAAAATGCCATGCATCTCGTAAGATGCCATGCATCTCGTAAGGTGCCATGCGTCTTGTAAGATGCCATGCATCTTGTAGATGTTGTGTATCTAAAAAATTGAATTACGAATTCTTCCTAAGGGGGACTGCAAACCTGAGAACGGTTTTGCAGTCCCTTTTCTCTGTCAAAGAGTATCTAAAATCAGTCAATGCGATTCAAAACAGAATCGTGTCGTGGTGTATCACCGTTTATCACAGCAAATAAAATATGTGCGGAATGGCTTGAACAAGCTTTGGAGGTTTTATATAATAAAGAAAAGCATTCAAAAGCCATTTCATGTAACAAGGAGAAAGGATTTTTGAATGGCAAAAGAAAACAAAAAAGTAAAGAACAGCGTATTAATTGATTTATTTTATGAGGATGGCTTGCGGACCGGGGAGAGGTCTGGAGAGAAAAAAGGAATACAAAAGGGAATGCAGGAGAAAGAAATTGCACTCATAGTGAAGAAGGTGCGTCGTGGAAAGAATTTACAAACGATTGCAGACGAACTGGAAGAACCGGTTGACGAAGTCAGGAAGATTTATGAGGCTGTAATGAAAGCAGCACCGGATTATGATATAAAAATGATCCGTGAAAGTCTTGCATAAAATAAATAAAAACCAGGAGCAGCCATGACACTTCAACAGTTAAAATATGTGGTAACAGTCGCTGAGGCCGGCACGATCACAAACGCGGCAAAAAAATTATATATTTCCCAGCCCAGCCTTACCAACGCGATCCACGAACTTGAAAAAGAAATGAATATCGTTATTTTTCAGAGAACCAACAAGGGTATCGTCCTGTCACAGGAAGGTGAGGATTTTTTAGGATATGCCAGACAGGTGTTAGAACAGGCTGCGATTTTAGAGGATAAATACAAGGGACAGGATGGAGGGAGAACACAATTCTTTTTACTTTTCCGAGGAGATTTTTCACCTTCGGAGAGAAAGAAAAATATCCGTGTGAGAGACAGGGCAACGCTGTTTAATCTGCTGATCGGGTTAAATGGATATACGGTATGCAGTGGTGTGATCGATAAGAAGTTAAATGGAAAGGATATTATCGCCGTTCCGTTAGCGGACGAGAGTGAGATGCGGATCGGTTACATTATGCATCGAAAGGGAATGACGAGCAGGATCGGAACGGCTTATCTGAATGCGTTAAAAAAATATATGGAACCGGGAATAGGATGATCCTGGTTTCAAAATAATGAAATTGTAAATAAATGATTATAATAGGTTGTCTATAGTTTTAAGCTATGGACAACCTATTCCGGCGTTTCGTCTGACACACAGCGGTGTAAAGCCGGAAACGGATGCGAGCCTTAGAAATATGGTGGAGGCAGCGAAAAACTGAGGCAGAACAGGCATAGAAATGGAGTACAGATATGAAAATTTCCGAGATATATACTAAGAAAAAGAAAAGTCTGTCATTTGAAATTTTTCCGGTTTGTTGATGATTACAGGATTGCGGAAATAAATGTTCCGGTCATTCCGGGAATCATGCCGGTGATCAATGCGGCTCAGATCAGACGGATGGTAACGATGTGTGGAGCTTCTTTTCCGGTACGGTTTCAGAAAATTATTCATAAATATGAGGATAATAAAGAAGCGCTTTTTGATGCAGGAATGTCTTACGCATTAAGTCAGATCATAGATCTGCTTGTGAGTGATATCGATGGAATACATTTATATACTATGAATAATCCACTGGTTGCGAGAAAAATCTGTGAGGAAATCCGGCATATTATATAGGAAAATGGCTGAAATGGCTGAAATGGCTTGGAATATGCTGTGAGTGGAACATGATTTTATAATATTAGAAAGCTGTGGGCGAAATCAGAAAAGCAGAGTCTGGTTTCGCCCGATTTTTTGAAATTAGTTTACATAATATTGAAAAATGGGTGAATTATAAAAAAATGACTTTAATTCGCCCGTGATTTCCATAATCTTTGGGAGATTAATATTCAAAAATGTGTTTTTTCGCCCAATCGGCAGGTTTAATGGCAGATAGAGAGAATATTTTGGGTGAAAATCTTAAAATATATGAGAGATTCATCCATTTCTATAAAAATCCATAAGAAATCTCTACAATAAAAAGCAAAGAATGTCTTGACATATATAGACTATCTATATAATATATATGCATAGACAGTCTATATATAGTAAAGCGAACAAAAATAAAGCGGGAAAACGAGGGAGGATTCATATGTTAAATAAATCACTGATCCAGGGCAGCCTTTCCATGCTGATCCTGCGTCTTTTAGATGAAAAAGACATGTACGGCTATGAGATGATCGAGACACTGCGCAGCAGATCGGAAAATGTATTTGAGTTAAAGGCAGGGTCACTTTACCCACTTTTACATACGTTAGAGGCAAATAATCTGGTCACTGCCTACGAGGATGACGCAAGCGGAAAAACACGCAAATATTACCACATTACCAGAGAAGGCAGACGCATTTTAAAAGAGAAAAAAGAAGAGTGGAACACTTATGCCGCAGCAGTCACCAATGTGCTCTCCTGCAGGGGAGCGGAGGCGTGTGTCTGAAAACCAGAGAAAACTGTATTTGGATTATATAAAAATATTGGAATAACACAGAAAGATATTGAGGCAGCAAGAAGTTGGAATGATGCATAAAAATATTGGGGCAAATAAAATTTTGGAACAACGCAGGAAAATGTTCAAAAAAATACATAAAAAATACGAGAACAAACGAAATGCGAAAAAAGGGAAAGGAAACATATTCATGGAATACACAGAATATATGGAAACTCTGAAAGAGCAGATCCAGAAATAAACGTGCAAGATCGCTTGTGGCAGAAGAGATCCGGGGACACATCGAGGAACAGGCAAAAGAGTATCAGGCGGAGGGCATGAGTAAAGAGGATGCGGAGAGAGAGGCCGTGCGGCAGATGGGCGATCCGGTGGAGACCGGCTGTGCCTTAAACCGGATCCACAGACCGGCGTTTCCGTGGAAATTATTTGTGCTGGCGGTATTTCTGACCGGGGCATCCATGCTGATATCACTGACTATTGACGCGAAAATCAATGAGGACGGAGTACAGGCGGCGCAGGTCGGTTCGCTGTTTATGGTCAATGCAGTCAGCTTTGCAATGATCTTTGTGATCATGTATTTCGATTACACATGGCTGTTTTTGCATATCCGTGCGGTATATGCTTTGTATATGATCTGCCTGTGTCTGGTGTGGTCGGGTGGCATCCTTGGAAACTATCAGACAGCGCTGCTGGCAAGTTACAGTGTACAGGTGCTGCTGCCAGTGATCTTTGCGGGAATTATTTATCAGTACCGGGGACAGGGATTTCGGGGAATTTTAAAATCAGCCGGCTGGATCATTATCCCGTTTATGGTATTAACAGCAGGCTCATTTCACTGCCGAAGAGTAATGGGGCGGTTGTGGAAAATGCGTGGTCTGTCTGTTCCTGCTGGTGGCATCTGTGCTTCGTGGAATATTTGGAAACGAAAAGAAAAAATACCTTGTAGAGCTGGCATTGCTTGTGGCTGGTATTCTGGGGGCTGGTGTGGCTTTTTTTTTATAAGTATACGTTCCTGCCAGGCGGCTATGTGCTCGCCAGGCTTACGCATACAGGTGAATTTGGATATCAGAACAGAATGATAAAAGATGCGGTTGCTCGATACAGCCTGTTTGGAAACCGGACATTTCTGATGCAGGGGACAGGATCGGACGGCGAATATTTGCTGGGAAATATATTTTGTTATTTTGGGATCATTGCGGGCGTTCTGGTCATTGCTGCTTTTGTGTGGTTTTTGATCCATGCGCTGCGTCAGTCTCTACTACAGGGCAACCGGATGGGCTTTCTGTTGGGGATGGCGTGCAGTATCGGGTTGATCGTGCGTGTGATGGTAATTTATATTATGGTAAATTTTGGATATGGCGTAATTTATACAGTGGCAGTTCCGTTTTTTTCCACAAATGTGATCTTAGCGGCAGTCAACGGGATTTACGTCGGGTTGCTATTTTGCGTGCTGCGGAATAAAATGATATTAAAAGAACCGCGCAGCGAAAAGAAAAATGCGACGGTTTAAAGATCAGAAAGAAAGGGTATATCCGACATGAATTACATCGATATGCATTGTGATACGCTTGCAAAAGCAGCCGCACAGCAAAAAAAGACGGCAGGGGAACTAAGAAACACGATGGTGGATGCGAAAAGACTGCACCAGTGTGGCGCAAAGGCACAGTTTTTTTGCCATGTTTTTACAGCAGAAAAGAGAAGAAAACTGGAGTGATCCGGGACTGGCATATACGGAAAAAAATAATCTCTGGTATACCGATGCAGAGATCCGGAAACAGATGCAGGATATGTACGAAGTATACCAAAATACCATGGAAACCTGTTCGGACATTATTGCACCGGCTTATAACTACGAAGGATTACAGTGCAACTGGCGGCAGGGAAAAGTTTCTGCCTTTCTGACTGTTGAAAACGGATGTATTGTGGATGGAAAAATGGAACGGATCGATAAGCTTTATCAGATGGGAGTCCGGCTGATTACGCTGACCTGGAATGATGATAACTGTTTCGGTCATCCGCATGCAAAAGAGGCAGAACGGATGCAGCTTGGACTGACACCGTTTGGCAGGAAAGCTGTTACATATATGGCAGAGCTTGGAATCCTTGTGGATGTGTCCCATTTATCGGATGGTGGTTTTTATGATGTGGCAGAACTTGTGAGGGGCCCGTTTGTGGCATCACACTCAAACTGCAGGGAACTTGCTCCTGCAACGAGAAATCTGACGGATGATATGATACGGGTATTAGCGGAACATGGTGGTGTGGCAGGACTTAATTTTTATCCACCGTTTTTAAATACAGATCCTGTGGATAAAGTGAGCCGGATCGAAACAATGTGTGAACATGTAAAGCGTCTGGTCAATGTTGGCGGGATTGAGTGTGTCGGAATCGGGACGGATTTTGATGGGATTGAGGGAAAATTTGAGATCGCTGACTGCACGGATATGAAAAAATTTATTTGATGCACTGCAGAAAACAGGGTTCAGTGAGGATGCACTCGAAAAGATCGCATACAAAAATGTGGAGCGTGTGATCCGTGAAGTGATGTGAGAAAATGTAAAGATGTTGACACCAAATAGTGCATACAAACTTCAACATCTTGTAATGAAAAAAAACCGGAATATCCAGGGAAAACTGATATGGATATTCCGATTTTTTAATTCACGACAATAGAATGTTCATAGAGCGTGCATTCTATCGGTTCATCTCCGAATGATACCCCGTATTTTTGTGTTCTGCAATAATACTGTCGATCTCCTCAAGGTCGGTCGTGATCATATCTCCGATGACACTGTGCTTGATCGCTGCCATGGCATTTCCATATTCTAATGCTTTTCTGCAGTCCTTGTGTTTTAAGTAGCCGTAGAGAGCACCGGAAACATAGGCGTCACCGCTTCCGATACGGTCGACCACATCAATGTTGTTGTATGGTTCCTCGCGGTAGTAAGAATCATTTTTTGCAGAATAGATAATGGAAGTAAAATTGTGTTTCTTTGGAGTGATGACCGTGCGCTCTGTGGAGGCAACCACAGAGATAGGATATTCCTCGCAGAAAGACTTCTGGATTTCCTCGATCGTGCCTGTTTTGCCGAAAGTCAGGCGTGCGGTATCTTCGGAGCAGAAGAAGATATCTACATAAGGAAGAATCTGCTCGATGCAGGCTCTTGCCTTCTCGCCGGTCCAGAGATTGGCACGATAGTTGACATCAAAAGAGATCAGGGTTCCCTGCTCTTTGAATTTGCGGATACATTCGATCGCAAATTTCTGTGCGTTGCCGCCAAGACCTAAGGTGATCCCACTGGTGTGGAACAGGCGTGTGTTATAAAACATGGTTTCCGGCACATCTTTGATGTCGATGTTATTGATGGAAGAATGTTTCCTGTCGTAGACGACACGCGGTTTGCGCGGATAGGAACCATATTCGTAATAGTAAACACCGATGCGGCTGTCATCTGCTGTGTCGGAGATCAGGTAATTTTCACTGACGCGGGAAGCGTTCATCTGGTTTTTGATGAATGCGGCGAGCAGATTGTTAGGAATCTTAGAGATCATTGCTGTCTTTAAGCCGAGTTGTCCGATCTCGGAAGCGATATTTAACTCGGCACCTCCTAAATGTTTCATTAAAGTATCGCCCTGTGCAAGACGTCCGTTGATCGGGGTGGAAAGACGAAGCAGAATCTCTCCTAATGTGATGACATCATATTTGCGGTCCATGGAAAACCCTCCTTAAAAATAGATAGTGTGATATATATGTATGCCTGATTTACGGCAAAACATTTTGGAAAACATAAATCAGTGTTATCATATCCAATAGTTTCATATTACAAAACTAAGTTCTATATTATGAACCAATACATATGTATTATATAACATATTTCAAAAATAAAAAAGAGATAATTGCAAATATTTCACAATTTTTTTGAACAAAAATAACAGAACCTATAAAAAATGCATTAAAGTAAAAACATGTTTGACATTCTGTTTTTCGGTGTTATAATAAAAATATAAATTTTGAAACGACGTTTCACAATGTGAAACATTATTTTTAGGAGGATTAAAATCATGGCAAAGAAAGTTGTTACATTTGGTGAGATCATGCTTCGTCTTGCACCGGAAGGATATTATCGTTTTGTACAGGCTACATCCTACGGCGCAACATACGGCGGAGGAGAGGCTAACGTTGCAGTTTCCTTAGCAAACTATGGTATGGATGCAAGCTTTGTTACAAAGCTTCCGGCACATGAGATCGGACAGGCTGGAGTGAATGCGTTAAGACAGTATGGTGTTGACACATCTGACATCGTTCGCGGTGGTGACCGTGTTGGTATCTACTTCTTGGAGAAGGGCGCAAGCCAGAGACCATCCAAAGTTGTATATGACCGTGCAGGTTCTTCCATTGCAACAGCTACAACAGCTGATTTTGACTGGGATAAAATTTTCGACGGTGCAGACTGGTTCCACTTTACCGGAATTACACCGGCACTTGGCGATAATGTGGCAGCAATCTGCTTAGAGGCATGTAAAGCTGCAAAAGCAAAAGGAATCACTGTAAGCTGCGACTTAAACTACCGTAATAAATTATGGTCCAAAGAAAAAGCAGGCCAGGTTATGGGTGAACTTTGCAAATATGTAGACGTATGTATCTCCAACGAGGAAGATGCAAACGACGTATTCGGTATCAAGTCTGAAGGTACAGAGGTAACTGCAGGCGAGTTAAATAAAGAAGGATACAAAGAGGTTGCACAGAAATTAACAGACCGTTTCGGATTCAAGAAAGTTGCAATCACATTAAGAACATCTATCTCTGCAAATGATAACCGTTGGGCAGCAATGCTTTACGAGGATGGACAGAGCTACTTCTCCAAAGAGTATTTAATGCACATCGTTGACCGTGTTGGTGGCGGTGATTCTTTCGGCGGCGGATTAATTTACGCATGCTTAAACGATTATGCTCCACAGGATACCATCGAGTTCGCAGTAGCAGCAAGCTGTCTGAAACATTCCGTAGAAGGTGACTTCAACATGGTAAGCGTTGACGAAGTTAAGAAATTAGCTGGCGGAGATGCTTCCGGACGTGTTCAGAGATAATAAAATTACGACAAAATCATTTTGTTAATTCCTTTCCCTAATTTAATATAACACCTGTGACAAGCAGGTAATGCGTGGTCTTTTTACCCATTTAGACTGTGCAGACAATGACGGACTGCCGTTTCATGAAGCCAACATGAAACGGCAGTTTTTTTGTTATTTTCCTCTGTATGATAATTTTATATTTTGTGGAAAAACTATTAGGAAAATGGAGGTAGTCATATGAAACAGTTTGAAGGGTATGAAGAATATTTAAAGCAGAGTGAACTTTCGAAACAGACCAGGCAGGTGTATCTGAGGGAGGCGGAAAAATTTGTCCGGTATTTAAATGGAAAGGAAATTACAAAAGATCGGACGATGCTTTACAGAGAAAAATTACGGGAGGAGGACCTTTCTCCTGCGACGATCAATCTTTATGTTATAGCGGTAAATCGATATTTAAGATATTTAGAATGCGGGCAGGCATCTATAAAGACATTAAAAGTGCAGAAAAAACGCAGTGTGGAAAATGTCATTAGCCGGAAAGAGTATCAGGAATTGTTAAATTATGCAAAACGCAGTGGCAGGGAAAAATATTATTATATTATGAGGACATTGGCACTTACCGGAATACGTGTCAGTGAGCTCCAATATATTACAGTTGAAACATTAGAGACCGGAAGAGTGCAGGTTTATAATAAAGGGAAAATCAGAGACGTTTATTTACCGGATGTTCTGATCCGTGAATTAAAAAAATTTTGCAGAGAGGAAAAAGAAAATGATGGAATCATATTTCGGGGAAGAGGAGGAGATCCGATCAACCGTATCACTGTTTATAAAATGATCGCATATCTTGGGATATGTTGGGATTAAAAAAGAAAAGGTTCATCCCCATAGTTTTCGGCATTTTTCGCAATCAGCTATATGGAGCGCTATGGAAACCTTGCAGAGCTTGCAGATCTGTTAGGGCATACGAGCATTGAAACGACCCGCATCTATACAACGTCTACCGTAGAAGAAAAACGTAGAAAGCTTAATAATCTTGGATTATAGATGCAACAAAATATTGTATTATGTTACTAAACTCATATGTAGAAAGGTTATGTCTTAAATGCATAAAGACATAATGTATTTTCTGTGAAAATACGTGCATATGAAGAACACACACACATGGAAAGTGAGGAAAAAAAAATGAGGGCAAAACAAGTAACAGCCTTAATGATGGCTGCAACGTTAGCGGTAACTGGTAACGGCGTTACAGCATTTGCAGAGCCGGTAGCAAATGTTGAAGCTGGGGATGCGGCAACAGAAGCTTTAAACGTTGAAACAACAGAAGAGGTTGAGACAGCAGCAGAGGTTGAGGTAACAGAAGATTCAGAAGACGTGACAAAGAGTGCACAGCAGGATGCTTCTTCCGATGTTACTGTAGAAACAAAAACAAGTGCAACTACAGTAAAAGCAGGTGCGACAGTTACTGTAACAACAACTGTCAAAGGGGATAAATTAACTAATGGTACTCTTACAGTAAAAAGCTATGAGTTGATTGCAACAAAATCTACAGTTGACACGACAATTGCAACCAGTGCAGATGGTACATTTGTATTTGCACCAGAGAAAGATACGACGTACAAAGTAAAAGCAGTGTTCACACATGCAAGCGAGAAAAATGAATATTATGCAGAAAAAGCGCTTGATGCATTTACTATCGAAGCAGCATCTATCGCAACAAACAGACTTCATGTGCCGGAAGTTACTACCATTAGCAATAAAGATGGAGCTGCTTTAAATACTACAGCTGCTCCGGAAGTAACAGCAGCACTTGAGACAGCAAATAAGTTAGATGAAGCATATGGTAAGTGGACTGTGAAAGATGAGACAGTTACAACAGCTACAAAAGAGATTGTCTTTACATTCACAGCAACAGACGGTGTATATACCATTGATAACAGTGATACTGCTGCAGTAGAGACAGATAAGACATATGAAAAAACAGTATCTGTTAAAGTTGTTCAGCTTGCTACAGGTGTTTCCATTGAGGATGAAAACGGTGCTATTTCAGCTACAGTAGAGATGGCAACCACCGATAAGAAAGCTTTGACAGCAAAAGTTGCAGCAGGATCAGGCAGTGATACTGTTTCCAATGCAAAGGTTACATGGACATCCAGTGATTCCAGCAAAGTAAAAGTTACAGCAACTGGTGACAATGAAGCTGTTATCACAGCAGTTTCTAAAACAGAGGCTGGGAAAGAGGTAACAATTACTGCAACAACAACAGACGGAACCCAGAAAGTTGGCGAGATCAAAGTTGCTGTAAAAGAGGGAATCAATGCAGACAGCATTTCATTTGATTCCAAACTTCCTGAGATTACTTATGAGGGAGCCGGAGATCTTGAAGATTACTACAAAGATTATGTGGCTGCATTAAACAAAAAGACCACAATTGGTACTTACAGCATTAAAGATACATCAGAAACAATTGATTCTGTTGGCGGTGTAGATAAGACTTCAACTGTAGCTTCTTTGAAAACCAATACAGAAAATTCCCAGACAATCAAAAACGGTTTGACAATTGTTTTCACATTAAGTGATGATGCTGGTCTTACACCGGTTGATGGAAAAACAAAATGGGATACGAAAACAGTTGAGAAGACATACGATGTTGTAATCAACAGAGCAGTGATCAATCGTGATGCTTCTGCGGTAACTGGTAAGTTAGAGAGCAGTTATGCTGCCGGAGCAAAATTAAGTGAAATCTTAGCTGGAAAAAATGTTACTGAATTTGATATCGAAGTTCAGAAAAAAGTAGATGGTGCATGGAAAACAATCGCAGATAAAGATCTTGAAAATGAAATTCCAAACATCGGAACACTTGCAAATTATCAGGTAAAATATTCTCTGAAAGACAGCGCAAAAAATGTATACACATTAAGCGGTGCAGATGCAAATGGATATAAATATGTATCCTTAAGCGGTGTTTCTATCACACAGCCTGTATTAACAGATGTTAAGGCAGAAAATAAATCTGAGAATTTAACAGCAGATAAATTTAAAGATGGAGATACGCTTACGCTGAAAGCATCTTACAATGAAAAGAAACTTGGAACTGCTAATTATGATGTTACTTATCAGTGGTATAAACTGAATGAGAAAACAAATAAGTATGATGCAATTAAAAGTGCAACAACTGAAACTTATACGACAAGTACATTTGCTGATATCCCAGGTACATACTATTGTGAGATCACAGCAGATGTAAAAGGATCTGTAAAAGATTTTCTTCCGGATGCAACAGATGCTCAGGTTGAAGCATACAGCAAACTGGTAAAATCAACAAACAAAGTTACGGTTGAGGCTACTAAGATTACAGTTGATACTACTACTTCAGGTTTAGGCTTAAGCAAAACGGAAGCCACTTATGGTGCTACAGCAGATGTAAAGGCTATCGCAAAGGTTACTGCAGATGATGTTCCGCTTATCGTGTATATTACAAACAGGTTACTACAGTAGCAAATAAACCGTCTTTAGGTGAAGCAAAAGACATCACAAAGAAATCCGTAAATGAAGATGAAGCTTTCCTGTTCAAGAGTGGAAGAACAATTTCCGAAAGCCTTGGTAACTTAGATGCTGGTACATACAGAATCTACTTAGAGGTTACAGCCGGAAAAGAGACAACAAGCTATGAGATCGGTGATATCAAAGTAGCTCAGAAAGAGATCACCGGATTAAATTCCAAGAATCTTAAAGTTGAGGATGCTACTTATGGTCAGAAGTTAAGCGATGCTAAGATCATTTACAATGACACAGAGATCGATGCAGCGTTAGATTTTGCATTTGTTGATAACACAGTAGCAGACGCTGGAAGTTATACAAGCAAAGAGGTAGCTGTTTCAGTTGTTGATCCAAACTACACAACAGATACAAAGGTAACATTAAAAGCAAATGTAAATGTTGCAAAAGCTCCTCTTTCCGTAACTGCAAAAGATGTAACGATCGAGCAGGGTCAGGAAGCAGCACTTGACGGAACCGTAAAAGGTTTAGTTGGCAAAGATACTGCAAAAGTTACTTATGCAGTATTAGGTACAGATGGAAAAGCTGTTCAGTCAACAAAGAACTTAGCAGTTGGTACATATAAGATCCGTGCAACTGTAGAAGATCAGAAAAACTACGATGTAACATCAGTAGTAGATGGAACATTAACTGTAAATGCAGTAGCAGCAACAGGTGTAACTGTAAACACAACTGCATTAAAGATCAATGTTGGTGAATCCAGACAGGTCAGCGCAACAGTAGCTCCTGCAAATGCAGCAGATAAGAATGTTACATGGTCTTCCGACAACACAGCAGTAGCAAAAGTTACATCTGATGGTGTGGTTTATGCAATCGCAGAAGGAACTGCAAATGTTACCGCTAAGACAGCAAACGGCAAGACAGCAACAATCGCAGTAACTGTTTCAACAGTAAAAGCTGATTCTGTAAAACTGAGCGCAAGCAAAGTAACTTTAACTTCTATCGGTGCATCTAAGACAGTAAAAGCAACAGTAAATCCGACAAACACAACAGATAAGACTGTTACATGGTCTTCTTCTAACAAGAAAGTTGCAACTGTAGATAAGAACGGTAAGATCGTTGCAAAAGGAAATGGTAAAGCAACCATCACAGTTAAGACAGCAAATGGCAAGAAAGCAACTGTTAAGGTAACTGTAAAACAGGCAACCAAGAAAGTTGTATTAAAAGTAGGCAAGAAGGTTGTAACAGGTAAGACCTATACCTTAAAGGAAGGTAAGAAAGCAACTGTAAAAGCAACTGTAACAGATGCAAAGGGCAAGAAAGTTACTTCCGGAAACCAGAAGATCAAATGGACTACTTCAAATAAGAAAGTAGCAACCATCAGCAAGAGCGGTAAGATCACAGCTAAGAAAGCAGGAACTGTAAAGATCACAGCTAAGACAGCAGATGGTAAGAAAGTAACATTCAAAGTAAAAGTTAAATAATTGAAAACCTGAAACATACGGACACATGACCTGAGATGCGATAATCCTCTGGTATCGGCATTGAGGGAAAAATCAGGGATCACGAACGGGCGGCATAAAGTTTTGTGCCGCCCGTTTTGTGTAAAATATGTCTAATATGGTACAGCCGGATGTGTTGCAGTTTTCACAAAAATAATTTGAAAACGCTTTATTTTGCTGACTTTTTGGGGAAAATAATGGTATAGTAAAAATACTGGGTGGAGAATTACCTGTATGTTATCGTTTAAAATGGAAACTGGAGAAAGGAGAATCAGAAGAATGTTTGAAATCGGAGAATATGTTGTGTGTGGCGCGAAAGGTGTCTGTCAGATCAGGGATATTACCCATATTGATATGTCGGGAGCAGACAAAGAGAAGCTGTATTACGTTTTAGCCCCGGTCGGAGATAAGAATGGGACTATTTATGTTCCGACGGACAGTGAAAAGATTATAATGCGCAGAACGATTTCAAAAGAAGAGGCAGAGAGGCTGATTGACGAATTACCGCAGATTGAACTTCTGTGGGTGCCGGATGACAAACAGCGTGAGGAAACATACAAAGAGGCACTCCGTACCTGTGATTATCATGCATGGGTGAGCATTGTAAAGACTTTGTATCAGCGGAAAAAAGAGCGGTTGGCACAGGGAAAGAAAGCAACTGCAGTGGATGAACGCTATATGAAAGCGGCCGAAAATGGACTGTATGGTGAGTTGTCGCTGACGCTTGGAGTACCGAGGGAAAAGATGGAAGATTATATCAGAGAGAGACTTTCGTAAGGAAGGGATTTGACCGGATAGTGAGTGTACAGACAGACGGATCGTCAGAAAAAGGTGGGCAGCTGGCAGAAATTTGATCCTGGGATCAATTCTGGAAGCTGTCCACCTTTTTTAGAAGGGATTGTTATGTAACTGTCAGATCGTCGTGTTCACGCCGTTGACGGCAGCGTGTTCATCCTCGTCCATCGGGATGACAAGGCATTTCCTGCCGTCGATGACCTGGGAGTGGATCTGGTCGACTTTTTCCGGTTTGACACGCAGAATGACGTCGTAGGTCTTGACTGCCGGGACGTCATCCCCGTCAGATTCTTCTACCGGAAGAGTGCGTGTTTCTTCTAACTGCTGTTTCAAATTTTCAACCTGCTGTACCAACTCTAATTTTTCTTTGCGTCTGGCATTTGCCTCCACCAGTTTCGGATCTACTAAATGTTCTGCGACCGGGACTTCTTCTCCAAATACATTTTCATAGGTCTGTTCGATCACAGCTGCCTGTTCTTCGGTCACACCGCTCTCTGCGAGTACGGAAGAGATTGTGCTCTTTGTGACAGGAACCGGTTCCGGTTCTGGTTCATCTTCTAAAGCGACCGGGATCAGGTCATTTAAGTTGTCCTGGATATCCATGAAAATGGCATCGCTTTCGTCATCATCTTCCCCGATGACTTCTTTTACAATGCTCTGGAACGTAAGTTTCTGTTCGGTAGCTGTAAATTTAGAGCCACAGCCAAGACCGGATTCCATAAATTCGGAGTGCGGTGTCTTGGTGTCTCTGGTGTAAAACATGACAGAGTGGATATCAGTGCTCCGGTCGGTAAAAGCAGGGAAAACAAATCCGGTGTCCGGAGCTCCAACGACCCAGTCGCGGATACGCGGTCCGATACGGTTTTCATCCTCACGGTAGCCAAGTCCCGGTTTGGTCAGGTTGACCGGGCAGATCGCGCAGAGCAGATACTCGTAAACTTCCTCGGACTCGTCTAATTTATTATTATCAGAAGTTTTTGTCATAACGTCGTAGGCATCGTGGAATACAAGGATCAGATAGTTTCCGACATAGTCGTAGCTGTCAATGACAAGATCATAAAATGCATCCATCAGATCATCATTTTTAAGGCACTCTCGCGCAGTCCCATCAAAAACTGCTGTCTGCCGCCGGCAGCTTCCTCCGCAGTCGGAAATTCCAGCTCTAAAAGGTTATTTCCAATCGTACCGGACATTACTTTTTTTGCAATCTCCAAGTATTTGTAAAATTCCTCATCTTCCAGATTTAAAAATGTCTCCCCGAAAGAAGTTACCTTATTGTGGTCGGCATCCACATAGCAGCCGCACAGTCTTGTAAAAGTGCAGGCATCTTTCTTAAAACGCCGTTTTAATTCTAAAATATCTTTTTTGTTCATAAATCTATATCTCCGTTTCTGAGGGGATGCCATACAAAAGATAGCGCAGGCTGTTTCATGTCCCCGTAATCTGCAGGAAATATTATAACGAAATTTTAAAACCGGTGCAAGGGGTTATGATTTCCCGTCACGGACAACGGCGTGCTCCATTAACCAGTCACACCATACTGCGTAGTATTTTCCGAGGGGATGCGCATTATCATTGCTGTACTGTGTGCCGAGATTGCCGTTTGCATCGTCAAAAAGTTCATTGATGTCCAGATAATAAATGGTCCGTTGATCGGCTAATGTCGAAATTTTTTGATTAAAGGCGTTGATATTGGCATTATTGAATGTCTTATCCGAGTCTGAGCGCTGTGCAGTCACATGAAGATTTGCTTCCACATAAATGATCGCATCCGGCTGCATGGTTTGCAGAAAATTTACAAACGACGCATATTTTTCAAATGTCTGTGTGACATCGTAGCCAAGTTCATTAATGCCGAGCATCATATATATTTTATGATAGGTATGGCTGGCTAAAAGATCAGAGATACTGACCTTTCCGATACCGTCCACCATAATTTTTTTGTTTTCCAGCTCATAGATACTGAGACCCGAATCACAATAAAAGGTGGCATTGCCCAACGTACCATATTCTTTTAATCCGACAGTGCGGGAATCACCGATCATTAAAGCGTCATCGAAATAATCTGCATCAACAGTGGTCATTTCTGTCATCGGAACTTCTGTGTCCGGGATATCCTGCCGGTCTGTATTGTCAGATGGCGCACCGGAAGTGTCCGATGGTGTCGTGGTGTCCTGTTTTTGTGCGGCGGAGACAGAAGACACGGACAAGGACGTATTTTTGGCTGCATTTATGTTTAACGTTACATATAAGTAAATGAGTGGAATCAGAAGGCAGCTTATCAAAAAGAAAAAATAAAACAATATGGCAGATATTTTTTTTTCGCATAGTGTTCCTTCGTTAAAATCTGAAATATAAAAATGGGTCATTAGAGCCAACGTAAATACAGTAAACAGAAGCCCAGAAAATTGCCAGATAGACAAAAATTTCTGGCACAGAGCCCCTGATTTTTTTTAAAAAGCGGACCGGAAGCCTTGTAGAAAAAAGGAAGCCGGCAGGGATGATAAAGCGGAAATCATTTAAATTTTTCCAGAAATCATTCACATAAATAATGGCATCATCGGCGGAAAAAAATGGAAATAATTTCCGGGTGTAGACTTCGATACTGCCGGGATCACTGATTCCAAAGAGCATCCACGACAATGGGATCAGAACTGCCATATAAAGATGTCCGGCCAGCGCGTATCGGTCCGTCAATTTTTTCAACAGCAGTTTTTCTGTCAATACAATGACGAACAGGGAAAATCCCCACAGAATAAAATGAAATTCTGTGCCATGCCAGATTCCGGTAAGTATCCACACGACAAGCAGGTTGCGGATCCATTTGCAGGTACCTGTGCGGTTGCCGCCAAGTGGAATATAGATGTAGGTCTGAAACCATTGTCCAAGTGTAATATGCCAGCGCCGCCAGAATTCTGTCATGCTTGTGGAGAGATAGGGGTGCATAAAGTTTATGGGAAGCTTAAAACCAAGCATTCTGCCCAGACCTGCTGCCATCAGGGAATAACCATAAAAATCAAAGTAAATCTGGAAAGAATATGCGTAGATTCCAAGCCATGCAAGCGGCGTGGAGATACTTTCATATCCGATCGTGCCAACATTTGCCCACAGACTGCCAAACTGATTCGCCAGAATCGCTTTTAAGCCAAGTCCCCGGATAAAAAGTTTCATACCCTCCGCCAGATTTTCGGGCAGAAAGCGTCTTGCGCTGTGAAGCTGCCTGCGCAGCATCTCATACGGGGTAATTGGTCCGGAAATTAATTTTGGGAACATGCTGATGTAAGTGCCGAATGTCACAAAATCCCGTTCCGGTAAAATACGTCCGTAATAGATATCAAAAAGATATGCAGTCAGCTGGAACGTATAAAAACTGATTCCGAGCGGCAGAGATAAATGCCTGGAATATTTAAACAAAAACAACCATAAAAAATCGAAAAAAATAACTTTTGTCAAAAAGAGTCTCTTTTTTCCTGGATTGTGTATCTGATAAAGGCGGATTCCGAACACATAATTGAGATAGGTCAGAACCATTAACAGAAACAGTGCATATGGCTGTTTGATCACTCCGACTGCATAAAACAGGATGCTCCCTGCAAAGAGCGTACTGTTTCTGAAAGCAGCAGGTGTGACATAATAGGCAAACAGAAATAATGGCAAAAAAATAAAAATAAAGTTGAGACTGCTAAATACCATGCCAGGATCCTTTACTGCATAGACATTTCTTATTTTAAAATATCGGCGATCACATCGTGCGGGATCGTAAATTCCACAACACCCATAGACATCGGACCGACATCGCCCTCGTTGAAGCTGATGACGAGATTTCCGTCAGCATTAATATAGAAGGAAGTGTCATCGTTAATGGAGGTAAAGTTCCATTCAGGAACTTCCGTATCATCCAGCCAGTAGGAGACATTTTCATCGGCATCCATCTGCCCGCGCATCTGGGATTTGATGTTTTCACTGATCGGAGTGATATAGTCAGATCCCTCTTTAAAAAGATCTTTTAACGCAAGGCGTTCCCCGGTCTTTAAATCAATCGTGTAATAATAATCCATCTCATAACCGCTTCCGGCAGCCTGATAACACATCAGTTTTAAGGTAAAATAGTCGTCAGTTGTGTTGATGACCTCATGTTTGATCATGATATCCTGATAACCTTCGTTGTTCATGTTCTGTTTGAACTCTGCGATCAGGCTGTCGCTGATCTTTTCAATCTCCGCATTGATCTCATCGGTTGATTTCTTTAAATTTTCCCCAACCGGGTCTTCCGTTGTTTTTTCAGTGGAAGCGACAGTTTCCGGTACCAGTTGTGGAACATTGACATCGGCGTTGTTTCTGTCGCTGCTGTACTGGTAATCGCGGAATGTGACGACCTCGATCAAATTTCCAAGCAGTGGGATCTGTTCCATCGCATAGGCGACACTCGGTGAAGTATTTGGCAGGATGACAAACGCTGCGATCGCTGCGGCAGCGCCAACCCAGATTCTTGTGATAATGGTTTTATTGTGTTTGTTCTTCTTCTCGGCTTTCGCCTGATTCATTTTTTCTTTCATTTTTATGACCTCCTTTTCAGGCATTTGCGAGGTGTCATAGGATTTTTTTAATTCATAAAAATCATTGGTGTTCATTCGGTTACCTCCATTTTCAGTTTTAACTTCTGCATACTGCGGTACAGACGGCTTTTTATGGTATTGACATTTTCATTTAAGACGCGGGCGATATCTTCGATTTTTAAGTCCTCGAAATACCGAAGTTCCACGATCGCCTTATCCTCCGGGGACAAAGAATCGAGCGCAGTTCTAAGATCTAAGTCCTGATACTGGTCCGGTTTTCCCTCTGCGATCAGTGAATCCTCGTAAGAAATGGTATCCGGCCGCTTTAAATGATGAAAATCTCATTTAACATGATGCGGTAAATCCAGTCGCCGCATATTCCGGCTGCCTTAGGGAAGCACTGTTTTTGATCGCCAGATAGGCTCCGTTTTGTACAATGTCACTGGCATCGTCGGGATTATGTACATAGCTGTATGCAAGATGATAGTAGCGGTTGTAATTCTCAAGCAGCAATCGTTCGATGAGATCATCATTAGATTCTGCTGTTATGTTTTTTTTTCTTTCCGGAAAAGAATTTCAAGATCAGATCCTCCTTTGCAAATATTTGATTCTTTCGAATCATCTGACTATTAGATATAGCATAACCACAAAAAGTTTCAAAATCAATGCAAAACATCAAAAAGGTATGGTATAATGTGCGTAAGCATTGAGCAGTGCCAACGAAGTGAACAATAAAAAATGACTGCTTGCAGGCACTTTTTTTTATTGTTTGCTTCGTTGATAGGGCGAAAGCCCGTCAGTCCGGAAAATCTCTGATTTTTCGGACGTGCACTGCGGAATGAAGTGCAGCAAGAATTAAAAATGGAGACAAAAACAATGGACATAAGATTTGCAACAATAAATGATATAGATGCGGTCACAGAGTTGGAAAGACAGTGTTTTCCACCGGAAGAAGCAGCAGAAAAGGATTCTTTTGAAAAACGCCTGACCGTATTCCCGAATCATTTCTGGTTACTGGAGGATTCCGGGAAACTGGCAAGCATGATCAATGGAATGACGACAGATATTCCAATCCTGCGGGATGAGATGTTTGAGGATGCCACAATGCACCGTGAAGAGGGACAGTGCAGATGATCTTTGGAGTGGCAACGCTGCCGGAGTATCAGAAAATGGGATGTGCGTCGAAACTCATGGAGTGCGTGATCGCGGATGTCAAAGAGCAGGAACGAAAAGGGATCGTTTTAACGTGTAAAGAGAGTCTTATTCCATTTTATGAGAGATTTGGTTTTGTAAATGAAGGAAAGTCCATGTCAAAGCACGGGGGAGCCGTGTGGTATGATATGCGGCTGGTATTTGAAGAATTGTAGGGAAAAGGAATTATTATAATATGAAGAAACACAGATTGCCATACATGGTTGCAGGGGCAGTATTGTTTGCTGCACTTTTTACCGGATGTACCAATGAGCGCTTAGAAGATGAACTGGATTTCCGCAAGATTGGGATTAACAGTATGCAGTCCGGTGATTATGAAGGTGCAGTGGCTGCTTTTAACAGCGCACTATCCCAGTGTGTGGGGAAGATTACAGATACAGAACTCGACATCTGCTATTATAAGGCGGCAGCACAGTATGCCGGTGGAGATATAGAGGGAGCTCTTGCTACTTATCAGGCGATGATCGATTATGATGAGGAAAACGGCAACGCATATTATCTGCATGGATGTCTGAGTCTAAAGCAGCAGGATACGGATACGGCAAAAAAGATTTTGCCAATGCTGTCAAATATAACCCGGATGATTATGAACTGTATGTTGGGATTTATGAGAACCTTGCCGGTAATAATATGACTGAGGAAGGGGAAGAATATTTAAACAAAGCGTTTGATATCAAGGGAAATTCCGCAGAAAATCTTACCTGGCGCGGCAGGATTTATTATCTGCTCGGACAATATGATAATGCAGTCAAAGAGTTAGAAGGAGCAGTCAAAAAGGACAGTGCCAAAGCAAACCTTTACCTTGCACAGGTCTATGAAGCGGAAGAAGATTCTGCAAATGCGGAAAAATATTATCAGGCATATGTCGACAGTGGTACAGCGGACTCTGTGGCAATGAATGCGCTTGCCGAGATCCAGATGGAAAAAGGCAACTATGAAGCGGCGTTAGAGGATATCAGACAGGGACTTGCGATGGATAATGTCACAAATCAGCAGGAGCTTTTGTCAAATCAGATCATTGCTTATGAGTACAGCGGTGATTTTTCATCTGCGTGGGATGTCGTTCAGCAGTACGTTTCCCTTTATCCGGATGATGAGGCGGCGCAGAGAGAATATATCTTTTTAAAGAACCGCCAGAATACGGATGCGGGCAGCGATGCAGAAAGTACGGATTCTTCAGATGAAGGGCAAAACTCTACGGGAAATAGTTCCACGGACGATAGCTCTGCACAAAGTGATACCACGAATGATAGTTCTACAGGAGATAGTTCTGCGGAGAATCGTTCAGCACAGAGTGATTCGACAGGGGATAATACTGCGGGAGACAGTTCTTCACAGGATACAGGAAATTAGAATTAGAGACAGCAAGGGAGGAACACATGCCAGAACCCATTAAAATAGAAGAAGTAAAAGAGCGTGTCATTTTAGTCGGTGTCAGCGAACAGGATGGTGACGATGCGGAAGATTCCGTCGCAGAATTAGCAGAACTTGTAAAGACAGCAGGAGCAGTTACCGTCGGTACGCTGATTCAGAAACGTGAACTGATCCATCCGGGCACCTATGTTGGAACCGGAAAAGTGCAGGAAATCGCCGACATGATCGCGGAACTAGGTGCGACCGGTATCGTCTGTGATGATGAGTTATCGCCGGCACAGCTCAAAAACTTAGAGCAGATGTTAGACACAAAAGTCATGGACCGGACGCTGATCATTCTTGATATTTTTGCAGCGCGGGCAACGACAAGCGAGGGAAAGATCCAGGTCGAGCTGGCGCAGTTAAAATACAGACTAAGCCGTCTGACCGGTCTCGGGCGTTCCATGTCAAGACTTGGCGGTGGTATCGGAACCAGAGGCCCCGGTGAGAAAAAGTTGGAGATGGACAGGCGTCTGATCAAAGACCGTATTGCGCAGTTGAACCGTGAATTAAAAGAAGTGAGGAAACACCGTGAGATCACGCGCGCCAGAGGGAAAAGAAACAGATTCCTGTGGCTGCGATCGTCGGATACACCAATGCGGGAAAATCAACACTTTTAAACACTTAACGGGAGCGGGAGTGTTAGAGGAAGATAAGCTGTTTGCAACTTTAGATCCGACAACGCGTGTCTTAGAACTGCCGGGCAGACAGGAAATTCTTCTGACGGACACGGTCGGTTTTATCCGGAAACTGCCGCATCATCTGATCGAAGCATTTAAGAGTACCTTAGAGGAAGCCAAATATGCGGACTATATTCTGCATGTGGTAGATGCTTCCAATCCACAGCGGGACAAGCAGATGCACATAGTGTATGATACACTCTACCAGCTTGATATCAGGAAAAAAACGATCATTACCTTATTTAATAAGCAGGATCAGGTCACAGATGAGGAGCCGATCCGTGATTTTAAGGCAGATTATACATTGGCGGTTTCCGCAAAAAAGGGAACAGGATTAGAGGAGTTGAAAGAACTTTTTTGTACGCTGCTGCGGGATAATAAAATATTAGTGGAGCGTACAATCTCTTATCAGGAGGCTGGAATTTTACAGCAGATCAGAAAGAGTGGAGAACTTTTAGAGGAAGAGTACCGGCCGGAGGGCATTTTTATCCGCGCCTATGTCACGCCGGAAATCTATGGCAGTTTATAGAGGCTTTGTGTTTACGAAGATTTTTGCATATGGTACACTGATATAAAATTTGACAGAATACAGACAAAATTTTGCACAGAAGCGATGAAAGCGTGCTTCGGAATGGAGAAATTATGACAATATTAATTCAAAATGGACAGGTGATCAATCCTGCCACAGGGATGAATGAAGTTGCAGATGTATTGGTGGAAAATGGTGTTGTTTCTAAGATCGAAAAAGGGATCAAAGAGAAAGCAGACCGGAAGATCAATGCGAAGGGATGTTTTGTCATGCCGGGATTTATTGACATGCATGTGCATCTGCGTGATCCGGGATTTGAGGAAAAGGAAACGATCGAAACAGGCTGCCGCGCAGCAGCACACGGTGGATATACAACGATTCTTGCAATGCCGAACACCAAACCGGTTGTTGACAATCCGGATGTTGTAAATTATGTGCATAATAAGGCAAAAACGGTCGGACTTGTAAATGTATTACAGGTGGGTGCCGTGACAAAAAATCAGGAAGGAAAAGAACTTGCGGATATTGAGGGAATGGTAAAGGCTGGAATCCCTGCAATCAGTGAGGACGGAAAATCCGTCATGAACGCCCAGTTATATCGCGAGGCGATGGAAAAAGCTGCAAAATTGGGCATTGTGGTACTTGCACATTGTGAGGATAAAAATCTTGTCAATGGCGGTGTCATGAATGAGGATGAGCATGCAAGAGAACTTGGATTAAAGGGAATCACCAATTCCGTAGAAGATATCATTGTTGCAAGAGATATCATGCTAAGCCACGACACCGGGGCAAAACTTCATTTATGTCATTGCTCGACGGAAGATTCCGTCATGATGGTCGATCTTGCAAAGCAGAAGAATGTAAAAGTTACCGCAGAAGTATGTCCGCATCATTTTACACTGACTTCGGATGATATACGCAAGATCGCACCGGAAATGGATGTGGAAAAGAATGTGATTGCTGCGGATGCGGATGCAGATACTAATTTTAAGATGAACCCGCCGCTTCGTACTAAAAAAGACGTGGAGGCACTAAGAGTGGACTTCGTGACAATATTATGGATGTGATTTCTACCGATCATGCACCGCATACATTTGCAGATAAAAATACCTCCATGAAGAATGCGCCGTTTGGAATCGTCGGACTTGAAACCGCAGCATGCTTAACCTATACAGAACTGGTACTTGGCGGTTATCTGACACCGATGCAGATGGCAGAAAAAATGAGTTATAATCCGGCGAAGATCGTCGGACTTGACAAGGGCGATATCGCTCCTGGAAAGACAGCAGATATCGTGATCTTTGATCCGAATGAAACTTATAAGATCGATAAAAACAAATTTGCAAGCAAGGGAAGAAATACCCCGTTTGACGGAAGAACGGTGACCGGAAAAGTAAAAATGACGATCGTTGGCGGTCATATCGTATATGAGGAATAAAAAAGCGGGTAGATAAAAGGAGAAAATTCATGCAGACAAAGGACACAAAATTTGAGGAAACTGCGATCATCATCCGGCAGGAAGAAATCGCGGACGATATTTACAGTATGTGGCTGCGCACAGAGCACATCGCAGCACATGCAAAAGCAGGACAGTTTGTTTCTGTCTACTGCAATGAGGGAAGCAGACTGCTTCCAAGACCGATCAGTATCTGTGAGATCGACAGAAAGGACGGTGCGATCCGTCTGGTATACCGTGTGGCAGGAAAGGGAACCGCAGAATTTTCCGGCATGCGCACCGGTATGCAGTTAAAAGTGGTAGGACCGCTTGGAAATGGATTCCCACAGAAAAACAAAAAGGCATTTCTGATCGGTGGAGGAATCGGAATCCCGCCAATGTTAGAACTTGCCAAAGAGTTAGACTGCGAGAAACAGATCGTGCTTGGATTCCGGGATGAGCTTTTCCTGCTGGAAGATTTCCGTAACCGCGGACAGATCTATATTGCAACGGAGGATGCAGTGCCGGAACAGAGGGAAATGTACTTGATGCGATCCGTGAGAACGGACTGGATGCAGACATCATTTATGCCTGTGGACCAACCCCGATGCTGCGTGCAATCAAAGAATATGCCGCAGAGCAGAACATCGAGTGCTGGATTTCCATGGAAGAGCGCATGGCATGCGGTATCGGAGCCTGTCTTGCCTGCGTGTGCAAGTCAAAAGAAAAAGATGCACACAGCAATGTAAAAAATAAGAGAATCTGTAAAGAGGGACCGGTATTTCTTGCACAGGAGGTAGAATTCTGATGAACATGAAAGTAGATTTATGTGGAGTGACATTAAATAATCCGGTCATGACTGCGTCCGGAACGTTTGGCGCCGGGGAAGAATATTCGGAGTTTGTGGATTTAAACCGTCTTGGTGCTGTTGTGACAAAGGGTGTTGCCAATGTACCGTGGGAAGGAAATCCGACACCGCGTGTGGCTGAGGTATACGGGGGCATGTTAAATGCGATCGGACTTCAGAATCCGGGTATTGATCTTTTTATTGAGCGCGATATTCCTTTCTTAAAGAAATATGATACCAGAATTGTGGTCAATGTATGTGGACATACAACGTCGGAATACATAGAAGTTGTGGACAGACTTGCAGACCAGCCGGTCGATCTTTTAGAGATCAATATTTCCTGTCCGAATGTAAAAGAGGGCGGAATTGCCTTTGGACAGAATCCAAAGATGGTTGAAGATATCACAAGAGAGATCAAGGCGCATGCAAAACAGCCTGTCATCATGAAACTTTCACCGAATGTAACAGACATCACGGAGATGGCGCGTGCGGCAGAAGCCGGCGGTGCGGACGGTTTATCGTTGATCAACACGCTGACAGGAATGAAGATCGATATCCACAGACGCACGTTTGCACTGGCAAACAGAACGGGCGGCATGTCAGGTCCTGCCGTGCATCCGGTTGCAGTGCGCATGGTATATCAGACCGCACAGGCGGTAAATATCCCGATCGTTGGTATGGGCGGGATCATGAATGCAGATGATGCGATCGAGATGATCCTTGCGGGAGCAACGGCAGTGTCTGTCGGAACAGCAAACTTTACCAATCCACAGGTAACCATGGAGATTGTTGACGGAATCCGCGATTATATGGAGCGTTATCAGGTAAAAGATATCAAAGAACTCGTAGGCGCAGTACACGATAGATAAATCACAGGGGAATGTAAGTTATGAAAATATTAAAAAAAATCATTTGTATCTGTCTCGTTGCAATCCTGGCAGCAGGGCTTTTTCCCGGTGCACAGACAGAGGTTTATGCAGCTGGAAAGCCGGTACAGTTAGTATCCTGTAAACTAAATTCCGGTGGCAGCAAGGTGACAGTAAAAGCAAAAGTTGCCGGAAAACAGAAAGGAATGGGAAACAAGCTTTACCTGTTTTCGGTGGATGCCAATGTAAAAGAGAATGCAAAGCTTACCGGAAAACCGGTGGCTTCGGCCAACTTTAAGAAAGGTACAGTTACATTTTCCGTAAAATATAAAAGCAGTATGCTTTGTCAGAAATTTGTGGCTGCATACAAAAAAGGGAAAAAATATGCAGCAATAAGCGGTGCACAGTACATTACCAATCCGGAAGTATTAGCATCCTACACCGGAACCGGCGTAAAGACTACCTCTAAAAAGGGACTGCAGCCGGACTGGGCAGACCATACATCCGTAAAAAAGCTTCGTACACAGCATGTTGTCTTAAACTGGTCAATTGAAGAAATTTTAAACAAAGACTGCGGAAATAAAGAGGTGTATAAATACCGCGGGAAAAAATATACATTTGACAGGGATCGTGTAAACTGGCTGCAGGATCAGGTGCGTCAGTATATTGACGATGGATCCAAAGTATATGTGATCCTGCTTCTTGGCAAAGACGCAAAAGGCCAGGCGGGCAAAATGAGTTATGGCGGTGGAAAAATATTCTCTTCCATTAAGACAACATCAGCAGCAGGATGCCGTACCTGGGAAGCATTTATGAGTTACATGGCAGAGAAATTTGGCAATGAACAGCATTTGGTGTCCGGATGGATCTTAGGAAATGAGGTTGACAGCTTATGACTGGAACTATGCGGGCGGAAAAAGTTTAAGTGCGTATATGGATGATTATGCGCGGGCATTCCGCATTGCATATAATGCCACAAAGAGTGTCAGCAGCCATTCAAAGGTATATATCAGCCTTGATTATAACTGGAATCAGGATGTCGATGGAGGCGGAAACAGCTTTTTCTCGACGAAGAATACACTGGACACATTTTATTCGAAACTGAAAGCGCAGGGTAAGATCTGTCCAAACATTGCATATCATGCATATTCACAGGGACTTGTGGAGCCAAAATTCTGGGATGACTCTTTAGCAGGCAGTGGTGTGGATTCCAGGATCATTACCATGAAAAATATTTCTGTCCTGACGGAATATGTAAAAAAGAAGATCGGCAAAGATGCAACGATCATGCTTGCAGAGCAGGCGTTCAATTCGACACAGGGAGAAGAGCTGCAGGCAGCAACATATGCGTATGCTTACTATATCAGCGAAGGCAATAAGATGATCGAATCCTTTATCTATGCGAGAGATACCGAACCGCAGTCGGATGTGGATCAGGGCTTTTACTGGGGACTTCGCGATATCAATGGCAGAGAGCGTAAAATATATAATACATTTAAAGTGATCGATTCAAAGGAGTCTTTGGATAAGACGAAGAATCTTCTCTCCTATACAGACTTAAGTTCATGGACACAGATTCCTGGAATTAAAAAGTCTACTTTTAAAAATAACCGTTCCATCAAAAACAAATGGCCGCTAGTACAGTCAACCAGCTGTATGTGTGTCTTGCGGATGATAACTGGCAGAGAGAGACAACTTATGTCTACGACGGAAAGAAACATAAACCTGCAGTAACGGTAAAACGTAATTATACCGGAAAGACGGTTCCGAAAAAGAATTATTCCGTAAAATATCTGACAGACTGCAGGAGTATCGGAGTGCATCGTATTCAGATTAAATTAAAAGGTGATTTCCGCGGAACGATCATCCGGGAGTTTACGATCGCACCGCAGAATGCAATGCTGAATGATCTGGTGATGACGTCAAATTCTGCTACGGTAAGCTGGAATGTACCAAAGAAGACCAAAGAGCAGATTACCGGTTATATGATCCAGTATACGGATGGAGAAGGTGGTTTTTATTCGACACCGGAAAAAGATATCCATCTGATCAAGATCAAAAACAGCAATAAATTAAAATATACGATCAAGGGACTTACCAAGGGCAAACGCTATTTTGTAAGAATAACGACCTATAAAACAGTTATGGTAGATGGCAAACCAAAAGATATCATTGCCGGATGGGGATATGATGATATCAAATATGATTATGCCACAGATCCGGTCGTGCCGGAACCGGATACAGAAGAGGATACCTTAGAATAAGCGATTGAGGTAATGTGAAATACGATGCCGGAATTAAGATTTATAATAGCAGACAGACTCCCGGAGCGGGAACTGGATTATTTAAAACAGAATATCAGACCGGAACCGGATCTAGAAACTGGTGGTAACAGGGAAAAATAATGCCAATCGCAGAGCAGAGTTTTCTCTGTTCCCGCCAGAAGAAGTGTGCTCATCTCTACAGATGGGCACATTATTTCTAATATGGATCAGCTTGGAATGGCAACGCTGGGATATATCGGACCGGGCGGAGCAGAGAATGAGAGCACAGGAGAAGTACCGGACGATGTGATTACAGAAATTGGTAGTCAGAACGTGAATTGTAATGACAGCACAGATGAAGTGACGGAGGGAATCGAAGAACAGGGAATGCAGGCTGCGGTTATGTTAATCGAAGGTCTTGAGGAAGTGGATGAAACGTTTCTGCTTCGTGCGTATGAACGTAAACATGGTATTCCGTGGACGATCGTCACGACAGAACGCTGCATCGTGCGGGAGATCACGCTGGATGATTTAGACGGCCTGTTTGCACTGTATGCCGGGGAGGGAATGACGGAATATTTAGACCCGCTGTATGAATACGAAAAGGAAAAAGAGTATCAGCGGTCGTATATTAACTATATGTACCGCCTTTATGGGTACGGCATGTGGGTCGTGATCGAAAAGGCGACGGGAAAACTGATCGGGCGGGTCGGGATCGAGAATCGTGAGGCGTGTGACGGTGAGCCGGAACTTGGATATATGATCGACGTATCGTATCAGAGAAAAGGATATGCAACAGAGGTCTGTCTTGCTGTGATCGGTTACGCATGGAATTTTCTTGAATTCGATAAATTAAACTGTCTGATCCAGAAAGAAAATAAAGCATCGGAATGTCTGGCAGAAAAACTGGGATTTATGTTCCGGGAGGAAATGGATCTGGACGGAAAATGCATGAAACGCTATACCATAAGCAAAGCGGGGCATGATATCATCAATAAACGTTGCATTTTCCATAAAAATAAAATATAATATAAACTACTAAAAAAGGGATAAAGTGGGTGAGGCACATGGCGGATTTTTCATCAGAATCACTGGATCTGCAAAAAAAAGTAAAAGAAGAGGACGATAACATCAAGCCGATGAAAGAGTTTGAGAGTCCGGAAAAACTATATGACGAACTGATCGCCAGCGTGCGAAAGTATCATCCATCGACAGATATATCGCTGATCGAGAAAGCATATCATGTTGCGAGGGATGCACATGAGGGACAGGCAAGAAAGTCCGGCGAGCCATATATCATCCATCCATTGTGTGTTGCGATTATTTTAGCGGAGTTAGAGCTGGATAAGGAGACGATCGTTGCAGGACTTTTACATGATGTTGTGGAAGATACTGTTATGACGGATGAACAGATTGCACAGGAGTTTGGAGATGAGGTTGCTCTTCTGGTAGATGGTGTTACCAAATTAGGACAGCTCTCTTATGATGCGGATAAAGTGGAGGTTCAGGCAGAGAATCTTCGTAAGATGTTCCTTGCAATGGCAAAGGATATCCGTGTTATCCTGATCAAGCTTGCGGATCGTCTTCACAATATGCGTACGCTCAAATACATGACACCTGAGAAGCAGAAGGAAAAAGCGCGTGAAACGATGGATATTTACGCACCAATCGCACAGCGTCTTGGTATTTCCAAGATCAAGATCGAGCTGGACGATCTCTCACTCAAGTATTTAGAGCCGGATGCCTATTATGATCTGGTACATCAGATCGCACAGCGCAAGAGTGTCAGGGACGAATATGTACAGAAACTGGTGGAAGAAGTGCGTCAGCACATCAAAGATGCAGGAATTCCTGCACAGGTTGACGGACGTGCAAAACATTTCTTCAGTATTTACAAAAAAATGGTCAATCAGCACAAGACATTAGACCAGATTTATGATCTGTTTGCCATCCGCATCATCGTGGATTCCGTCAAGGACTGTTATGCAGCACTCGGTGTGATTCATGAGATGTATAAGCCGATTCCGGGACGGTTTAAAGACTACATTGCGATGCCTAAGCCGAACATGTACCAGTCACTCCATACGACTCTGATCGGACCGACCGGTCAGCCGTTTGAGATACAGATCCGTACCTTTGAGATGCATCGTACGGCTGAATATGGTATCGCTGCCCATTGGAAGTACAAAGAGGCAAGTAACAATGGCGGTGTGTCACAGCCAATGACCGTTACCGAAGAGGAAAAGCTGAGCTGGCTCCGTCAGATCTTAGAGTGGCAGCGCGACATGTCAGATAATAAAGAGTTCATGAGCCTGCTAAAGAGCGATCTTGACCTGTTTTCCGATACGGTATTCTGTTTTACACCGACCGGAGATGTCAAGAATCTTCCGACCGGTTCCACGCCGATCGACTTTGCTTACAGTATTCATTCTGCGGTCGGCAATAAGATGATCGGTGCAAAAGTCAACGGAAAACTGGTTCCAATCGACTACATCATCCAGAACGGTGACCGTGTGGAAGTAATCACTTCCCAGAATTCAAAGGGACCGAGCCGTGACTGGTTAAATATTGTAAAAAGCACCCAGGCGAAAAATAAGATCAATCAGTGGTTCCGCAGTGAGTTAAAAGAAGAAAATATTACACACGGCAAGGAACTTTTGATCGCATCGGCAAAATCCAAGGGAATCAATTTCCCGGATATCAATAAGCCGGAATATCAGGAGAAAATTTTAAGAAAATATGGTTTCCATGACTGGAATTCCTGCCTTGCAACGATCGGACATGGTGGTTTAAAAGAAGGTCAGATCGTAAACCGCATGTATGAGGAATACAAAAAAGACCATCTTGCGTGTATCACGGATGATGAAGTGCTTGAGACCATTGCCGAGAATAAAGATAAGGTCGTACAGAAACATTCCAAGAGCGGTATCATTGTAAAAGGACTTTATGATGTGGCAGTGCATTTTTCAAAGTGCTGCAGTCCGGTACCGGGAGACGAGATCGTTGGATTTGTAACCAGAGGCCGAGGTGTTCCATCCATAGAACAGACTGTATCAACATTATCAATCTGTCTGATATGGAGCGTGAGCGTCTGATCGATGCCGAGTGGCAGCATGATGAAGAGTCCGGCAGCAGTGGCCTGTACCGTGCAGAGATCAAGATCTACGGCAATAACCGAACCGGTCTTCTCGTGGATATCACAAAGATATTTACAGAGCGTGAGATCGATATTGATTCGATTCACTCCAAAACAAGCAAGCAGGGAATTGCAACAATCGATGTATCTTTCAGCACGAAGGGCAGGGAAGAACTTACAAGCGTTGTGGAGAGACTGCGGCAGATCGAGAGTATCATTGATATAGAGAGAACGACGGGCTAAAAGAACTGGTTGTCAGAAGGTTGTGGGAAACATGAACCGCATCCAGATGGGCAGCCAGTTTTTCTGTAAAGAAAAAGATTTTGTCAGACAGGAAAGGGGAAACTATGGCACCACTGAAAGTAGAACAATATGTAGTTGGTCCGGTACAGACAAACTGTTATTTTGCGATCAACGATGACACAAAAGAAGTACTGGTTATCGATCCGGGGGCAAGTGCAGATCAACTTGCCAAGAAGATTTGTCAGGAAAAGCTGACACCGATCGCAATTTTGCTGACACATGGACATTTTGACCATGCGGGTGGAGCGGAGGAACTTGCAAAACATTGATATCAAAATATATGCCGAGGAGCATGAAAAAGAGACCTTAGATACGCCGTCTCTCAATTTAAGCGGCTGGGAAGGTGTACAAAAGACCTATCATGCGGATGTATTTTTGAAGAATGAGCAGGAGATCGACCTTGCCGGTTTTCATATCCGTGTATTCCATACACCGGGACATACGGTGGGTGGCTGCTGCTATTATTTCCCGTATCAGAATGTAGTTTTTTCCGGGGACACCCTCTTTTGCACATCGGTGGGACGCACCGATTTTCCAAAGGGCAGTGCAGCACAGATCATCCGCTCCATTAAGGAGAAACTTCTGCCGCTTCCGGATGAAACGACCGTGTACACCGGACACAATGATATTACAACGATTGGGACAGAGCGGATGTATAATCCGTATCTGTAAGTGAGAGGTTTTGGGATGATAGAAGTTTTATTAAATAAACCGGAATTTGAATATGATATTCATTCTCTGATCAAGGCATTTTTCCCGGAACAGTATGTGGGTGTATCGGCAGAAAAAAAAGAATATGATGAAAAAATCGATATCCGCATGCAGGTAAACTACGGGGAAGATACGATTCAGATCACATGGCAGGAGATCGTGCATGCAAATGAGGATGCGCAGGCAAATGAAAAACCGGGTCAGGAAGAAGTAAAAGAGATACCGGGTGAGACAATTCAGGTAGATTTTTCGGATCGTGTGCGGACGAAAAATCAGCTGAAGCAGATGCTGTACCGTATGCTCTGTGATTATACGAAACGAACACTTCCATGGGGAAACCTGACCGGAATCCGTCCAACGAAGATTCCTATGAAATTGCTGGAGGAAGGAAAAAGCCGGGAGGAGATCTACCGGTATATGAAGGATACCTATTTTGCTTCCGATGAGAAGATTGAACTTGCAACCGATATTGCAGAACGAGAAAATGCGATCTTAAAGAAAATTGATTATGACAACGGATACAGTCTTTATATCGGAATCCCGTTCTGTCCGACGACCTGCCTGTACTGCTCGTTTACATCATATCCGCTTGTAAGCTGGAAGAACCGTGTGGATGCTTATTTAGATGCACTGGAAAAAGAGATTGATTATACGGCGGCAAAGTTTTATCACAAGCATTTAAATTCCATTTATATCGGTGGCGGAACGCCGACAACATTAGAGCCTTATCAGTTAGACCGTCTGATCCGTAAAATTAAATGTAGTTTTGATTTGTCAGACTGCCTTGAGTTTACCGTGGAAGCCGGCAGACCGGACAGCATCACAAGAGAAAAATTAGAGGTGCTGCGCAAATGGGGAATCACACGAATTTCCATCAATCCGCAGACCATGCAGCAGAGAACGCTCGACCTGATCGGAAGGCGCCATTCGGTAGAACAGACTGTGGAAAGTTTTAAGATCGCAAGAGAACTTGGATTTGATGATATTAATATGGATCTTATTATGGGACTGCCGGAAGAATCTTTAGAGGACGTACGCGATACATTAGAGCAGATCATGCAGTTAAAACCGGACAATCTGACTGTTCACTCTCTGGCACTAAAACGCGCGGCGCGCTTAAATATGTTCAAGGAAGACTATAAAGATTATAAGATGGTCAACACGCAGGAACATATGGACCTGACCGCTTCCTATGCGAAGAAGATGGACCTGTTCCCTTATTATCTGTACCGCCAGAAGGGAATGGCGGGAAACCTTGAGAATGTCGGTTATGCGAAAGAAGGAAAAGCGGGAGTTTATAATATTCTGATCATGGAGGAAAAACAGACCATCGTGGCGTGCGGAGCAGGAGCTTCGACAAAACGTGTCTGGAATCAGCCAAATCCGGACGGCACTCATCGGATCGAACGATGCGAGAATGTCAAGGATGTCGGGCAGTATATCGAGAGAATTGATGAGATGATTGAGCGGAAGCAGAAACTTTTTGCAGAAGAATAAAAGGGTTTTTCTTCCTGAAATAGTACATCAAATGAGGGTTAGTACATCAAAAAATTACCCAATAATACGGAATAACCTGTGAGATGTATTGAAACAACCTAATAACTGTGCCTGAAAGGACGAATTCATTTTAGAAGATGAGTTCGTCCTTTTCTGTTATAGTCAATTATTTTATTTCAGGAGGAAAAGAACATGAACAACACAGCGTTAGGAGCAAAAAACACAAAGAAACAGGAAATTGTATTTATCAGTGAAGCACATGAAAAATTCTACTATGAAAAATTAAAAGAGGTGCGGTATCAGGATGTGGGAGTATCCCAAAGTTTGTGTAAACCTCCAAACTGATGTAAGATAAAATTACTCAGTTTGGAGGTTATTTTTATGGCAAGAAGAAAAGACAGCCCACAAAAAGCAGCAATGAGAGAAATGATGCGTGACATGATGTCTGTCCTTTTGGAAGGTGCTTTGGATGAAGAACTGGATGAGGAATTAGGATATTCCAAGTATGATTATCGTAACAAAGAAACAGACAAATTGAGACATGGAGAAGCGGTAAGAATGATTATAAATGGTGAATGTGGAGCGTTTTCTATGAAACTGCTTCAATGCTTTCTGGCTGCTGCTATGCGAAAAGAGTGGGTGCAGAAAGTAGAAACGGATACGGAAGCGTAATAGGATGCAACCTGGGTAATGGGAAAACAGAGAAATAGTATCTTATCATTTTTTTATGAAATTGGATGAGATTCTGCATGTATAATACGATTCTACATTAAGGGGTGTACTTTTTGGGA
>ENA-OQAN01000015-OQAN01000015.1-human-gut-metagenome-genome-assembly--contig:-NODE-15-length-89362-cov-2.081930_pt1 | contig 89362 bp, 97 predicted proteins | sample MGYA00242735_ERZ504527 | MGnify/ENA primary metagenome ERZ504527 (study PRJEB26092, sample SAMD00036230) | human gut metagenome | host: Homo sapiens | study: EMG produced TPA metagenomics assembly of... | reverse complement strand
TCAACACCCATCTATCCTTCACCGATGCGTTTCCACAAGTTCGGAGCTTCGCACGCCGTGGGTTCAGGATCATACCAACGGGCATTATACTCGTAATCACTGTTTACCCTGTCCGAAACAGCCTGCTTGATACCGGCTCCCCCGTCGTGTGAAACGTAAAACATGTGATACTTATCTCCTATACGGGTAATATCCGCATCAATAGCAGAGATCTTCTCGTCGGGGTATTGAAACAGAAGCTGGGGTAAAGTCTCCAACCTGTCAAAGTCGTCATTGACATATACATAGTAAAGCTTGTTCGCCTCATTCTTGAAGCGCATGGTGAAGTACATCATCAGCTTTCCTTTTTTATCATCATAGGTCACTTCGGGAGCCCAGGCACAACCAATCTCACTAAAAACGGCAGACAACTTGTCAAAGCGCAGATTGGTACGCTTCCAGTGAATCAGATCCCAGGATTTCATCAATACCAGCCCCCGGTTGTTACCCCATCCGTACTCTTTTCCGTCGCGTTCCCACTCTGTATCACGATATCCGTCACGCTGCGCATAAATATGCAAATCGGTCATCGACAGATAGAATGCTCCATCCGGACCGCGGAAGATATGCGGATCGCGGATACCTTTCTGTTCGGCTATCGTATCTCCGGCTATGACGGGCTTTCCTTCGTTCAAAGCGGTAAAAGTGTAGCGTCGGGACTGATTGCCATGTGAAGTCCATGGTCCTCGTCTTTGTGGAAGACCATCAGATAGGCGCTCATATCTTTCTCTTGCGGAACCGCATTCCGATAACAGAAGCGGCTGAAACCCGCACTTCCTTTTCCGGCAGAAAACAGACCGACACGCAAAGCATAAAAACCACCATAATTATTGTGATGCAAGGAGGAAACATCCATATCACCAGTTAGAAGAGTCCATTCTTTCCCATCCTTACTCACCTCTACGGACAGACGGTTACCGCAATTGTGCAGTCTGGCAAAGAAATGTTTCCCAATGCGGTTGGGAAGTTCCGTCTTGTGCTCCGCATCCCGGTAAATATAGAATGTCTTTCCATCGGAAACGACTCCGGCGTAAGCCTTTTCATTATAATACAGGATAAGCCCGGCCACATTTCCATTCCCTGTCCGGATTTCCACTTGTGTTTCGTAATTCTTGTCTTCAGCGGTGGTCAGCAACACCCGTCCGTCAGCAGGAGTCCGGCCTTTGGCTTTCATCCATAAGATATCCTCCTTGAAAGTCAGGGATTGAGGAGCATATTCTTTCCAGAAAGTCCACTGAAGTCCCAATTGAGGACCTTTGAAATCATCGGACAGTTCCAATCCATGTTTGATTTCCTGCTCCGGAGTGACAGGGGTAGCGGCAGATACGGTACGGTACCAGCCGTCCTCCGTCCATTCTACCGGTTCAATCAGGGTGGAGCGTCCCAACGTGTGATAGTCATTGGCATACGCATGATAAACGATCCACCAGTTGCCGTTCACATCATCTATCAACGTGCCGTGGCCTTTAGACCACCAACTATCCGTTACACTATATGTATGCACAATGGGATTGTAAGGTGAATTCTCCCAGGGGCCGGTCACACTTTTTGAACGGGCGGACACAACCATGTGGCTCGTTGCGGGTCCCGCAGTCCCTCCTTGGGCGGAAGTAAGATAATAATATCCGTTGTGTTCATTCAGTTTCGGGGACTCCAGACACATACATTCCGTATCCCAATGGTCAGGATATTTCCATCCGTCATATACTTTCTTCTTTTCCCCGACGGTGGCAAGTCCGTCCTCTGTCAATCGGATCATTTCCCCTTTATCCAAATAAAGATAGCGGTTACCCTCCTTATCCACCACATGACCGGGGTCAATCCCTCCCACCTTCAAGTCAACGGGGCGGCTCCACGGACCACGGATGTTTTTCGCCCACATCACCCAATTGTTCCTGCGGCAGGATAATAGATGTAATAAGTATCCTTGTATTTCAACAAATCAGGCGCCATGGCAGAACCTTCATATTGAGGCATGACACGACATAACGGCTCCCAGTTCATTAAATCCTGCGAGTGCCAGATTAAGAATCCGGGAGCGTAATAGAAAGGAGAATGAGTCATGTAGTAATCCTTGCCGTCACGCATAATGGAAGGGTCAGGATAATCACCCGGAAGAATCACTTTAGGATAAGTCTGTGCATTCATCTGCAAGAATGACAAAAGCAATAAAAGGATAATAAAAGTCGCATCATAGTATTTTATGGGGTTATTCATTACCTGTCATCGAGTCCCAACCCGATACAGCTGTTTTTTATTCTTCAAAAATACATATTCTGCTAATAAAAAAGGGGGTATAATTCGTGCAAAATGGGACAGAAATCAGCCAAAAGTCGCTTTTTATTCTTTCTAAAGAAATAAATCACGTCGAATTTCCCAAACTGGAGGAAATAAAATGAGGGCATTCTCTTTGAGAGATATGCCTTCATGCTCTTTCAATATTTTATATATATCTTACTTATATCCGACAGAATCAATAACCTGGATTCTGTTTCAAATTTCCATCTTTGTTCAATTGAATCTCGGTGAGAGGTATCGGAAGCAGTGTATGGATATTGGCATCAAAACCTGTAATCACCTTATTGCTTGGTGCAGCAGGTTCCACATCCCCATTCAGTTTGATACGTTCGGCCAACGTATTGGTCCGAACTAAAGTCATACGACGGTTCTCCTCACTAATCAATTCACGGGCACGTTCATCCAAAATGAAGTCAATGTCAATCTGATCAGCCGTTACTTTACCGGCACCCGGAGCCACCGCACGATAGTCTTTAAAGGCACGGTCGCGCAACACATTGATGTCATCAGCCGCCCCCTGTGTATTCCCCTGACGGAAACGAGCCTCTGCACGAAGCAAGTAAGTTTCTCCCAAACGCATCACAGGCCAGTCCTTCACTACAGCATAACCAAAATCATCGGTTTCATCATAAGCCCCCCATTTAGTGGATGAGGATAAAATACGTTCAATGAATCTCCCTCGTGAGGGATGACCTGGTCGCCCGTTTTTAATGTCACATTTCTTACACCTTTGTCTTTATCCACCAAGAACCCTTTAGCATCAATACCAACTTCTTTTGAAAAACCGGGCTTGTTATACCACATTACACGACGGATATTATAATTAGAATTACGGATATCACCTTTCTCATACAATCCGTATTTCACAAAATTGCTGATACGCAAACGGCCATTACCACGACCGCCTATGGAATCCGCATTCACCATACCATCCAGTTTATGGAAAGCAGGAACCCAGTTACGACGTTGTTGCGGATTGTCAATCGTACCGCCATTCACATCACGGTTATACTCCATTTCGAAAGTCCAGATAGCCTCCATATTCCCCTGTGAACGACGCTGATTCCCCCAACGGAACATATCATGATAATAATCACCCGGCTCGGCCGCATATTTACCATATCTTGCTGAAATCAGTTCATATTTACCACCTGTTATAATAGGCGTCACCGCATCTTCCGCCTTCTTGAAATAGGAAGCATCACGCATACCCATCCGAAGATAGGCTTCTCCTGCCAACTGTCTTGCCATATCCTGATTTATACGGCTTTCATTTTTGGCAGCTCCCACTACCGGAAGATTAGACATGGCATAAACCAAGTCAGAATCAATGACTCCATCCACCTCGGCAACCGCATTACGGGTATAATCTGTACGCGGAATACTAGTAGATTCTGTCACCAAAGGTACATCTCCCCATAATGTCACCAACATATTGTATGCATAAGCACGAAAGAACATGGCTTCGGCTGTTGCCGCCGCATCACCGCCTTCAGCTTGTGAAGCGATAATCTGATTCGCACTATTAATGAGCTCATATAATTTTTCCCAAAGGAAACTTACCCCTGCATTCTCTGCATTCAATTCCTGATATCTGTAAAAAGGAACCTCTACCCCCTGAGTGTCACCGGGAGCACCTACATCCGTACCTACCTGCCAGCATCCTACAAATCCCTGCTGACTGGACATTCCCCATATAGCAGCATATTGACGGTGCAGACCTACCAATTCGCATTTACATCTGATACTTCCGGACCATAACTAGATACATTTTCTCATCCAGAAAACTATCGCTGCATGATGTAGTCCCAATAACAAATGCCGATGCAGCAAAAGTTGTTAATAATATATTTCTAAATTTCATAGTTCTTCGTTTTTTAGAATGTTAAATTAACTCCAAATACACAACTCTTAGTCATCGGGTAGTTACTGCTGTCATATACAGTTTCACCTCTTGTACTATCCCATGAACTATTACCACGAGCTACCTGACGAGCTTCAGGATCCCAACCTACCCAATCCGTGAAAGTAAACAGGTTACGTCCGCTCACATAAAGCTGCAAACCACCGATACCCATCTTCTGAATCATGCGCTGTGGGAAAGTATAACTTAATGTGATGTCTTTGATACGTGTATAACTGGCATCACAAGGGAAACCATATCCATGTTTGTTTGAGTTCTTACGCAATGAACGCCATTCGTTACTCTTGTTTTCCGGAGTCCAATAACCTATTTCAGTAGTGGTATTACGACGTCCCATTTCATCACCTGCCATACCGATCAATGAATTGTTCTTTTTCAATCCTTGTGTAGTCTGGATAAAGATACTCAATGTAAAATCCTTATAAGTGAACGTATTCGTCAGACCACCAATCCATTTCGGTGTTGTCTGCCCTTTGATGGTACGGTCATTGTCATCAATCTTGCCATCAGGTACTCCGTCAGGGCCACTGATATCCGCCAACTTCACATCACCAGCTTCTGCAATCGGGTCCCAATTCAAATGGTCGCCACGGGCTATCTCATCTTCCTGCCAGATTCCAACCATTGTATAATCATAAATCACGCCTATCGGATGTCCAAGGAACCAACGGTTACCCAAGTCATTCTGGCCGTCCCCATAAAGGTCCTTTATCTCATTCTTATTCCATGAAAAGACCAAATTGGAACTCCATGTAAAGTCGCCTGAAACAATATTACGAGAATTCAATGTCAATTCCACACCTTTATTAGCTGTTTCACCCATATTGGAGTACACGGTGTTGTAACCAGTTACTTTAGGTAAATTACGTTTCAGAAGCAAATCGTTGGTCTTTGAGAAATAGACATCAATATTACCTGTCAAACGGTTATTCCAAAGTCCGAAGTCCAGACCGACATTGAAACTCTTTGTGGTTTCCCAAGTCAGATCCGCATTCCCCATCAAATCATTGGGCCATAAACCTGCATTCGAAGCTCCGCCTAAAGCCAACATGCCCGAATCCATCTTCACACGTGACTGATATACTCCGATGGCCTCGTTACCCGCTTTACCATAAGACGCACGCAGCTTTAATGTATTCAACCAATTACTGGAAGATTCCATAAATGATTCACGGGCAATATTCCAACCTAAAGCGACAGAAGGGAATACACCGTATTTGTTATTATCACCGAAAACAGAAGAACCGTCCCGACGCACTGTAAATGTAAACAAGTAACGGCTGTCATAAGAATAATTAATTCGTCCCATTTGTGAAACAGTAGTATAAAGGTCGGTATATGAAGCTACGCTAGGTGTTTCCGCACTACCCATGTTATGCCACTGCTGGTCGTCATTAATAAATTTGCTGGCCATAGCTTGCGAACGTTGATATTTCTTACGTGAAGCGGCATACAAAGCTGTCAAATCCAAATGATGCTTTCCAAAATCACGATTATAAGCAAGGATATTCTCTATGGTATAACTTTGTGTTTCTTCATTCTTTATTTCAGCATAACCAGTCTGATTATTTACCGACTTACCTTCATAATTATTATAACGTTTGGGCATATATGCATAACCGCCATTGAATTTATAAGTCAGTCCTTTAAGAGGAGAAATCAATTTTTCGAAATCAATTTCGGCATAACCGTTTATATTAATATTCCACTGACGGCGTTCGGGATTAGTAGTAGTCCACATCAACGGATTGGTAAACAAAGTTTCACTGTACATCGGATTGATGCAATAGCTGCCGTCTTCTTCATACATTTTTGCATAAGGAGACATAGCCTCAGCCATCAGAAAGTTAACACGCCCACCGTCACGGTTATGAGATACTATATATGAATTAGTCCCTACCTTCATATAATCAGTCACACTCATATCAATGTTGGTACGAATGGAGTAACGTTTGTAATTGAACCCTTTCAACACACCTTTCTGACTCATATATCGGCAGAAACGTAATACTTCACATTATCCGCCCCACCGCCGATACTTACGTTATGGTCTTGGATGATACCTGTTTGCGATACAGCGTCAATCCAATCGTTCTCTATACATTGGCCTGATTTTCTGCTTCGTATGCATTCTTCACATAGTCATTGTACATGGTTTCTCCGGGATTCTGTGACACATAATCTCTATAACGTTGAGTGATTTGCGAACCATCACAGAAATCTAGTTTATGAGAAAAATCCTCCACCCCGAAATATCCGTTATAACGAATGGTCGGCTTGCCGGAAGTACCACGCTTAGTAGTAATCAAAATAACACCATTCGCACCGTTTGTACCATAAATGGCAGTGGCCGAAGCATCCTTCAAAATTTCCATAGATTCAATATCATTCGGATTGATATCATTCAATGTACCTCCCGACTTGCTGATAGGCACACCATCCACAACAATATATGGCCCGGAATTAGCATTGATGGAATTCTGGCCACGCACCAAAGCATCCGGCGCATCGCCGGAATGGAAGATGTTTGTGTAATAGTAACACCTGCTGCCGCACCTTGAACAGCTTGTAATACATTCGTCACAGGAAGTTTTCCCAGACGCTCCTTCCCTACTGAAGTAACAGAACCGGTCACATCTGATTTCTTCTGCACACCATAACCGACTACCACCACTTCCTCCAAACGTTTCTGTATCCTCTTGCAAAATAATGTTAAGTGATTTTCCCGGAATAACTTTCATTTCTTGATTCTTATATCCTATATAAGAAATAACCAATGTAGCTCCTGGAGCCACATTCAATGTAAAATTACCATCGAAATCAGTAATTGTACCATTGGTAGTACCTTTCTCTAAAATACTGGCACCAATAACCGGTTCCCCTGCCGGATCTTTAATAGTACCTGAAACGGATTGTTTCTGTTGCTGGACAGTTTGTACGGCAGTCACAATTTCTTCAGCCATCACACTGAACGGCTGGGTCGCAACGAAACCTGTACAAAGCAATAAGGCAGTCAAAGCCTTTCGATTTCTTAAGAACGAGTTTGATTTCATCGTTTTTCTTAATTAAATTAGATTATAGGTAATAATATTATCCGAATAGAGTTGTGATTAGAAACTCCTTGGGCTGAATTTTGTCACATTCCCAATATTAATCGGGAGCAGATTTATTCCTCATAAGCATTATATTTAAAGTTCGTTTTATCTATTTTTCACATTGCAAACTTAAAGCTTTAAAAGAATAAAAAAGGCTAAAAAATAATCAAGAGTAGTAGAAAAATTAAGCATGAACGATTTTTCTATAGTGAATTCCGAAATTTTATATTCCTCTACTTAAAAGGGATAAAAACGGACTACGGGTTAAAATCACTTCAAGCCGTAATCCTCCTATAATCTAATTCGCAAGTTAATCAGACTTGCTTTATCAGTATCAACAACGCCTGTTGAAAACTATCATTATTTTGTCAATTCTTCATCAGCCACTGATTCTTCCCAATTAGTAAACATCGGAATCGCTTCATCATAGCCGTCATATCCATAATTTTGCCGCAACCGCGCACCTGTATTAGCAGTAATAGCCGAGTTGGGAATCGGCCAAAACAGATTACGTTTATCTACTTGATAATTCAATTCCTTGTTGGAAACAATAGGCCCATGATTGAAAATATTGTAGCGCGTAGTACGCTTATACCAGTAGCTTCCTCCATTCAAATCCGTACCACTCTGCTTATCCCAAGTAGACAGATTATAAGTTTCTCCCCATTCATCCGGCTGACCACTGCGAGCAAGACACCAAGAAATACGAGTCAATTCAGGCTGTCTCCATTCTTCCAAATACAATTCCCGAGCACGTTCATCAGCAATGTCACCGATAGTTACAGTAGTAAACATCTTTTTGGCATTAGCACGACGACGAACTACGTTCACATCCTCTGCAGCGCCAATCGGGTTACCTTGGTAGAACTTAGCCTCAGCGCGAAGTAAGTAAGTTTCTGCCAAACGGAACAAGTATAGATTACCATTAGACACACTATTGCCCTTGGTTGCTCCATTAAACTGATTAGCCCCCATATTTTCTTCAGCATTTTGATCAAGTATATATACTTTGTACAATGGGGTCGGGAACCAACTACGAATAGTATCAGAACAAAGCAAATCCCCTTTTCTCACCAACAAATCACCTGATTCCGGATCATAATAATCTTCTGGTGCATAAAGCATCATGTTTTTCCCATAATAAGCAGAATTTGGATTATTGTATTTAAGATCCGTCATTTCCATCCAATTACCTATTTCTCGATTATGACGCATATCCTGCCAATCTGTTTCACCATCATAATTCCAAATGGTCTGATTATAATGATAAGAAGTGCGGAAACAACCAATACCACGTCCCATAGCGCGTACCCAATCTAATTTCGCATCATATTCCCCAGCAGTACGTGCATAATTATAAGTTGGAGATCCTAAGTTATGAGGATCACGGATAATACCATTACTCCAATGCACACACATAGCTCGCATCTGCGGATAGGAGATGAAACCTTCAGCATAATAATTCAAAATAGGCATAATCATTTCCGTATTAGAAGCATCAGTTATATTTACTCCACGATGCAAATCCCAAATTACATTACGTTCTACCGGCCATGTTTCCGGATTACCAGAAGAAACATTCGTTCCAAACGGAGCATTCATTAAAGCCAAACCATGATTGTTAATCAAATCGGTAGCTAATTGTTCAGCTTTCTGATATTCACCTACAACTAAATAACACTTGATAAGCAATTGCTTACATGCTTCTTGGTTGACAGTACCTATATAACCGATCTCTTTCTGTGGAGACACATGTTTTACAGCGAATTCCAAATCATGCACCAACATTTGGAAGATTGCCTCTTTACTCGTGGATTTATAGTTTTGTTTAGGTACTTCAATCAGCTTCGTAATTAAAGGTATATCGCCAAACAATAATACACCGTGATAGTAGGCATAGGCGCGATGAAAGTAAGCACGTCCTAAATATTCATCGCGCAAAGTGGGATCCAACCCTTCTACTTTACCTACATTGGAGATAATAGTATTTGCAAAAGTCACACTATTCCATGTGCGGTCCCAGAAACGTGACATAGCATTCTCATCCCCACCACCTTTCATACCGGATGTCGGAGTTATCTTATTGGCAAAATCGTCTTGCATATCGCCCGCATCGGTTTTCCCATACAGACCAATATCTGTCATGAAATAAAGGGAAGCCATAGGCATCACGTTACCATTTCCGTCCATCAGCATTTCTTTCAAGCCATAATCACACATAGCCAAGGCTGATTGCAAACCAGATTCTGTTGTGTAAGTATTTTCGGGATTGTAAAACGATAAAGGGTCCTGTTTCAAAAAATCATCCGTACAGCTAACGTTCACCAAAGCAGTCGCAGCCAGTACCATACATGCTTTTGTAAATATCATATTGCTTGTTTTCATAATATTTTTCAGAAATTAGAGTGTTACATTAATACCAAAGTTAAAAGTGCGTGTAGCCAATCCGCCAGTTTCGGGATCACCATATTCCCAATTATCAAAGGTGCAGACGTTTTTACAACTTGCAGTAAGACGGATGCGGTCTATCATAAATTTCCTAGTCCATTTCTGTGGCAAAGTATAACCCAAAGTTATGTCATCCAAACGAACGAAACTACGGTTGTAAACTTTATCTACACCATTAGCCAGCCCCGTATTGGGACCTGCAGCATTCAAACGACAATAATCATTAGTCGGATTATCAGGAGTCCAATATTTACGAGCTGCCACATTAAAGCCGTTAGTTACCTGTGACCCTCCGTTCTCCTGATTCAACCAATAACCAGCACGGCTCTTGTGTCCCATATAAGAGTATAATGAAACAGAAAGAGTCAAATCCTTCCACAAAGTGAAATCGTTACGTAAATTCCAGTAAACAGGAGGAGCTGTAGTCCCTTGATAAACCTTATCATTATCATTGTAGACAGGTATGCGAGTACCATCTTCCAAAATCCGGTCATCTTCAGTATAGTGATTCACCACTTTCGGATCACCCGGTTTCTGCCCTACCAAAGCAGCAGAAGCAATGTCTTCAGGAGTATTCTGCCAAATTCCATCGGTTTCATAATACCATATAGTACCGATTGCCTGACCGATGAACCAACCATTGGAGGTATCATCCTTCTCTACACCATTCTCGTCATAATCATAGTAGATATGGTTAATTTTATTCTTATTAATAGAAAATCCTACGGAAGTATTCCATGTAAAATTCCTATTTTGAATATTTGTAGAATTCAAAGCGATTTCAAAGCCTTGGTTCTGTACTTCACCCAAATTGGCCATGATGGAACCGAAACCAGAAAAACTCGGCAAACGCTGGCTCATTATCATGTCTGTTGTTTTCTTCAAATAATAATCCATGTTAGCAGTAAGTCTTCCATTCAAAAATGAAAAATCCAAACCGATATTCCACGCTTTAGTCTTTTCCCATTCTAAATTAGGTGCAGCCAAACGACTCATATAAAGTGGATTGACAACGTTCGAGTTACCATTTTGGTAATATACCATACTTCCACCTGCCAGTGACAAATTAGACAACGTAGAGTAAACATCTCCAAATTCACGGTTACCATTAGTTCCCCAAGACAAACGCAACTTACCCATATCCATCCAATCGTGAGCATCAGACATAAAGTTTTCTTCAGAGAATACCCAGCTAAGCCCAACAGATCCAAAGTTACCCCAAGGATTATTAGAACCGAAACCGGAATAACCGTCACGACGGAATGTTCCTGTAAACATATAACGATCCTTGAAGCTATAGAATAAACGCCCCAAATAGGAAGCAGCAGTATAATGAGTATCATTAGTACTAAAGCCACTCTGAGTCTTGTTAGCCCCTTGCGTATAATGGAAACCTAGAGCATCACTCGGCGTGATGTTACGTGCATTAACATTATCACTCCAATATCGGTGTTCTTCAGCCTCTTGTACTAAGGTTGCGGTGAATGATGCTCGCCAAATATCTTGTCCCATGTAATGGTGTTGTTCAAATTCCAATCAAAATTTTTCGACCAACCACGATTCACACCTCGATCAGCAGCAGATGCATTAGGCAAATCAGCAGACATCCAATAACGGTCATAGAACCACTGATAACGAGGAGCAATATTGAATTGATAAGAAAAACCTGCTGGCAAAGTAATTTTTGCATTAAAAATAGTATTTAATACGGTATACCCCTTTTCCAAATCGTAATACTGACGATCAAAGTAGTAATTGTACCCACCATTGGTAGGCAAACCAGACATAGGATATTGCTCATAATTACCATTGTTATCATACATGGAAGCATATGGAGAATTACGCAACATATTATTATCCCAATAATTACTTCCAAGAGATACTTGAATATCTCCATCCGAACGGTCCTGGAAATTAACATTCGCTCCTACCTCCAACCAATCTGTAATCTTCGCATTGATTTTCATGTTAGAACGGAAAGCATTGTATTCATTACCCTGTACAGCTCCTTCATTATTAATGTAACCTAATGAAAAGTAATAATTCACACGTTCAGTAGCTCCCGAAATACTTGCATTATAATCTTGATTGAAACCAGTGCGGAAAGTAGCATCATTCCAATCAACCATACGACCATTCAAAAAATTTTCCATCATCATCGGAGAATTATTGAATTCTAAACGACGGGCAAACAGACCAAGCATGGATTCACCTTCACTAAGACCAATACACTGACACCTATATTGGAGGCCCATGCTTTCTGTTCTCCTTCTGTCAAGGTACGGGGGTCATCATAATAACCAGCTGGATATAACAAATTACCACTACCATCTTTTGCTTGATAGTAGTCATACAAACCATCCTCACCCTGTCCATACGTATAATACATTTTACGCCAGTCCTGATGAAATTTCAAATAACCAGCCGCATCAAAATAATCGCGATAATCTGATTTTCTAGAAACCGAAAAGATTAGCACCTACATTAATAACCGGCTTACCCTCCTTACCTTTCTTTGTCGTGATAATAATGACACCGGCAGCAGCCTTAGCACCATAAATAGCAGCAGAAGAAGCATCCTTCAACACATCAATTTGTGCAATATCATCAGGATTAATTTCAGAAAGTTCACCATAAAAAGCCATACCGTCCAATACAATCATTGGGCTTGCATTGGTACCTAAAGAATTCTGTCCACGTAGCAAAATAGAAGCATCACTACCTTTAGCCGATGCATCATAACCTATTTGCAATCCTGGTGTACCGCGCAAAATATCTTGAACAGAAGTCGGATTTTGATCAGCAATCTTGGAAGGGTTAATTTGTACTACCGAACCTGTCAAGTCTTTCTTACGCATTGTACCGTAACCTACCACTACCACTTCTTCCAACATTTCGCTGTCCTCAGTCAATGTTAAATTTATTGGTTGTCCTGCTACAGTTTTCATTTCTACCGTCTTATAACCAATATAAGAGATTATTAGTGTAGTGCCAGGAATTACATTCAACGTAAATCTACCATCAAAATCGGTAATTGTACCATTCGTAGTCCCCTTCTCTAGCACACTAGCACCAATTACAGGTTCCCCCGTAGCATCTTTAATAACTCCTGAAACGGATTGTTTTTGTTGCTGAGCAGTTTGAGCAAAAATCATAATCTCTTCAGCCATAACACTGATTGGCTGAGTTACAATGAAACCTGTACAAAGCAGCAAAGCCATCATAGCCTTTCGATTTCTTTTAAACGAATTTTCTTTCATCGTCTTTCTTTTATAATTAGATTTAATTAAGGTAATAAACTCTCATTCCTAACTCCGAATTGTATATAAAGGCATCCGGACCAAACCTGCAAAGAACCTAAGTCTATGTTTTCATAAGCATTAGAATTTTTAATCTGTTTTATTTTCCCGAGACAAATATAAAAATATCGTAAAAGACAAGTAGAGAAAAACTGAGCAAGAAGGATATAAAAATCGTTCATAACGAGTTTTTAGTTGTCGTATGCTGAATATGTCATGTACATTAACAGAAATATTTTAGAAAATACTATATATTTGTACTCATAAAAGTACCTTTATATGAAACACACATATTCATTTTCAATCTCATTATTATTAAGTTTTATTTATCTGTTCCATGCATCTGCACAACCTTATGTTATCAAACGCCTAGGAGTGGAAGACGGTATGTCCAGCAATTATGTAGTCAGTGTCACTCAAGATAAAAAGGGTTACTTATGGATAGCAACCGAATCTGGTCTTAACAGGTTTGATGGACGTCAATTCAACATCTATACCAAGAATAATTCAGGATTGAGTGGTAACGAACTGAATGTCGTACTTGCAGACCCCTATGAAAACAAAGTCTGGATAGGCACACAACGAGATGGACTTTGTTATTTTGATTATGAAACAGAAACCATATCACGCATTCCTGCCACGGGGCAATTATATGCTCAGTAATGATATCACAGACTTATCTGTTGCTGCCGACAGCGGCTTATGGATCACACATTATCATTTCGGAGTTGATTACTATGATCGGAAAACCAAACTGTTTACCCCCTATTCTTCTAAGAATGTAAAAGGTCTGGAAGGTAATAACTGGGTAATCAAAAGAAGACGGTAACGGCAAATCTGTACATTGGCCATCATCTCAGAGGAGTTAAGCATTGTATCCCTTAAAGACCGTACTGCAAAAAATTATCAGCATGACCCAATAATCCTTATAGCATTCCCGATAATGAAGTACGCGCTCTATGCATAGACAAGAATAAGAATGTATGGGTAGGCACCAACAACGGTCTGGCACTTTTCAATCCGCAAAGCGAAAAATTCATCACATTCAAACACATAGAAGGAAATGAAAACTCATATTGTCAGATCAGATTCTTGATATCAAACAAATGAAAGACGGCACTCTATGGATATGTACCAACATGGGAGGAGTGAGTATTCTCAATCTCAGGGAAAATACATTTATATCTCCAGAAAAGATTACATTCTCCAATATTACGGTAACGAATGACAACCATGGATTATCCGGACCCAATGCACGAAGCATCATACAAGATTCATTCGGAAATATTTGGATTGGCAACTACCGCGGTGGAGTGGATTTTATCAGTTATGCACAGCCATTATTCAACACCATTGCCTATACTATTGAAAAACAAGGTAAGATCAATAATAAACAAGTATGGGGATTATGGGCAGATAATCACCAAATATGGCTGGGAGGAGAAGGTGAATTAGGAATTTATGAAAAAGGAAAGAAAACCAAAAACTTCTCTTTACACGAATGCCGGCTGCACCCACAAACACATATCAATGTGATTTACCAAGACAAACAAGAACGACTGTGGCTAGGCACTTATAAAAATGGCATATTGCTTTATACTCCCAAAGACGGACGTATCACCCGCATAGGAGATAAAGGCTCGGAGTTCCTCGATATCTGCTCCTTCAGTGAGGATATAAACGGCAAGATATGGATAGGTACCCAAACGGGAATTTATTCTTATTTTAATAACCAATTGTCGTACGAGAAAGAATTAAACGCCCAGTTACCCGATATTATGGTACACGGTATCATACGGGACAAAAACGGGAAATTATGGGTAGGAACATTCGGCAAAGGAGTATGTGTGTTTGATGAAGATGATAAAAAGCTTTATAATTTCACAACAGACCATTCATTTCCATCCAATGCCGTGAATTATATGATGGAAGATTCTCGCAAACGCATTCTTGTTGCCACCCGGGAAGGTATTATTATTTTTAAAGATGTAAGTCAACCTAATGTCTTTGTGTCATTCGGTGCAAAGGAAGGTTTGGAAAACACACAGGTACGTGCCATACAGGAAGACCATGACGGCTATATATGGATAAGCACCAATGGTGGCATTTCTCGTCTAGATGAAAAAAACAAAAGATTCTACAATTATAATTATCATGACGGTATACCTATGGGTGATTTCATGGATGGTTCCACTTGCATCACTCCAGACGGTACTCTGTTTTTCGGCTCCCAAAACGGGGCATGTTATTTCAATCCGCGTGAACTATCATCACCACGCGAAGTTTCCCCTGTTACCATCACCCAATTCTTTATCTATAATAAACAGACAGAAAGCAGGGATACCCGGTTACCGGTTCCAATCAGTAACAGAATTGTTGAGCTACCTTATAATCAAAACACTTTCAACATATCTTTCAATGTGTTGGATTATACACAAAGTTCACAAGTAGAATTTTCATATATGCTGGAAGGACTTGAGAATGCATGGTACAGCACCCAAGGAGATAATCAGGTCACCTTCCGTAACATACCGCACGGCAACTATGTGTTTAAAGTGAAAACCCGATTTCGCAATCAGGAATGGAACGAGAATGCAGCACAACTGACAGTGGTAATTGCTCCTCCCTTTGGCTTACCTGGTATGCCAAATTGGGTTATGTCATATTGTTTATCTTCGCATTATATGCATTGCTCCGTTTTTATAAACGTAAACTGGACTTAGAGAGTTCACTGGAAGTGGAGCGCAAGCAAAGTCTGAACAAACAAGAACTGAATGAAGAACGCCTGCGCTTCTACACCAACATCACCCATGAACTGCGTACTCCGCTCACGCTGATTCTAGGTCCATTGGAAGACCTGTTGAGTGATGCCACCCTGTCTCCCAAACACGCCAACAAAATCAGCATCATTCATGATAGCGCCACCCGTCTGCTGAATCTGATAAACCGCATACTGGAATTCCGCAAGACCGAGACCCAGAACCGTAAATTATCTGTAGCCAAGGGAGATCTGGGACAATTGGTACAGGAAGTGGGATTACGTTACAAAGAGTTGAATCCCAATAACAAAGTAAATTATCATATTCATATCGAAACAGAAGATACGGAAATCTTCTATGACGCGGACATGATCACCATCATACTGGACAACCTGATGAGCAATGCTGCCAAATATACTTCCGAGGGAGATATCACCTTATCACTCCGTTCAGTAGAAGAGAACCAGATAAAATACACGGAAATCAGTGTCTGTGATACCGGTCATGGCATTGACGCCGAAGCGTTACCACACATTTTCGATCGCTATTATCAGGCAAAAAGCAAATATCAGGCATCGGGTTCGGGAATCGGGCTCGCTCTGGTCAAAGGTTTGAGCGAATTGCACGAAGGAATCCTGAAAGTAGAAAGCGCAGTGGATACGGGAACCACATTCACGCTGCGCCTGCTCACCGAGAATACGTATCCCAACGCTATCCATGCCCAACATGATATGGAAAAGAAGCCGATGGATGCAGAGGAAACCACCATTACCGATACACCAACCGAAAATCATCCCATTGTACTGGTGGTAGAGGACAATGCCGACATACGGGAATACATCCGGAGCTCTTTTACAGATATCTATGAAGTAATCACTGCCAAGGATGGTAAAGAAGGCTGGGAACTGGCACAGGCACGAATTCCCAACATCATTGTCAGTGATATCATGATGCCGGTCATGGACGGTATCGAACTTTGCAAGCGAATAAAAGAGGATATGCGCACCAGCCATATCCCTGTAATCTTACTGACGGCTAAAGATTCTTTACAAGACAAGGAAGAAGGATATGCATCCGGAGCAGATTCCTATCTTACCAAACCGTTCAGTGCCAAGCTGCTGCACAGTCGCATCAACAACCTGTTGGAAACCCGTAAGAAAATAGCCTCTCTGCTGGCACTGGCCGATACGCAGCCCAAACAGGAAAGTGCCGTGAGTTCGTTAAACAAACTGGATAATGAATTCTTGCAGAAAATCACGCAAATAATCGAAGAGAATCTGGAAATGGAAAAGATGGATATCGCTTTCATTGCCGACAAGATGTGCATGAGTCACTCCACCCTTTACCGCAAGATAAAAGGACTGACAGATATGTCCGCCAACGAATTTATCCGTAAGGTAAAAATGCGCAAGGGAGTGGAACTGCTGATGTCCGGACAATATACTATTTCAGAAATAGCCTATATGATAGGATTCAGCAGTGTGGCCTATTTCCGCCAATGTTTCAAGGACGAATACGGAATGTCGCCTTCGGATTATGTGAAACAGAAACAGTAGACTCCCTGGCGGATTCTGATCATTGCTTGGAATCATCCTGAGCAGTTCTTCTTTAGAGTTTTATATTTCTGCTGCCACTGCTACCACCCTTCCTGCTGAAATGCCGATGAAAAGTGGTAGCAGTGGAGCAACAATATAAAGCTCGTTTGTTATAGAACTCTTGGATCAAGTTATAACTGTCACAATCGAATTCAAGTCCAGCCTGAACATTCTGTTCTATTTTTCTTCCAAAGAAAGCAGTATCCCGATCACTTCCGCATAATTCTTTCTACCGGAAGGAATGTTGTTACCCTTTAAAAACAGGTTATAAATTTTATTCTGCACTTCACCCAACAGGTACTATAACGCTCATTCCAATACATACGTTTATATTCATAATCCTTCACCACTTCGGGACGGATCGTCTTAATCCATTCACGAAATTCCTCTTCCGTCAACACAGAAGATGCATTGACCAGCACATAGGGCAACAGACCGAAATAGGCACTATAACGCACCGCCGGCCGCTTTGAAGAGCGACAAACCCTGTAAGCCCAATAATTCGCTTCCGCCTCATTACTTACCCCCAACAGGTGAGACAGTTCATGGGCATACGTAAATGGCAATTGTACAGGAAGCAATTCTTCATTCAATTGCGACTCTGCAAAAAAAGGTCCCATATATCCCAATACCCCCACACCCGAATAAAGCGGATTGAACCACACCTGCTTGGGATGCTGATAATCCCGGGGAAGAGCCAAACCATACATAGACGGAACCTGCCGGTAAATCTCCTTTATCTCCTGCCGCATCCTTTCAGGGTCCGTTTTCACCTCAGCCGTATAGGACTGATTCAGACTATCTGTATAGGAAACAAGGAAACGATGGAATGCCTGTTCATCGTAACCGGCAGGCTCCACCTCCATCCGCCGGTAAATATCGTAACGGAAATAATTCAAGCCCCACCCCAGATAAAACCAGATATAGACCCATGCCAACCACTCCACTTCCCTGCCCACAATAAATCTCCAGCTTTTCTTCTTCCGGCGTTTAAGAAAAGGATAAATAATCATCCATAAAATGATTACGACCACCAGCGCCTCCTCTAAGGAAAAAGGGAAAACAGAAGCTATAGCGGACAACGCCGCCGACAGCCACGGATAGATATGACAGGCATACCCTTCGGGCATGACGGGAAAAAAACGGCAAAGTACAATGCACAGAAGAAGCAATGCAAGTACTATATATCTCAGAATAGGGAGAAGTTTTGTTTTCATGGATGCAAAGCTACTATCTTTTTGCCATTTTCAGATACAGATGACACAAAGCTTTTATTTTTTAAACACGAACAACGCAGATGATACGGATAAGTATAAAAACAACTTCGTATCATCTGCGACGTTCGGATTTAAAAGCAATCAGAATAAATCCCAAGTGCGTATATCATCACTCCAGTGATGGTCTTTCGGGAAAGGCTGTCCGCCCCATGCCTTGGCTTGTGTGCAAGGTTGTGCGGCATCTGTCCAGAACGGATGTGCGGCAGGAAGCCCCAGCGGAAGGAATGCCAGTGATGTCATATAAAGACTGCCGTTATTGGTGTACCAATCCGCCACATTGGCTGACGGCCTGCAAAACCTATGGTCAGGAAGCCCGCCTCATTGAAGTTCTCGGTGTTGTCATACATCCGGTGCATCACAGAAGTCAGTGCGGCACGCGCCTGTCCGTTGCTCACCCCTTCGGGCAACTGCTGATACCAAGCCATCAGCGCCAAGGGTTGCATAGTGCCCAAACGGTAAGGAATGGAACGGCCGAATACCGGGAAAGTACCCTCAGGAGAAATCAAGCGTTCCAGTACAAGGCTGAATTTCCTAGCACGTTTCAAGGCGCGGTCATAATATTTTTTATAATGAATACGAGTGTATTTCCCTGCATCCTTCATGCCCTGCAACGTTTCCAGATACATGGGATGGAAGACATAACTGCTATAATAGTCGAAAGCGAAAGAAGGGCCGTCCGCATACCAGCCATCTCCCGTGTACCATTCCTCCACCTTGCGGATAGCCGAATTGATACGGTATTCGTCACATTCCGTCCCTGCCTTTGCCAGGAAACTCTCGATGGTAGAAGAAAACAGCAACCAGTTGGTGTAAGGCGGATCTACCCGGCGCAATTGGTAAATTCTTCAAAATAACGTTTCTTGGTAGTATCATCCAAAGGCATCCAGAGTTGGTCGTAAGCACGCAGAAAGCTTTCGGCCACGTATGCCGCATCTACCAAAGCTTGGCCGTGTCCTCTCCACAACAGATAGTCGGGATTGGCAGGGTCTACTGCATTGGCATAGCTTTTCAAAGCCCATTCACGAAGTTGCTTGCGCATCCGGCCTTCCTCCGTATCATCATCGGGAAGTGTCAGCCAGGGAGCGACACCTGCCATAAGGCGTCCGAAGGTTTCCATATAAGTCACTCCTTTGTTACGTCCATCCCAATTAGGACTCACCTCTACCAGCATATTCTTTTTCAGATTACCTTCCGCCATATTGCTCAGTACGGGAGCTGCCATCTTATAAAGCAGATTGCACCAGTAGGCACGATCCTGATTTTCAGGAGCTTCCAGATAACGAACATATTCACAAGCAGCCAACAGAAAAGCGCCTACCCCGAAATTAGCTTCAGAATCAGCATCGACTACTTGTCCCGGAATAGCCTTCTCACCAATCGGCTGTACGTAACCAATCTTGCCATTCTTCTGCAAAGCAGTCTTTGCCAAATAGTTCCATGCTTTATTTATCACCGGTTTATACACTGCCTCATCCAGATAGCCATTATTGATTCCCCAAAGGAAGCCGTAAGTAAAGAAAGCCGTTCCGCTGGTTTCCGGTCCGGGAGCATGAGTGGGATCCATCATGCTACGGGTCCAATAGCCTTCCGGTTGCTGGATAGCTGCGACTGCTTCGGCCAGTTTCACATACTTGTTTACGAAAAAAGAACGATGCTCGTAATCAGCGGGAAGATCTTTCAGCACCTTCGCCAGTCCGGCAAGCACCCATCCGTCACCACGTGCCCAAAAGTCCTTCTTTCCGCTGGAAGTCTTGTGTTTAGGATAAACATATTTGGCATCCCGATAATACAGGCCGGTTTCCCGGTCGAGCATGATACTATCCGAATATACAATATATTCATACAATTTATCCAAATAGAGATGATTGCCCGTCACCTTATACAGTTTGGTCATGACAGGCATTACCATATACAGACCGTCGCTCCACCACCAGTAATCATGATTGGGTGTACTCATCTCATACTCCATCACTTCGCGGGCACGGGCTATCTTATAGTTGTCCGGAAGAATAGTATAAAGGTCGATATATGTCTGAAAACAAACCTGATAATCTCCGAACAATACATATTCATCACTCTCACCGTAAGAGTATTTCCATTTAGACTTATCCTTTTCCTTGGCTCCCTTCCATTCATTGTGTATAGCCAGGTTTCAGAATATGCACGGTAGTTTTCATTACCGGTCAGAAAGTATGCCTCCATATTTCCGGTGTGGTAAGCGGCATTGTCCCAAAACGAACGGACTTCGGGCTTGTTATGCGTTTGCCAATAAGTGTTTACCTTGTCTATAATCCCCCGTACTTCCTTGGCTTCGGAAGAAGGTTTGGCGACAACCTGCATGGAAAGCAGCAAGGTACCTGCACAAACAAGGGTTTGTTTCAATAATTTGTTCATCATATTAATAATTTATCAATTTGCCAATTTACTAATGTACTAATGTGCTTGCGCTATATGCCGCATGGTCATTGGCAAATCAGCACATTATTTACAATTCCAACACATAAACCATTTGCGGTTCTGTTTCCACCTGCTTCTCGCCATCTCCCTGTCGGGTATCCTGTACATAAATATGAAGTTGCTTCTTCATTTTCCATAACTCCGTGTCATGACTGGGTTCCCACGCATTTACGGCAAAATCCGTCAGGTCTTTCACGTGCCATTCACCAAACTGTACGTCTTGGTTATAGTATATGGAAACTTTGCTTCCACGTTCCTGGTCACGGAACAGATAGTACACTTCTCCATTGTCCACCACCATCCGGGGACGGGACATGGGAATCATCTTGGTTCCTCCCCCTTTGAGCGAGAAAGGGTCTTGCGTTCGGAAACCTGTCGGTTGTGCCAGTTCACGCCATCATGCCAAACAATGCGGTATTGGGGAACATCACTATCGGGATTGCGCCAGTAGGTAGCGATGTACGGATGACCTCCGGCATCCGTACTCATACTGGTCTGGTTTATCAGTTCGGCATTCTGAGGAATACGGCAGGCATATTCGGCATTGCCCAGGCGGATAGGAAGCTCATACTTCTGTCCGTTGGTCTTATACCAGGTTCTACCTCCGTCAAAAGAACGGGCGTAGCATAAGTCATGGTTGGTTTCCACATGCCAGGTTTCACGCCACACCCAGGAAAGATGGATGGTTCCTGATTGGTCCACATACAACTGCCAATAGGCATTCCGCTCGTTTTCTCCATCTACAAGGACATCCTGCACACGCTCCCACTTACGGATTTCACATCATATCGGTTCATTACCATATTTCCTCTTCCGGAAGCGCCCGAGCGATATACAAAAAGCAAACCGCCATCAGCCAACAAATGAAATTCAGGATAGGTCACATCCTCTTCTTCGTTGCCTATCATCGGCTCTTTATCTCCCAAAACAAGTGTATCGGGGGCAATGCTGCGGCAATAGTTCAGTTTATGTCCGTGGTGGTCAAAAGAAAGATGAAGATAGCCGTCGCCGTCCACCATCATACTGATAATGTTATGTGCATCTTTTACATGTCCTTTGTATTGGGTACGGTGCAAAATCCATTCCCCAGTGCCCAGACGGCGTTTGCCTAACATCAGCCATCCTTCAGCGTCATAATAAGAAATGTATTGTGTGTTTCCATGCGTCACAATGGAGTTATTACGGAATACAGTAGTATTTACCGAAGTACTGCTAAAGCCTTTCCCCACTTCAACCAGACGTTGGGCACGAACAGAAAAAGCCACACAGCATAATGCGATTAGTAGAAATAAGTTCCTCATAGCAATTCTATTGATAACATTGCAAAAGTAACTGATTTCTGTAATAACACGGGATAATAATTCGGCAGGAAGGAGTCAGAAAACGGTCAAAACCGATTATTATATCTATTTTAAAGAAAAATTCAGAGAAATAATAAAGAAGAAAGATTCTATGATTGCATTTACCATAGAGGCAGACTATATGAAGGATCATTCCCCAAAGGACCTTTGCCATTCATGTTTCCATGCAGTATATATAGAAATTCCACCAGGGTGGAATGGGCATTTCACCCTGGTGAGAGCGTAGTTCCACCTTTGTGAAATGGCAGTTCCACCCAGGTGGGACAATATACCTATACAGGTGCAAACAGCACATTTAATAGTTACTTTGGACTTTTGACACATTCATCCTCCTACTGTGAATGAAACTGCCAACCGGTTAACTATAATATTTCCTGAAGCTGGCCCAACTTCATACTGTTGGAACCTTTAATCAGAATATAATATCCTTTCGGCTTATATCTTTCCAACGACTCTTTCAATGCAACCACATCTTGAAAATGTTCAAAGGACGGAATCACTTTGCCAAACTCCTCTCCTGCCAGAAGTACCCGGTCAAATTTACATTCATCCAGATAATCCGCAATCTTCTGATGTTCCTCATGACTGGTTTCTCCCAGTTCTTTCATATCACCCAGAATAACCATTTTATGAGCGACATTCATCAACCGGAAATTCTCCAAAGCCGCCATCATACTGGTAGGATTCGCATTGTATGCATCAACTATCAGTTATTATCCGTGGTTTCTGTCAATTGCGAGCGGTTATTATGAGGAACATACGCCTCCAGTGCCTCACAAATCTGCCGGGACGGTACACTGAAGAATCGGCCACCTAATGGCGGCCAATGCATTCTTCATGTTATAACTGCCGATTAAGGTGGGTATTCACTTCCGAACTTCTGTCCCTCGTGTTCCCACTCAAACGAAAGAAACGGAGCACAAGCGCCCAGCTTGCCGCTGATATAAAGTCCCTCTCCTCCTTCCATACCATAACAAATACGGGTAAGGCCCTGAGAGATAGCTGTGAGATACTCATTGTCCTTGTCTATGAAAATAATATGCTTGCCATTGTAACGCAGATGCTCATACAACTCACCTTTAGTCTTGATGACCCTTCAAAAGACCCGAAGCCTTCCAAATGCGCCTTACCCACATTAGTGATCATACCGTAATCCGGTTCTACAATACGGGTCAGTGCCTTGATTTCACCCGGATGGTTCGCTCCCATCTCGATGACAGCCAGTTCATGCTCGGGAGTCAGCCTCAGCAAAGTCAGAGGAACACCGATATGGTTATTCAAGTTACCCTGTGTATAAAGCACTTCATATCTTTTTTGCAGCACTGAGGCTATCAATTCCTTGGTAGTAGTCTTCCCATTGGTTCCCGTGATGCCGATGATTCGGGTACCCATTTTATGCCGGTGATAATTAGCCAGTTCCTGCAATGCTTTCAAGCAATCGTCTACTAACAAGATACGCGGATGCCCATCGGCGGCATATTCTTTTTCATCTACTACGGCATACTGGCAACCCTTTTCCAGCGCCTGAAGCGCGTATGCATTTCCATTGAATGTTTCCCCTTTCAGAGCTATGAACATAGAACCTCGGGGCAGTTACGGCTGTCGGTAGTTACCTTGCCGCATTCCGTAAAACACTTATATAAAGCTGAAATATCCATCTTTCGCTTTGCTTTTAAATTAAGTTGCAACAAAGATAACTGAAAAATAGTTCATGAAATAACAAAAACTCAAGAATTGTGCGTACTTTTGTACGACCTAAATGACAAGCCGTAAACAATGGAAACCAAAACCGTCAAATATATTAATGTTAATGGGAAACTGATGGATCTCTCCCATCCGCAAGTAATGGGAATCCTGAATGTGACACCCGATTCTTTCTATGCCGCAGCCGGCAGCAAACGGAAAAGATATTATACAACCGTACCTCCAAATAATAGAAGAAGGAGCTTCCATCATTGATATAGGTGCCTATTCCTCACGTCCCAATGCCGAGCACATCAGCCCCGAGGAAGAGATGCGCCGTCTGCGTACCGGACTGGAAATCATCAATCGCTATCATCCCGGTTGTGTGGTGTCCGTGGACACTTTCCGTGCGGATGTAGCCCAGATGTGTGTAGAGGAGTACGGAGTGGCAATCATCAATGACATTGCCGCCGGAGAAATGGACCCGCAGATGTTCAACATGATTGCCAGGCTGGGAGTACCTTATATTATTATGCATATGCAAGGCACGCCGCAAAATATGCAAATGAATCCGCATTATGACAATCTGTTGAAAGAAGTCTTTCTCTATTTCTCGGAAAAGTACAGAAATTACGCGACTTAGGAGTAAAAGATATTATTCTGGACCCTGGTTTCGGTTTCGGAAAAACAGTGGAACATAATTACCAGTTGATGAATCATTTGGAAGAATTCAGCCTGTTCGAACTACCGTTACTGGTCGGTATATCACGTAAATCAATGATTTACAAGCTGCTAGGCGGAACCCTGATGATGCCTTGAACGGAACAACAGTGCTGGATACCATTTCCCTACTAAAAGGAGCGGATATTCTCAGAGTGCACGATGTAAAAGCTGCTGTAGAAACCGTGAAGATAGTACAGAAGATGAAAGACTCCGCTGCCTTTTAATTCTTAATTTTCAATTTTTAATTCTAGAAAGATGTTTATTGATTTTAGTATAAAAGACCTCATCGATATCCTGCTGGTAGCCTATCTGCTTTATCAGACTTACCGTCTGATGAAAGATTCGGGTTCTATCAATATCTTCATCGGTATCCTAGTATTTATAGGTATCTGGCTGATTGTATCTCAGGTTTTGGAAATGAAACTGCTAGGGTCTATCTTCGATAAATTGGTCAGTGTAGGTGTTCTAGCCCTGATTATTCTTTTTCAGGATGATATACGCCGGTTCCTTGTCACACTGGGCTCGCATAAACAGTTGGGACGTTTTTCCGCTTCCTGACGGGGAAACAAGCAGGAAAAGACGGAAAAAGCGGATATTATGCCGATTGTACTTGCCTGTATGAGCATGAGCAAAGGGAAGGTGGGGGCACTGATTGTCATCGAAAAAGTGTACCTCTGAATGACATCATCCGTACAGGAGAAATTATCAACGCCAATGTGAACCAACGACTGATAGAAAATATTTTCTTCAAAAACAGTCCATTACATGACGGAGCCATGATTATCCGCCATAAACGGATAGAAGCAGCCGGTTGTATTCTCCCGGTATCTCACGACTTGAATATCCCTAAAGAATTGGGATTAAGGCATCGGGCTGCCATGGGCGTATCGCAGGAAACAGATGCATTGGCCATTATCGTTTCAGAAGAAACAGGTGGCATATCCGTGGCTTATAAAGGACAATTCCATCTCAGACTGACTGCAGAAGAGCTGGAACGTATTCTGACAAAAGAAGACTAATAACCTATCCGGATTTTTACTCCACAGATTATCAATCTTAAACATAGAAATTCAACCTGTGCAACCAGTAATGAAAATCAATTCAGCATCAAACTCATATAAGGATGCTCCGCTTCCAGTAACAACCGGGTAAAACCATCCAACGTATAAGTGTGATATTTTTTTTCCGGTATTCTCTCACGAAAGCAGATACCACCCCGTACCGTATAATAGCCGTTATTCTCCTGAATAGCTTCATCCCCCTCAATATGTATATAAAGTTCGGATGCCGGATACTTATGGGCGAAAACCTTCAACAACTCCTCTGCACGGATAACTCTTGCATCCCCAAAAACAAAGTATCGGCAGACGATGGAATAAAATAATCCATACGCTGTACCTTATATATATGGGCCGCTTCATACAATAAAGTATCCTGCACCGCATCCGTATCTGCCAGCAATTCCTTTATATATAATGTATCATCCCCCATTACCGTAAATGCCATCCCCACTATTTTATCCGCTTCCCGGGCAACCAGCAATTTGCCATTACCCAGTCTTAAATCGGCCATTATAACTAGAAAATCCTCTTTAGGATGCTGAATGCAACTCCTGCGCCCATGCATACGGGAATCAAAATAATGATAATGTTCCACACCGGGAAATTCGCATACCTCTATCCGGCAACTGGGCACAGGGCGTAATCTGTCTACCCTTACCTGCTCAACCGCATACCCAAAACTGGAGCATATCCCGACCTGGCATAATAACCGAACAACCATTCCTCTGCAGGAATCAACGAAGCCAGCAAAACTCCATCTTCATACATACACCGATGCGTTTCCTTCAGTAGGCGTTTCATGGTCCATGCTTCCTGTAATCCGGATGCGTACAAGCACCCGATATATACGAAGTAGAAATCACCTCACCACAAAAAGTCATAGGATAAGGTATCATCTGCAATGCGGAAATAATCTTTCCGTCTTCACGAATCACCCTGTTCACTTCATCCTTATATCTCATCTTGAAATATAAGTCGGTAAACTCATCGCTATCATTGAAGCAGAGTTTCCATAATGTTTTCACTTCATCTTTTGTGGTCATTGAGCTCTGCTATACATTTCTCGAGTAAAATAACGGCTGATAAGAAAGTTTTGCTTTGCGCAAACCTTCCAGGCCAAGGTCTTCCTCGCGGTTTACATATATATATTGTTCGTCGATATGATTTGCATATTCATAGTTAATCATGGCATACGACCCTTCTATTCCCGTATCCGCCTTTTCAACACAAGTATCCCATGTTTCATGATTGATGGGAGCACCGTATGTAAAAGCGGCAATCTTCCCGTTGACATGAAGCACGCCACCCGTCAAACCCAACGCCTCCATATGGTTCAAGGCATATGTCATGGACTTACGTTCTGCCCCCAATGCCAATTGTTCCTCGCAGTTATTGGCACGACACCATTCCTCTTCCAGCTTCAAACATTCGGGAACCAGATCTGGAGTCAACGGTTTGTATTCATAATCAGGATACTGCTTCTTGAACTTGTTGATATGATTACGTTTGGCTTGAAACTTCTTTCCTTTCAAGGTTGCCAGGTCAGTACGCAAGTAGATATAATCAAAGTAATCCCGGTCTTCTGTAAAAGTGAAACGTCCGGGCATCACCGCCTCTATATCCGCTTTCATCCCCACGCATACCCCCAGCATACGCAATTTTGTCCCCATCTCTTCAGCATCCTTTATCAATGCTTCAAGAACAGGTTTCACATCTCCAGTTCCGACGGGCATCATGTAGGCCAATTCTTCTCCCGCATAGAAACGCAGCAACAGGTAATTATCCATCACGGCATATTTAGTCTGGTACAGGAAAATCCAACTACACAGATTGGCAAACGACAAGTCGCAATTACGACGCAAACTGCCTAAGGTAAAGGACTGTATCAAGTCTTTATCCGCTAAAGTTATATCTTTAAATTCTATCATAAAATATGGGTTGCTTGTTTTCTCACCACAAATCACAGAATCTTCATTTCATTCAAAGTGACAATAGTTATCAGACTGCTGTAAGAATGCTCTGTTACTACTGAATGCGGATAGACTTTTTATAAGCAATGCTCACCCCAATGACCATACCTATTGAAAATCAAATCAATCCTCTAATCTGTGATGATTTTATATATATAACAAAGATAACAGCTTTTTGTTAAATCACACCTAATAATCTAAGAATTGTCGGTGTGAAAATCGCTGTCATAATTCCGTTCAAAGTCAAGCCCAAACTAGCGTATGCTCCATATTTTCCACTGATTTCCATTGCTGTGGAAGTACCGACCGCATGAGTAGCCGTACCCATAGAAAGACCTTGCGCAATAGGACTCCCCACATGACCTACCCGAAGTACCTTGAAACCGAACACCGCTCCGAACAGACCGACTACCACCACAACGGCGGCCGTCAAAGACGGAATTCCTCCCGTGGCTTTCGAAACTTCCATAGCAATAGGAGTAGTCACAGATTTAGGAGCCAATGAACAAATAATCTCCGGAGTAGCTCCCAGCAATTTGGCAATGACCACCACAGCCACCAATCCCACCAAACAACCTGCCAACTGTGAAATGACAATAGGAAGCAACTGTTTCTTTATCATCTCCAACTGCAAATAAAGTGGCACGCCCAACGCTACCACCGCTGGTTTCAACCAAAATTCAATCAGGTGACCTCCTTCATTATATATTTCATAACTGATGCCGGTAAATTTCAAAAACAGAATCAACACGGCAATGGTAAGCAGAATCGGGTTTAACACTACCCATCCAGTCTTTTTCTGCAAGACACGTGACAAAAAAAACACCCCGAAGGTGAATGCCAGCAAAAAGAACTTATTTTCTAAATATTCCATTTGATTTTCTAACTAATTGGTGAACCCATCCTGTTACGACCAGTACCAAAACCGTACTGACCACTGTCGCAATTACTATCGGCCAAAACTGTGCTTCAATGACATCAAAATAAAGCATCAGTGCCACACCGGCGGAACGAAGAAAAAGCCAGATTAGCAACCAAGAAATCGGACAGCCCCTGCACCCATTGCAGTTTTATCCAACCCAATTTGAGAAAAAGGGTGAGCAACAGCATTCCTATAATGCTGGACGGAAGCTTGATACCCGTCAAAAAAACAATCAATTCACCCAAAGCCAAACAGCCAAATAATATGGCGCACTGACGAATCATACCTTATAAATTTATTAAATACTTATTGAAAACTGCGCAAAGTTAAGGAAACATCCCGTTTGGTGTTCAATAACATACACTTTTAGCATACTTTAAACCAAAAATAATATTGATTTTGCAATGTAGATATTGCAAAATTAGCTAATTTTGCATCGTGAAAAACAACACTCGTCTTTAGAACGTACATAATTAATATATTATCATGGATTTAATTTCTCAAATCGTTGAGCGCGCGAAAGCAAACAAACAGCGCATTGTTCTTCCGGAAGGAACTGAAGAACGTACTTTAAAAGCTGCCAACCAAATATTGACAGACGGTGTTGCCGACCTAATTTTATTGGGAAACCCCGATGAAATCATGAGCCTGGCTAAACAATGGGGGTTAGGGAATATCGGTAAAGCCACTATTATTGATCCCACAGACCACCCGAAGAAAGAAGAGTATGCACAATTGCTGTGTGAACTCCGCAAGAAAAAAGGTATGACCATCGAAGAGGCCCGTAAACTGGTTGTCGATCCGCTGTATCTAGGATGTCTCATTATCAAGGCTGATGATGCGACGGACAGTTGGCCGGCGCACGCAACACAACAGGTAACGTACTTCGTCCCGCTTTACAGATTATCAAGACTACTCCGGGTATCACTTGCGTATCCGGTGCCATGCTGTTGCTGACTCATGCTCCCGAATACGGAAATAACGGTGTAATTGTAATGGGTGACGTTGCTGTAACCCCGGTACCGGATGCCAACCAACTGGCTCAAATTGCAGTTTGTACCGCTCAGACCGCCAAAGCTGTTGCCGGAATTGATCCTCGCGTAGCTATGTTAAGTTTCTCAACCAAGGGTTCTGCCAAACATGAAGTGGTAGATAAAGTGGTGGAAGCTTTGGCAATCGCTAAGGAAATGGCTCCCGATTTGAAGATTGACGGTGAACTGCAAGCTGATGCAGCTTTGGTTCCGCACATCGGTGCAAGCAAAGCCCCGGGATCAGAAATCGCAGGTAAGGCAAACGTACTGGTTGTTCCTTGTCTGGAAGTAGGTAATATTTCTTATAAATTAGTAGAACGTCTGGGACACGCTACCGCTATCGGCCCGATCCTGCAAGGTATCGCTCGTCCGGTGAATGACCTGTCACGCGGCTGCTCTATCGACGATGTTTATAAGATGATTGCCATTACTGCCAATCAGGCTATTGCCGCTAAAGAAAACAAATAATCATTCTCCAAACAACAACATCATGAAAATATTAGTGCTTAATTGCGGTAGTTCTTCTATTAAATATAAATTATTTGATATGACTACCAAAGAAGTCCTGGCACAGGGCGGTATAGAAAAAATCGGTTTGGTAGGCTCTTTCCTGAAACTGACTTTGCCTAACGGTGAAAAGAAAATATTAGAAAAAGACATCCCAGAACATACCGCAGGTATCGAGTTCATTCTGAATACATTGGTGAGCCCGGAATATGGCGCAATCAAGTCATTGGATGAAATCAACGCAGTAGGTCACCGTATGGTACATGGCGGAGAACGTTTCAGCGAATCTGTATTGCTGAATAAAGAAGTACTGGATGCTTTTATCGCTTGCAACGATTTAGCTCCGCTTCATAACCCGGCTAACCTGAAAGGTGTGAATGCTGTTTCTGCCATTCTGCCCAACGTTCCCCAAGTAGGTGTATTTGATACGGCATTCCATCAAACAATGCCCGACTATGCATATATGTATGCCATTCCATACGAACTGTATGAAAAATACGGTGTGCGCCGTTATGGCTTCCATGGAACTTCTCATCGCTATGTTTCACAACGTGTATGCGAATTCCTTGGCGTTGATCCGAAAGGAAAGAAAATTATCACTTGCCACATCGGTAACGGTGGTTCCATTTCAGCTATCAAAGATGGTAAATGTATAGACACCAGTATGGGGCTGACCCCATTGGAAGGTCTTGTAATGGGAACTCGTAGTGGTGACATCGATGCAGGCGCCGTTACTTTCATCATGGAAAAAGAAGGATTAAATGCAACCGGCATATCCAACTTACTAAACAAGAAGAGTGGTGTATTAGGCGTTTCAGGAGTATCCAGCGATATGCGCGAACTGGAAGCCGCTGTTGCTGCCGGAAATCCGAAAGCTATTTTGGCTGAAAAGATGTATTTCTACCGCATCAAGAAATATATTGGTGCATACGCTGCCGCTCTAGGTGGTGTAGACATCATCCTGTTCACTGGTGGTGTAGGTGAAAATCAAGCCAATTGCCGTTCTGAAGTTTGTGAAGGTTTGGAATTCATGGGTGTGAAGATTGACCTTGAAAAGAACAAGGTTCGTGGAGAAGAAGCTATTATTTCTGCCGATGACTCCAAAGTGACAGTAGCTGTTATCCCAACTGATGAAGAGCTGATGATTGCCAGCGATACTCTGGCTATTCTGAATAAGTAATTTTATTGTTTGGTTAAATATATAAATTATAGAAGGCTGCTACGCGTGATGCATAGTAGCCTTTTTTAGGAATATTGACTTTCTCCCTCAACATACTGCTCAAGGAACATATTTTCACCATCAAATACAGCATACGAAAAATCTTGTATCCAGTCACCAAGAATCAACATACGTGAAGTACGGCTCAGCATCAAGTCTAGCATAATGTGGCGATGACCATAAATAAAATAATTGATATCCGGATGGTCTTTAAGGTAATTTTTAGTAAACAATACCAACGGTTCCTTGTCCTCTCCCATATACTCGGGTTCCTTACCACCTTCACGCTTCAGACGGCTATGCTTGGCCCATTCCAAGCCAAGTTCTATGCTCCAACGGGGATGTATGGTAGAAAACAGTGTTCGCAAAGTGGTACTATGAAACATGGAACGCAACAATTTGAACTTGGCATCTTTATCTCCCAATCCGTCACCATGTGCCAAGAAAAACTCCTTCCCATAAATCTCACAGGTCAACGGCTGACGATGAATAGTCACCCCGCACTCTTTTTCCAAGTAATCACCACACCAGATGTCATGATTACCGATAAAGAAATGCACCTCCACTCCCAAATCGGTCAACTCGGAAATCTTCCCCAAGAAACGAGTATAGCCTTTCGGCACTACCAGTTTGAACTCGTACCAAAAGTCGAATATATCTCCCAACAGGTACACTGCTGCAGCATTATGTTTTATACTATCCAGAAAATTCACCAAACGGCGCTCCTGTGTCCGCCCGTGTGCTATGGCACGAGAACCTAAATGTGCATCGGAAAGGAAATATACGTTCTTCATAATCTTACTAAATTAAATACCTCATAAATTAAAAAATCGAGAATAGAGAATTAAAAAACAACACCTTGTCCAATAACTTAGACATATTGGCAATTCTTATTCCCCAATTTTAATTCTCAACTTTCAATTTATTAGAGGAAACCCAATTCCAATTTAGCTTCTTCACTCATCATATCTTTATCCCATTCGGGTTCAAAAACCAAGTTCACGACCGATGAAGTAACTCCTTCCACAGAGTCGACTTTCTGACGGACATCCTCCATAATAAAATCTGCAGCAGGACAATTGGGAGCAGTCAATGTCATATCTAACACTACTTCTCCATCATCTTGCAAATCAATCTTATATATCAAGCCTAAATCGTATATATTCACCGGAATCTCGGGATCATATACGGTTTTCAACATGGCTATAATCTTCTCTTCTGTTTTTAAACGGGTATCTGCATCCATATCTCTCGTTGTTTTAATTGCAAATTTAATGATTTTCTACATTCTTCCTTCATCAGCATAGCTATAAAATTTGCCATCCGTTAAAATAACATGATCTATCAGTCTTATGTTCATTACTTTTGCCGCCTTGTCAAGATGTTCCGTCAACCGATCATCCTCTGTACTAGGTCGCATACTGCCGGAAGGATGGTTGTGACAAAGTGCCATGGCAACGGCCCGTTTCAACAATGCTTCCCTCAATACACAACGGACATCCACCGCTGTAGAGGCCAGTCCTCCGGAACTTATCTTTATACGGTCAATTACTTTGGAAGCCTGGTTCAACAACAATACCCAACATTCCTCTATAGGCAAATCACACATCAACGGATAAAAATATTGATAAACATCACGGGAGCTGAGAATGACCTTACGTTCTTTTCCCTCTTCCTCCTTTCGGCGCTTTCCCAATTCGGAAGCCGCCAAAATGGTGATAGCTTTGGCAGGACCTATCCCTTTATAGTGACACAGCTCATCTACAGTCGTTTTGCCCAATTCATTCAAACTATTATGATAATCACTCAACACTTTACGCATTAACTCCACTGCAGAATCCTCCGTATTTCCCGAACCTATCAGAATAGCAAGCAATTCAGCATCCGAAAGTGTCCCCACTCCATGCAACATCATCTTTTCACGAGGACGATCTTCTTCCGCCCATTGGTTTATGGTTAGTTTTTCTGCCATCTTTCTTTATTTTCCCCACCATAAAGATACATAAAAAGTCCATCACTTTAAACACCTCTTTATGGTAAAATTCTATTTATAAAAATTCTTCTCAAATGCGGCAAATTCGTTTTTCCCCAACACACAGCGTTTCCACCAGGCCCTCAGGAAACCTGTTCCATAGCCAATCAACTGAATAAAAGAAGCAAGGATGGATAATAATCCTATTTTGAAACTTTTATTTCGCAATGTGGAATCTACACAAATGATAAGAGCAAAAAGCAGCAGCAAAGACAAACTCCAGCTACAAACCAACGAATATAACAACAGGAATACAATTCCTATAGTAAAAAGTGCCGGTAACAAATGTACAACTTTCAATGATTTAGGATACTTTTTTATACAGATTGATACGGGCAATACCGAATTGTGCACTTGCTTGAAAAACTTCTTCAAATCGGTACGACGCTTGTGCCACACCCATGCTTCAGGGAACAACCGACAAGCATATCCCCCTTGAAAGATACGGATACTGAAATCAATATCTTCTCCAAAACGCATCTTAGAAAATCCTCCAACGCTTTATATACCTCAGCCCGTACCCCCATATTAAAACTACGGGGATAGAATTTATCCATTTTTTTCTTCCCTCCACGGATACCTCCGGTAGTAAAAAACGAAGTCATGGCATAATTTATCGCTTTCTGTATATTGGTAAACGAATCATGAGCACGGTCAGGACCACCAAAAGCATCCGCCTTCTGCTGTTGAAGCTCTGACTCGACAGCCGCCAAATACCCTTCAGGCAAAATACAATCAGAATCCAATATGATAAGATATTCTCCATGCCCCCGTTCCGCTCCATAAATTGCGGGTCTGCCCGGGACCGGAATTGGATTTGAAATAATAACATATATCCAACCGGTCAGCGTAATTATCTACCACTTCCTTGCACGGAACAGATGAACCATCCTCCACTACCAGGACTTCAAAATTCTTATTTGTCTGCCTTGTAAGACTGTTCAATAACTCATCCACCTCTTCAGGACGATTATAAACCGGTATAATAAAAGAATATCTCATTGCTTTATTTTGATTTTATCCATCACAGAGAAGTACAAAGAAACATAAAAAAAGGCGGAGCTTGCAACAAGTTCCGCCTTTTTATATGCATATATAAATAGATTATGCCTTCACACGGCCTACATATGAACCGTCACGAGTATCGATTTCAATCGTTTCACCTTCATTGATGAATAAAGGAACACGCACAATAGCACCCGATTCCACTGTAGCAGGTTTCAACGTATTGGTAGCCGTATCCCCCTTCAGGCCCGGTTCAGTATAAGTTATCTTCATCTGCACTTTTACCGGAACATCAGCAAATAATACTGTTTCTGTAGAAGCATCAGAAACCACATCCACCACCATTCCTTCCAGCAGGAAGTCTACTCCGTTAATCAAGTCATGAGCAATAGGAATCTGGTCGAATGTTTCCTGATTCATAAAAATATAGTCTGCACCTTCCATATACAAATATTGGTGCGGGCGACGTTCCACACGTACATCTTCCAATTTTTCACCGATGTTGAAACGACGTTCCAAAACGTAACCATTAACCACATCTTTCAATTTAGTACGCATGAATGTGTTACCTTTTCCCGGTTTTACATGCAGGAAGTCAATACAGAAATACAATTTACCGTCCATACGGATAGCTGTTCCGATTTTAATGTCTTGAGCATTAATCATACTTTTCTTTGCTTATATTTGATTATTATTTCAGATTATATTCACTTACAGCTGTGATTTCGAGTGCAAAAGTAATGTAAATCAAGAAAAAAACGCAAAAAGAAATCACTAAAAATGAGTTATCTCTTTGTTTATTTCAAAAAAGTCACTAATTTTGCAGCCCGTTACTCATGGTGAATAATAACATAAAATAAGTATATACAATGAAAAGAACGTTCCAACCCTCTAACAGAAAGAGAAAAAACAAACACGGATTCCGTGAAAGAATGGCAACTGCTAACGGTCGTCGCGTATTGGCCAGCCGTCGTGCAAAAGGCCGTAAGAAATTAACTGTATCTGATGAATACAACGGAAAATAATTCATCTGACCGGAAAAAACAAAAGGAGTGAAGTCGCAGAGACTTTGCTCCTTTTATTTTTTCTGACTAAACCAAACAGCCATGAAAAAGTAACTTAAATGACCAAATAAGTCAACTGAAACAACTAGGTAAGTTGACTTGCTTGTCCCATACAGTCGGCTTACTGAAAACAGTCTATTTATTTCTCCTTTCTCTCGCCCACTCCATCACATTAGCCGGAGCGCGTTCCGCCAGATATTCCTTCTTCATAAAATCCATATAGGGTGCTACGTGGTCAAAGAATTGATAATATCCCTTACACAAGTAATTCAATCCTGGTTCACCGTCTTTACTTAACATGAAACGATTCTTCGGACATTCCCCATGACAGGCAAACTCATAAGAACAGTTCAAGCACTGCTGTGGCAGACTATTGTGCTTCATCGCACCAAAAGTTTCCTGTTCTTTACTATACATCATCTCCACCAAAGTCTTCTGATAAATATTTCCCAATTTATACTCAGGAAAGACAAAATGATCGCAAGCATACACATCACCGTTGAATTCCATCACAGCTGCATGTCCACAATATTTAGCTAATGAACAAATTCCTGGCTGCCGTCCCACCCAATTGGCCAACGTAGAATCAAACAACTGAATATAGTAATTACCCACATCATTCAGCACCCATTCGTCGAAAATGGTACAAAGGAAATTCCCCCACTGCTCAGGAGTAATGGAGAAAGAAGCCAGTTCACCGTCTTTTTGCTTTAATGAAGAAAGCCGAAGACCGTCTGCACGGTTAGACAGTCGCTCGACAATGGGAGTAAACTGTATATAATGGCAATCAAGCTCGTCACGAAAGAAACGATAGAAGTCTAACGGATAATCTGCATTATAGTCATTGACCACTGCCATGGCATTCCATTCCACTCCATGCTTTTTCAACAGGTTAATCCCTTTCATTACCTTATAGAAAGAAGGTTGCCCCATCTTATTCTTCCGGTATTCATCGTGAAATTCCTGAGGACCGTCTATAGAAATGCCTACCAAAAAATTATTCTCACGGAAGAATTACACACCATTCATCTGTCAGCAATGTGCCATTTGTCTGAATGCAATTATCAATGGTTCTACCACCTGCATATTTTTTCTGAAGTTCCAAGGCTTTCTTATAAAAAACTAAAGGACGCATCAAAGTTTCTCCCCCATGCCAGGTAAACAAAACTTGCGGCATGGTTTGCGACTGAATATATTCTTTAATAAATTTCTCCAGTAATTCATCGCTCATCACATGACGCGGCTGTTCCTCATATAACTTGGATTTTTCCAAATAGTAACAATAATCACAGGCCAGATTACAAACCGCACCTACAGGTTTGGTCATTATATATAGCGGCTTTGCAAAAGGAGTTATGGTTGCTTCTTTCATTTGTTTTTCATTTAATTCCTAGTATAAAGAATACAAAGATAAAGCTATTTTTCAATATTCGTTCTTACAGTAACAGGTTTATGCTACCCTCTACCTCCAAAAGGACATTCTTCTTGCCACCCAATCTGTTTCAAATATAAGAGTTCCACCTTGCTTCAAACTCTTGAAACAAAATGAAACTCTGACCCTCTATTTAAAATATCACTTGAAAACGTGTCTGAAACGCACTTAATGACTGATTTTCAAATCCCACTCTATCCGTTATCTTAGTATAAGAGTACCGGAATCTCCATATCATATACTTATTGATATAATAATTGACAGTAAAAGAGACATCGTTCAAACGCCCGCCATAAATATGGGACCGGGTATCCGACATATCAGTATAGTTATATCCGAATACGCATTCCAACGAACCAGAGTCCGGAGTGGCAATACCACAATCCGTATGTGAATATCTATAATTACCACCTATCAGCAAACCTCTCAGTATTCCATACATACCACTCGCTTTATAATTCTTAAAATCCTTTTTCCGATTCACTTGAAGATAATAATATTGTGCTTCCAATGCCACAGGACCATATCCTGCTATCATCTCCGGTGTAAATTTTATCAGGTTCTTTGCATCCGGAATCAAGGCATTCACAGCTCTGACTTTTGCAATACGCGTCGGAAAATTAGCCCCCAAGTCAAAGCTAGTATGGTCAAGTGTCGGTTCACTATTGTATCTAGGTGTTTCGTAAGCACCGGAAATACCTAACTGAAACAATCTCCCTGTATCGTGTAAAGGACGATAGACCAAGCGGCTCATAGCACCATAACCCATTTTACCCAATTCATTGGATTTCTTCTTAAGAGCTTCGCTCTCCACATGAACACTAGCTGTACCGAAAAAATCATCTTTGTCATACACAAACATAGCCCCCATCAGCCGGCTGTTAAAAAAAGCCTCATTACTTGCCGGCTCCTCCATGGTTACTTTCATAGACGAACTAGTAGAACTTTGAAGTCCGAACTGATGTACAAAATTCCCTACACGTAGTAACGCATGTGAGGAAAATTGTCTTTCTACAAATATGTCTTTTAAACTGACCTTTCCATACGCATAGCCTATATCCACTTTCGCTTTATATTTTCCATAGGTTGTTTTTACGCCTATCCGGGCATCGGGAATCGCTACACCATCTACAAAGTTTTTATTATCTGAATGAAACAAGCCTCCATCCATTAAGATTCGTCCCGTAGGACGTATTTGCAAGACTGATTGTTCCTGTGCATTTACCTGTACGGAGAGCAATATCAGGAGAAAGACTCCTAATGATACAAGATTTTTCATAATATACAGTTTTAATGGTAACCATCTAAGTGCCTTGTCAATCGGTCTCTGATTTTTGTCATACTGAGGGCAGTGAAGAATCTGTAAGGCCACACAATGAAAGCAATCAACCAGATTCTTCCTCCCATCAGCACCCGGTCAATAGTCATGCTTTTAGGATTAGCAAAAACGCTTGTCCGGTTCATCTAAGAAAAACATTACATTAAATAGTTACGGCTTATGGTTAAGTTATAGGGGATTATTTTTTGGAAACAGACTGAACGAGTCCTGCTTTTTGCAGCTTGGAAAACTCATCTTTCGCCTTATTAAGCTGTTTCACAAAAGCATCGTTGGCATGGAGACGGGCAACAGCAGCACTAGCCACAATTCGGGCAGCATCCACATCACTTTGGAAATGATACCCACAAATAACACGACTCTGTCCCATTTCAAATCCTCTTTTCAGAATCTCATTCTGCCTGTCAGGATTGACTTCTGCCAAAACAAGAGCAGTAGCCCATCCTATGGCTGTATGTCCCGAAGGATAGGAACCATTCGTTGAAAGTTCTTCCTGCTGTTCGGGATTACAAGTCATTTCATTGAAAAAACTAAAAGGACGTACACGCATATAATACTCTTTAGCATGACGGGTAGCCAAATCTCCGGCATCCTCTCTCATATTAATAATGAGCCTATACAGTTCTGGTGTTTTATCCCTCGTTATTTCAATACCAAAAGCCTCCGAAAAGGCAAAGGGAACGCCATCACCATTTACACGGGCATCACTGGCAGCTTGTTCACCCCGAGGAGTATCCCTTTGCAATTTCCCCCAGTCGTAACGGGCTTTGTCATACAAGAACAAAATACTTCCGGCTTCAGGAGGAGGAGGCAGCAACTCCAGACTATTGGCAACCTCAGATTCTTCCAAATAATAAAGTTCGGGATTGGTTCTTCTATCCTTTATTTTTTTCTCTTGTGCAAAGATGTTTAATGAAACGGCACAAAACACTAGAAGTAAGGCAAACTTTGTTTTCATGATAAAAGTTTAGTTTAAACGGTTAATTAATAAAATTCAATTGGTTTTCGAACATTTTAATCATCTACGGAACATACGACAGACAATCAGAGTGTCCGCATCTGACGGAAACAAAAGTAGTGTTTGAAATTATCCCGAAAATACCTTTTTAATCCCGTTTCTTCCTTTTATATGACCAAAACATCCTAGAAGAGAAAAGGAGAGAAAAAGGAGAGAAAAAGGAGAGAAAAAGGAGAGCCGGAAGTGTTTCAGCACTTCCGGCAAAAAAACCATTCCTTATAATAAAACAGATACACGAAACCGGCTCTACGAAATACAGTAAATTGAGATAACTCTAAAGATGAACTTATTTTCTTCTTGAACTGATACGGTCATAAAGCAGATTGATGACTTTACAATCAAACTCCCCCTCAGGATAAAGTTGTTCTATTTCTTTCCTTACATTATACTTATGTCTTGTTACCGTTGCCTGATCTACATCCAGCACTCTTGAAATAATAGTAGCATCAATATCTTCTATCATCAGAAGTATCGTTATAAAATATCTTTCTTTTCCCCTTCGTTTCATAAAGGATAATTTACCCAATTCAGGATATTTGTCAGCAAAATCCAAACACACCTGTTTCAGTTCCTGACGCATCTTATCCTCTCCCTCTGTTTTTCTGTATCCCAAGGCATCAAACAGGGTCTTGACTTTTTTGGCAACCTCATGAACATCCATTTCCAGTTCCTCCCCATTCATCCCGACATCATCCGGATTTATCCTTTTTTTATCCATCAGTGCTTTCCGAGTTTCTCTTTTCCGTCTTTTCAAAAGGAAAAGAGCAAGAAAAGCCGATAGCAGCACTGCTATTGACAGGATGATATACAGCGCATAGGACATCTCTTCTTTTTCTATCAAGATAGGAAGCAAGCCTGATTTACCATCAAAAAGGAATAATCCTGACTTACATCCCAAAACCGCTTTCCGTCCATTGACGGCAATACAAGGCTTGCTAAAAGCCAAATCGCAGAATAATGGTTCTGGAACACCGGCATCATCCAATCCCTTAAAACTCATGCCATAATAATAGAGTATGAAAAAGCCCTCATTAGGATTCTTTTCAAGAGCTCCCGATATTGATTTCACATGTTTCACTGGCAGCAAGGTCGCATTTTCCTCATTAACGATTCCCAACGAGGTATTCAAGTATTTATTTCTACCATTCACTATCACACCATAAACACTCTCATACCCTGATAAATCACGTATCTGCCAGAAAGATTCCTGCGGCCTGTTTAAAGGCCTTCCATACAATCCTTTGTTCAAGGTCGTTACATAAATACTGTCCTCATTCTCACAAATTCCGGTAATATAAGCGTCGATAGTATCTTTCTCCCCCTTATCTGACACGACCGGAATAGAAGTTACAATATGGTCCTGCTGTTCATCTATAATACCTAAATATTCCCTAGTACCCACATAAAGACAATGTTCCGCGGTGGAATAATAAAGAGAAGTGATATTATTCTGCTCTTTCGTGTTACTGAACTGCAAAAGACACTCCGCTCTATTGCTTTTAATCTTATAAAGTTTCTTACGCGTAGCAAGAAAGAAAGTATTAGGACTGGTTTCCAAAAATTTTATAATATCATTACCCACAATATCCAAGCCTTCAATCTTTCCTAAAGACTTTGATTTGAATTCCGGATGATTATAGACGAACTTATACAGATGTAAACGAAGATCATCGGTAATAAAGAAAATGGAGTCTCCCGTCCTTTTATCACTAACCGCCAATACATTATTGTCTAAATCTGCCGAGTTCTGCCGCAAGGCAAAAGAAAGCATAGCCTCTTTACATGCCAGATGCAGAAAGTCTTTCCCCATAAAGCCTATCTGTCTGGCGATAGTACTGACTCCATTCGGCAAATCATATTTTAAAGTGTAACCGTCTTTAACATAAAGTATAGAATTAGCACTGATAAACCATTCATCCTTGTCGGGGCCTTGAGCATACAAGTAGCACCGTCCTTTGTGTACAAACGTCTTTTTCCATCGGGAGCTATCTTGAAAACCGAATTTTCCAACAAAGCATATACCGTATCATTATAAACACTGACATTGGTAACCAGAGAATCTATAACAGGTCGTTTAAAATCCGTTTCAAGATTACGGACAACGAACAACCCCTGTTCACTAGCCACATATAGTCTTTTTTCCTTTATCACGACCTTGTTCACCCCACAGTTTTTACTACATTTCCCTAGTTGAATGGGAGTAAGTTCATGAGATGTGGAACCATCTTTCAAATTCAATCTAAACAGTCCATTTACTAGTCCCCACATACAAACACTGTTTATCATCATCCAAAGTCATACTATATACCGAATAATTCATCCTCTTATTTTTTATGTAGTAAGTCTGGGTCTGCTGAGAGGATTTAGCCAGCAGCTTCAAACCAGCATCTCTTGTTCCCACAAACAGAGAATCTTCACTATATTCCAATATATCATATATACGCCGGTTGCTATTAATGGAATAGGTCTGGCAATTATTATTCACTTTTTCTATGATACAACCGTCTTCCTGACCAATATAAAGTTTATCCGCATCTGCTGTCGAACGGCTGATACATGATATAGGAGCGTCAAATGTATTGATATTGCAAGTGAGCTTTATAGGTTTCGGGACAAGTGCATCCTTGCAGCCTGTCAAACAGAACAAGGCTAATATAAAAAGAAAGTACAGGCTTTTTTTCATATTCAATTTTACTCATTTAAGTGATATCGATTAAACAAAGGCTTTCTACAATCAATCAAAAAGTTGAATGTCCGTTATGTTTATGCAAATATAATACGTTTTCTCAAAATCCGGAAGGTTCTTAACAGAATTATTAGCTAATTCCTTCATATGCCCTCTATATACAAAAGAAGTTATGTCAAAACCCAGATGATTCTCTCACCCGGCTTAACATAACTTCTCCTGAAATAAAAAAATATATTAATCTGATTTATTTCAACAGTACTCCTATCTCACCAACAGCAGTTACTGCCTTATTATTTATTTCGGTAACAGGCTCCAATTTAAAATAACGGGCCGGATAAGTCTTTCCGAAACGTACAAAATAAGGAACAGGATTATGCATGATATTACTGAATTCACCTGTAGCGTCACACTTCATCCAATCCTTACCATTCCGGCTGACATAAAAGTTGTATTTATAGATAGTGCCAGTCAGATCCTCCTCCTGTGCAGGAGCATAACTAAAACCGGCTATTTCCACTTCTTTACCCATATCAACCACCAAGGGAGTTAAAGTTTCGGTTTTCCAAACAGTTTCCTGTTTTCCATCAATGGCTGCGGCTGCATCCATGCCCACTGTTTTCCAACCATCCACCGGGACATCACTCAAGGTTACTTTCATTGTTTTATCAACCAATGGTTCAGCATAATACAAGCCGATGTTACTGATATTGACGGTTCCACGAGCACCCGTAATTGTCACTCTAACCTTTTCGGCATAACTATCTGAGAAAGGCAACAACCGTTTATATCCCACCGTAGTTCCCTCACCCACATGATGCCATGCGCCATTGGCAAACACTTCTACTGTAAAACCTTCCACATGCTGGCCTTTTGTAATATCCTCCTGAATTAAGAAAGTATTAACAAGTGTATTCTTCCTCACCTTATATTCTTTCGTATCTCCTACTTTGGCTGTCCATATCCTATTTCCCTTCTCAACTTTATTATCGGCAAAGGTCTTTTTTATATATTCCGTCAACTCCTTGATACGTTTCACATCATTCTCGTGCATCAAACCACGTTTATCGGGTGGAATATTCAGCAACAAAACAGAGTTACAGCCCACAGAACGATAATAAATATTCACCAAGTTGGCAAGTGAACGAACTTGATTATCCTGTTCGGCATGATAGAACCATCCCGGACGGATAGAAACATCAACTTCAGAAGGATACCAGAACAAATCCGATGCTTTAGATACCAATTCACGGCTTCCCAAATCCTTGGACATAGCATTTATGCCCAATCTCTTATAGACTTCATCAGAACCCGGATAAGAATTAGGCATCAAAGCCGTTGCACTCCATTCCGTGGTACGTCCCAATCCACCTTCATTACCTACCCAACGCACATCATCGCCCATGATAGCGGTAACTGCCTTAGGTTGAAGACGACGGATAGTCTTCAAAATAGCGTCCCAATCATATTCCTGCTTCTTTCCGTTAGGTCCTTCGCCATTAGCTCCATCAAACCATACCTCGTGCACTTCTCCATAATTGGTAAGCAGTTCAGTCAGCTGTTCGATGAAAAACTTATTATAAGCTTCTCCTTGTCCGTAACATTCCGCATTACGATCCCAAGGAGAAAGATAAACTCCGAATTTCAATCCATACTTGTCACAAGCTTTGCGGAGCTCCTGTACCACATCCCCTTTTCCGTTTTTCCATGGAGAAGAAGCAACCGAATGCTTGGTTGTCCGGGTAGGCCACAAACAGAAACCATCGTGATGCTTGGCAGTAATGATAGCCATTTTGAAGCCACCTTCCTTCAGAGCTCTTACCCATTGTTCACAATCCAATTCGGTAGGATTGAAAATGGCCGGATCTTCTTTACCATCTCCCCATTCACGGCCTGTAAAGTATTAATACCAAAATGAAGGAAACAAGTGAATTCCATTTGTTGCCATGCCAACTGTTGCGGTGTAGGCACCAAGCGGGAAGCCATATCTATCTTCTGTGCCGTAGTCGCTCCTGCCGGAAAAGCTACGTGTTTCTCATAATACTCCTGTGCCTGAGTTCCCAGAAAAGCACAAAGTAAGGCTGCGGTTAGAATCGTTTTTCTCATTTTTCTTTATTACTAGGTTATTTTAATGGACAAATCATAAACTCAAACGTATGCTTCTCCACCGGAACACGATATGGCGGCAATACCCCCGGACCACAAGTCGCAGTACCTACCCCCGACTGTTCCGCATCTAAGTGAACATTTATAATCCCTGTTCTCTCAAGTTTATTAATATGAGTAGCTTTATCTACATTAGAATCCGTAAATGGAATAACACAGAACTGAAACACTTTATCCGAACGGAAAGACAAACCTTCTCCTGCCTCATCCGCCAATTCCATCCAACGCACATCCGTACGGTTTCCTGTAGCCTGGGGCTTCACATAATAATGGAACATACGTTCTGCATCTGTATGGTAAATTCCGATACATCCAGACTGATTACGGTCTATATAAGTTTCATGTTCACCACGTCCCAAATAAGAAACCTTGTTATAGGCATACGGCATTTCAAATGCCAGGCCCACTCTAGCCAATGAAGTAACAGCAGAAGTATCCGGCAAGAAAGTTGTCTTTACTTTTAATGCACCATGCTCTGCAAGGTATATACAAAGGTAGCCATTCCCAACTTTACGCCTTTAGCATTCCATAACTCTACTTCCGCTTTACCACCAGTTTCAGATGCTTTGACAAAAGTAGCTTTTTGAATCATATTATCCAAACCTTCTTTCCTCCAAACTTTGGCTCCTCCTGTTTTTTCCCTACTGTCATTGTCCGTAACAGGACGATAAAGGCTGAGAACTACAGGAGATGAAAGCATCTCTTTACCTTTATATATATAAGAGCGTAAAGCGCCGGTTGCAGGATCAATATCTATCTTCACCTTATCAGCCAATTTGATTTCCGGCGCACGGTACCCTTTGTTGGCAGACAGTACAAACTGGTCATAGGCCACTTCGTCATGAGTTCCAATAAAGGGAGTTGCCTTATCAGGCGTCCAAGACAGATTTAAATAAGCCTCACGAATCGTAGAAGGCAACTTTACAGCACCCAAAGAGAATGTTACAGCCTCATGAGGGGCACAGTCTGCTTTTCGAGTTCCTTCTGCTATCACTTTCCCATCATCCCCATGACCTGCCAGTGCAACGTATAGGCATTCAAATTGGTAAAGTCATACCAGTTCTTGACTTCCACTGTCAGCTTCTTAGGATCGGTCAGTGCCGATTTGATATATTGATACTCCTTCTTCACTTCAATGAGGTGCGGATGCGGTTCGCGGACTGCATTGACCAACCCGTTACAACAGAAATTGCCAAAACTGGGCACATCCTTCGGACCATAATCCCCACCATAACTCCAATACCATTTACCATCCTTATCTATCTCGCGGAAAGATTGATCCACCCAATCCCAGATACAACCTCCCTGAACAATCGGTTCGGTTTCGAATACATGCATATATTCCTTTAATCCTCCGCCACTATTACCCATAGTATGCAGATACTCTGTCATGATGAAAGGACGATAGACTTTAGGTTCTGTCTGGCGGGCATAGGCCATGAGTTCTTCCACGCTGCGATACATACGGCAATAGATATCGGTATTATAATTCTGTTCGGCCCGTTCATATTGTACAGGACGACTTTTCTCCACTGACTTCATCCAGTCATATGTACGTTCGAAATTAATACCATTTCCGGCTTCATTCCCCAATGACCAGATGACGATAGCCGGATGATTCTTGGAACGCTCATACATACGTTGGGTACGATCCATGTGGGCAGGCAACCAAGTGGAATCTTTGGCCAATGAAGCAGGTCCATACCCCATGCCGTGTGATTCAATATTAGCTTCATCTATCATATAAAGTCCATAACGATCACAAAGCTGATACCAATAAGGATGGGTAGGGTAGTGCGAATTGCGGACCGTATTGATATTATGCTGTTTCATCAATTTGATATCTTTTTCCATCAGTTCCTTGCTTACAGTCCGTCCTAATTGGGAATGTTCATGACGGTTCGTTCCCTTTACCAAAACCGGCACACCATTGATGCAAAAACGTCCGTCCTTAATTTCCGAAGTGCGGAAACCTACTTCACATCCGGTAAGTTCCGTTACTTTACCTGTTACATCTTTCAATTTCAAGATCAGTGTATAAAGATTCGGATGCTCAGCACTCCAGACTTCCACATCCGGCAAACTTTGTTCATCCAACTTCAAGAAATGGCTCAATCCCTTCGATTTGATAGGATATTCACCTTGCAGAACCGCCTTACCGGTTTTATCTTCCAGTCGGTAAGCAAAGGTAGTCATGGAAGTAGAAGGCCCTTCAATGGTAGCTTCCAAACCGAAAATACCTTCTTTATATTGTTGTTTGTCTAAAGAAGAGGTTACTTTATAATCGGCTATATACTGTTTAGGAGTGCTGTAAAGATACACATCACGTTCAATACCACTCAACCGCCACATATCCTGGCACTCCAAATACGATCCGGCGCTCCAACGGTAAACCTCCAATGCCACCGTATTCTCACCTTTCTTCAATTTATCAGTGATATCCCATTCGGCCGGTGTCTTTGAACCTTGATTATAGCCCAACAGATGTCCGTTCACCCAAATATAGTAAAAAGAAATCACTCCTTCACAACAGATAACCACACGGCGGTCTTCCCAATCGGCAGGAATTGTAAAGGTACGTCTGTAGGAACCGACTTCATTCTCTTTATATGGAACTAAAGGCGGATTCTTTTTAAAATGGAACAGTTTGTCATCGAACTCATAGGTTTCGTTTACATAAATAGCTGTTCCATATCCTTGACGTTCCCAATTGCCGGGAACCTGAATATCCGCCCATCCTCCTGTATAAAACTCCGGTTTATAAAAATCCTTCGGACGGTTATCGGGATTCTTTACCCAATGGAATTTCCAACTACCGTTCAGACTCATGTAATAAGGAGAAGATTCATAATCTCCGTTACGGATATCAGATACGGTTTGATAAGGCCACACATAAGTATGAGGGCCAGTTTGTTCAGTCCGACAGCATATTGCTCTGCCATTCGGGTTGTTGTTGCGCCATTACTGGAAATATAACCAGAGCAGCCAAAAAATATAATAATGTATTTCTCATATATCTATTTATTCTATCATTACCTCATCAAAATAAATCCTTGCCTCTTGTCTGGGGCGTACATGGGTTGCAGGACACTCTCCGGCTCCTTTAGCAATAATCCGCACATAACGGCCAATTTCCTTATTCAAATCAAGTACCACATCCTCTTTGAAAGTCCCTTCACGGAAAATCTCTCCATCCGTGAACTGTTTACCGGATACTTTACGATAATCCCGATTATCATTTGAGACCCACACTTCAATATCTGCCGGTTTATGGGCAGCCATGCCATAATTCGTTATGCATCCCACTGATACAGAACGAAGCGACTCCTTCTTTTGCAAATCTATAGTAAAAGCGACAGAATCACTGCTTTCCCATGAATGCCATTCGAAATCCGACTGGCGCAAGCTGCCACGTATACCATTTACTAAAATCTTCCCAGCCTGTGTATTTCCTAAAACAGGTTTGGCGGTAGCCTTATTCCAAACCAAAGGCAATGTCAATGTTTTTCCCATCTGCCGACCTGCTCTATAAGTCGTACACTTTATAGTTTGTGTACCGGTCACCATCAACGGGCTCTTATATAGCAGAGACCGGTCTGTCGGCTCCTTACCATCCATTGTGTAACGGATTTCCACATCAGGACGTTCACATTCCAGTTTCACCTGTAGCTTTCCATTTACAGGGGTTACCGTATGTTGTATATTATACATGGAACAGGCAAACACAATCACTTTAGCAGACAGATGCTCGTTGAATTTATCCATTGCTACCAAAAAACTTCTCCAATTTTTATGCCAAGGCTGTGTCCAAGCCACTTCGGCTAAAGCAGCCAGACGAGGGAACAGCTGATATTCCACATCTTCCGGTTTATTGCAAAACTCAGTCCACATAGAAGCCTGTACTCCCATCAGCAAGGAACGTACCTCCGGACTCCATTCTTTCTGTATCGGTTCATACCTATATACATCCTTCAATGTATTATTCCCAAAATAGGTCAAAGGTTCAAACCATTGCGGTCCCTGATAACGAATCAAATACATGATACGTGCAGGAGTCATGACAAACCTATGCCCTTGCTCCGCTGCCTTGACGGCAGCCTGACCGTAGCCTCTCCAACCATAAATAATTGCTCCGTCGGGAATCCGGGTATTGGTCAGTTCATCCCAGCCCATGGCTTCTTTCCCTTTGCTTTGTACATATTTACTCATTCTCGCCATAAAATAACCTTGCAACGCTTCTTCGTCCTCCAAGCCTTCCTGTCGCATACGCTCCTGACAAAGCGGACACTCCTTCCAATGCGTTTTCCGAGCCTCATCCCCACCCAAATGAATATACCTGGAGGGAAACAACTCCACCACCTCGTCAATCACCCCTTGCAAGAAAGTGAACACACTATCGTTTCCTGCACAGAAGATCACATCCGCATGATTTCCTCCCAATCCTGGAAGGACACCGATAAATTTATCGACCACAGGACAAGCCAGCAACGGATAAGAAGCCAACGCCGCATTACTATGAGCCGGCATCTCAATTTCAGGAATCACTTCAACTTGATGTCGAGCGGCATACGCCACTATCTCACGGATATCCTCCTGAGTATAAAATCCTTTTTCTACAGTCGGTTCACCCTGCCGGGGATTACGACGCTCCGGAAAAGATTTTCCAGGACGATCTACACGCCGTGAACCGATTTCAGTGAGTAAAGGATATCTCTTTATTTCAATACGCCAACCATTATCATCCACCAAATGCAGATGCAGGGTATTAATTTTCAACATTCCCATACAATCGATAATACGAAGCAGATTCTCTTTCGGAATAAAAAAGCGGGCCACATCCACCATCAATCCACGATACCCGAAACGAGGTTCATCCTTGATTGTCATAGCCGGCACGCTCCAATCCGCAGTTTCCGCCACCGCTGTGCCCTCAATGGAAGCAGGCAATAACTGACGAATAGTCTGCAAGGCATAAAAGAAACCTTTTGTATCTGAAGCTTTAACTATTATCTGCCTGGGAGTTATTTCCAGATGATACGCCTCACTCTTTAATGCGTCATCGGTAAGGAAACTGATTTTTCCCTTCTTTTCTCCAACCTTCACACAAGGAGTAAATCCGGCCGCCTGGGTAAAAAGAGCAGAGAAACAGCGTGCAACCTCTGCCTGCTCCTCATTTTCTACCGTAAAGTCTGTTTTTCCGGAGAAAGTAAAATAACCTGTACCCGGAGTAATACTCTCCGGGCAGGGAACAATAGATATAGATTGGATTAGGTTGTCAACAGGTAAGGCCATAGTCGCAAATAACGACCATAGCAAAATCAAACAAGCGTATTTCATGATATATGCTATTTTTCTTATTCTTTGTCTCTATCGGGTGAAAAGCGTACCGGATCATTATACTGCTCCTGCAATCTTGCCAATTCAGTCTTCAGCTCCGTCACAACCGATTCATATTCTTTCTGACCATAAAGATTATGCATTTCCGTAGGGTCTGCCTGTAAATCATACAATTCCCACACATCAATATCATTATAGAAATGAATTAATTTATAACGCTCTGTACGTACACCATAGTGACGTTTCACCATATGTTCTGCCGGATATTCATAAAAATGATAATACAATGATTTGCGCCAATCAGCAGGTTTTTCTCCTTTCAACAGTGGAAGCAACGAAACACCTTGGATATCTTCGGGAACAGGAGCACCTGCCAATTCCAGAAAGGTAGGTGCATAATCTATGTTTTGCACTAATTCTGTAATATCACCTTTCCGGTCGAAACCTTTGGGCAACCGCATTATAAGCGGAGTATGCATGGATTCTTCGTACATAAAGCGTTTGTCAAACCAACCATGTTCTCCCATATAGAAGCCTTGGTCTGAAGTATAAACCACCAAGGTATTGTCCAGCATATCCTTTTCTTTCAGATAATCCAGTACACGGCCTACATTATCATCCAACGATTTCACTGTTTTCATATAGTCACGCATATAGCGCTGGAACTTCCAATCGGCCAGTTCTTTACCCTGAGGATTCTTTTTATAAAAGTCATCAATAATGGGACCATAAAACTTATCCCATGCCGCACGCTGCCCCTCATCCATACGTCCGATATAATTTTCATAAAGAGCCTTCAAACGGGTTTGTTTATCGGGGCGAAGCATCTTAAGGTCATAAATCATATCCATATCCTTCACGATGCTCATTTCCTGTGCCGCTGCCGCAGGGCGTCCTTCATAATCATCAAAGAAATTATCGGGCAACGGAAAAGTTTTATCTTCATACAAAGACAAGTTACAAGTATCTGCCAGCCAGTTGCGATGAATAGCCTTGTGATGAATTAAAATACAAAAAGGTTTGTCCTTATCTCGTTTGTTCTCCATCCAGTCTATGGCATCATCAGTAATGAGATTGGTTATATACCCATGTTTTTGAATGGTGTCATTGTCTTGCGTAATAAAATCCGGATTATAATAATCACCTTGTCCGGGTACAATCTCCCAATAATTGAAACCTGTGGGCAAACTCTCTAAGTGCCATTTTCCGATAAGGGCGGTCTGGTATCCGGCCTGTTGCAGCAGCTTCGGAAAAGTCTGTTGCGAACCATCAAATATACAAGTGGTATTATCATAGAATTTATTAGCACAACTATGCTTGCCGGTAATCATGCAGGCACGGCTGGGACCACTCAATGAATTGGCCACAAAACTATTTGTAAAACGCACTCCATCATTAGCAATGCGGTCAAGGTTGGGCGTTTCCATATAACGCTTGTCATAGCAACTCATCATCTGGGCAGTATGGTCATCGGTCATTATATACACGATGTTGTAAGGTTTCTGCTCCTCAGTTTTCTTTTGTGAAGCGCATGATGACAGAGATGCCACAGCAGTAATGCCGGTCAAAGAAAAAAATAATCCTGATTGTAGGTTGTTCATATTCATAAATTTAAATAAGCAAAGAATTAACATCCGCAAAGATACAAGTTATATTATTGTTTCTTGTCTGGAAATGACTATTTTATATCTGAGAATGTCCAGAAACAGGTTACAGACAAGAAAAAAACAGATGCAAGGCGCAGGTGCGCCCTGCATCCGGAAAAATCCAATAAAGACCTATTGAATAAAGCGTTCTATCATGTTTCCTTAATTAGTATAACCATAATTATTGTCACTATAGTCAAGAGCTGAATTGGTGTCTATCTCATCTTTCGGAACCGGGAGCAATAAATTTTTCTTCAAGAAATTTTCATCATTCAAATTTCCATCATTAAAAATACGTTCTCCCCAATTGCCGTTCCGTTTAGGATTATTGGCCACTGATTCTTGAATAATTCCATGCCCATTGTTGACCTCAAAAGCTTTTTTCAGAAACTCTGTGCCGCGTAAACGCATTTTCTGATACATTTCCGGTTCACCGGCACCTTCAAAAATACGTTCAAAATAAATTTTCTCACGCACTTGTTCTTTAGACAAGCCACTCCTCCAGTCAGCCGGCTGAGACGCGTTTCCTGATTGACGCGCTCTCTTCAGCACCTCATTGGCAATGTTATCGCCTTATCAGTCTGCCCCAATTCATTATATGCATCCGCTGCCATCAGTAACATATCTGCATAACGATACAAAATTAAATTCTTATGACTGTTATTACCACTCTGCTCAGGATCCCACGGTTTCTTGAAATAGGGCCATGACTTTGTATTGGTAGATGCTTTTTGTCGCATTTTCCAACAAAGACAACAAGCCTTTCAAATACCTTTTTCAGCGGGAGTCGCAGTAGCCGTATCGGCAATCATAGCATAAAGTTCTTCAGCTTCGGACTAGCCGGATCAGCTAATTTCTCGTAAGGAATCCGTCCTACATACAACTTGGGTTTCTTCCATCCGGCAGGTTTTTCTTCTCCTCCAATGGTATATGTAAAATAAGGATATGCATATACAGTATCGCGCGCCGAAGCTATAGGCTCCTCTTTAGGTTTCTCACCTTTTCCTACTCCGGCATAAGACTTCCAATAAGTCAGGAATGTGCTTTCAATACGTGGATCACCGGGATAAGTAGCCCAAAAATAATCATACAAAGCTTTTGAAGCACGTATGCGGTCCCAAGCCTGCCCATTACAAGAGCCATTAGGAGCGACCAGCCAGCTACCCCGGTTACGGTGGTAGAACCTGCAAGTGCAAAATTCAATTGAAAAATAGATTCCGGAGAACCTTGTACATAATCAACAAACAAATCACTGAATTTATCCGCCAGCCGGTATTTAGACATTACCTCATCAAAACACGCTTTCGCCTTCTCCCAAGCCGTATTATCACCCTGACAGCCCAAAGTATGATAAAGTTTTCCTAGATACGCTTTCGCTGCCCACTTCGTTGCAAAACCGTCATCATCTTTTTCCGGTAAATTCTCATAAGCGAACTCCCAGTCAGTACGTACCAATCAAAGACCTCATTTTTAGGAGAACGAGGAACAGCTACTCCGTCATGAGCAGAGGGAGTGGTCTTTAAAGGTACATCTCCATAGGTAACTGCCAAATTGTAATAAGCCAATGCACGCAAAAAACGAGCAGCCGCTTCCATTGGCAATTTATCAGCCGATTCTAACGGACTATCGGCAATATTGGCAATGAATGCATTTGTTTCACCAATCACTTTATACATCCCTCTCCACGCCATTGTGTTTATAGTTTCATCAATTCCTCCGTCCATAGAGACCAATAAATCTGTAGAACTGCCATTTGTTTGTGACCATCCAAAACCACAATATCCAAATGTTACTTCCTGCCATGCCTGGCCATAAGCATTATCAGCCGACATATATCCGTAACATCCCATCAAAGCCTGTTTGGCATTTTCCACAGTACTAAACTGAGTTTTTGTATTTATCGTATATTGCGGGTCTTCATCCAGCCACGATTCGCAGGATGCCAATAACAAAGCACCTGCTAATAAAAATATATATTTTAGTTTTTCATTTTACAAAAAAATTATCGGTTAAACTATTTAAAAGGCCACATTTAATCCAAAGACATAAGAACGTTGGCTTGGAAATGCATTCATATCAATGCCCGGGCGTAATCCATCAAAAGCAAACGAATTGATTTCCGGATCGTATCCACTGTAATTAGTGATGACAAATGCATTTTTAACCGAAGCAAATACACCTATATTCTGAAAGCCGATTTTCTTCATCCAAGATTTTGGCAATGTATAATTCAAAGTGATATCCGAACAACGCAAGTAACTTCCATCCTCAATATAACGGTCATAAACCACGTTCTTTACATTCGCCGTAGCCGACGGATAAAGATTTGAATGATTTTCTTCCGTCCAGATATTCCGGAATGCTTCTTGTGTCAAATTACCAGCTTGCCGAGAGGGCGTATAATAACGGATATTCGTATTCAATATCTGATTACCATGCACACCATTAAAAGAAGCCGAGACAGACAGGTCTTTCCAGGCAATACGAGTTTGGAAACCATAAGTAAAGTCCGGATTCGGATTGCCTAAAATGGTTTTATCCTTTTCATCCACAACACCATCCTCATTCATATCCACCGCTTTTATATTACCGGCTCCCAAGTCATTGGCCACAGAACTGGAATAATATTTGGTTGATCCGTCAGCAGCCGTATAAGCAACTTTTCCATCTACAATATCTTCCGGCTGAATAATACCTTGAGTCTTATATCCGAAGAACAATCCCGGTGCCTCACCTGCAATGAAAAGATTAGCAATACCAAAATGATCCCCTATAGAAGTTCCCTGATATCCACGCACATTTTTCAAGGTTCCAAAATCTGTCGGTGCAAAACCCAGATCACCAATTTTTGATTTATTAAAACCAATGTTTCCGCCCAAACTCCAACTCCAACCGTTCAAGTTACGGAGAATATCTCCATTCAAACTAATTTCAACACCTTTGTTTTTCAACGAACCTTGATTCAACATCACACTTGCAAAACCACTGGAAGCAGGCAATGAACGCGAAATAAGCAAATCATTAGTTTTTTTCTGATATACATCTACTGATCCTGACAGACGGCTGTTGAAAAAAGCAAAATCAAAACCCACATTCCAAGAAGATGTACGTTCCCACTTCAACCCGTCATTCTGCAAATTGCTTACCGCCATTGCCAAAATCTGATCCCCTGTGGCTTTTGCATAATCTATTATTTGTGAATAATCAGAGAAAGTAGCATAAGGATTAATGCCCTGATTGCCTGTAACACCAAAACCTAAACGTATTTTCATTTGATTCAACCAGTTAATATTCTTCATAAATTCTTCCTGCTCCATACGCCAAGCTAAAGAGAAGGAAGGAAAGTAAGACCATCGGTTACCCTTTTTGAATTTTACTTGATCCGTCCGCACGTACAGATGCAGTAAGCAAATATTTATCATAAGCAGAAAGATTGATACGACCTAGATAAGACAGTAACTGATAATCCTTTTGGGTAGGTTGTTCATGAGTCTTCACAGAAGCAAGGTGTAACCCTTTTGTACGTAAGTCAAAATTAGAGAAACGAGTACCCTTCACATTCTTATTCAAGAATGTATGTCCGTCATAAGTTACACCAGCAGTAGCTCCCAGATGAATACCTTTCGCCAAGTCAATATTTAAATTCAATAAGTTTTCTATATTATAATTGGTCTTATTCAAGTTAGCCATGGCTAGCACACCTTGATCATTAGCACCGATAGTGAGCTGCATACCATACCAACGAGCACGTTCGTTATATTCACATTTCCCCCGGCACGAAGATTATACGAAAGATATTTGCAAATATTCCATTTCAAATCCAGACTACCGCCAAAGCTTTTATCATCCGTTATATCATCATAGTCATCCCGCCAGCTATAAACAGTAGTTTTTGCATCCATGTCCGTTTGTAATGTCGGGTCGTCTGCCGGAATTTCATAAGGAGCTGTATCCAGTACTGTACGTGCCAATGAACCGGCAATACCACCTGTCGTATTACCTTCCGGTCATCATATCATTTTGTTTGATAGATCCATTCAGAGCAAGTGCCATAGTAACGGACTTTGAAAGGTTAGCCGTAAGGTTTGCACGCAAATCACCTTGTTTAATACCTGTATTACTTACAATACCTTTTATATCCTTAAAGCCACCCGAAACATAATAAGTCATTGCATCCGATCCTCCGCTGACCGATGCAGAATAAACTTGAGAGAAAGCGGATGAATAGGCTTCTTTCTGCCAGTTCTTATAACTCAAGACACGATAGTATTCAGGGTTGGTAGGATCTTTCTTATATTTATCCAAGTTTTCACCATACACATAATGCATCTCGCCATTTGCTTGCGGATAGTACTTTTCCTCGCCGGAATTAGCCTTCATATTGGCATAAGCAGCGTATTGTTCCAGATTCAACATATTATGCAGGTTACGGGCATCCGCAATAGTAAAGTTTGCAGTCACGTTTACTTTAGCCTTACCTGCCTTCTTTTTTAGTCGTAATGATAATAACACCATTCGCACCGCGGGAACCATAAATTGCCGTAGCCGAGGCATCTTTTAATACAGTGATATCTTCAATATCCGCAGGATTCAAAGCACTTAAAGGATCTTGCGCAATTTGGAAATCACCGCCACCCATAGCCGACTCTGCAAATTCCCCGGTGGAAGATTGCGGGACATTATCAATAACATACAGAGGCTGGTTATCTCCACGCAATGAGTTAGCGCCACGAATTGTCACAGAACTGGCAGCTCCCGGAGCAGCATAGATGAAGTTACATTCAGCCCCGCCACCTTACCTTGCAACAGATTATTAAAAGAAGCTGTTTTAGAAGCATCGTTAGCATCCGGACGCAAGCTGGCGGTAGCACCGGTCAAATCACTCTTTCTTGCCGTACCATAAGCCACTACCACTACTTCATCCAATGTCTGAGTATCATCTTTCAACTGAACATTCAATACTTTTTTCCCTCCTACCGGCAATTGCTGGGTCACATAGCCAATAAAAGAAAACACTAATGTAGATTTGGAGTCAGGGACATCAATAGAATAATTGCCATCAAAATCTGTAATGGTTCCCGTGGTTGTACCTTTCACTTGTACATTCACACCGGGCATCCCCTCGTTAGTACTATCAGTAACTTTACCTGTTACTTTTATCTGCTGGGCAAACATATCTGGAATTGCTGCCATACAGAAGACACACACTAGAAAAACGTTAAAGAGGTTCTTCTTCATAGAATTAAATTTAAATTAGTAATTTATGATAGTTAACATTATTTTAATTTGTGGCAAATGTAGAGGAAAACAGAGGTATAAGAGGTACAATAATCACTATTTTTAAGTCCAAAATTAGCTAAAAAGGTCCATTTCACCGAGAAATAGTCAATTTTGGAGGAGGAATAAACAAAGTCGGAAACCTGGCTATTGTTTTTTTAAAGACAATGACAACCGACCCAAATACAAAAACAAGTATCTTTGTATCTCCAAATAATGTTTTATTCCATTAATCAATATATTATGAAACTAAAACTTTCTATTTTAACGATCCTGCTGTTCTTCTTATCAGCATCTTTTCCCTTGGCCGCCCAAAAGGCTCCCCAACCGTTTGATATTGACACCCCTTCGCTCCGCGTCTTCCTTCCGGCTCCCGAACTGGCGACAGGCCGTGCCATAGTAGCCTGTCCGGGTGGCGGATATGGCGGACTGGCTGTCAACCACGAAGGCTATGACTGGGCACCTTACTTCAACAAACAAGGCATCGCACTGATTGTACTGAAATATCGGATGCCTCATGGTGACCGCACTCTCCCCATCTCGGACGCCGAAGCTGCCATGAAAATGGCGCGCGACAGTGCCGATGTATGGAATCTGAATCCATATGATATAGGTATAATGGGCTCCTCTGCCGGAGGGCATCTAGCTTCAACCATCGCCACACATGCCCGCCCCGAACTCCGCCCTAACTTTCAAATCCTGTTCTATCCTGTCATCACCATGGATAAATCCTATACTCACATAGGATCTCACGATAATCTTTTAGGTAAGGACGCTTCCGCCGAACTGGAAACCGAATTTTCCAATGAGAAACAAGTAACCAAAGAAACTCCCCGCGCCTTTATCGCCTACAGTGACGATGACAAGACAGTCCCTCCTGCCAATGGGGTAAATTATTACCTGGGGCTGCACAAGAATCATGTACAGCCGTACTCCATATTTATGCCAGTGGCGGACATGGCTGGGGTATCCGCGAAAACTTCATTTACAAGAATGAGATGTTAAACGATTTATCCGCCTGGTTGCGCAGTTTCAAAGCTCCCCGTAAAGATGCTGTCCGGGTAGCCTGTGTAGGCAACAGCATTACTTACGGAGCAGGAATCAAAAACCGGAGCCACGACAGCTACCCCTCCGTTCTAGGCCGTTTGCTAGGAGATAAATACTGGGTGAAAAACTTTGGAGTCAGCGCACGTACCATGCTGAATAAAGGTGATCGCCCTTATATGAAAGAACAAGCTTATCAACAAGCATTGGCGTTCAACCCCAATATCGTTGTTATCAAACTGGGAACCAATGACAGCAAGTCATTCAACTGGTACATAAAGCAGATTTCATAAAAGATACACAAACCATGATTGACGCCTTTAAAGCCCTTCCCTCACAACCTGAAATCTATCTATGCTATCCTTCAAAGGCATATCTTACCGGAGAAAGCATTAATGATGATATCATCTCAAAAGAAATTATACCTATGATTAAGAAGGTTGCCAAGAAAAACAAGCTGCCTGTCATTGACCTTCACAGCGCAATGGATGGAATGCCGGAATTATTCCCCGATCATATCCATCCCAATGAAGAAGGAGCGAAGGTGATGGCAAAAGCTGTTTATGATGCTATAAAAAAATAAAGGAAACGAAGGAGCAGACAGGGATTAATCAGCAAAAAAGAGATTTTTATCGGTTGTCCACATTATTCATCGTCTTTTTGTTGTGTTATTCAAGACAATCAACTATTTTTGTTCCCAAACCTTGAGTAAGTAATGAAAACATCTGCCCACAACATACGAATCCTGTCCTTGCTCCTTCTATTCATTCTATTACATTCTATATCAGAAGCCAAACAATAACTTTTTCCAACAAATTCCCTCTCAAAACGGACTTTCCTCATGGTACGCTGTATGGAAGTCAGTCAGGAAAAAGGATATGTCTGGATAGGGACACGCTCAGGAATCGGACGATTCGACGGTTACGAACAGCGAAGATATCTGCGCGGTAATGTCACACATATTTTGGAAGATGAAGAACATACCATTTGGGTCATCACAGAAAAGGGAGTATTCCGCTACAATGAAATAGAAGACAATTTTATCCTTGTGCGGGATAAAGACAACAATCCGGTAATAGCCAGTTCTCTTTGCCTATGGGAGGACGGAGTAATCTTCGGGGGAAGAGGAAGACTATATAAATACAACTATGAAGACCATATTATCAACCTGTTCCATACGTTGAAACCGAACGGCAAGTATCATATTTCCAATCTTTACCAATGGGATTCCCACACTCTCCTAGCCACCAACCGATGGGCAAAAGCTTTATTTATTGATATCGCTACGGGCAACACCCGTCCTGTTCCCTTCAACAGTGAACAGATTATCTCATTGTTGATTGATAGAAAAGGAAATGTATGGGTAGCTCATTACAATCAGGGAGTAAGCTGTTATGGCCGTAATGGAAAACAATTACAGACCTATCATACACAAAAATTCTCCTCTCAAAACCAATGTAGTGCTATCATTAGAAGAGCATAATGGACAAATATGGATGGGTACAGACGGCGGAGGAATCCATATTCTCAATCCGCAGACCGGCAAGATATCGACATTGAGGTATATTCCGGGAGATCGTTACTCCTTGCCTGCCAACTCTATTCTTTGTCTATATAACGACAAAAGCAACAATATGTGGGCGGGAAGTGTACGCAATGGATTAATCAATATTAAAGAGGTAGGAATGAAAACTTATCAAGACGTGCTGCCGGGACAGAATTACGGGCTGAGCGAGAAAACAATCCTGTCCATTTATCAAGACAATGACAACCAAATATGGATCGGAACAGACGGAGCGGTATCAACCTCTTCGACCCGGCCACCGGAAAGTTTCATCACATACTTCTACCTGGGAAGAAAAGGTAGCTTCCATCACCGGCATGGACAAAAACCATCTACTGGTTTCGCTATTCAGCCAAGGCTTGTTTGTCTTTCATAAAGAAACCCACCGATATCAGCACTTGTCATTATCAACGACAGCATTAATGATATTTTATGCCATCGGGGAAAAACAGTCAATGTATATCAAAATACTCCTGAAACCATTTTGATGTTATCCGAAACACCTTATAAATACCATATTGGTAAAAAGCAATTCATTCCCATCACCAAAGGAAAAGGCATCACTGATATTGTCGGTACGTTGTTACCCATAAACAGCACAGGAGAGGATTGCTATCTGCACGATTTGGAACATATCTATAAAATCAACTCCAGCCTCAACGAACTGGAGCTTATATTTACCTGTCAAACAGACACCGTGTTCAATTCTGTCTCACTAGACGAGAACGGATTGCTATGGATAGGCAGTAACTATGGTTTAAGTTATTATAATCCAGTTACCAAGCAATACACCCTTGTCCCCAATACCCTGATTAATGAAATAAGCTCACTCATTTGTGACCGGCAAGGCGTGTATGGATAGGAACGGAAGAAAAATTATTCGCATATCTGATTAAAGAAAAGAAATTCATCTTATTCGGTGAACCGGACGGAGTGGTACAAAACGAATATCTGGAGAAACCCCGGTTACTCTCTTCATCCGGAGATATCTATATGGGAGGTGTAAACGGCTTACTACATATCAACCGGCACTTACCTGACGAACCGGCACTTCTCCCCACTCTTCAACTGGCCGACATCCTAGTGGGCGGAGAACGTGTCTACGACCGGATATCAAATGACCACCAACTCAGTGTCAATGAAAAAAGCAAACCGATCATCATCAAAATCATCACCCGTAATAAGGATATTTTCCGCAAACCCATGTATAGATACACCATTACAGGACTGAACGGACAAAACATCTATTCTTATTTACCGGAAATAAACTTAAGCAGCCTGCCAACAGGCAGTTATCACATAAAAGCCGCCTGCAGTACCCGCAACGGTGACTGGACAGCAGACTATGATATTCTTACCCTGATAGTACTGCCTCCTTGGTATAAATCTGGCTGGTTCATCCTAAGTTGCACCCTTTTTATCTTCGTTAGCGTTATCCTCATTTTCATCCTGTTATTGCGTAACAAAGAAACCAAGTTAAAGTGGGCAATGAAAGAACATGAGCAGCAGGTATACGAAGAAAAAGTACGCTTTCTTATCAATATCAGCCATGAGCTCCGGACTCCACTGACCTTGATACATGCACCCTTGAAACAACTAATGGATAAACTTACCGCCGACAACGAAAATTATCCGTTGATCCAAAGCATCTGTAAACAATCTGAACGGATGAAGAACATTCTGAATACTGTTCTGAATGTTCGCAAGATGGAAGTAGGACAAAGCACACTCCATGTCCAGAGCATACAATTGGATGAATGGGCAGAGCAACTGATTTCCGATTTTAAACCAGAAGCCTCCGTCAGGGGCATCACGCTCGTCTATCAACCTGAACCGGAGATTCAGACCTTGTGCTTCGACAAAGAAAAATGTACGACTATCCTGACCAATCTATTAATTAACGCATTGAAATATACTCCCGATGAGAGTACAATCAGTATTTCAACCCGTTTGTCGGAAGACAAGACAAGAGTACGCATATCCATTTCCGACCAAGGTCCGGGACTGAAAGATGTGGATACCAACAATCTCTTTGTCCGCTTTTACCAAGGCAACAACAGTCGTCCCGGCACAGGAATCGGATTGTCCTATTCTAAAATACTGGTCGAACAACACGGAGGCAACATTGGAGCCTACGACAACAAGAATTTCGGAAGCCCGGGAGCTACTTTCTGGTTCGAACTTCCATTAAATACCGAACCGGGAAATATCACGCTGCACCCACAAGAATATCTGAATACACTTCTGGCACCCACGCAAGAAACAGAAAGTATTCCCAAACAACAGGAAGAAAATAAAACAGCCCCAAACCATACCTTATTAGTAGTAGATGACAACAAAGACCTGACCGATTATCTGGCAACAGCCCTGAAAGACCGGTTTAAAACAATATGGGTAGCCGCCGATGGAGAGGAAGCATTGCGTCTTTGCCGGAAAAAACGTCCTCATATAGTTGTAAGCGATATCCAAATGCCCCGTATGAACGGCTATGAGCTATGTAAACAAATAAAAGAAGATTTGGAAATAAGCCATATCCCGGTTATACTGCTCACTGCACGTAATGACGAAGAAAGCCAACTATATGGTTATAAAAACGGAGCAGACGCCTACGTCACAAAACCTTTTGAAGTAAGTATGCTATATGCGATTATCTGTAGCCAACTGCATAACCGGGAACGGATGCGTACCCGTTATACAGACATCGGCCTCTGCCGCCACCCGAGGAAGGCACCTTCAGTTCTGCCGATGAAGAATTTTTAAATCGCCTGAACCAGATAATCACAGAACATCTGGATAACGAACAGTTGGGTATTCCATTCATTTGCGACAAAATAGGAATCAGCAGAGCTTCTTTATACAATAAGCTAAAAGCATTGACAGATATGGGAGCCAATGACTATATAACCCAAATACGTATGGAGAGAGCTATCTGGCTTATTCTCCATACAGAACTCAGCGTCAATGACATAGCAGATAAGACAGGATTCTCAACCGCCAGATATTTCAGTACTGTATTCAAACAGCATACAGGTTGCTCCCCTACTCAATACAGGGAGAAACCGCCTGTCAGCACTCAATAACCCCATAAAACCCTGTTTTCATTCCATATTGTGTTAATTTCCGACCATTTATAATAATAAATGATATATAATATGGAATAAAAGCAGAAATATAGTGCATAATCCAAATGAAAGAGCTTACTTTGTCCAACAAACAATTAGAGTATTTATTCTAGTTTTATTCTCATCATGTATCTTCTCAGTTACCCATCATTGAGTATATTCATTCCTGATTTAGAGCTTCTTGAAATTTCGTTGTTAGATTATTAATTTTTTATATTGACAGTTATGAATATGTATGTTGGAAACCTTAGCTACAACGTTAAGGAAGTAGATTTGAGAGAAGTTATGGAAGAGTATGGAACAGTAGGCTCAGTCAAGTTAATCGTTGACCGTGATACAAGAAGATCAAAAGGTTTTGCTTTTGTCGAAATGCCGGAAACTTCAGAAGCCTCAAACGCTATCAAACAGTTGAACGGTGTAGAATATGCCGGCCGTCCAATGGTAGTAAAAGAAGCCTTACCCAGAAATTAATAGCATAAACTTGATAGACAAAGAAAAGGATTTTCCGCAATGGAAAATCCTTTTTCTTTGTCTATCAAGTTTTAATGAATACTACTTCGTAAACATACACCTGCTACCACTCAATAAATTTACCACGAGCTCTGCGTTCTGCCAACATCTGTGTAAGGAAACGCTGACGGTCCTTAGCAATGTAACGCCGGGCAAAAATATTAGGAACAGCTACCCCCAAAGCTATACAGAAAATAATAAGCGCCGAGTTAATACCATTGGAAAAAGCAAGTGTCACTTCCCCTACCACTCCACGCATATTGATAAGCGCCAGCAACGAACGATACATCAAGACACCAGGTACCATCGGAATGACAGAAGGAATAGTCAGCACATGATTAGGGACATGAAACCAATGAACGGCTTTGACAGCTATCAAACTCACGACAAAGCTTCCCATAAACGAACCGATCACCGGACCATATCCTAATTCAAAGTTTACAAAGTTACGGGTGCATACTGCAATAATTCCACCTACAGCCACCACCCACAACAAACGTCTCTGCACATTAAAAATAGTAGCGAATCCCATAGCCGCAATTGCAGCCGCAACAGCATATACCCAATAAGCATCGTGCGGCACCATACTCAGTTCACTGAACTTCTGGTCGATAGTCACATCATTCATCACCAGCAGCCTCAAGGCAAAAGCGATACCAAACGCCATGCCTCCTACCATCATTACCGTGTTGGCTGCACGCGTAATACCTACCAACAAGTGATTGTCAATCATATCGTCCACAAAATTTATCAGCGGCACACCGGGTACTATATATAAAGTACAGGCCAGCAACGGATGATACGGAGTGGAAGATAAACCGGAAAAAGAAAACGCATAAGCCAGACAAGTACATAAAAATGCAGAGATCGCAATACTCATATATACATTGATACCGAACTCAATGCAACGGGCACGGGTACGGAACCCCACAAAAGTACAAATAGCCGTAATCAGAAAAGCAATCCAGTCACCACCAAACAACTTGCAGAACCCTCCACAAGCAAACCCGGTACAGATTGCCACGACATAAGGGGTATAATTACGCTCCTGACGAGCAATCTTCTCAAGTTCTTCCTCGTATTTATCCAATGAATAATCCTGCTCAATGGCACGCCACGAAAGTTTACTGATTTTTGAAATGGCTTCCATATTAATACCATGTTTCTCGCATTTCTGAAACTTGGAAAAAGAGTGCTTCTCGTCACTCACATTGACCATCAGCATCGTCCACCGGATATCAATATGCAGTTTCTCTTCCGGAATACCCAGATAAGCGGCCACGCGCTTCATGTTTCTTTCAATTCGGTTAGTGTCTGCCGCGCTCTCCATCAGCAGCTTGCCGGTACGTAATAAAAGGTCTAGTTTACGGCGCAATAACAGCACCTCTTGTTCATTTGTTGTCTCGTTCATCTTCTTTTTACCTCAATTTTATTTACTCTGACAGGAAACAGGTTGTTTTTTCGGGATGCAAAGGTACAAAAAGTATATGATATTCATAACTAAATGTAGGAACAGAAATGAAATTGTCGTATCTTTGACCCGAAATAATTAAGTTAGATATGGTAACATTCAAAGAATTCTTTTCATTCAAGAATAACCGCTTCTTCTGGCTCAATCTGATAGCGATGGTAGTGGTCATTGTGGCAGCACCTTTGGGAACCCTTCAATGGCTGGACAACTATACACGCCACGGCGAAGCAGTGGTAGTGCCCGATGTAAAAGGAATGAATCTGCGGATTGCAGAAAATGAACTCGACAAGCAGTCACTAAAATCAATCGTCATAGACTCCAGCTATGTAAAAGGAATAGCCCCCGGTGCTATTTTGGAACCAGAATCCCGCCGGTGGCCTCCAAGGTGAAGTCGGGCAGAACCGTCTATCTGACCGTCAATGCAGACAGCGCCCCCAAGGTAGCCATTCCCGATATCATGGATAATAGTTCTCTCCGCCAAGCCGAAGCTAAATTACGTGCGTTAGGTTTTAAAATAACCGAACCTGAATATATCAGCGGCGAAAAAGACTGGGTATACAGCATAAAATACCGAGGACGCGACTTGAAAGCCGGAGAAAAGATTCCTCACGAAGCCGTACTGACCCTCACGGTAGGCAACGGCAATGAAACCATGCCCGAAGATTCTGCATTGGTAAATGAATCCGGAACTGCGAACGATGACAAACCTGTGGTAGACGAATCCTGGTTTTAAACTTAACACACAGTGATGATGAGAGAAGAATATGTGGATGAACTAGACGACACACTGGATGATGTGGAACCGGTAGTGGACAACCCCGCCGAACTGTATGAACATTTCCGTGTAGTAGTAGACAAAGGACAGTCACAAGTGCGCGTGGACAAATATTTGTTCGAACGGCTTGTCAACTCTTCGCGCAACCGTATTCAGAAGGCTGCCGACGCCGGCCTCATCATGGCGAACGGCAAACCGGTGAAAAGCAGTTATAAAGTAAAGCCTTGCGACGTGCTGACGGTGATGATGGACCGTCCACGTTATGATAATGATATCATTCCCGAAGATATTCCACTGGATATAGTCTATGAGGACAACGATTTGATGGTAATCAACAAACCGGCCGGACTGGTAGTGCATCCGGGATGCGGAAACTACCACGGTACGCTGGTCAACGCCATAGCATGGCATCTGAAAGACAACCCCAGATACGACCCTAACGATCCGCAAGTGGGATTAGTCCACCGTATAGACAAAGACACCTCGGGCCTGCTCGTGGTAGCCAAGACCCCCGATGCCAAGACTCATCTGGGACTTCAGTTCTACAACAAGACCACCAAACGTAAATACAATGCTCTGGGTATGGGGTATCGTAGAAAATAATGAAGGAACCATAGAAGGAATATAGGGCGCAACCCCAAAGACCGCATGCAAATGGCTGTACTGAGTGACCCCGCCCAAGGAAAGCACGCCGTCACCCACTACCGGGTACTGGAACGTCTGGGCTATGTCACGCTGGTAGAGTGTGTGCTTGAAACGGGACGCACCCACCAGATACGTGTCCACATGAAGCACATCGGGCACACGCTGTTCAATGATGAGCGTTATGGCGGAAACGAAATTTTAAAAGGAACTCATTTTAGTAAATACAAACAATTCGTAAACAACTGTTTCGAGACCTGCCCCCGCCAGGCATTACACGCCATGACGCTGGGCTTTGTCCATCCCCGTACAGGCGAAGAGATGTTCTTCACCTCTCCGCTGCCCGAGGATATGACAAACCTGATAGACAAGTGGAGAAACTATATCAGTAACAGAGAAGAACTATGAAACGTACTATTGCCATAGTAGCCGGAGGAGATTCCAGCGAACTTGTCGTTTCCCTGCGCAGTGCACAGGGACTTTACTCTTTCATTGACAAAGAGCGTTATAACCTATATATAGTAGAGATGGAAGGGCATCGGTGGGAAGTAGTCCTTCCGGACGGTTCCAAAACCCCGATAGACCGTAATGATTTCAGTTTCATGGAGAACGGCGAAAAGAAACATTTCGACTTCGCTACATCACCATCCACGGAACTCCGGGGGAAAACGGTATCCTGCAAGGTTACTTCGACCTGTTAGGAATTCCCTACTCCAGTTGTAACGTACTGGTATCTGCCATGACTTTCAATAAATTCACCTGCAACCAATACCTGAAAGGCTTCGGTATCCGCGTAGCCGAATCACTGATCCTGCGTAAAGGGTTTGAAATTACAGACGAAGAAGTAATCAACAAAATTGGTCTGCCTTGTTTCATCAAACCCAACGCCGGCGGTTCCAGCTTCGGTGTCACCAAAGTAAAGACTAAGGAAGATATACAACCCGCCATCGAAAAAGCTTTCAAGGAAAGTGACGAAGTAATGATTGAAGCCTTTATGAGAGGAACGGAAATCACCTGCGGCTGTTACAAGACCTCGGACAAGGAAGTGGTATTCCCCATCACCGAGGTGGTGAGTGCCAACGAATTCTTTGACTATGGAGCCAAATACAATGGAGAATCACAGGAAATCACCCCTGCCCGCCTGCCCGAAGATATAGCCGAACGTGTACGTCTGCTCACTTCGGCCATTTATGACATTCTGGGGTGTTCCGGCCTTATCCGCATTGACTATATCATTACCGAAGGCGAAAAAGTAAACTTGCTCGAAATCAATACCACCCCGGGCATGACAGCTACCAGCTTCATTCCCCAACAGGTGCGTGCCGCAGGATTGGATATAAAAGATGTGATGACTGACATTATAGAAAATAAATTTTAGTGGTTCGTGATTAGCGGTTAGTGATTAATATCCATGCGGCACATAATGCAGCCTATTAACCACTAACCACTGGCCACTCATCACTGACTAACCCTTATAAATTATGAACATACCAGCTGAATTTAACGAGATTCGTCCGTACACTCCCGAAGAGTTACCGCAAATCTATGAAGAATTAATCGCTGACCCCGTTTTCCGGACAGTGGTAGAGTCTGTTATGCCGGGCGTACCTTTCGAAGGTCTTGCCATGAAGATGCGTCAATGCAAAACAAACCTGGAATTCCAAAAAGCGTTCTTTTACGGACTGTTATGGGATTTGGTGAAAAAAACAGCCAACGGACTGACATTCGACTGTTCCGCCTTGTCTGACTTAACCCGGAACTACACTTTCATCTCCAATCATCGTGACATTATTCTGGATTCGGCTTTTCTATCTATCCTACTGATAGACAAAGGAATGACCACCGTAGAAATCGCCATCGGCGACAACCTGCTCATCTACCCATGGATTCATAAGCTGGTACGTGTCAATAAATCATTCATCGTGAAACGCGGCCTCAACATGCGGCAGAAACTGGAAGCATCTGCTTTGATGTCGCGCTACATGCATTTCGCCATGAAGGAAAAACATGAGAATTTATGGATAGCGCAACGTCAGGGACGTGCCAAAGATTCCAATGACCGTACCCAAGACAGTGTATTGAAAATGATGGCCATGGCAGGTGAAGGCGATGTCACCGAAAGACTGAAAGAACTGAACATCGTTCCGCTCGCTATCTCTTATGAATATGACCCATGCGATTTCCTGAAAGCCAAGGAATTACAACAGAAACGGGATGATCCCTATTTCCAGAAAAGTCCCGAAGACGACCTGATCAATATGCAGACCGGCCTTTACGGATACAAAGGACGCATCCATTTCCAGACTTCCGCCTGTCTGAATCATGAACTGGACGAACTGAAAGAACACAATTTGCCTAAATGTGATTTGTTTACCGCCATATCGGAAACCATAGACCGGCATATACACAGCAGTTACCGCTTGTTTGCAGGTAATTATGTGGCGTGTGACCTCTTGATGGGAGACAACCGTTTCACGGCCGAGTACACAGAAGAAGAAAAAGAGCATTTTGAAAACTACATGGAACAACAGATTGCCAAAGTAGACCTTCACAATAAAGATGCCTCTTTCCTGCGCCATGCTTTGCTGACTATGTATGCCAATCCGCTCATCAATTACCTGAAAGCGGCAAAAGGATAAGAACGTTTACCGTAAAGGTGGATTTTACAGTCCACCCTGAAAAAGAAAATTACAAACATGAGGAAAGTCGTTATTTTATCTTTTCTAGCTTCTTTGCTTCTCGGCGCGTGCGGTGAAGACGATTATGTATATCCCAATGTTCTGACAGATATGATCGACTTGAAAACCGATCATACAGGAACCGGACGATATCTGATAACGGACGAAGGGACAGAGTGGCGCATCCAGTCACGTACCGGTCTTGACGGACTGGCACCAGACACCACGTACCGCACGGTTACCATGTACGCTCCATTGACAGACTCGGAAGAAGCAGAAAAAGAAGCCATACTTTACAATACCCAACTGGTTATTTCTCCTGTTCCCTTGCCCGAATCTAAATTCAAGGAGATAAAGACCGATCCGGTGGCCATTCAAAGCATCTGGCGGGGTGGGAATTACCTGAACCTGATTTTACAAGTCAAAGTCAAAGATCAGAAGCACGGCTATCACTTTATTGAGAACAAACTGGAGAACAAAGATGGAGAACAAACATTATACTTGACACTCTATCATGACAGGAATAATGACATCGAAGGTTTCAACCGTAAAGTCTATCTGTCTGTTCCCTTATGGCATACGCCGGCAAGCTGCATAAAGGCGATAAGATTGTATTCAACATCCATACTTATAAAGAAGGTATGACCAGTCGTATCTTTTATTTTTAGCAAACAAAAACATCAAAACATTCCATTTTATGATAAAGACCATTTATTTCATATTCTTCATCTGCGCATTCTCACTAGGATTATGGGCATGTACCGGCAAAGACAGTGACAAATTCAAGAATCTTTCCTCTGACCAGTTTGAGGAAATGATACAGGACAAGACCATCCAACTGATTGATGTACGCACGGTAGCCGAATATTCCGAAGGCCATATACCGGGCAGCATCAATATCAATGTATTGGACAATGAGTTTGGTACAAACATCGAGAAGCTTCTTCAAAAAGACCGTCCCGTAGCCGTTTATTGCAAAAGTGGAAGGCGCAGCCGCAATGCGGCCAATATTTTGGTAAAAAAAGGATTCAAAGTGTATAATCTGGATAAGGGTATCCTAGACTGGAAGGAATTAGGGAAGGAAATAAGTTTTTAACCGTTTTTTCCTTCAAATTCTTCATTATGGTTTAGCAAGTTGATTTACTGTCACTTATTATGAAGGATTTTTTTTCAATCCTTCATAAATTCTTCATCTCTGTAAGTTTGTTCCAGAGTCCCCGTCCGGTCTTCTATTTCCGAAGCGATACCTTTTCCTCTTGAATGGCAATCTTGCCACGCACTGTCTTATAATCAAGCCAAGGATACACACAGTTTTTCGTCCGATAGAAATCACTATGCTGTCCTTTTTAGGCTTATCTTTCACCTTAGTGATGAAGTTTTATCACTAAGGTGATCAATTTTCATCACATGGGTGATACTGTTTCATCACACAGGTGAAACGATAAATAAAAAAGGAAGCATACGTCATTCCGACTGCCGGTTATTCCAACCCTTCCAGCATTCTCTTTAAAACAACTGTAGCAGAAATTTCCCGGTTGGCCGCTTCAGGAATAACCAACGAAGTAGGAGCTTCAATCACCTCATCGGTCACAATCATGTTTCTTCTCACCGGCAGACAATGCATAAAGAAAGCATTGTTTGTCACTGCCATGTGCGCCGCATCTACCGTCCAACTCATATCCTTGCTCAGGATCTTTCCATAGTCGGCAGGATGGGTGACACCGGGACATGCCCAGTTCTTGGCATAAATAAAGTCAGCCCCTTCAAAAGCTTTCATCTGGTTATATTCCACCTTCGCGCCACGGACAAACTTCGGGTCTAGCTCATAGCCTTCGGGATGAGTGATGACAAAATCCACATCGGCCTCGTTCATCCAGTCGGCAAACGAGTTAGGTACAGCCTGAGGTAATGCACGCGGATGCGGCGCCCAAGTCAATACCACCTTGGGACGGTCTTTCTTTTTATATTCTTCAATAGTAATCAGGTCGGCGAAAGCCTGCAACGGATGACCGGTAGCGGCTTCCATGGAGAATACAGCTTGCCGGAATATTTTATTGAACTGATTCAGAATCTTTTCAGTATAATCATCCTCGCCGGTTCTCAAAATGAGCGAAACGAACGCACACCGATGATATCACAATAAGAAGCCATCACCGGAATAGCCTCCAGCAAATGTTCACTCTTATCGCCATCCATAATGACACCGCGCTCTGTTTCCAGCTTCCATGCACCTTGATTCACATCGAGTACAATCACATCCATCCCCAAGTTACGAGCTGCCTTCTGGGTACTCAAACGGGTACGCAGACTGTTGTTGAAGAAAATCAACAGACAAGTCTTATGCTTTCCCAGGGTTTCATATTTGTAGCGGTCTTTCTTGATTTCGAAAGCTTCGGCAAGGGCACTCTTCAAGTCGCCCAAATCATGTACGTTTGTAAAGTATCTCATAATCCTTTCATTTATATTATTATTGTCTTATTTGTCCATCCCCCTGAATAATCCACTTGTATGTGTTCAGTTCCTCCAGGCCCATCGGACCACGGACGTGAAGCTTCTGCGTGCTGATACCTATTTCCGCTCCCAATCCGAACTCACCTCCATCGGTAAACGAAGTAGGCACATTCACATAAACACAAGCCGCATCCACCATCTTCATAAAATAATCGGCCGCCCGGTCATTCTCCGTCACAATACATTCACTATGTCCCGAACCATAAATAGAAATGTGGGCCACAGCCGCCTGTATGTCATAGTCGCCGTCACTGCCATTTTGTAGTCCAGAAACTCTGTTCCGAAAGTATCCGTAGAAGCATGTTTCAGCAAGTGGGAAGGGTAAGAAGTTTTCAGATAATTATAACACAAGTCATCGGCATAGATTTCCACGTTGTCCTGCTGCAAATCGCTACAAAGAGTGGAAAGGTCGGTCAGCCGGTTCACATCTACAATCAGGCAGTCCAATGCGTTGCACACGCTGACACGACGTGTCTTGGCATTACGGATAATGGCGGCTCCCTTCGCCACATCACCATCCTTGTCAAAATAAACATGACACACACCAGCTCCTGTCTCGATAACGGGAATCGTGGCGTTCTGCCGCACATAATCTATCAGCCTTGCCGCCCCGGGGAATAATCAAATCCACATAGCCACGGGCATGGAGCAGTGCATCAGCCGAGTCATGTCCTGCCGGCAACAATGCCACCAGATAAGGAGACAAGTGGGCTACATCCAGCAATGTATTCCGGATAATCTCCACCAGAATACGGTTGGAGAAATCGGCATCGCTTCCCCCTTTTAATATACAAGCGTTGCCTGACTTGAAACAAAGTGCAAACACATCCAAAGTCACATTAGGACGAGCTTCATAAATAATGCCTATCACCCCAAAAGGCACACTTACCTTGGTCAGCTTCATGCCATTGGGACGCACAGTCTCATTCAGTATTCTCCCCGACGGAGAAGGCAACGTGGCTACTTGCCGTATGCCTCCAGCTATAGCGCGAATACGTTCCGCCGTCAGTTTCAAACGGTCATATTTGGGATTTAAGGGATCCATCGCCGCCAAATCTTTGGCGTTCTCTTCCAGAATCCGATCCGTAGCAGCTCCACCCTGTCGGCCAATGCATACAAAGTGTCATTGATGATCTCCTCCTTGCAGAAAGCAAGAGATCCTTTTGCCTGCCGCACCTGTTTAAAAATATCTTTTATCTGTTCCATAGTCACTTCATTTTATCTAAATCATTACCACACCGCATCAGTCCAAATACAAATAATCATAGTGTACCATAGGTTTCTGCCCATGTTTCCCCTGCAATGCACGTGCTTCTGCCGAATCAAATCCGATGCGTCCCACTCCTATCTGCCTGCCCCGGTGGTCTATGATTTTCACTATATCATCTTTTTCAAATTCCCCTTCTATGCGGACCACTCCCACAGGAAGCAGGCTTACCGCCTTATGTCCTTTCAACACTTTCACGGCCTGTTCGTTCAAATGCAACTCGCCTTTCGCAAAGCCTTCGCTGTGGGCAATCCACTTCTTCACGCTGGATACTCCGCCTTCTGCCGGAATAAAGCGCGTACAGACTGTCCCTGCCGGATGTTGCAGTAAATCGACCAGAATATTGTCTTTCTTGCCATTGGCTATAATGACTGTGATACCCTCATCGGCCACTTTGCGGGCAATGGTAGTCTTTGTCAGCATACCGCCCCGGCCAAAGCCCGATTTCTCCGTCTGTATATAGTCCGAAGATCCTTTCCCTGCTCCACCTCCCGTATCACCTGCGTACCGAGTAGAAGGAGAGCCATTGTATATGCCGTCAATATTGCTCAGTATGATTAATGCCTGCATATCCATCATAGAAGCGATCATTCCCGAAAGTTCGTCATTGTCTGTAAACATCAGTTCGGTGACCGAAATAGTATCATTCTCATTTACGATAGGTATGACACCGTTCTCCAGCATCACCATCATACAGTTGCGCTGGTTCAGGTAATGACGGCGCGTGCCAAAACTTTCTTTCGTAGTCAGCACCTGCCCGACGGGAATACCGTGTTCACGAAACAGCTCATAGTAACGGTTGATCAGCTTTGCCTGCCCCACCGCCGAGAAAAGTTGCCTTTGCTCCACACTATCTAATTTTTTGGAAGGTTTGATCTCGCTGCGTCCCGAAGCTACTGCCCCAGATGAAATCAGAATGACTTCCACTCCGGCTTTGCGCAATTCCGCCACTTGGTCTACCAATGCCGACATACGCGTCACATCCAGTGTACCGTCTTTACGCGCCAACACATTACTACCTATCTTTACTGCTATTCTTGTAAACTGAACTGCCATTTCTCTTGTTATTTTAGAAACACAAATATAGATATTAAAATCAATCTGTAAAGTCAAATAAGCCAAAAATTAACCTTTATCGTATTTGTGTGCATGTATTTTAATTCTCATCTTTGCAAAATGAAAATATATAACGATAATATTCAATAGGCAAACGTATGGTTAAAGCTATTTTTTTCGATATTGACGGTACATTGGTTTCTTTTGAAACTCATAAAATTCCCGCTTCAACCCAAGAAGCATTAAAAACACTTCGTGATAAAGGCATTAAAATATTTATTGCCACCGGACGCCCACAATGTTTAATAAACAATCTGAGTGATTTAGAGTTTGACGGGTATATCACAGTCAACGGCAGCTATTGTTTTACTGCCGGCCACCAGCCCATTTATAAAGGTTGCATCCCGCAAGAAGACATTGAACGGCTAATAACTTTTCAACAGAAATATCCGGTACCTTTCGTTTTTGTACACGGCAATGAAATGTTCGTCACTGAAGTGAATGACAGAGTACAGGCTGTTTCCGATCTGATTGAAATTCCTGTTCCCCCTGTCGCCTCCATAGAAGAAGCCCGTGGAAAAGATATCCTGCAAATAATGGGATACTTTACGGCCGAAGAGGAAAAAGAAACAGATATATTCGGCAAAGTGCTGACTCATTGCGAACCGATGCGCTGGTATCCATTGTTTGCCGATATCATTGCACGGGGCAACAGTAAAAGTACGGGAATAGACAAAGTGCTGGCATATTTTGACATTGACCTGAAAGACACAATGGCTTTCGGTGACGGCGGCAACGATATCCCCATGCTGAAACACGTAACCACAGGGATAGCTATGGGAAATGCCGAGCCCCATGTCAAAGCTGTGGCCGACTACGTGACAACCTCCGTAGATGAAGACGGGATAGCCAATGCTTTGAAACATTTCGGATTAATCTAAAGAAGATTTGATGAAAAGAAAATGAATGATGCAGAGAGTATCCTCATGAGAGATCCAAAACTAAGGTTTTTCATGTCGTTTATTAATTTAAGATGTACCAAGATATTCATTTACTTCTTATTAATTCGTTTCTTGTTTTGATTTCTTGACCCATTTTTCCAGAAAACTCTTTATCTTTACACAAAATATTTATTAATTGCGAATCTATGAAGAAAACCTATTCTATCCTTTGCGCATTTGTATTGGCAGGCTCGTTCTTCGGCTGTTCCACAACACAGCAGAAGACAAGCGAAACTGACTACACGCAGTATGTTAACACGTTCATCGGAGCAGCAGACAACGGACATACCTTTCCCGGTGCCTGCCGTCCTTTCAGCATGATCCAGACAAGCCCCGTAACCGGAGCTATCGGCTGGAGATATTGCTCGGAATATGTGTACACCGACTCCCTGATATGGGGATTTACCCAAACACACCTTAATGGAACAGGGTGTATGGATTTGGGAGATATCCTGGTGATGCCAGTTACCGGCACACGCGCCCGTGCCTGGGACGCTTATCGCAGCCACTTCCCCAAAGACAAGGAAGCAGCGACTCCCGGATACTACACCGTAGAGCTGACTGATCCCGGCGTGAAAGCCGAACTGACCGCCTCTCCCCATGCCGCCCTACACCGTTATACCTATCATAACGCCGACTCGGCATCTGTATTGATTGACCTTCAGCACGGACCTGCGTGGAACGAAAACCAATATCATTCGCAAGTACAAAGTTGCGAAACCAATTGGGAAGATGCACAAACTTTGACCGGACATGTACGCAACAGCGTATGGGTGAACCAGGATTACTTTTTTGTTATGAAGTTCAATCGTCCCGTCATAGATACCCTGTATCTGCCCATGGCCGAAACAGAAAAAGGGAAACGTATCATCGCTACTTTTGACATGGAGCCGGGAGAGGAACTGCTGATGAAAGTAGCCATGTCCACCACCGGCGTGGATGGAGCCAAGAAGAATATGGAAGCGGAAATAGCCGACTGGAATTTTGAAGGAGTGAAGCAAGCAGCACACGACGAATGGAATAATTATCTGAGCCGCATTGAAATAACCGGTACGATGATGAGAAGACCAACTTCTATACCAGCTTCTACCATGCCCTGATACAGCCCAACCAAATCTCGGACGTAGACGGATGGTACCGTAATGCAGCCGATTCCATCGTTAAAGCCGGTAACGGAGCTTTTTATTCCACTTTCTCCTTATGGGACACTTACCGTGCCGCCCATCCGTTTTACACCTTAATGGTTCCTGAAAAAGTAGATGGATTCGTCAATTCATTGGTAGAACAGGCTGAAGTACAGGGCTTCCTGCCTATCTGGGGACTTTGGGGAAAAGAAACATATACCATGATTGGCAACCACGGTGTTTCAGTTATCGCCGAAGCTTACCGCAAAGGCTTCCGAGCTTTGATGCCGAGCGTGCCTTCAATGTTATCAAAAATACCCAAACCGTATCTCATAAACTGAAATCCGATTGGGAAACTTATATGAAATACGGTTATTTCCCTACTGACTTGATTAAGACAGAATCAGTATCCTCTACGCTGGAATCGGTATATGATGATTACGCCGCAGCCGATATGGCCCAACGTATGGGTAAAGAGGAAGATGCCGCTTATTTTGCCAAACGTGCCGATTTTTATAAGAACCTGTTCGATACTGAAACGCAATTCATGCGTCCCCGCAATGCTGACGGGAGTTGGAAATCTCCTTTCAACCCTAGTCAGGTTGCCCACATGGAAAGTACCGGTGGAGACTATACCGAAGGTAATGCATGGCAGTACACTTGGCATGTGCAACATGATGTGCCGGGGCTTATTGAGTTATTCGGCGGAGAACAAGCATTCTTAAACAAATTGGATTCTTTATTCACCTTGAAACTGGAAACCACCCAGGCAGATGTTACCGGCTTGATCGGTCAATACGCACACGGCAATGAACCAGCCATCACATTACTTATTTATATACGTTGGCAGGTCGCCCCGAACGTACCCAAGAACTGATCCGTGAAATCTTTGATACGCAATATCATCCCGAACCCGACGGACTCTGTGGCAATGATGACTGCGGACAGATGTCAGCATGGTATATGTTCTCTGCTATGGGGTTCTATCCGGTAGATCCGGTAAGTGGCAATTATGTATTCGGCGCCCCACAAATGCCTGAAATTGTATTGAACCTGGCCGATGGAAAGACTTTCACGATCATTGCCGAAGGATTATCAAAGGAACACAAGTATGTTGACAGTATTACACTGAACGGTGAACCTTATACAAAGAATTATATCTCGCATGAAGATATCCTAAAGGGCGGGACTTTGGTGTATAAGATGAAATAAGGAATCTACCTCATTACAGGAAGAGGGTATGTATAGCTGGAGCCGACTGTCATACCCTCTTCCTGCTTTCTGTTCCTGATGCTTTTCAAAGGATCATAATGCTCCAGGTATTTATGCCTTATCCATGAAACATGATCATTATCAGCATAACTTCTGTTTTAGATATCTTGTAATTGCCATATTAAATTGTTGCCATGAACCATGTCAAGTCAGAACATAATATAATAGGCAAAACAAAAATACAACTCTTATATTTGCTCAATCCAAACTTTATTGCGTTATTTGCGTTACATGTTTTATGTAACATAAAAACTGCAATGAAGAGTATTTCTACTAATCCATTTTTAATAACCGGTTACCAAGGGCCCGACTATTTCTGTGACCGCGAAAAAGAAACAGCTTCTTTAATGTCAGCATTAAAGAATGGCAGAAATATTACATTAATCAGTCCGCGCCGTATGGGAAAGACAGGACTAATAAAGAATGTATTTTACTATATTCAAAAAGAAAATAAATCTGCCGCCTGTTTTTATCTGGATATATTTTCAACCCAGAATCTTCAGGAGTTTGTATCTCTACTGGGACGAAGTGTGTTGGGGAAATTAGATACCTTATCACAGAGTACCTTAAAATCGCTATTCTCATTCTTTAAAAGTTGCCGTCCGGTCATCAGCGCCGATGAAATTACAGGAATGCCATCTGTAACACTCGACTTTATTCCGGAACGTTCAGAAGAAACCTTGAAAGAGATTTTCACCTACCTAAACCAATCGGGAGTAGAATGCTATATAGCCATTGACGAATTCCAGCAAATAATGGAATATCCGGAGAAAGGAGTGGAAGGCCTGTTGAGATCGTATATCCAGTTCACCCCGAATGTGCATTTTATCTTTTCGGGCAGCAAAAAGCATTTGATGGAGTCTATCTTCTTTTCCATCAAAAGACCTTTTTACCAATCTACGCAGAAACTTTTCCTGGCCCCTATTCCTTATACTCCTTACCGGGAGTTTGCCAAGAAACTGTTTGATGAAAGGAAAAAAACTTTGCAGGAAATATCTTCCATGAATTTATCAATCGGTAAAAGGACATACGTGGTATATGCAATATCTTTTAAACAGATTGTATTCATTGCCACAGCAGACTCCGACCATAGAGCTGTTGCATACACTCATCCAGGAAATCATACAGGAGGAAGAATATACTTATCAAACCTATTTCCAGTTTTTAACTTCCAATCAGATTCAGTTGCTGAAAGCTATAGCCAAAGAGGAAATTGTAAATGAGATTAACAGTGCCACATTCATAAAGAAATATGATTTAAAAGGAGCCAGCAGCATAAATGTAGCATTAAAGTCTTTAATTAATAAGGAGTTTGTCTTAAAAGAGCAGCAAGGATATATAGTATACGATCGTTTTTTGGCAATTTGGCTCAAAGGACTAGTATGAATAATTAAAATCTCCATCACTATGAATACAAAAGGAATTCTTATTGCAATTCTGGCATTGGGAAGCATAACGTTGACAAATGCCCAACAACCTGCCGGCTATTTCTTCAAGGAATTTACTCCAGGAAAAGTTTTATTGAAAAACAAACAGTTTGCCAAAGGGAAATTTAACTATGACTGTATAAACAAGGAAATGCATTTTTTGAATGAATCGACAGACATGGTTATAGAGAATTTGGAAGATATTGATACAGTAGTCATTGATATACACCGCTTTATTCCGTTTGAGGGACATTTTATGGAAGTGATGACTGATCAGCATACCACTCTTTTTATAGACTGGAAAGTAAAGCCAAAAGATATCGGGAAGAAAGGAGCTATGGGAACAGTTACTCATGGCAGTGTTCAAGCAATTGATGTCAATACACACTTCCAACGTGTTAACGGTGAACAGAATTTAGACCTTTCGGTCTATAAAATGGTAACGGAAAATGTTTATTACACTCAGATTAAAGGCAAGTTGAGAAGCTTTCGAAATATCCATTCACTTCTGAAATTGTATTCAAAAGATAAGCAACAACTTATCAAAGAGTTCATTGAAACAGAAAAGATTAAGATAGAAAAACCCAAAGATATACTAAAAGTCTTGAAACGGTTTCAATAAAAGAAGGTGTCCGAAAAGTGAAGTGCCCTCTAAAAGTTTTATGTCTAACTTTTGGAGGCTGTCCATTTCAGACACCTTCTTTTATTATATAACTAATACTTTATTTTCCTCCACTAGATTCATATCCTGGTGTCTGCTTCAATGCCGAATTATTAGTCAATGTATTCTTATCAATAGGCCAAAGCAAACGGGGTTGCTTCTGCTGTAGTATGTTCCAATACATATTCATCACCTGCTAAGCGCAGATCATACCAACGTTTTCCTTCAACCATAAACTCACGCATACGTTCTTTTAGAACAGCTTCCATTGCACCGACATTATCCGGTTTTACAGACTTATTATCCGCATAAAGTGCGGCATCATTATCATTGGGATATTGTACTTCCGGATGTGCATTAAAATAATCTTCACCATAGGCACGTTTACGTACTGCATTAATTTCTTCCACAGGGTCCTCTCCTAAAAAAGCCTTAGCTTGAGCTAACAACAACAAACAATCTGCATACCGATAAACAGGATAATCATCCAATGGACTACGCGTATCAGCCCCATCAAGCAATGTACCCAAAAACTTGGCCGGATACAACCCATAAAGAGATAAAGTTCCATCTTCCTTTTTTTCATAAGCAGCCTGAAGTGTGCTTCGCTTACGGGTATCGTTATCATTAAAGCATTTAGTATACACATCCTTATTAACCGGGTAACGGATCGTACCATTCACTTTCACTTTATCACCCAATGAACTAATGGGATTACCATTCTCATCCATATATCCGAATAATATATTTTGCTGTGGAAACATATTATTATTATATGTTACATCCCCCACATATTATATTCATCGCGTGCATTGCGAATCGCAAAAAAAATATTATCTCTTTTATTATTCTTGTTATCATAAAGAAAAATACTTCAGAGAAATCCTCCAACAAACCAAAATTTATCGGTTTGATTTCTCACTTCCTGCAATGCATTTTTCGCTGTTGTATAATCTTCGTTACCACCTCCCATGTGTTTTCCTCTCCACATATATACTTCACCCTTCAACATCATGGTAGCTGCTTTAGACCAAAATAACGCTGAGAATCATTCTAAACCCATAATTATCCCCAAAAGCAGTTTCTGAAGCCTGTAAATCATCAACAATCAATTTCATTACGTCAGCAGCAGAAGAAGCTGGTCTTGCTAAATTTCCAAGATCCAAGCTCGACCCTTCCGAGAAATCGGTCCATATCACTACATCTCCATAAGATCGTAACAACTGAAAGTAAAGGAAAGCACGGATACCATAAACTTCGCCCAGATAATATTTCTTGGTACTTTCATTCATCGACATACCTTCCACCTTGTTTATCATCAGATTAGCCTGATTAATCACCTCATATAAATTTCCAAAATTAGAAACAACCGTATTCACATCGTTCAAACTGTTGTTCCACATACGTTCATTACCCTGGGTAGCACTACCAAATGTTGACTCTCCAAAATAATAATCCGCACGAGGTTCTCCAAAAAGAAAAATGCTATAACTACATTTCTCTCTAAACTTAGAATGTAACCCCACATTAAAAGCATCCACCTGTGCTTCTGTCTGCCAATATTTATTATCGGCAATACTACTTATTGGCTCCAAATCCAAAGAATTACACCCGGTAAAAGCTATGCCAACCATTAAATATGCTAATATTTTTTCATAATGAGTCTTGTTGATTAAAATGAAACAGATAAACCAAATAATACAGTTCTTGGAGTAGGATAACGTCCATTATCAATACCACGACCATATTCTGTACTTACAGCCGGTTCCGGAGATGTACCTTCATAACCAGTTATATAAAACAAATTCTGACCTGTGACATAAACAGAAGCATCCGTCATGAAACATTTACTGATTAGTGATTTCGGTAATGTATAACTTAATGTAAGCTCTCGCAAACACAAATAATCCCCCTTTTCATAATAATGAGAATTGTTGTTATCAGCAGCAGTTAAACCATTATTAGAACGTGTGATATTCTTTTTGATATTCTGATCGCCAAAATAATATTTAGATAAATCTGTGTTCGGATTATCTTCTGTCCACATATCTTTCACATCAGTTATAATATTCCATGTGCCTTGATACTGGCCCAATGTACGAGCCTTTAAATCATTATACAATGTATGTCCTAATGCATAATCAAAACGTCCATACAACGACCAATTTTTATAGCTGAATGTAGTAGAGAATCCACCGGTTATATTAGGAAATATATTACCAACGACATAACGGTCATATGAATCTATCACATCATTTCCATCCATATCCTCCCAACAAACATCTCCTGGTTCAATAGGTTTCCAACCTTGTTTACCTGCATATTCTGCTGCCTTACCCGGACCATACAAATTTGCGACATTATCAATTCGATTGTTTGCATATTTTTTTACATCATCCCAATCTTTAAAAATATGATTTTGTTTATAGGCAATAAGCTCACCTAACTTTCCACCTTCCTGCGGCCGCCAACCCATACTAACTCTCCTTTATTAGGATCCATACCTGAGCACCACCTACACGGTTATTAACCTCCTTATTGTCAGGCAATTTTATAATTTTATTAGCTACAGTAGAAAGGTTTGCTGTCATATCCCAAGTGAATCCACCTTTATTTATGATATTAGCACGTACTTCCGCTTCAAAACCAGAATTACGAAGAGTACCCAAATTAGTAGCAATCTTATCAAATCCTGTATACCCTGGTAAAGCAAGATCGGTAAGCAAATCTTTTGTCTTGCGATTATAATAATCCAGAATAAAGCTCAAACGATTATTGAAGAAACCAATATCAAGTCCGGCTTCAAAGCTTTGGCTCTGTTCCCAACGTAACCCTGTATTAACCAATGCACTATTGTATATACCGGTTTCACCACCATAAGGTTTCGTTGTTGCATACTCACCATATACCGTATAATTACCTAAACCGTTCACATTACCATTCACACCATAACTAAGACGAGGTTTAAAGGTGGAAATCAAATCAGAAACGTTGGAATCCTTCCAAAACTGCTCTTCTGTAATATTCCATCCGGCAGAAACTCCAGGGAAAAATCCCCATCTATTATCCTTCAATTTAGAAATACCATCATAACGGAACACAACAGAAAGTAAGTATTTCATTTCATAGTTATAATTCAGACGTCCAAAACTAGAAAGTATTCGATAAGCACTCTTAGTAGTACTAGTTTCAGTGCGAGTTGCGCTACATTTAAAGTAGGGATATCATCAGTAGGAGAATTTTGAGTTTTTGCCGCAAGCTTAAACTGATCATAAGTAAAATATTCACCCCCTAACATGACCTCCAAATTATGCTTATCAGCAAAAGTGTCGGTATAAGTCAATGTAGCATTATATTGCTGTTGAGTATAACGTTCCTGCTCCACAGAAGCCTCACGTGTTGTATTTGTATCTTTATTCTCCATTGGTACGCTTTATTAAATTTTTCCACCATGTAATCATAACGATACAAAGAAGCGTTACCGTTTAACACTAATTTCTTTGGAAGAATATCCAATTTAAATCCTATATTATAAGTGCTTTTATTCGTTCCGTCAGAATACAGTAATTTATCTCTGAAATAAGCGGGATTACCATCGGAAATATTAGTATCAGCCGAATTAGGACTACCATCCTCATTCCAAGGATTCCAAGTAGGACGCATACCACGTGTACGATAAAAGAACTCATAAGTACCTGTCCATGACAATGTAGGCTGTGTAGACCAGGAATAAGTAGTTCCTGCATTTATTGTCAAAAATGGGAAGAGCTTATAGGAGCGTTCAAGGAGCCATTAAAACGTTGATAACCAGTTCCAACGACCTGACCATCCTCATCATAATACCCTAAACTGGCAGCAAAAGTTCCTTTATCATTTCCACCATTGATACTGATATAATGATCTTGCATCAACGCAGGTGAATTAAAAATCTCATCATCCATAGCTCCATGATAATCTTTATAAACCAACTGTTTACCAGAGTAAGGATCAGTCATCGTCTGCCATCCTTGATTCACCAAATCCTCATTGCCTTCCAAATAACGTACATCATAGTTATTTTTAGTTGTACCACAACCATTCTGAGTATCAGGATTCCATCCATCACTATATCCTGCTACCGCTTGGTTAGCATTTTTTAAATCCTAGTTCGAGTATAATACAAATAATCACCAGCATTCAGATATTCATATCCTTTGCGGGCAAAGTTCATACCCATCTTGAATTTATAATTAACATCTACTTTTCCCTCTTTACCTTTTTTCGTTTCAAATCAAGATAACACCCCCATTAGCACGAGCACCATAGATAGCGGTCGATGCAGCATCCTTCAAAACCTGGATAGATTCTATATCCGAGGAGTTAATATCTGCCATATTATTACGCACTATTCCATCAACAATAATTAATGCGGCACTATTATCCCCCGTAATTGTTGCTCCCCCACGCAAAGTTATATTAGGTGAGCTACCTGGCTGCCCTGTAGTATTGACAACACGTAATCCCGATACAGATCCTTGTAATGACTGTCCCACATTACTATAAGCCGCCTTCTTTAAGACCTGGTCATCCATTTTAGTAATAGCAGTAGTCAAAGCTGCACGTTTTTGAGAACCACCATAGCCGACAACAACAACTTCATCCAAAGTTTGAGTATCATCTTTCAAAATAACATTCAGCGGAGTTCCATTCCATTTCATTTCTTGAGTGATATAACCAACGAAAGAAATCTGAATAACATCTCCATTCTTTACATCATTTAAAGTGAAATTACCATCAAAATCTGTGATGGTACCATTGGTAGTTCCTTTTACTACCACAGATGCACCAATAACAGTTTCCCCTGTAGCATCTTTGACAACACCTGTACAAGTTCCACTCTGTTGTGTGATTTTCAAATCGGTAACGCCGGGACTGGCAACCGCGTATGCTGCTCCGGTAGAGGCACCCATTAGGAACAGCATCATGCTGACTGATTTTAGTCGTTTTAACATAGCTGTGATTCTTTAAATATTTATTAAAAATCAACCAGTTTAAGATATTATTCTTAAACCAAACCAAGATTGACGCTGCAAATATATAATATATTTGATATATTTAAGAACATAAACAAAAATATTTTATTATAACCTCCATTATTTAATAAAACATTAAATCATCACACATTATCATTCACCTTTATTTTATTTATATTCACTTGAAAATAGTTTATTTTATGCATTAATATAACAATAGATCACCGCATCACATATGCCCTCGACTATGAAGTTCTTTATTCATGATACTCTTCACTATAATGTTTCATCACACCTTCAGACAGATAAGCGATGCCTACCTTCAAAAGGTAAAATACACGCTTAAGAAATAAATGCCTTAAATAAAAGCAGGGAAGCCTAAAAAGACTTCCCTACAAAATAATATCAATATATATTCTTATTCGACCGAAACAGCCCCTGTACTAGCCTCATATTTCCATCCTGGATTTTGATAAACCGAAGATGAGGTGAAGTCATTGGGATCTGATGCAGTCTGACGGAATACAGCCACCCCAATGGGCTCTAAATAATGGGCAGGAGTAAAGAGGAATCCCTTTTGTTTTGCAATGGTATTATTTTCCAATATTTTTTCGTATGGAAGTATATACACACTTGATTCAGGAGAAGACATATTTCCTGTTGACGGATTTACTATACAAAGATCTTTTAATTGTTCCTCATATACACTACCCCAATAACGCATACCTTCCGTGCGATAAGGAGTCGTTTTAAACTGATCAAGTGCCTCCAGCGTTTCAAATCATCCCATCGGAAAGCTTCAGCACAAAGTTCATTACGGCGCTCACGACGAATATTATACAAAGTCGGATCAATCATAGTTCCATGTGAATAAGCGGCAAAATCCCCTTTTGCTTCTTCCAGCATATTAGTTGCGGCAATTGTCTTATTATAATCCGGATCTACTTTTGCACGTGTACGTAACGCTCTCCAATATCCATCTGCCGTTCCGTCAACAGTTCCATTCTTCTCGTATGAAGTTCCATATAGATAAGCATAGCTTCCGCACCACGGAAAACAATACCTCCAGAGGTACCGGCAGAATGGTCATTCGCCATATGAGTTGAATAATGTTTACCCTTCTTTACAATATAACCTGTTGTTGCTAAACTGCCCGCATCACCGAATATCAAACTGATTTGACAAATACTGGGTGTACCATCATCACCATAATAATTCACATCTCCCGGCTTTTTAGTGAATATACCAAGACGAGAGTCACGATTCTGTACCGTAGCAACTACACCTTCCTTCTCCCAATCGGGATTATACCCGAACCACTGGCATAAACAGGCAAACCATTACGCATAAGGAATGAATTGACCATACCACGTGTCCAGCCTGATCCACCACCATTACGACAAAGTTCCATCTGCAAATTACTGGTTATCCCCAATGATTCATCAAATTTTTTCCACATTAGAATCTCCTTATACCCTTCCATATTCTCATCACAGAACATGGTATAATATGGATTGATAGAAACCAATGAAGCATTCATTCCTTCCGGAGTATCTGTATTCTCTGCTAAATTGCCTACCATTTGGTCTGCAACAAACTTCGAAGCAGCAATCGCTTCATCAAGGAAATAATAATTTCCACATCAGCATCATAACCTTGCGCATCTTTACCCGGCCATCCGCTTCCTCCCGGTACAAAAGCTGTACCACGATGATATTTTTCCCAAGTAGCTTCATATAAAGCTACACGAGCATGAAGCAAATAAGCTACATTTTTAGAAATACGATTTTTACCACCCGGAGGATTATTCAACAACATGTCTTCCGCCTTTTTTAAATCTTCAATAATAAAACGAGCAACCTTATGACGCGGTTGGCGCTTGCTAGCTTCCACCAATTCACCTTGAATATCGGGAAGTGCCGTTGTGACAATAGGCAGATCACCAAATTTTGTAAAAAGTTGAAAATAGCTATATGCACGGTTCACGTACATTTCTCCAATGTAATGTTTCACATTATCTTGGTTACCAGTTATAGCTCCCTCCTCATATCTTGGTAATACTTGGTCAAAAAAGTAGTTGCATGAACGAATATCCTCCCATTTCCACTCGCCACGGTCGGCAGCAACTTTTTTCTCACCAGGAATCCAAAACGAATTACTTGTTCCGCTTGCCTGATTATCTGTATCATTATCTTTTCCAAAAAGATTAATGCCATACTTATCATCCACAGTAACAAACTTATAGTTATTTATGGCATAAGCTGCTAAATCCGCTTCTGCAGAAAAGAATTTTTCAGGAGTAACCTTATCCAATGGTTCTCTATCCAAGAAGTCATTACAACTTGTCAGGCTGCCCATCAGCAAAGCTCCGATAGTTAAATATTGAATATAATTTTTTCATATAGATCTTATTTTATTAAAAGGTTGCACTTAATCCGAATGAAATAGTCTTTGACAATGGGTAAGTACATCCTTCCCAATTGCCTACACCTATTGTTTCAGGATCAAAAGTATCACACAGATTGGTTATAGTAAACAAATTCTCTGCAGACACAAAGAAACGTAAATTATTCACGTAGAATTTTTTAGTCAAATCTGCCGGTAAAGTATATCCCAACGTTACGTTTTTCAAACGACAATAAGCAGCATTTTGCATATAGCGACTTTGTGCTTTACGATTCTTGTCGCTTTCTAAAGGACGTGGATAATACCCGTCGACATTCGCTCCTAGCGGGCTCGTTGTATCAGCGGGACGGAAATAGTCTAAGTGAGGCTCAAAAAAATTGGTCTGCCAATACCCTACAGCTCCCCAAAACATCATACTTTCAGCACCCGATCCCGGCATATAGTCACGTTTCAATGTTCCTTGGAAGAACACTTTCAAGTCAAAGCCTTTATAAGCCGCATCCAAATTCAAGCCAAAGTTATATCGTGGTGTTTTATTACCCAGCAAAACTTTATCTCCATGATTGTCTGCTGTATTATCTTTTGCACTTATCACACCGTCACCATCCAAATCGGCATACATTATATCACCTGCTCCCCAGTTGGAACCCATAGAAGATTGGTCCACCTTCGCCAGATGCGCATCCATTTCCGCCTGAGTCTTAGCTATTCCTATTGTCTGATATCCCCAAAGATCTCCCAAATGTGCCCCATCATAATATGTTTGGCTAAATCTTTTGACGGATTAGGATATTTATCAATTACAACCTGGTTGTCGGATAAAGCCAATGTGACACCATATCTGAAATCACGTATCTGATCACGCCAGCTTACTTGTAATTCCCAACCTTTCGAAGTCATATTCAGATTATTCACATTTGGAACGGCAATACCTAAGATTGTTGGTAATTCCTGTCCCGGCCCAACCATATCAATTGACTTACGCTGGAAATAATCAAAATTCAAATTAAAACGATTGTCCAGCATACCAAGATCAAAACCAATATTTAAAGTTTGGGTCTTTTCCCAACCTAACAATGCCGAAACGAGACTGGACTCGGCTGCAGTATTAGGTTTCAAGCCATTGACCAACCAACCGCCATTATTTTGTTTATAATCAATAATGCGATAAAAAGGATACCAATTATCTGTATTTTGATTACCAAGTTCACCCCATGAGCCACGAACTTTCAATGTATTGACAATATTAGTATACTTCTCAAAAAAGGCCTCACGTGCCACATTCCAGCCTAAAGAGAAAGAAGGGAACCAATTCCAACGTTGATCGCGTAAAAAACGTGAAGAACCGTCATAACGCAGATTCGCCTCAACCAGATAGCGACCTTTGTAATCATAATTGATACGACCAAAAAAACCGGCTGTTGCCCATTCCTGATAGCCACCACTGGCACGTGCATTATCCGTAGTTGTATTTAAAGTAGGAATGCCAGACATTATGTTATTTTGTTTTGCAGTAATATCACGTTGTTTAAACAACTCACTTTGAAAACCGACCATTGCTTTCATATTATGCCCGTTTTCTAACTCCAATGAATACTCTGTAAAGATATTCGGATTAAAGAAATTGCTTTTATATGCATATTCTGTTACTCCCGAAGTTGTGTTGGCAATAGCATATGGGTTCTTGTTTACATCATAAGCATAAACCGTTTGATAATCCGTATGCGAGAAATTATAATTACTACGATAATTTAATTCAATAGTGGTTTTCCAATTTTTAATTGGTTCAATAAGAAACTGGAGTTGTTGTGCCACAACGTCATTCTGAGTATTATAACGTCCCCCTTCAGTCAATTGGTAAATTTTAGACTCTGCGGTATAAAAACCGTTAGGATCTACAACAGGAATTACAGGCCAATAACGGCATACATCAAAATAAAATACATTTTCCTTATTCTCGCCGGCACTTGCAAAGGAAGGGGAACTATAATCAATACGATTAAAACGAACACTATACCCTACTTTCAACCATTTTGCCAAATCCGCATTGATTTTACCAGTAAATGAATAGCGTTGTCTGCCATCATCCCCATATTTCAATAATCCTCCTTCATCCAGATAATTGGCAGACATATAATACTGCATTACATCCGTACCACCATTTACACTAATTGAATGCTCCTGAGTAAAACTATCACCAAACAACTCATGCAACCAATCAGTATTAGCGGTTGGCATAACATCCTGACGATTTGGGTCATCAAATGCATTCCAACGTCCAGCATCCGTAGCCCACATATATTGTGTAGATTTACCATGCTGATAATCCAAAATTTGTTGCAATTTCTTCTCACTATACATTGGCGACTGTCCTCCATTGGTCAGCTGGTCGTTGATAGCTAATGCAAAACTGTATGAATCTGCCATATGAGGCATATTCAATGGAGAGTTAAATCGGAAATTATTATTATAATTAATAGATGGTTTTCCTGACTTACCTTTTTTAGTAGTAATCAAAATGACACCTCCCGGCGCACGTGAACCATAAATAGAAGACGCAGCAGCATCTTTCAAAACAGAAATATTCTCAATATCCTGTGGATTAATAGCATTAATATCCCCTTCCATTCCATCAATCAGCACCAAAGGAGATACTGATGAGCCTTTACCAATAGTTCCTGTACCACGAATATTGAATTCTTTGTTACCTTTCAATGAACCACCATCACTACTTGTTGAAATATTCATGCCAGGAACAACTCCTTGCAGAGCTTCAACCGTAGAACTAACAGGACGTGCCGCAATCTCTTTCGCTCCGACAGTAGATACAGCACCGGTCACATTCACTTTCTTCTGCGTTCCAAATGCAACGACTACCACTTCATCCAAAGTCTGGGTATCATCTTTTAAAATAACATTCAAAGGGGTACCATTCCAAAGAACCTCTTGAGTAATGTAACCGACAAAAGAGATCTGAATGATATCTCCTTTTTTTACATTTGACAAAGAAAAGTCACCGTCAAGTCCGGTAATAGTACCATTAGTCGTACCTTTCACTACTACAGATGCACCAATGACAGTTTCACCCGTAGCATCCTTGACAACTCCTGTACATGTACCACTTTGTTGTGTGATTTTCACATCGGTAACGC
>ENA-OQAN01000014-OQAN01000014.1-human-gut-metagenome-genome-assembly--contig:-NODE-14-length-90665-cov-3.392277_pt1 | contig 90665 bp, 112 predicted proteins | sample MGYA00242735_ERZ504527 | MGnify/ENA primary metagenome ERZ504527 (study PRJEB26092, sample SAMD00036230) | human gut metagenome | host: Homo sapiens | study: EMG produced TPA metagenomics assembly of... | reverse complement strand
CTCTCAAGCTATGCGTTAAGCCTTACCGGCCTGGAACTGACGCCGTACAACGAGTATCTGCTTGACCTGCGCGAGAAGATGCCGGCGCTCAATCACCTCGCTTTTTAGCAAGTGACGGAACCTGGTACCGCTGGAACGACAGCGATGCGCCGGAGGAGGATCTCGAGTACGAACGGCAGTATGAATGCCTGCAGTACAATGAACTGATCGACAAAAAAAGACCGGGATGACAGCTTTTTTACAATTTCCGGTGAAAAAAGACGAAGAATAAGGGCTTTCCCTACTTGCCAGAAAACGGAAACCTATGGTAGACTATACTCCGTATGACCGGGAAACCCCGGCGGTAACTTCACGTTTACAATTAAGAATAAGAAAATGAGGTTTTAAAAAGTATGATTGCAGCAAATAATGTGACACTTCGTGTCGGAAAAAAAGCGTTGTTTGAAGATGTCAATATCAAATTCACCGAGGGAAACTGCTACGGCATGATCGGTGCCAACGGAGCGGGAAAATCAACCTTTCTGAAAATCTTGTCCGGCCAGCTTGAACCGACAAACGGAGACGTAACCATCACACCGGGCCAGCGTCTTTCCTTCCTCGAGCAGGACCACTTCAAATACGACAGCTATCCGGTACTCGACACCGTTATCATGGGAAATGCCCGTCTCTATGAGATCATGAAAGAGAAAGAGGCGCTGTACGCAAAAGAAGACTTCACCGATGAGGACGGTATCAAAGCGAGCGAGCTCGAGGGTGAGTTTGCAGAGATGAACGGCTGGGAGGCAGAGACCGATGCAGAGCAGCTCTTAAACGCTTGGCATTGAGCCGGAACTGCACTACGCACAGATGGCAGACCTGACCGGTAGCCAGAAGGTCAAAGTTCTTCTTGCAAGAGCCCTGTTCGGAAACCCGGACATCCTTCTTCTCGACGAGCCGACCAACCACCTGGACCTCGATGCGATCGAGTGGCTTGAGGAGTTCCTGATCAACTTCGAGAATACCGTTATCGTCGTATCCCACGACCGTTACTTCCTGAATAAAGTCTGCACCCAGATCGCAGATATAGATTACGGAAAAATCCAGCTCTATGCCGGAAACTACGACTTCTGGTTTGAGTCCAGCCAGCTGCTGGTAAAACAGATGAAAGAGGCGAACAAGAAGAAAGAGGAGAAGATCAAAGAGTTACAGGACTTCATCTCTAGATTCAGCGCCAACGCATCGAAGAGTAAACAGGCTACTTCCCGTAAGAAAGCCCTGGAGAAAATCCAGCTCGACGATATCAAACCGTCCAGCCGGAAATATCCTTACATCGATTTCCGTCCGAACCGTGAGATCGGAAACGACGTTCTGCAGGTAGAGGGACTGACCAAAACCGTAGACGGCGTGAAAATCCTGGATAACTTAAGCTTCACCCTCGGAAGAGAAGATAAAGTTGCTTTCGTCGGAAGCAACGAGCAGGCGATCACCATGCTGTTCAAGATTCTGACCGGAGAAGAAGAGCCGGATTCCGGTTACTACAAATGGGGCGTAACCACTACACAGGCTTACTTCCCGAAGGACAACACCGCAGAATTCGACTGCGACCTGACGATCGCAGACTGGCTGACCCAGTATTCCGAGATCAAGGACGTAACGTATGTCCGCGGATTCCTCGGAAGAATGCTTTTTGCCGGTGAGGACGGCGTGAAACGTGTCAGAGTCCTTTCCGGAGGAGAGAAAGTGCGCTGCCTGCTCTCCAAGATGATGATTTCCGGTGCAAACGTTCTCGTTCTTGACGAGCCGACCAACCATCTGGATATGGAGTCCATCACTGCACTGAACAACGGTCTGATCAAATTCCCGGGCGTGCTGCTGTTCACCTGCCACGACCATCAGTTTGTACAGACTACAGCAAACCGTATCATGGAGATCCTTCCGAACGGCGCGCTGATCGATAAGATGACCACCTACGACGAGTATCTTGCAAGCGATGAGATGGCAAGAAAACGTCATGTCTATACAATGACAGAGGAAGATAATTAAAGATGAGCAAAAAGACGACAGTTTCCGGCATTCTGCTGGTGTTGCTTGTGCTGGCCACAACGCCGCTTCTTGGAACGGACAACGTTTCGTTCCTGAGTGGTGGCTTATGACCCTGGTGCTCGGTATTGGATTTTATCCGGCTGCCGCAGCGCTGTTTCCGCGGTTTCATGACCGGGGATGGATGTTTTCTAAAGTGCTTGGCATCGTTGTTTCCGGTTTTGCTGTATTTGCTCTTGGAAGCTTCGGACTGGTTCCGTTTACCGCACCGGTCTGCCTGATCACAGTCGGTGTACTGATCCTGGCTTCTTGGATTTTCGGATGTTTTAAGGTACGCGTCCATGCGCCGGAAATCGACTTCCTGATGATGGAAGAAGTGTTGTTTTTCGCCTTTTTCCTTCTCTGGACCTATCTTGCGGGCTTTCACCCGGAGGCACACGGAACCGAAAAATTCATGGATTATGGTTTTATGAAGGCCATGATGCGCAGCACCGCCGTTCCGGCAGAGGATCTCTGGTACAGCGGAAGCGGTATTAACTACTATTACGGCGGCCAGTTCTATGCCGTATTTCTGACGAAGATTACCTTCACGGATGTAAAGCAGACGTACCATCTGATGCGTACGATGGTGGCATCGTTCGCGTTTGTTCTGCCGTTTTCGATCACCTACATCTGGCAGAGTCGCGTGCGTGCCACCGCATCCGGAAAGAGGGCGGCAATAAAAGCCAGATTGCACCGGTGCTTGGCGGTCTTCTTTCGGGAGGCGCCGTTTCCCTTGCCGGAAATATGCACTATGTGATTTACGGCTGCATCCGCCAGTGGCTGGGACTGAACGAATCGGCTTACTGGTTCCCGAGTTCGACCCGCTATATCGGGTATGACCCGCTTGTGGAAAATGACCGCACGATTCATGAGTTTCCATCGTATTCCTTTGTGCTCGGCGACCTGCATGCCCATGTGGTGAATGTCATGTTCGTCCTGCTGGTGCTGGGCCTTTTATATTCCTACGTGAAAAATACCTGCCGTGATCCGGAAAAAGAGTGGAAATGGTCGTTAAAAGACGTTCTGCTTCAGCCGCAGATCATCGCGGCGGGCTTTCTGATCGGTGTGTTCCACTGGTCCAACTACTGGGATTTTGTTATCTATTTCGTCGTGATTGCAGGCTTCTCTCTGTACGGTGCGCTGTACCGGTATCATGCGCGGGCGAAAGAGACGATCGGAACGGTTCTCCTGCAGGCTGCAGAAGCTTTTGCAATTGGAACGGTTGTCGCCCTTCCGTTTACAATGAAGTTTGAGACGATGGTTTCCGGTGTCGGCATTGCCAGGCACCATTCGATGCTGTATCAGCTGGCGATTCTCTGGGCCTTCCGACGGTGCTCGTTGTGCTGTTTATCGCAGCCGTTCTGCTAGCATGGCGGAAAAACTGTCATCTTCCGGGCATGGAGAGGCAGGGACAGATTGTACTTGCCGATGGAAAGACGCAGGAAGAGGTGGAAGAGCAGGCCGTTGCCCTGATTCTGGGAGAGAAAAAACCGGAGCCGGGCGAAAAAGAAACGGCGGAAAAGCCAAAAAAAAGTTTCTGCCTTCTGTAATTTCTGGAGAGAGATTGCGGTGAGCGATATGGTGATCGGTATTTTAGGCCTCTGTGCCATCGGCCTTATCATCATTCCGGAGCTCGTCTATGTGCGCGATATCTACGAAGAATCGTATGCGCGCTCCAACACGATGTTCAAGCTGACGTATCAGGCATTTATCCTGTTCGGTATCTGCATGAGCTACATCATCACGCGGTTCCTGCTCTGGAAAAAAGAGCGGATTCTGCAGGTGTTCGGCGGAATCGGGCTGGTACTGCTTTTATGGACGTTCGGCTATTTTGGAACGAGCGTGTACTCCTGGTTCGGAAATGTTTTCGATCTGTCCGAGTACCGCGGACTCGATGCGACAGCGTATCTGGAAAATGTCTTTTCCGAGGACGCAGGTGCCATCCGCTGGCTGGATGAAACAATAGAAGGACAGCCGGTTGTGCTTGAGGCGAACGGCGACAGCTACAGCGATTACGAGCGCGTTTCCGCAATGACCGGCCTTCCGACCGTGCTTGGATGGTATGTCCATGAATGGCTCTGGAGAGGGGATCCCGCAGACTTAAATGTCCGCGCCGAGGACGTGAAACAGATGTACACCTCGACCGATACGAATGAAGTGCTGCGCCTGCTGGAGCAGTATCATGTGACCTACATTTTTGTGGGAAGTAAAGAAAAGGAGAAATACGGCGATGCATTGAACGAATCGCTGCTGCAGTCCATCGGAGATATCGTTTACCAGGATACTGCGTCCGGTACGTATATTCTTCAGGTGCAGGATACATAAAGAACAAAAACAGGAGAAAAGAACCGCCGGGTGCGGCATCTTTTCTCCTGTTTTTCATATAATACAGGGAATGCAGAAGAAAGTGCGAAGGGCAGACCATGCGGAGATTCCGAAAAGTGCGGCACGTTCCTCTGCCGCTTCTGGCTGTGATAATGGCGGCTATTCTGTTTGCAGAGCTGGCACGGTGTGAAAGAGAAGGCGCGAAAGAGACAGCGGCGGAAGCAGAAAAAAGTGTGCCCCGCCGTGCGGCGCTGACATTTGATGACGGGCCGAATGCGTGCTATACGCCGGAGGTGCTTGAAATTTTAAAAGAAAATGAAATTCTGGCAACGTTTTTTCTGCAGGGGCAGTGTCTTGCCGGAAACGAAGAAATCGTCCGCCGGATGCATGCGGAAGGCCATCTGATCGGAAATCATACGTTTCATCATGTTCAGCTTACGAAAGTATCAGAAGAGGAAGCGAGGGAGGAGGTCGTGAAAACAAGCAATGCAATCTACGAGATCACAGAGGAATATCCCGTCTATATCCGTCCGCCGTTCGGGGAATGGAGAGAGGGGCTGGACCTTGCAGTGACGATGATCCGGTACTCTGGGATGTGGATTCCCGCGACTGGGAGAGCCAGAACACCGCGTCGATCTGCAGCGCGGTGCTTCCGAATGTGAAGGATGGCAGCATTATTCTCATGCATGACGGCTACCGCGCGACGGTGGAAGCGCTCCGGCGGATCGTAAAAGAATTAAAAGAAGAGGGATACACGTTTGTGACGGTGCGTGAGCTGATTGAAGAATAGCTTCCGCGGATTCCATCGAACATAGTTGCGGAGAATCCGAGATTAAGGGGTTGAGGATACCCGCCAAAATGTGATAAGATAAAAGGCAGGAAGAAAAATGGGGTGAAAAATACATGGATTTGTTTGATTATATGAAAGAAACCACAATGGAAAAAGAGTCCCCCCTCGCATCGCGCATGCGCCCGACAACGCTGGACGAGGTGGTTGGACAGGAGCACATCATCGGCCCTGGAAAGCTGTTGTACCGTGCGATCAAGGCGGATAAACTCGGCTCCGTCATTTTCTACGGCCCTCCAGGAACGGGAAAAACGACGCTTGCCCGCGTCATCGCCAACACGACAAGCGCAGAGTTTACCCAGCTGAATGCCACGACAGCCGGCAAAAAGGATATGGAAGAAGTCGTAAAAGAAGCGCAGCAGCGGATCGGCATGTACGGCAAAAAGACGATTCTTTTTGTCGACGAGATCCACCGCTTCAACAAGGGGCAACAGGATTATCTGCTTCCGTTTGTGGAGGACGGCACACTCGTTCTGATTGGCGCGACGACGGAAAACCCGTATTTCGAGGTCAACGGGGCGCTGATTTCGCGTTCCATTATCTTTGAATTAAAGCCGCTCGAAAAAGAGGACATCGAAAAACTGCTGGAGCGCGCGGTGACGGACCGGTAAAGGGGCTCGGGACGTACAACGTTGTGCTCGATGCGGATGCAAAAGAGTTTCTCGCCGACATCGCAGGCGGTGACGCGAGAGCGGCCTTAAATGCAATCGAGCTGGGCGTCCTCTCGACGGAACGTCAGGCGGACGGAAAAATCCATATCAATCTCGAAACGGCATCGGAGTGCATCCAGAAGCGCGTCGTGCGGTACGACAAGACGGGCGATCAGCATTACGATACGATCTCTGCATTTATTAAAAGCATGCGCGGTTCTGACCCGGATGCGGCGGTCTTTTATCTGGCCAAAATGCTGTATGCCGGGGAGGATATCAAGTTTATCGCCCGCCGCATCATGATCTGCGCGGCGGAGGATGTCGGCCTTGCCGATCCGAATGCCTTAAATGTAGCAGTTTCCGCGTCCCTTGCCGTGGAACGCGTCGGCATGCCGGAGGCGCAGATTATTCTGGCGGAGGCAGCCACGTATGTTGCCTGTGCACCGAAGAGTAATTCTTCGTGCGAGGCAGTCTTTGCGGCGATGAAGACGGTCGGAAGTGTGCGGACGTCGGTTCCGCCGCATCTGCAGGACGCCCATTACAAAGGTTCTGCCAAACTCGGCCACGGTCAAGGCTATCAGTATGCACATGATTACCCGAATCACTACGTCGAGCAGCAGTATCTGCCGGACGAGATCTTAGGAAGCCGTTTCCTTCATCTTGGAACGAACGGCTATGAGCAGAAGATCCGGGAAAACTTCAAAAAAATTGGAAAAGACATCGAATAAAAGGGGAAGAAATCATGACAGACTGGCTTGGAAAGCCGTATTATTCGCTGGACGCCTATCTGAAAAAGACGTTCGGGGAAAAAGTGTACAAGCTCTCGCTCGACGGCGGGATGACGTGTCCGAACCGGGACGGCACCTGCGGTGACCGGGGCTGCATTTTCTGCAGTGCGGGCGGCTCCGGTGATTTTGCCGGGGACAGAAACAAATCCATCCCGGAACAGATCCGGGAGCAGAAATCCCTCCTGCAGCAAAAGCGGCCGGTGCATAAGTTCATCGCCTATTTCCAGGCGTATACGAACACGTACGCGCCGGTGGAATATCTGGAAAAAATTTTCCGGGAGGCAATTTCGGACGAGGAGGTCGTGGTCCTTTCGATCGGAACGAGACCGGACTGCTTAGGGGAAGAGGTTCTTTCTCTGTTAGAAGAGCTGAACCGGATCAAACCGGTCTGGTTGGAGCTGGGACTGCAGACGATGCATGAAAAAACGGCACAGTATATCCGAAGGGGCTATCCGCTTTCCTGTTTTGAACAGGCAGTAAACGAGCTGCACAGGCGGGGGATTCCCGTGATTGTCCACACGATCCTCGGTTTGCCGGGGGAGGGACAGGAAGAAGTCTTTGCAACAATGGATTACCTGAATGGACTTTCCATTTCCGGCATCAAGCTTCAGCTGCTTCATGTGCTGAAAAACACGGATCTTGCGGCGGACTACGCGGCCGGAAAATTTGAGGTGCTGGAGCAGGATGCGTATCTTACCCTTGTCATTGACTGCCTGCGGCGCCTCCGTCCCGATCTTGTGATCCACCGTGTGACGGGAGACGGCCCCGGGGATCTTCTGATTGCACCAACATGGAGCCAGGCAAAACGCACCGTCTTAAATGAGCTGCATCATCGCATGAAAGAAGAACATGCGTATCAGGGACAGCTTCTGGACGAAGAAAAAGGAGGAAACACACCGTGATTGAATCATCCTTTACGTTATACAAACTGATTATTCTCTACATGCTGCAGAATGTGAATTTTCCGCTGTCAAATACACAGATTTCGGATTTTATCCTGGAAAAAGAGTACACGAACTACTTTCATCTCCAGGAGGCGTTAAGCGAGCTGCAGGATACAAAGCTGATCGAGATCGAGAAGGTGCGCAACACCTCGTACTACCACATGACTGAGGAGGGCAGCAAGACGCTTTCCTTCTTCGAAAACGAGATCTCTCCGGAAATCCGGGAGGAAATCGACCGCTATATGAAGGAACACTCCTATGAACTGCGGAAAAAAGCGTCCGTTGTGGCCGATTACTACAAGACCGCGGGAGATGACTACGAGGTCCGCTGTCAGGCAAGAGAGCGGAAGACGACTATTTTTGAGATTGTCGTGACGGTTCCGTCTGAGGAGGCGGCCAAAAAGATCTGCAGCAACTGGGAAAACCGGAGTCAGAAGATTTATGCTTCGATTATGAATGAACTGTCAAGATAACGATTGACAGGAATGGTGGCATATAATAGAATAAATTAGTATGTCTAAAAAGCATAAACATGGAAAACATAGTAAATAAGATTTTATATTCTAAAGGAGATAAAACCGTGCCTGATTATACAAAAGAAATTGAAAGACGGCGTACCTTTGCATCATTTCCCACCCGGATGCCGGTAAAACCACACTGACTGAGAAATTCCTGCTGTACGGAGGAGCGATCAATCTCGCCGGTTCCGTAAAAGGAAAAGCGACTGCGCGCCATGCCGTATCCGACTGGATGGAGATCGAGAAAGAGCGTGGTATTTCCGTTACCTCTTCCGTTCTGCAGTTCAATTACGACGGCTACTGCATCAACATTCTGGATACCCCGGGACACCAGGACTTCTCGGAGGATACGTACCGTACCCTGATGGCAGCCGATTCCGCCGTCATGGTTATAGATGCATCGAAGGGTGTCGAGGCACAGACCAGAAAGCTGTTTAAAGTCTGTGTCATGCGCCACATCCCGATCTTTACCTTCATCAACAAGATGGACCGCGATGCGAACGATACCTTCGAGCTGCTCGACGAGATCGAAAAAGAGCTCGGCATTGCAACCTGCCCGATCAACTGGCCGATCGGTTCCGGAAAGAAATTCCGCGGTGTTTACGACCGTGACAAAAAGAAAGTCCTTACCTTCTCCGATACAATGAAGGGAACAAAGGAAGGTATCGAGGAAGAAATCGATATCGACGATCCGCATCTTCTCGATGTGGTCGATGAGGACCAGAAAGAACAGCTCATGGATGAGATCGAGCTGCTCGACGGCGCAAGTGCAGAGTTTGACCAGGAGCTTGTCAGCAAGGGAGAGCTCTCCCCGGTATTCTTCGGATCTGCGCTCACCAATTTTGGTGTGGAGACTTTCCTGCAGCACTTCCTCACGATGACGATGCCGCCGCTTCCGCGTACGGCAGACTGCGGCGTAATCGATCCGGTCAAAGAGGATTTCTCTGCGTTTGTCTTTAAAATCCAGGCAAACATGAACAAAGCACACCGTGACCGTATCGCATTCATGCGCATCTGCTCCGGCAAATTCGACGCCGGAATGGAAGTCTTCCATGTGCAGGGAGGAAAGAAAATGCGTCTTTCCCAGCCGCAGCAGATGATGGCGAGTGACCGTCATATTGTTGATGAAGCATACGCCGGCGATATCATCGGTGTATTTGACCCGGGCATCTTCTCCATCGGAGATACGATCTGTATGCCGGGCAAAAAATTCGCATACGAGGGAATTCCGACCTTCGCGCCGGAGCATTTTGCAAGAGTGCGCCAGCTCGATACGATGAAGAGAAAACAGTTCGTCAAGGGAATTTCCCAGATTGCACAGGAAGGTGCGATCCAGATTTTCCAGGAGTACAAAGGCGGCATGGAGGAGATCATCGTCGGCGTTGTCGGCGTCCTGCAGTTTGACGTTTTAAAATACCGTCTGGAGAACGAGTACAACGTGGATATCCGTCTGGAGAACCTGCCGTATGAGCACATCCGCTGGATCGCAAACAAAGAGGAGATCAACCTGGACCGTATTCAGGTACATCCGATATGAAGAAGGTCATGGACCTCAAGGGAAATCCGCTGCTTCTCTTTGTCAATCCGTGGAGTGTCGGCATGGTACAGGATCGAAACAAAGACCTTGTGCTGACCGAATTCAGCAAAAACTAAGAACAAAAGCGCGGGATGCCGCTTAAAAAGGAGAAGGAATGAACTTATTCGATATTCTGGGCCCTGTGATGGTCGGTCCGTCGAGTTCGCACACAGCGGGGGCAGTGCGGATTGGATGGATGACGCAGAAACTTCTCGGGGAACAGCCGGTGGAAGCAAAAATACTGATGTACGGTTCCTTTGCCGCAACGGGAAAGGGCCATGGAACGGACCGCGGTCTCGTCGCGGGTCTTCTCGCATGCGGCCGGATGACGAGCGGATTCCGGACAGCTTTGAAATTGCCCGGAAGATGGGTCTTTCCTATTCATTCGGCATCGCCAATCTGACGAGTGCCCATCCGAACAGCGTCGTTCTGGAAGTAAAGGGAAAGAGCGGCCGGACGCTCGAGGTGCAGGCGTGCTCCCTTGGCGGCGGCCGTATCATGATCAACCGCCTCGACGGGCTGGATGTCAACTGCAGCTGCGAGATTCCGACCCTGATCGTCCACAATCTGGACCAGCCGGGCCACGTAGCCGAGGTTACGTCGATGCTGGCACATAAGTCAGTCAACAATTGCGAATATGTCCCTCTACCGCGACAAGAGAGGCGGATCGGCCGTCATGGTCGTGGAGATGGATCAGCCGCTTCCCAAAGAGTCGCTGGAATGGCTGGAGCATCTTGAGGGCATTGTAAAGGTAACATACATCAACGTAACGGAAGGAGAAGAGGACGATGTCTTATAATTCACTGGAAGAAATTGTCCGGGAGTGCCAGGAAAAAGACCTGCCGTTTGATGAAGTTATCCTTCTGGACGATATGAATGAGAGAAATGTAAGCCGCGAAGAGTCCATTGAGACGATGCGCGGCATGTGGGAAGCCATGAAAGGCGCTGAACGGAATTACGACGGTTCGCTGCAGTCGAGAAGCGGTCTTGTGGGCGGCGCCGGAAAGACGATGCGCACGTATGTCGAGAGCGGGAACACGCTCTGCGGACCGTTTGTCGGAAAAGTTATGGCATCTGCACTTGCGATGGGTGAGTCAAACGCTGCATGAAGCGGATCGTTGCAGCACCGACCGCAGGAGCGTGCGGTGTGCTTCCGGCTGTGCTCGTGAATTACCAGAAAGAGAAGGGGACAGCGGATGAGCAGATCGTGCGTGCGCTCTACACGGCAGCAGGTATCGGCCAGGTCGTTGCGGCGCGGGCTACATTGCGGCGCTTCCGGCGGCTGCCAGGCCGAAATCGGAACAGCAAGCGCGATGGCGGCAGGCGCACTGACCGCACTTGGCGGCGGCACTCCGTCCCAGATCACGCATGCGGCAGCGATGGCATTAAAGAACCTGCTCGGTCTCGTGTGTGACCCGGTCGGCGGTCTTGTCGAGGTCCCGTGCGTCAAGCGGAATGTGATCGGTTCCGTGAATGCACTTTCTGCGGCGGACATGGCACTTGCGGGAATCATAAGCCGCATTCCGCCGGATCAGGTGATCGATGCGATGCGGGAAGTCGGCGACCAGATGCATCCGAGTCTGCGCGAAACCGGCCAGGGCGCCTTGCCAACACGCCGGCAGCACGCGAGTGGTGCGCGGCACAGGAAGAAGAATAAAAAAAACTTTTATTTTCGGAAAACTTTTGGTATAATAAAGGAAAGTCAGCCAAGGAGGAGGTTCTTTAAGATGGCAGAGGCAAAAATTCAGAAAAGAAACACTTATACGATATATGATGACGAAGGAATCGGAACCGTGCAGATTGCAGACGAGGTGGTAGCTATTATCGCAGGACTTGCGGCAACGGAAGTGGACGGGGTAGCCTCCATGGCCGGAAATATTACCAACGAATTAGTCAGCAAGCTTGGCATGAAAAATCTTTCCAAGGGTGTCAAAGTTGATGTACTCGACGGCGTTGTCTGCGTGGATCTTGCCCTCAATCTCAAATATGGATACGAGATTCCGGCAACCTGCAAAAACGTACAGGAAAAAGTAAAAACAGCGATCGAGAATATGACAGGCCTGGAAGTTTCCGATGTCAATGTAGCCATTGCAGGCGTGAATATGGAACAGACGAAATAAAAAACGACGAACCGCGAGGGAATAAGGCGACCCCTTACAACCCCGCGGTTCTTGTTAACTATTCAGAGCCAGATGAAATGGAAGAAAAATAGTTAATTAACTATACAGGAAGGAATTAAAACAGACAATGAACAGAAGCAAACTTCGCGAAAATATTTTTAAACTTCTCTATACCGCAGAGTTCCAGGAGAAAGAGGAGATGCCGCAGCAGATGTCTCTTTACTTTACGTATCTGACGACAACGACGAGGATGAAGAAGTAACCGTAAGCGAAAAAGATCAGACCTATATGGAAGAGAAATACCATCATGTGACCGAGCACATCCCGGAAATCGACGAGATGCTGAACCGTACTTCCGAGGGCTGGAAAACGACCCGTATGGGAAAAGTAGACCTGGCGATCCTGCGTCTTGCCGTTTACGAGATGAAATTCGACGAGGACGTTCCGGTCGGTGTAGCCATCAACGAGGCCGTTGAGCTGGCAAAACGCTTCGGCAGAGACCAGTCTCCGTCCTTTATCAACGGTATTCTTGGAAAACTGGCAAGAGAAGAAGATGAGAAATAAAAATCAGAATGTTTACACCGTAGGCCAGGTCAATTCATACATCAAAAACATCTTTGACCAGGACTATATGCTCCGCCGGATTTACGTCAGCGGAGAAGTAAGCAACTGTAAATACCATCCGTCCGGCCACATCTATTTTTCCTTAAAAGATGCGGAAGGAACCATTTCCTGTGTCATGTTCGCCGGTTCGCGGCGCGGCCTTGCTTCCCGATGCGGGACGGCGATAATGTGATTGTCGGCGGCAGCATCAGCGTCTATGAGCGGGACGGAAAGTATCAGATCTATGCAAAAGAGATCACAAAAGAGGGCGCCGGCCTTTTATACGAAAAGTATCTGGCCCTAAAAGCAGAACTGGAAGAGATGGGCATGTTTGCCCCGGAGTACAAGCAGCCGATTCCTGCGTATGTAAAGAAAATCGGCGTTGTCACAGCACCGACGGGAGCTGCTGTGCAGGATATCAAAAACATTGCACTCCGCCGGAATCCCTTTGTCCAGATCATCCTCTACCCGGCCCTGGTGCAGGGAGAGGGAGCGGCGGACAGCATCGTGGAGGGCATCCGCCGTCTGGACGCACTGAATCTGGATGTGCTGATCGTGGGCCGCGGAGGCGGTTCGATCGAGGATCTTTGGGCGTTCAATGAGGAAAAAGTAGCGCGTGCCGTTTTTTCCTGCCATACGCCGGTGATCTCCGCCGTCGGCCATGAGACCGACACAACGATCATCGATTCGTGGCAGATCTGCGCGCCCGACCCCGTCCGCAGCGGCGGAGCTGGCGGTCGCTGATGTCCGCGCGGTACTCAACACACTGGAAAATTATAAAAGCCGCATGAACCATGCGATGGCAAACCAGACGCAGAGAGCGAGAAGCCGCCTTCTGCAGTACGAGACAAAGTGGAAGTATCTCGGACCGGAAAATAAGATCCGTGACCAGAGAGCACGCCACGCCGAGCTGGAGCGTCGGTATACAGATGCGATGGAAGAAAAGCTCAAAGAAGCGCGCCACCGCCTTGCCCTTTACATTCAGGCGATGAAGGGTCTGTCCCCGCTGGACAAGCTGAACCAGGGCTATTCCTACGTGGAAAAAGAAGGAAAAGCCATCACTTCGGTGCAGGATGTCAAAGAAGGTGATCTGCTCGAAATCTGTGTATCAGACGGAAAGATCGCAGCGCGCGCAGAGAAGACATCGGCCGTATCCTGGATGGAACAATCGTGAAAAAGCAGAGAATCGAGAAAACATGGGAAATATGGAAGCAGAAGAGAGAAAAGAAGAAGGAACCCCTTCCGGTGAGACACTGGAAGCAGCATTTGGAAAACTGGATCAGATGCTCGAAACGCTGGAGAGCAGCGATGTCAGCCTGGAAGACTCCTTTCGTTTATACAAGGAGGGAATGGAGCTTTTGAACGAATGCAGTCAGAAAATTGACCGCGTCGAGAAAAAAATGCTCCAGATGAATGAGGATGGAACATTCAGAGAATTTTAAAGCGGTACTCGAAGAAAAAACGCGGGAAGCGGAAAGTATCATTGCCGCTTACCTGCCGAAAGAGGAAGGCTTTGCAAAGGAACTGGCAAAAGCCATGAATTACAGTATGACAGCGGGCGGAAAGAGGCTTCGTCCGCTGCTTTTGCAGGAGAGTTTCCGTCTGTTCGGCGGAACCGGGGAGCTGTAAAACCATTTATGGCAGCCATGGAGATGATTCACACCCATTCCCTGATCCACGATGATCTCCCTGCGATCGACAACGATGATTACCGCCGCGGCAGAAAAACGACCCATGTCGTCTTCGGGGAGGCCGTCGGCGTGCTGGCAGGAGACGCCTTTTAAACTATGCATACGAGACAGCTGGAAAGCCTTTCCACTGGAGGAGCACACCGACCGCGTAGTGCGTGCTTTTGGCATTCTCTGTCAGAAAACCGGAATTTCCGGCATGTTGGGCGGTCAGAGTGTTGACGTGATGAATGAAAAAGCCGGCCATTTCGCCATCGACCGTGAGATGCTGGACTACATTTACGAGAACAAGACTTCGGCGCTTTTAGAGGCTGCATGATGGCAGGTGCGGCACTTGCAGGAGCAAACGACGATGATCTTGACGCGCTCTGCCGGATTGCCTCCAAAGTCGGAATCGCGTTCCAGATCCGGGACGACATCCTGGATGTCACATCCACGATGGAGGAGCTTGGAAAGCCGGTTTTCAGTGATGAAAAGAATGAAAAAACAACGTATGTGACGATGTTTGGCACAGACGGGGCGGAGCAGGAGGTAAAACGGCTCACGAAAGAGGCCGTGGACGAACTGAAAAATCTGTCCTGTCCGGGAGATAAAATATTTCTGGAAGAGCTGTTTGAATCTCTGACTTCCAGAAAAAAGTAAGGGATGATTTCATGTTAGAAAAAATACAGAAACCAAACGATATTAAGAAGATTCCGGCGGACCAGCTTCCGGCGCTTGCAGAGGAAATCCGGGAATTTATTATCGAGTCTTTGAGTAAAACCGGCGGCCATCTGGCGTCCAATCTTGGTGTCGTGGAACTGACGATTGCGATGCACCGCGTCTTCGATCTTCCAAAAGACAAGCTGATCTGGGATGTGGGACACCAGTCCTACACGCACAAGATTCTGACCGGGCGGAAAGACGGGTTTGAAACGCTGCGCCGGGAAGGCGGCATCAGCGGATTCCCGAAGCGGAGCGAGAGTGACTGCGATGTATTCGACACCGGCCACAGCTCGACCTCGATTTCCGCAGGCGTCGGCTATGTGCGTGCACGGGAACTGAAAAAAGAAAATTATTCCGTTGTTTCGATCATCGGAGATGGTGCGCTGACCGGCGGCATGGCGTACGAGGCGCTGAACAATGCGGCCAGCCTGAAATCGAATTTTATTATCGTTTTAAATGACAACGAAATGTCGATCACCGAGAATGTCGGCGGTATGTCATCGTACCTGTCCGGCCTTCGGACGGCATCGGCGTACACGGATTTCAAGATGGATGTCACAAAGGCATTGAACCGCATTCCGGGCATCGGACCTGGCATGGTGGATGCGATGCGGAAGACGAAAAGCAGCATCAAACAGATCATCATTCCGGGCATGCTGTTTGAGGATATGGGACTTACGTATTTAGGTCCTGTGGACGGCCACAACATTCCGCAGCTGATCAAGATCTTCCAGGAAGCAAAACGGTTTGAAGGACCGATTCTGGTGCATGTCCTGACACAGAAGGGCCGCGGCTATGAGCCGGCGATGCGCCACCCGGCAAGATTCCACGGTGCGGGTCCGTTCGATGTGAAAACAGGATTGCCGGTTGAAAATCCAATCCGACGTACACGGATGTCTTTTCCACGGTCATGCGGAAAATGGGAGATCGAAGAAAGGATGTTGCGGCAGTCACGGCGGCGATGATGACCGGTGTCGGACTGAAACGCTTCTCCAACATGTTCCCGGACCGCTGTTTCGATGTGGGAATCGCAGAAGAGCACGCGGTGACATTTGCAGCGGCACTGTCACTCGGCGGCATTACGCCTGTCGTTGCGATTTATTCTTCATTCCTGCAGCGGGCGTACGATCAGATCATGCATGACGTCTGTATGCAGAATCTCCATGTCGTCTTTGCGATTGACCGCGCCGGTCTTGTGGGCTACGACGGGGAGACACACCACGGCATTTTCGACCTTTCCTATCTGGGTTCGATGCCGAATATGACAATTCTTGCACCGAAGAACCTCTGGGAGCTTTCGGATATGATCAAATTTGCGGTCGATTACGACGGCCCGATCGCGGTGCGCTACCCGAGAGGGGAAGCGTATACGGGATTAAAAGAGTTCCGTGCGCCCATCTGCCTCGGAAAATCAGAAGTGATCCATGAGGGAAGCCGTGTTGCACTTCTTGCCGTCGGCAGTATGGTAAAAATGGCAGAAGAAGTGCAGAAACAGTTAAAAGAGCGGATGGATATGGATGCGGCGCTTGTGAATGCGCGGTTCGTCAAACCAATCGATGAAGAACTTCTTCGAAGCTTTGCCGATACGTATGAGCTTGTCGTAACACTCGAGGAAAATGTAAAAGACGGCGGCTTTGGAGAGCGCGTCCTTGCTTTTGCCGAGGAAGAAGACTTCCGTTCGGCGTGGAGATCATTGCACTGCCGGACCGCTTTATTCCGCACGGAAGTGTATCATACCAGATGAAACAGGTCGCTTTACGCCGGAAGATATCTGCGGCAGAATTGAGGAATACTACAGAAAACAGGGGGCAGGAAGAAAGATGAAAAAACGATTAGATGTATTACTGGTAGAACGGGGCCTTGCCACATCGCGGGAAAAAGCGAAAGCCATGATTATGGCAGGAGAAGTTCTGGTGGACAATGAGCGGGAGGACAAAGCCGGTTCCATGTTCCCGGAAGAAGTGGAGATTGTCTTAAAAGGAAAACCACTGCCGTATGTGAGCCGCGGCGGCTTAAAATTAGAGAAAGCAATGAAAAACTTTAACCTTACCCTGGATGGAAAGGTCTGCATGGATGTCGGAGCATCCACCGGCGGCTTTACTGACTGTATGCTGCAGAACGGCGCCGTCAAGGTATATTCCGTGGATGTCGGCCACGGCCAGCTCGACTGGAAGCTGCGGAACGATCCGCGCGTTGTCTGTATGGAGCGCACGAACATCCGTTACGTCGTGACGGAGGATATCGAGGAGAGACCGTCCTTCGTATCGATCGACGTATCGTTTATCTCCCTGACCAAGGTGCTGCTTCCGGTCCGAAATCTGATGGAAGAGAACGGCGAAATTGCAGCTCTGATCAAGCCGCAGTTTGAGGCAGGACGCGAAAAAGTCGGCAAAAAAGGTGTTGTCCGTGATCCGGCTGTACACAAAGAAGTCATTGAGATGGTCATTTCCTATGCGAAAAGCATTTCCTTCGGCGTGCGCCATCTGGAATTTTCTCCGATCAAAGGACCGGAGGGAAATATCGAGTATCTCGTTCATCTTGTCCGGCTGCCGGACGGCGTGACAGAGGAAGAGACCAATGTCGATGTAGACGCCGTTGTAAAGAGCGCACACGATACACTGGATAAATAAAAGGGTTAAGGAGCATGATATGGAGCGATTTTACCTGATCACAAACAGAGCAAAAGACCCGGACCTTACCGTGACAGACCAGATCAGGCAATATCTGGAGGAGCGCGGAAAAACGTGTCTTCTCTGCGATAACAGCGAAAAAGGGGAAAAATACCATTATACGGATCCGGCGAAGGTTCCGTCAGATATCGACGGCATTCTGGTGCTCGGTGGTGACGGCACGCTTCTGCAGGCAGCAGGCGACGTGGTGGATTTACAGATTCCACTGCTCGGCATCAATCTGGGAACGCTCGGCTATCTTGCGGAAATCGACCGTGACACGCTTTATCCGGCGCTGGATCATCTGATGGCGGATGAGTATACGATTGAGCACCGCATGATGCTCTGCGGATCGATTTACCGGGACGGAAAGCTGATTGCGGAGGACACGGCACTCAACGACATTACGATCACCCGTGAGGGAAACCTGCGTGTCGTCCGGTTCGACAATTACGTTAACGGGGAGTTTTTAAATTCCTACAGCGCCGATGGCATCATCATCGCAACGCCGACCGGTTCGACCGGCTACAGCCTCTCCGCGGGCGGCCCGATCATCTCACCGTCAGCCAGCCTGATGCTGATGACACCGCTTGCCCCGCACACCCTGAATACGAGAAGCATTGTCTTTCCGGCAGAGGATGTGATCGAGGTGGAGCTCGGGCCTCGAGAGACGGCGGCATTGAACAGGGCATGGCATATTTTGACGGCGACACCCGCGTTCCGATGAAAACCGGCGACCGGATCGTGATCAAAAAGGCCAGACGGGACACTCTGATTGTGAAGATCAGCAACATCAGTTTTCTGGAGACATTAAGAAAGAAAATGGCAAACATTTAAGATATAGTTACTGGGGAAGGATGCTTGAAATGAAAATCGCGAGACATGCACAGATTATCAAATTAATTAACCAATATGACATTGAAACACAGGAGGAGCTGGCAAAGAAGCTGGAGGAGAGCGGCTTTGCCGTAACGCAGGCGACGATTTCGAGGGATATCCGCCAGCTGAAGCTCACAAAAGTACCAAAAGAGAACGGCGGAAGCCGCTATGCGGTTCTGCAGAACGCACCGTCCGAGGTTGGGAGCCGCTATGCGCGCGTGTTAAAAGACGCGTATATTTCCGTTGATCTTGCCAAGAATATTCTGGTCATCAAAACCGTGTCTGGAATGGCGATGGCGGCGGCAGCGGCTTTCGATGAGATGAACTGGAATGAAATTGTCGGCTGCATCGGCGGAGACGATACGATTCTCTGCGTGGCAAGAGACGATGATGCGGCGCTTGTGGCAGCAGAACGACTGAAAAAAATGGTGGACGGCATGGAGGAGACGGGCGAAGAGTTCTAAAGAACGCACGTCTCTGCAAAAAGAGACAAAAAGATGACAGCAGGTGTGACACCGGAGGAAAAGAATGCTCACAAACTTACACGTAAAAAATCTGGCCCTGATCGACGAAGCGGAAGTGGAGTTCGATCCGGGCCTGAATATACTGACCGGAGAAACCGGAGCCGGAAAATCCATCCTGATCGGTTCGATCAACGCGGCGCTTGGAAAGAAGATATCCCGCGAGATGATCCGGACGGGAGAGACAAGCGCGCTGGTGGAACTGGTCTTTGAAACCGAAAATCCGCATGTGCTGGAGCTGTTAAAAGAGATGGATCTCGAGGCGGAGGAGGGACAGGTGATTATTTCCAGAAAGATCACCGGATCCCGCAGCGTCTGCCGCATCAATGGCGAGGCATGCAATATCTCGCAGGTAAAAGCTCTTGCGTCCCTGCTGCTCGACATCCACGGCCAGCATGAGCACCAGTCGCTGCTCTATCCGGACCGGCAGATCGCGATTCTTGACGCGTTTGCGGGAACCGAGGCGGCCACGGCAAAAGGAGAGGTCCGGGCGCTGTACCAGGAGTGGAAGAATGTCCGAAAGGAGCTCTCGGCGTACGAACTCGACGAGGAGGCAAGAAAGCGGGAGGCAGCATTTCTTACGTTTGAAATCAACGAGATTGATCAGGCAGAGCTAAAAGAGGGCGAGGACGAAGCGTTGGAAACTGCGTACCGGAAAATGGGCCATGCGAAAAAGATCGCGGAATCTCTGCAGACGGTATATGCGATCACCGGCTACGGTGCAGAGAACAGCGCCGGGGAGCAGGTCGGCCGCGCAATCCGGGAGCTGCAGCAGGCCGCGGTGTACGACGATGCACTTTCCGGTCCGTCGCAGACCCTTTCCGATATTGACGGACTGCTGAATGATTTCAACCGCGAAATTTCCGCATATCTTTCCGAACTGACCTTTTCCGAAGAAGAGTATTACGAGACGGAAAAGCGGCTCGATGAGATCAACCGCCTGAAAGCAAAGTATGGAAAGACGATGGAAGAGATCGCCGCATACCGCGAAGAACAGCAGAAAAAACTGGAAAAACTGGAAAACTTTGAGAACTGCCGCGCCGCACTGCAGGAGCAGTTACAGAAAACGGAGCAGAAACTGGATGCGGCCGCACATAATCTGTCCAAAATCCGCAGAAACTATGCAAAACGGCTCGAAACACAGATTATCGAAGGTCTGCGCGACCTGAATTTCCTGCATGTCGCATTTGAAATTTCATTTGAAAAGACAAAAAGCTACACCGAAAACGGAACCGATGCTGTGGAGTTCTTAATCTCCACAAACCCGGGCGAAGCGATCCGTCCGCTGGCGAAAGTTGTTTCCGGCGGTGAACTGTCGCGAATCATGCTTGCAATCAAGACGATTCTTGCCGACCGCGACGAGACAGAAACCCTGATTTTCGATGAAATCGATACCGGAATCAGCGGAAGGACGGCGCAGAAGGTTTCCGAAAAAATGGCACAGATCGGGCAGCGCCATCAGGTCATCTGCATCACCCATCTGCCGCAGATCGCGGCGATGGCAGATTCTCATTTTGAAATCGAAAAAAACGTCGAAGAAAACGAGACCGTCACATCGATCCATCCATTATCCGAGGAAGATTCTGTCAGAGAACTGGCAAGAATGCTCGGCGGCGCGAAAATTACGGATTCTGTTCTGGCAAATGCCAGCGAGATGAAGGAATTGGCACAGGTACAAAAATCTGCAAGACTCAAATAAAGAGAAGTCCGCATACTAAGAGGGAAATCACGAAACAAAGCGTGGTTTCCCTCTTTTTCGCGGGCGCGAGTCAAAGTCTGTGCCTGCACGAGAACTTGACGACCGCCGCGAAAACAAAAGAAATGCCGCAGTTCTGCCTGCGGCGGAAAGGATGGGAATGCAAATGACGAGAAAACAAAAATACCGAAGAGTCCTGCTTGCGCTGGCGGCGCTGTTTCTGATCCTCGCCGTTCTTCTTGCTACGATGCCATGCGCGAATCCCTGCCGGATACGATGTATGTGGATGAGAACAGCGAAAGCCCGTTTCAGCCGCTCACGAAACATCCGCTTCTGACGATTTCGGAAGATACGAAGGAAGCAGAAAAAACCGAATTCGGAGAAACGGGAGAAACGGTTGTAGAATGTTCCGCCGCCGGGATCCCGCTGAAAAAGATCCGTGTGATCCAGGAAGAACGGCCGAAAGTTGCCGTCTGCGGCGCGCCGGTCGGTATCTATATGGAGACCGACGGTGTGATGGTGATCCGTACAGCCGAAATCCGTTCGTCCGACGGAACCGTCAGCCGTCCGTCAGAAAATATTCTGCGGGAAGGCGACTATATCACAAAAGTAAACGGACAGAGCATCCGCAGCAAGCAGGAGCTGATTGATGCAGTAAAAGTATCAAACGGTTCTCCGGTGTGTCTTTCCCTGCTTCGGGACGGGGAAACGATCGAGGTGCAGGTGACACCGCAGAAAAGCCAGGACGGCACCTGCCGCCTCGGGGCCTGGGTCCGCGACAATATGCAGGGAATCGGAACACTGACTTTCGTGGAACCGGACGGAACCTTTGCAGCGCTCGGCCATGGAATCAGTGATGTCGATACCGGAAAAATGCTCCAATTGAACGGCGGAGAACTGTATCTGACACAGATTCTGTCTGTGATCCCGGGAAAAGCGGGTGTACCGGGTGAACTGCAGGGCGTGATCCATTACGAAGAAAAGAACCGTATCGGGTTAGTGGCGGAGAATACCATCTACGGTATCCACGGCGTTCTGGACAGGGAAAAAAGCAGTGCACTGCCGCTTACCGTGACGGAAATTGCCTACCGGCAGGAGATCGAGACGGGCCCGGCCACCGTGCGGATGTGCGTGGACAATACGGTAGAAGAGTATGAGGCGGAGATTACAGAAATCGATCTTGGAAGCGAGAATACGAACAAAAATTTTGTGCTCGAAATTACCGATCAACGGCTGCTACAGAAAACCGGCGGCATCGTACAGGGAAATTCCGGCTCGCCGGTGCTCCAGAACGGAAGGCTGATCGGCGCCATTACCCATGTTTTCGTAAACCATCCAGAAAAAGGCTACGGTGTCTTTGCGGAAAACATGCTTGCACGGAACTGAAAAAATATGCGTTAATTTGGTTGAAATTGTTACAAACTTCCGAATTTTTACGGAAAATGTCGATCGAATTTTCAAAAATTTACGGGAAATATATTGAAAATGCGAAAAAATAAAATTATAATGTCTGTGTGATTGGAAAAAGTTCAGAAGAAAACGGATGCAGTGAAATTCCGGAAAGACTATGAGTTTTTGCAAAGGAGAGCTTTATGGAAAAGATCAACATTGCCATGCGGATGATAACGAACGCATGCAGGAAATGCTTGGGAACGTCATAAAACAGGATGACACGCTTGAACTGATCGGGCAGACCGGAAACGGAAATGATATCTACAGTATCATCCGCGACAAAGAACCGGACGTCGTACTGCTTGACATTTTCATGCCGAAGATGGATGGTCTGACTGTAATGGAGAAAGTCAATGAGGATAAAAATCTGAAAAAAAGACCTGCCTTTATCGTTGTCTCCGCCGTAGGAGAGGAGAGGATCACCGAAGATGCGTTCCGGCTCGGCGCTTACTATTACGTCTTAAAACCGTTCGACAACGAAACTCTTCTGAACCGGATCAAAGCAACAAAAGGAATGACATCAGTAAGAAGATACCATCCAAGAAATTTTACAAACCCCGGAAAAGAGCCGATCTGTCCGCCGGAAAACAGTCTGGAAATCGATGTGACAAATATGATCCACGAGATCGGCGTTCCTGCCCATATCAAAGGATACCAGTACCTGCGCGATGCGATTCTGCTTTCCGTAGAGGACACGGAAATGCTCAATTCCATTACCAAGATTCTCTATCCGACCATCGCGAAACGCCACCAGACAACGTCAAGTCGTGTCGAGCGTGCCATCCGCCATGCGATTGAAGTGGCCTGGAGCCGCGGCAAAATGGACACAATCGACGAGCTGTTCGGCTATACCGTGAACAACCGCAAGGGTAAACCGACAAATTCTGAATTTATTGCATTAATTGCAGATAAAATACGTCTTGAACTGAAAAATCAGTAAAAAGTAACAAAAAAATCCGAACAAACGGAGAAATTACAGAAGTTTAGACTTTTTTTTTCTGGACAAAGTACGGTATAATACAGACAGGACGTTGATTATCCTTTCGCGTTTCATAGGATCGTGACAAAAAGGAAGGAATTACAGAAAAACAAAGATGCGATAATCAGCATGAAATTACAGGAGGATTCTTTTCATGAAAAATATTTTGTTCGTGGCTTCAGAGTGTGTACCGTTCATCAAAACAGGCGGTCTGGCGGATGTAGTAGGTTCTCTGCCGAAGTACTTCCCGAAAGAGTATTTTGATGTGCGCGTGGTGATTCCAAAATACGCGGGAATCAAAGAACAGTTTAAAAATCAGATGCGGTATGTGACAAACTTCTACATGGATCTGAACTGGAGACAGCAGTATGTCGGCATTTTCGAGATGGAATATGAAGGCATCAAATTCTACTTTATCGACAACGAGGAGCATTTCGGAGGAAGCACTCCATATGCGGGCATGCCGTGGGATCTGGAAAAATTTGCTTACTTCAGCAAAGCAGCGCTTTCCATTTTACCGACCATCGGCTTCCGCCCGGATCTCATCCACTGCCACGACTGGCAGACCGGTCTCGTTCCGGTTTACCTGCACGAGCGTTTCCAGGCAGATGAATTCTATCGGGGAATCAAAACCGTCATGACGATCCACAACCTGAAATTCCAGGGCATCTGGGACCGCAAGACGATTCAGAGCATTACCGGCCTTTCCGACTACTACTTCACACCGGATAAGCTGGAGTTCAAACACGATGCCAGCTACTTGAAGGGCGGTCTGGTTTACGCAGATGCGATCACCACCGTCAGCAATACATACGCGCAGGAGATTCAGACCCCGTTCTATGGCGAAGGACTCGACGGTCTGATGTGTGCAAGAGCAAACGATCTGCGCGGTATTGTAAACGGACTCGACTACAATGAGTGGAACCCGGAGACAGACGCTCAGATTGCAAAGAATTTCAATGTAAAGAACTTCCGTAAAGAGAAAGTGAAAAATAAACTGGCACTGCAGGAGGAGTTAGGACTCGAGGTCAATCCGAAGACGATGATGATCGGTATCGTATCCCGGCTGACCGATCAGAAGGCTTCGACCTCATCAGCTATATGATGGATGAGATGTGCCAGGATGCCGTACAGTTTGTGATCCTTGGAACCGGCGAGGAGCGCTACGAGAACATGTTCCGCCACTTCGCATGGAAATACGACAAGAAGGTTTCGGCAAACATCTACTATTCTGATGCAATGTCACACAAGATCTATGCATCCTGCGATGCCTTCCTGATGCCGTCCCTGTTTGAGCCATGCGGACTCTCCCAGCTCATGAGCCTCCGCTACGGAACCCTTCCGATCGTCCGCGAGACCGGCGGCCTCAAAGACACCGTAGAGCCGTACAATGAGTACGAGGGAACAGGAACTGGATTCAGCTTCACAAACTACAATGCGCATGAGATGATGGGTACCGTGCGGTACGCAGAGCGCATCTATTACGACAAAAAACGCGAGTGGAACAAGATGATCGACCGCGCAATGGCACAGGATTTCTCCTGGGCGAATTCCGCAAAACAGTACGAGGAAATGTACAACTGGCTGATCGGATAAGCTGGTCTGCATTCTGAAAAATAAGAAAAAAATCCCGAAATGGCAGAAGAGGAAAGAAAAGCCGTTTCGGGATTTTTGCAGTATTTTTGGGTTGCGGCAGGAGAGTGGAATATGCTACACTTGTGCATAAGGATATATTCGAAGCAACTCCGGTGCAGAGGATTTGGGGGCTGAAAAAAGACACAAGAAAAACAGTTGACAACAAAGCAGATTTGTAATAGTATGTATACAGAAGCGAACGAACGTTCGCATGGTAAGGAGAATATTCAGTATGGGAAATAATAACGAAGATAAACTGCGTGCACTCGATGCCGCACTTGGACAGATTGAAAAACAGTACGGAAAAGGAGCTGTCATGAAGCTCGGAGATTCCGCAGCAAACATGAACGTGGAAACCATCCCGACCGGCTCTTTAAGCCTGGATATCGCACTCGGCCTTGGCGGTGTGCCGAAGGGAAGAATCATCGAGGTATATGGACCGGAGTCTTCCGGTAAAACAACCGTAGCGCTCCACATGGTAGCCGAAGTACAGAAACGCGGCGGAATCGCCGGCTTCATCGATGCAGAGCATGCGCTCGATCCGGCCTATGCCAAAAACATCGGTGTTGATATTGAAAACCTTTATATCTCACAGCCGGACAACGGCGAGCAGGCACTTGAGATCACCGAGACGATGGTCCGTTCCGGTGCGGTAGACATCATCATCGTGGACTCTGTTGCAGCCCTCGTTCCAAAAGCCGAGATCGACGGCGACATGGGAGATTCCCACGTCGGACTGCAGGCGCGTCTGATGTCTCAGGCACTCCGGAAACTGACTGCAGCGATCAGCAAATCCAATTGTATTGTTATCTTTATCAACCAGCTGCGTGAAAAAGTCGGTGTCATGTTCGGAAATCCGGAGACCACAACCGGCGGCCGTGCACTGAAATTCTATCTTCCATCCGTCTCGATGTCAGAAGAATTGAAGCCTTAAAGCAGGGCGGAGAGATGGTCGGAAACCGTACCAGAATCAAAGTCGTGAAAAACAAAGTAGCTCCGCCGTTCCGCGAGGCAGAATTTGATATCATGTTCGGAAAAGGAATCTCCAAAGAAGGAGATGTTCTGGATCTGGCAGCTTCCGTCGGCATCGTACAGAAGAGCGGCGCATGGTTCGCATACGGCGGCGACAAGATCGGCCAGGGACGCGAAAATGCGAAAGCATACCTGCGCGAGCATCCGGAAATCATGGATGAGATCGAGCACAAAGTGCGCGTGGCTTACGGCCTGATCAAGGAAGAAGCGCCGGAAGGCACAGAAGAAACAGCAGCAGTTCCGGAAACCGAAGGAGACGACGAATAAATGTTTGTGACAGAGATTCGTCCTCTGAATAAAAAGAAATCACGGATCCTCTTCGATGACGGAGAGGATCTGGTTCTTTATAACGGGGAAATCCGCGCTTCCCGCATCAAAGAGCAGGAGGAGCTTCCCGATGAGGTTTACGAAAAGCTGGCAGGGGAAGTGCTGACTAAAAGGGCCAAACACCGCGCGATGTATCTGCTGCTCAGACAGATGCGGACGAAAAAAGAGCTGGAAGATAAGTTACGAAAAGACGGCTATCCCGAGAGAGCCATTGAAGAGGCTGTCTCGTACGTGGAGAGCTTTCACTATATCGACGACCGCGCATACGTGGAGCAGTATCTTGCGGGCAGCGGTGCGAAAAAAGGGAAAAAAGGCAGTCCTCTATGCGCTGGCACAGAAAGGCGTGGACCGGGAACTGGTGGAATCCGTCCTGGAAGAGCAGGAGGATGCCCGCGATGAGTATGAACTTGCAAAAATTGCCGCCTTCGCAAAGCTCGGCACGCCGCACCGGCTGGATGAAAAAGAGTATCGCCGTGCCGCCGGTTTTCTGATGCGGAAGGGATTCGGCAGTTCCGAAATCCGTCGGGCACTGGAAGAATACCAAGATTCCGCTGACGAAGAATTCTGAATATTCTCGGCGATTCCGCCACATGCCGCGAAATTATGTGCAATAAATTACATGATTATTTTTAAAACATTGACAAATTTGTGAAAACAGTATAAAATTGTAGTGTTGTAAATGTGCAATGAAAACTAAATAAGGAGGTGCTCCGGTAATGGGTACAGGTATTACAATTCTGCTGGTATTCATTGCTGTAGTAGTCACGCTGCTTATTGCGGTTCCTGTTACCAGGAAAATTGCTGTGGACAATAAAATCAAGCAGGATGCTGAAAAAATTGGCACAGCGGAAGAAAAGGCGAGAAACATCATAGATGAAGCACTGAAAACTGCCGAAACTAAGAAACGGGAAGCCCTGCTGGAGGCGAAGGAGGAGTCTCTTCGTACGAAGAATGAAGTAGAAAAAGAGACCCGAGAGCGCAGAGCGGAACTGCAGAAATATGAGAAGCGCGTTTTATCGAAAGAAGAATCTGTAGATAAAAAGCGGACGTATTGGAGCGTCGTGAAAACGAAATTGCAGCAAAAGAGGCAAGCGTCAGAAAGAAAGAAAAGGAAGTAGACGGTCTACACGAAAAAGGAGTACAGGAACTGGAAAGAATTTCCGGTTTTACCTCCGAGGAAGCAAAAGAGTATCTGTTAAAATCTGTGGAAGACGAAGTAAAAATCGACACAGCAAAGCTCTACAAAGAGCTGGAGAGCAGAGCAAAAGAGGAAGCAGGCCGTAAGGCAAAAGAGTATGTGGTAACAGCTATTCAGAAATGTGCTGTCGATCACGTATCCGAGAGTACCATCTCCGTGGTACAGCTTCCGAGCGATGAAATGAAAGGCCGCATCATCGGCCGTGAAGGACGAAACATCCGTACACTCGAAACCATGACAGGCGTTGACCTGATCATCGACGATACACCGGAAGCAGTCGTTCTTTCCTCATTCGATCCGATTCGCCGTGAGGTGGCAAGAATTGCTCTGGAAAAACTGATCGTAGACGGAAGAATCCATCCGGCCCGCATCGAAGAGATGGTAGAAAAGGCCCGCAAAGAAGTAGAACAGAATATTCGCGAGGAAGGCGAGGCAGCCGCACTGGAAGTCGGTGTACACGGACTTCATCCGGAGCTGATCCGTCTCCTTGGAAGAATGAAATTCCGTTCCAGCTACGGACAGAATGCATTAAAGCATTCGATCGAGGTAGCACAGCTTTCCGGTCTCCTCGCAGGAGAGGTAGGATGCGATGTCCGCATGGCAAAACGTGCCGGACTGCTTCATGATATCGGTAAATCCATCGACCATGAGGTAGAAGGATCTCACATTCAGATCGGTGCAGATCTCTGCAAAAAGTACAAAGAATCTCAGATTGTGATCAACACAGTAGAATCACATCACGGGGATGTAGAGCCCCAGTCTCTGATTGCATGTATCGTTCAGGCAGCGGATGCAATTTCCGCAGCAAGACCGGGTGCAAGAAGAGAAACACTCGAAACATATACCAACAGATTAAAACAGTTGGAAGACATCACGAATTCGTTCAAGGGTGTCGAAAAATCTTTTGCTATTCAGGCTGGTAGAGAAGTCCGCATCATGGTTGTTCCTGAGCAGGTATCCGATTCTGAAATGGTACTGCTCGCAAGGGATATCTCGAAACAGATCGAAGCTGAACTGGAATACCCGGGACAGATCAAGGTCAATGTTATCCGCGAGAGCCGTGTAACGGATTACGCGAAATAAAAGACTTTCTACGAAACAATTTAATAACGAAATCAAAAAGAGGCTGTGGACATGAGCAATCATGTTCCACAGCCTTTTCAGTGTGTATAAGAACAGTAAGTTTCAAAAGAATTTATACGTGCCGTATCCGGTTCGAGCGCATTTTCTGAGGTGTAGAGCCATACAGCTTTTTGAAGGTCCGCATAAAAATTTTGTAATTCGACAGCCCGTTTTTCTCCATCAGTACCGTGATCGTTTCGTCGGAATTCTGTAAATCTTCGTACAGGTGCATCGTGCGCACATCGTTCAGATATTCGAGAAAGGTCTGTCCGGTATACTTTTTAAAGAGCCGGCAGAAATACTCCTTCGAGAGTGCCAGGGAATCCGCGGCTGTTTCGAGGCTTAACGGTTCCGGGTAATGCACTTTCACCCAGTTCATAACGTGTGTCACGCGCTGCAGATCGCGCTGTGAACCCGTGAGGGATGCCGAAGGGATCTGGTGGGAATACGACCGGCAGAGATGGTACAGAAATTCGTACAGTCGTGAGGTAAAGAGAAGCTGGTATGAATCGGAAGGATTCTGCCGGATCTCGTTCATCTCCGAGAGCAGTGCGCGGAGCGGAGCCGGCTGTTCCGAGCAGGGAATGATCGTGTCGAAACGCATCGTATCAAAGTCCGGCAGATATTGGCGCATCTGGCTTGCGGAAATCTGCAGCAGAAGATATGTACAGGTGTTGGAGCGCGTCATATGGAGGTCGCCGGAGTTGATGATAATCAGATCGCCCTCGTTTAACCGATACTCCGTTGCCTGGACAATCGCGGAAAACTGTCCCCTGATCAGATAGAGAATTTCCACATATTCGTGCCAGTGCGCCGGAAAAACAAAAGCGGGCGCATCCTGCAGCTCAAAACGGACGTGCAGCAGATCGGTTTCGTGTATTGTTTCGTAAAAGCAGGATTCCATAAGTACCTCCAGGATGTGATAGAAATATACGTCAATTATAATCAAAAAAGATAAGAATATTGTACCAGAAATTGGGCGAAATATCAATATCAACCAGAGAAAGGACAAGAAAGGAACTAGAAGTTACACGAAAAAGGGAAGATAATGGAGACATTAGCACGAAACAAAGTTTGGGAGGAACAAAGACATGAAAGCAAAGGTAAGAACCTTTAACGGAACTACATCTCCGGAAGTAACCCAGCGTGAAACAGATCACCGCAAACTTGCCCGCGAGGCAGCAGCAGAGGGATTCGTTCTTCTGGAAAACAAAGATCATTTCCTGCCGCTGGCAAAGGGCAGCAAGGTAGGTCTTTACGGAGCAGGTGCGATCCGCACCATCAAAGGAGGCACCGGTTCCGGCGATGTCAATGAGCGTGACAGCGTTAATATTTTCCAGGGCATGAAAAATGCAGGCTACGACGTAACAAGCAGTGAATGGCTGGAGGATTACGATAAACTCTACGTACAGGCAAGACTGGACTGGAAAAATGAGATTTTCACAAAATTGAACGGAGACGACACAAAATTCTTTGATGCGTACTCTGCAACCCCGTTCTTTATGCCATCCGGAAACCCGATCGATGAAGAGAAAGCAGCAGCCGACGGTGCAGACACCGCATTCTTCGTTCTGGCACGTATCGCAGGAGAGAACAAAGACCGTTTTGATACGGAGGGTGACTACTTCATCTCCAAAGAAGAGAAAGCTATTCTGGCACAGGTTTCCAGATGCTATAAAAACGTTGTTCTTGTTATCAACACCGGCGGCTGATGGATCTGGCATTCGTAGAAGAATTTGACAATATCCGCTCTATTTTACAGTACGTACAGGCAGGCCAGGAAGGCGGAAATGCATTTGCTGATGTTGTAAGCGGCGATGTAACCCCATCCGGAAAAATGACAGATACCTGGGCAAAAGATTACTATGATTATCCGGGTGCAGAGGTTTACAGCTACAAGAGCGGCGACCTCATGAAAGAAAAATACGAAGAGGGTATCTTCGTTGGATACCGTTACTTCGATACCTTTGAAGTACCAGTCCGTTACTCCTTCGGTTACGGTATGTCCTACACCGATTTCGAGATCAGAACCGATGACATCAAAGTAAGCGGCCGCGGTATGATGAATCCGAAAGTAAGCGTGACTGTTACCGTCACCAACACCGGCGATACTTATGCAGGAAAAGAAGTTGTACAGATCTACGCTTCCTGCCCGCAGGGCAGACTGGTGAAAGAGTTCCGCCGTCTGGCAGGCTTTGGAAAAACAAAACTGCTGGCTCCGAAGGAATCCCAGACCATGACCATCACCTTCCCGCTGTATCAGCTGACTTCCTATGAGGAGGAAAGCGCATCCTGGATTCTGGAGCCGGGCATGTATGGTATCTGGATTGGAAATGATCTGAATACATCTGTTCTCTCCGGCGCGCTGGAGCTGGACGAGAAAGCAGTCATGACAGCGTGTGAAAATATCTGCCCGCTGAAAGAGGAATTGAATGAGATTGTTCCTGATGCAGAAAAAGTTCAGGCAAGAGAGGCTGCATGGCAGAAGGAAGTAAAAGAAAAGAGAATGAGCGTGATCGAGCTCAAAGCATCTGAGATCCCAACTGAGAAAGTAGATTACCAGCGGTACCGGAAGAGCTTCCTGGAAAAGCAGGAAAGATTGTGGAATCCCTTTCTGTGGATCAGCTGGCACTCCTTGCAACCGGTGATCCGGGAAGAGCACAGGGCAACGCGCTTGGCTCCGCAGGAATTTCTGTTCCGGGAGCAGCAGCAGAGACATCCCCGTGTGCTTCGGAGGAGCCGTGGAATGTAACCACGATTGCTCTGGTCGACGGACCTGCAGGTCTTCGTCTGAAGAGAGAATACCAGGTAGACAACGGAAAGATCGTAGCGAGCGATTTTCTGGCGGCACTGGAAGGCGGATTCTTCAGCAAACCGCAGGAAAAACGCGGAACAACCTATTATCAGTTCTGTACCGCAATCCCGGTCGGAACACTTCTGGCACAGAGCTGGGATGTAGAACTTATCAAAGAAGTCGGCGAGATGATCGGTCACGAGATGGAGCTGTTTAATGTAACGCTGTGGCTGGCGCCTGGTATGAACATCCACAGAAATCCGCTCTGTGGAAGAAACTTTGAGTATTATTCCGAGGATCCGCTGCTTGCCGGTATGATGGCGGCTGCTATGACGCTCGGTGTACAGAAGGTACCGGGCTGCGGAACCACGATCAAACACTTCGCATGCAACAATCAGGAGGATAACCGTATGGGCTCCGATTCCATCCTGTCCGAGCGTGCCCTGCGTGAGATCTATCTGAAAGGCTTTGAAATCGCAGTCAAAGATGCACAGCCGATGTCCATTATGACATCTTACAACCTGATCAATGGTGTACACGCTGCAAACTGCTACGATACCTGCACGAAAGCAGCGAGAGATGAGTGGGGATTTGCAGGAGCTATCATGACCGACTGGACAACCACCAACGTACAGATCCAGGGCGAGTGTACGGCAGCGGGCTGCATGAGAGCCGGAAATGACATGGTAATGCCGGGTCTGCCGGAGGATCACGAGAACATCAAAAAAGAACTTGCAGATGGAACTCTGACGATGGCAGAATTGAAACGCTGCATCTATAACACGGTAAATATCGTACTGCAGTCCAATATGTACGAGGGCGCAGTCAGCTACCTTGATCAGTTCGATGATCTGGATACCTATCTTGTCGTGAAATAAAAGAAGTGAAAAATATCTTATGGGGATATACAAAAAGCAGGGTTTGAAATGAACGGACATTTCGGTGCGTGAGACATTGGGGGACCCTGAAAAGAGGAAAGAAGTGCCATTCGCAGATGGGGGTCTGCGGAGCAGGCACTTCTTTTACGTATATTGTCTATGAACCGTGAATACATTGACAGTAAGGCAGAAAATAAGGAGGCGCAAAAAGCAAATGAGAGAACGGGATGAGAATGCATATATTCGTTTTTTTGCCCTCTGGTTTGCGGCCGGTATGACCCTCGGTGTACTGCTGCTGCTTGCGGCATCCCACACGGGAATGAAGGAGGGAAATAGCGTCCGCCTATTTCAGGCGGAGGCGTTTTTTGGAAGAAAAATTTCCGCAAAGGCCTGCTTTTCCTATCTTCTAAAGGTACGGTTAGCACCGGCATTTGCGGGACTTCTCTTTGGATTGACGGCAATCGGTGCGTATTTTGCCACTGCTGCCGTTTGGGCATATGGTTTTCTGTGTGGCGTCTTTCTCTCGGCTGCCTATCTGCAGAACGGAATGGCAGGTCTTTTATTCTTTTTTCTGGCTCTTTTTCCGCAGATTTTCCTCTACCTTGCCGCGTTATTTCTGATGGCTGCTGCGTGCAGCCGGATGGCAGAGACGAATCACCTTGCCGGCGGCATACAGAAAAAGGAATATTTTTGCTTCGGCGTGCGCTACTTTTTCGCACTGATCCTGCTTCTGTGGGGTATTCTGCTTGAGAGTTATGTCAATCCGTGGTTTCTTGCGAAAATCCTGTAAAAACGGTCGGAAAAGGGAATTGCATTTTTGAAAAAACGTGTATATAATTAAAAGCATTGTTACCCTTTATCGGGCAGTGAGAGGGAGAAAAAAGCAAAAAGGAAAAAAGCTATGCAGGAAACGATACAGTCATTTACGGACTATCTACAGACGGAAAAGAAAGCGTCAAAAAATACAGAAGTCTCCTATCAGCGCGATCTTCGAAAGCTGGCAGTTTTTTTTGAAGGAGCACGGAATAGAAAAACCGGAGCAGATGAATGCAACGGTTTTAAATTCTTATTTATTATATCTGGAGCGGGAACACTTCTCCCCGGCAACGATCTCGCGCAGCATTGCGGCGATTCATATGTTTTGCCAATATGCATGTCAGGAGGGAAAAATGGTATCTGACCCGTCGAAAGCACTGCAGCCACCGAGGTTGAGCGGAAAATGCCGGAGATCCTTTCCATCGCAGAGGTCGATCTGCTGCTTCGCCAGCCCAAAACCGACACGCCAAAGGGGATCCGCGACAAAGCAATGCTGGAAATGCTGTATGCGACCGGTATCCGCGTCAGTGAGCTGATCCATTTGAAGATACAGGATGTCAACCTTATGATGGGCTACATCACCTGCCGCGATGAAAAGGAGCGGATCGTTCCGTTCGGCGGACCGGCGAAAAAGGCGTTGGAGCAGTATCTGGGGAGTGCGCGCGCAGCCCTGATGCATGGACGGGAGGATGATGTATTGTTTGTCAACTGCTCCGGAGGTTCGATGAGTCGTCAGGGATTCTGGAAAATTCTGAAATCCTATGCGAAATCCGCAGGCATTACGGCGGATATTACGCCGCATACCCTGCGCCATTCGTTTGCAACCCATCTGCTGCAAAACGGTGCGGACTTAAAGAGTGTCCAGGAGATGATGGGACACGCCGATATTTCGACGACGCAGATGTATCTCCACCTTGGTGTGAATAAAATCAGGGATGTGTACCGGAAGGCACATCCGAGAAAGTAAAGGTGGAACAGAAAAGTAAAACGATAGAAAAACCTCCGCCGCAGACTGGTGAAAAACTGCAGCGAAGGTTTTTGATGTTTTTAGGGTGTTGAGAAAATTTAGCACTCCTCAGCGATATCATAAATCAGGCGTTCGGTCTGATCCCAGCCAAGGCACGGGTCAGTGATGGATTTACCATAGACATGATTTCCGCATCCGATTTTCTGATTGCCAGGCTCCAGATAGCTTTCGATCATAACACCTTTTACGAGACTTTCGATATCCTTGTTGCATCGTCTTGTGTGCAGAACGTCTTTGACGATACGGATCTGCTGCTCGTATTTCTTTCCGGAGTTGGAATGGTTGGCATCGATGATGGTAGCCGGGTTTACGAGATGTGTTTCGTTGTATTTCTCCAGCAGAAGCTGAATGTCCTCGTAGTGATAGTTCGGCACGGAGTTGCCGTGCTTGTTGGTCGCACCGCGAGAATGGTGTGCGCCAGCGGATTTCCGCTTGTCTTTACCTCCCAGGTACGGTAAATAAAGGAGTGGGAGCCCTGTGCGGCAATGACGGAGTTGATCATAACAGAAAGATCACCGCTGGTCGGGTTTTTCATGCCGGCCGGAATGTCGATGCCGGAAACAGTCAGACGGTGCTCCTGGTTTTCTACGGAACGTGCGCCGACCGCAACATAGGAGAGAATATCGGACAGATAGCTCCAGTTGGACGGATACAGCATTTCGTCTGCAGAAGTCAGATCAGTCTCTTCTACTACACGCATATGCATTTTACGCATGGCGATCAGGCCGTGCAGCAGGTCCGGCTTTCCTTCCGGGTCCGGCTGATGAACGATACCTTTGTAGCCTTCACCTGTGGTACGCGGTTTGTTGGTATAGACACGCGATGATGATCAGTTTGTCGGATACTTTGTCGGCAACCTTTGCCAGACGGTGATTGTACTCCAGAACAGCGTCTTCGTTGTCTGCGGAGCAAGGTCCTACGATAACAAGAAATTTATCGGAATCCCCGGTAAAGACTTTTGCGATTTCAGCGTCACGCTGTTTTTTGATTTCGGTTGCGCGGGCGCTTAAGGGATATTGTTCCCGGATCTCTGTTGGGGTGGGAAGTTTTCTTACAAATTCAAGGCTCATTTTCGTTCTCCTTTATCTTAGATGCACTTCTTTTCTAGCTGCGGACAGAGGAGCGTTCTTGTGTGCCCCGTCGCAAACTATCTATAAATTATAATACATAACGCGAAGATTGTCGATATTTTTTCGGCGAAATTCTGTTTCTCTTAAAAAAGATAGAAAAAAGGTATCAATGAACAGCAAATCCGTTTGCAGATTCCCGATGCAGGAACAAAAGTGCCATTGTCATAATGGTAAGTTCACTTGCAAGAATACCATAGAGATAGCCACGGATGCCGAAAACCGGGACGAGAAAAAGAATTGCAAGAATACGAATTACATCTCCGGCAAGGTTCTGGAAAAAAACGAGAGAAGTTTTTCCAAGGCCGTTTAAAATGCTTCCAAGTGTCGTTTCCAGATAGAGAAAAGGACTTAAAAATGAAAGGATACGCAGAAAAACGCCGACTTCTTCGTTTTGAAAAAGGAAACGTCCAAGCCACGGACCGAAAAAGAAAAAGGCAAAAACAGCGGAAGTGCCAAGCAGCACACAGAAAGAAATTGTATAACGGATCGTGTCTGATATTTGCTCCGGCGTACCGTCGGCCTGCTGTTTTGCTACGCCGGGCAGAAGCATGACGGACACCGCGTGGGTGATGGCAGATGGAAAAAAGATCATAGGAAGTGCCATACCGGTGAGAATGCATACTGCGAGAGCGCTGCTTTCCGGGAAAGACCGGAGGCGACCAGACAGCCGGGGAGCAGAGCACTTTCAATGCTGTGGAGGACATTCAGAAGAATACGGTTCAGCGTAAGCGGAAGATTCAAAGCGGCAAGTTCTCGGAAGGTATCGTACCAGAGGGTCTTTTCTTTGAAAAAAACAGAAATCGGGCGGTGTTTCTGAGGGAACCTGCTGTGCGAGACGGACAGGCAGGCCATCAGAAAGAGACACGAAAAGAGTTCGCCGGCGGCAGTACCGAATGCAGCGACAGCGGCAGAGGGGAGGCTTGTGGAAAGACAGAAAAGCCAGGCAAGGTAGGAAGCGCCCATGCGCACGAACTGTTCCAAAAGCTGGCAAAAAGAAGGCAGTGCCGTCTGATTCTGGCCAAGATACCATGCCGAGAGACAGTTGTGGATCCCGGAGGAGAATGCCGAGTGATAAAATCCGGAGGATCAGAATCGTCCGCGGCTCAAAAAGAAGCCGTGTTCCGATAAAATCCGCGCTGAAAAAGAGAAAGATGGAGGCGGAGAAGGAAAGTATCACTACAATGCCGCATCCGGCCGCCAGACAGATCTTTGCCCGTCTGGAATCCTTTTTGGCAAGGTACGATGCGACAAAGCGCGAGAGCACCGTCTGCATGCCGCCTGCGCCAAGGGAGAGCATCAGCGCGTAGAGTGGTGTGGCGAGCTGGTAGATACCAAAGGCTTCCGCACCGATCCGGCGCGACAGGAATATTCTATAGAGAAATCCAAGAATTCTGCAGATGATCCCGGACGCGGTCAGGATCAGTGTGCCAAGAAGAAGCGTGTTCTTTCTTGTGATTTTCAGCATGGGATAGACTCCTTTCACGGCATTGCGCAGATAGTCTAAAATATGCGAAAAAACTCCTTGACAGAACCCCGTGATCGGTGCTATTCTGAGTGAGAAATAAATCCGATTAAAACTGTCGGAATTGAAACACGACAGCACAGGAAAAAGGAGAACCAGGAATGAAATTATCGACCAAAGGAAGATATGGTCTGCGTGCCATGATCGATCTGGCGAGTCACGAAGAAGAGGGTGCAGTGTCCATTGCCAGCATTTCAGAACGCCAGAATATCTCAGAGAGCTATCTGGAGCAGCTGGTGCGTCCGCTTCGAAAAGCCGGATTCATTGAGAGTGTGCGGGGAGCAGGCGGTGGATATGTACTTGCAAAACCGGCAGATTCCATTTCGGTAGGAGATGTTCTCCGTGTGCTGGAGGGCGGACTCGAGGCAGTCACGTGCTCGGTCAATGAAGGCCTGGGCGGCTGCGATGCAGCCGATTTCTGCGTCACGCGTTTTGTGTGGCAGAGGATCAATGAGGGAATTACGAACGCTGTGGATTCCATCAGCCTCGGAGAGCTGGTTCAGCAGAGCCGGCAATTAGAGAAAAACAGAAACAGCGATAGAAATGACAAGGAGTGAACAACAATGATTTATCTGGACAATGCGGCAACAACAAAAACAGCCCCGGAAGTTGTCGAGGCTATGCTTCCTTATTTCAGCGAATACTACGGAAATCCATCCAGTATTTATGCAATTGCAGGAAAAAGCAAAGAAGCCATCACCAAAGGAAGAGAGCAGATCGCAAACGTGCTCGGCGCAAAACCGGAGGAAATTTATTTCACAGCCGGCGGCAGCGAGTCCGATAACTGGGCGTTAAAAGCTACCTTTGAAGCATATAAAAATAAAGGAAACCACATCATCACCACAAAAATCGAGCATCATGCGATTCTTCATACCTGTGAGTATCTGGAAAAAGAGCGCGGTGCGAAAATCACCTATATCGCGTCGATGAGAACGGCGTTGTCAATCTGGATGAACTCGAAGCAGCCATCACACCTGAGACCATTCTGATTTCCGTTATGGCGGCAAACAACGAAATCGGAACGATTCAGCGATCAAGGAAATCGGAAGAATTGCAAAAGAACACAATATTTTATTCCACACAGATGCCGTACAGGCATTTGGCCAGATCCCGATCAATGTGGATGAGTGCAATATTGATATGCTCAGTTCCAGCGGTCATAAGATTAACGGACCGAAAGGAATCGGCTTCCTTTACATCCGAAAGGGTGTGAAATCCGCTCCTTCGTACACGGCGGTGCGCAGGAAAGAAAACGCCGTGCCGGGACAGAAAATGTACCGGGCATCGTAGGATATGGAGTTGCGGCAGAGCGTGCGGCAAGAACTATGGCGGAGCGTACCGCAAAAGAAATCGAAGTACGTGATTATCTGATCAACCGCATATTAACCGAGATTCCGAACTGCCGTCTGAACGGCGATCCGGTAAAACGTCTGCCGAACAACTGCAACATCAGCTTTGAATTCATCGAGGGAGAGTCCCTTCTGATCATGCTGGATATGAAAGGTATCTGCGCATCCAGCGGTTCTGCATGTACTTCCGGATCCCTGGATCCGTCCCATGTACTGCTGGCCATCGGACTGCCGCACGAGAAAGCACACGGTTCCTTACGTCTGACTTTAAGTGAGGAGATCACAAAAGAGGACGTTGATTTCGTTGTAGAGCAGATTAAAGCGATCGTAGACCGTCTGCGCAGCATGTCCCCGCTGTATGAGGATTACAATCAAAAACAGCAGTAAATAAGTTTAAAAAAATAAGACAGTCCATCCAGAAAGCCGGTACAGAAAAATTCAGGTAAAAGCTGTGCCGGAGGAGGACTGCTTTGAAATAGTTCAGGAGGAAGAATAACAATGTACAGTGAAAAAGTAATGGATCATTTCCAGCATCCGAGAAATGTAGGAGAAATTGAGAACGCAAGCGGTGTAGGTACCGTTGGAAATGCAAAATGCGGCGATATCATGAGAATGTATCTTGACATCGACGATAACGGCATCATTCAGGACTGCAAATTCAAAACCTTCGGCTGCGGCGCCGCAGTTGCAACCAGCAGTATGGCAACCGAGCTGGTAAAAGGAAAAACCATCCAGGAAGCTCTGGAAGTAACCAACAAAGCCGTTATGGAAGCACTCGACGGACTTCCGCCGGTCAAAGTTCACTGTTCTCTGCTTGCAGAAGAAGCAATTCACGCTGCACTCTGGGATTACGCAGAGAAACACCACATCAAGATCGAAGGTCTGCAAAACCGAAGTCTGATATCAGCGAGGGCGAGGAAGAGGAAGAATACTAAGTATGGGAAAAAAGAAAGTAGTCGTTGGAATGTCCGGCGGCGTAGATTCCTCGGTGGCAGCGTATCTCCTGAAAAAAGCAGGATACGATGTCATCGGGGTGACCATGCAGATCTGGCAGGATGAGGCCGAGACAGTCCAGGAGGAAAACGGGGGCTGTTGCGGCCTTTCTGCTGTTGATGATGCAAGGCGCGTGGCACAGGTGCTGGACATTCCGTATTATGTCATGAACTTCAAAAAAGAGTTCCGTGAGAACGTCATGGACTATTTCACGAACGAATATCTCTGCGGCAGAACACCGAACCCGTGTATCGCCTGCAACCGTTATGTGAAATGGGAAGCGTTGCTTCAGCGCAGTCTTTCCATTGGAGCGGACTACATTGCGACTGGACATTATGCAAGAATCGAACAGCTTGCCAATGGACGGTATGCGATTGCAAATTCGGTAACAGCGGCAAAAGACCAGACGTATGCACTGTATAATCTGACCCAGGAGCAGCTTTCGCATACGCTGATGCCGGTCGGAGACTACACAAAAGATCAGATTCGTGAGATTGCAGCAAAAATCGGTCTTCCGGTAGCAAAAAAGAAGGATTCCCAGGAAATCTGCTTCGTGCCGGATCAGGATTACGCTTCCTTTATCCGGAACGAGACAGGAATCGTGGCACCGAAAGGCAATTTCGTGAATACAAAGGGTGAAATCCTCGGTACCCATGAGGGGATTACCCATTACACCGTAGGACAGCGCCGCGGACTCGGCCTTCCGATGGGACACCGCGTGTTCGTACTGGAAATCCGTCCGGAGACGAACGAGGTTGTGGTCGGCGAAAATGAAGAGGTTTTCGCAAAAGTAGTAAAAGCAAACAAAGTAAACTATATGGCAATTCCGCCGCTGGAACTTGGAGAAGAGCTCTCCTGCACCGCAAAAATCCGGTACGGGCACAAAGGCTCCCCGTGCGTGATCAAACGGACCGGGGAAGATGAGATTACCTGTACCTTCCCGGACGGCGTGCGTGCTCCGACACCGGGACAGGCTGTTGTCTTCTACGTGGACGGCTGTGTCGGCGGAGGCGGAACGATTACGGAGGCCGAAAGATGAAAATAGCGGACTGTCATATGCACAGTTTCTTTTCAAGTGACAGCGAAGCACCAACAGAAGAGATGGTAAAACGGGCAGTCGAGCTGGGACTTCCGGCAATCTGCCTGACGGATCACTACGATATGGATTACAGTACCGGCGAGTTCCAGCTCGATACACCGGCATATGCGGCAAAAATCCGGGAACTGCAGGAAAAATACCGCGACAGAATCGATATCCGATTCGGCGTGGAACTGGGACTGCAGCTCCACTTAAAAGAACGGATGGAAGAGTATGTAAATGCGTGGCCGTTCGACTATGTGATCGGCTCCATGCATGTCATTGACGGAAAAGACCCCTATTATGAGGATGCTTTCCCGGACTGGACAGCAGAAGAGCTGTACCGGGCGATTTTCGGGCTACAGCAGAAAATATCCGGTTCTTCCACAATTTCCAGACGCTTGGTCATCTGGATTATGTGGTACGCTACTGCAGAGAAAAGGGAAAAGATTACAGCTACCGCGCATTTGCGGACGAGATCGATACCATTTTAAAAGAGCTGATTCAGTACGATATCGCGCTGGAAATCAACACCGGCGGCTACAAGGCAGGCCTTGGCGTGCCGAATCCGACGCCGGATGTCATCAGAAGATACCGGGAACTGGGCGGCGAAAAGATCACCTTCGGTGCCGATGCCCACAAACCGGAACATATAGCGTTTCATTTCGCGGACGCGGCAGCTATCGCGCAGGAAGCCGGATTCCGGTACTACGTGCGGTTTAAAGAGAAAAAGCCGGAATATCTGCCGATCCAATAGAAAACACGCAGGAAAAGCCGGAAAAAGCCCCGGAAAGGCTGGATTCCGGCTCTTTCTGCAATAGACGGATCTTTCGAAATTTTGCAGAAATACGGATTGGCATCCGGCTTCTTCACAAATTTTAGAAATAATTTCGTATTTTCTTGAAAATAGAACTTGAATTTTCCGACGAAATTAGGTATTATACAGATAAGGTTGATGTTTCTTTAACAAAGTACAGAGACTCAAAATTAAAATTCACTTTTTAGGAGGAATTGAAAATCATGGCAGTAAAAGTAGCAATCAATGGTTTTGGCCGTATCGGACGTCTTGCATTCAGACAGATGTTTGGAGCAGAAGGTTATGAAGTAGTAGCAATCAACGACTTAACATCCCCGAAGATGTTAGCTCATCTGTTAAAATATGACTCTTCTCAGGGAAAATATGCTCTGGCTGATACCGTAACATCCGATGAAGATTCCATCACAGTAGATGGCAAAAACATCAAAATCTATGCTTTCCCGGATGCTAACAACTGCCCATGGGGAGAGCTTGGCGTAGACGTAGTTCTGGAGTGCTCCGGATTCTACACCTCCAAAGCAAAAGCTCAGGCACACATCAATGCAGGCGCCCGTAAAGTAGTTATCTCCGCTCCGGCTGGTAACGACCTTCCGACCATCGTTTACAATGTAAACCATGAGACCCTGACAGCAGACGATAACATCATCTCCGCTGCATCCTGCACCACAAACTGCCTTGCACCTATGGCAAAAGCTCTGAACGAACTGGCTCCGATCAAATCCGGTATCATGGTTACTATCCATGCTTACACTGGAGATCAGATGACTCTGGACGGACCGCAGAGAAAAGGCGATCTGAGAAGATCCCGTGCAGCTGCAGTTAACATCGTTCCAAACAGCACCGGTGCTGCAAAAGCAATCGGCCTTGTTATTCCGGAACTGAACGGCAAACTGATCGGTTCTGCACAGCGTGTTCCAACCCCAACCGGTTCTACCACAATCCTTACAGCAGTTGTAGAAGGAACTGTAACTGTTGACGAGATCAACGCAAAAATGAAAGCATCTGCAACCGAGTCCTTCGGATACAACACAGATGAAATCGTATCCAGCGACATCGTTGGTATGAGATATGGTTCTCTGTTCGATGCAACTCAGACCATGGTTCTTCCGCTGGACAACGGAACAACAGAGGTACAGGTTGTTTCTTGGTATGATAACGAGAACTCCTACACAAGCCAGATGGTTCGTACCATCAAATACTTCAGCGAGTTAGCATAATTTAACAAACTGAACGGCAAAATTTCAGAGCCCAAAGGGTCCGGTCTGTTAAGGACCGGGCCCTTTTTGCGAATGCGGCGGAAAAATACGGCACAAAAACAGCCCTTTTCCGTGTGCAAAAATTATAAACTGCATTTTTAAATAAGGACCGCGATGCCGCAAAAACAAAGAAACGGCGCGGCAGATGCAGTTGGATATATGGAGGGAAACGCCCATGTTAAACAAAAAAACCGTAGATGATATCAAACGTAAAAGGAAAAAGAGTCCTTGTAAGATGCGACTTCAACGTTCCGCTGATCGATGGAAAAATCACAGATGAGAACCGTCTGGTAGCTGCTCTTCCGACGATCAAAAAACTGATCGCTGACGGCGGAAAAGTAATTCTCTGCTCTCATCTTGGAAAACCGAAAGGAGAACCAAAACCAGAGCTTTCTCTTGCACCGGTTGCAGTTCGCCTTTCTGAGCTTCTCGGACAGGAAGTTAAATTTGCAGCAGATCCTGAGGTTGTAGGACCGAACGCAAAAGCAGCTGTTGAGGCTATGAAAGACGGAGATGTAATCCTTCTGGAGAACACCCGTTACCGTGCAGAAGAGACCAAAAACGGTGAGGAGTTCAGCAAAGAACTGGCTTCCCTGTGTGACGTATTCGTAAACGATGCATTCGGAACCGCACATCGTGCTCATTGCTCTAATGTTGGTGTTACCAAATATGTTGACACTGCTGTTGTTGGTTACCTGATGGAGAAAGAGATCGCATTTCTTGGAAATGCTGTCAACAATCCGGAGCGTCCGTTTGTTGCCATCCTTGGCGGATCCAAAGTATCCAGCAAGATTTCTGTTATCGACAACCTGATCGATAAAGTTGATGTCCTGATCATCGGCGGTGGTATGGCTTATACCTTCGCAAAAGCAGCAGGCGGCACCGTTGGTGATTCTCTGCTTGAGATGGATTATCTGGATTATGCAAACAAAATGAAAGAAAAAGCAGCAGCAAAAGGCGTGAAACTGCTTCTTCCGGTAGACAACGTTGTTGCAGATGCATTCTCAAACGACGCAAATACACAGGTTGTTCCGGCCGGACAGATTCCGGATGGCTGGGAAGGTCTGGATATCGGACCGGAAACTGCAAAACTGTTCGCTGATGCTGTTAAAACTGCTAAAACCGTTGTATGGAACGGACCGATGGGATGCTTCGAGATGCCGAAATTCGCAGCAGGAACCAAAGCAGTTGCAGCAGCACTGGCTGAAACAGATGCAGTTACGATCATCGGCGGCGGAGATTCCGCAGCAGCTGTAAATCAGCTTGGATATGGCGATAAGATGACTCATATCTCCACTGGCGGCGGCGCTTCCCTGGAATTCCTGGAAGGAAAAGAACTGCCGGGCGTTGCAGCAGCAAACGACAAATAAAACAACGATTCAGAGCGCAAGCGGAATCGAGAGGTGGCTCTGAACCGTTTCAATAAGTAAAACTAAGGAGATCAAACGATCATGGCAAGAAAGAAAATTATCGCCGGAAACTGGAAAATGAACATGACTCCGAGCGAGGCAGTAGAGTTAGTTAATACATTAAAACCACTGGTGGCAAATGACGACGTTGACGTTGTTTTCTGCGTACCGGCCATCGATATCATCCCGGTTGTAGAGGCTGCAAAAGGTCCAACATCCAGATCGGTGCTGAAAATATGTATTTTGAGGAGAAAGGTGCTTTCACAGGCGAAATCTCCCCGGCTATGCTGACAGATGCTGGCGTGAAATACGTTGTACTTGGCCACTCTGAGAGAAGAGAATACTTCGCAGAGACCAGCGAGACCGTAAACAAAAAAATGCTGAAAGCTTTCGAGCACGGCATCACCCCGATCATGTGCTGCGGAGAAACTCTGGAGCAGAGAGAGCAGGGTGTAACGATGACTTCATTCGTCAGCAGGTAAAGGTTGGATTCCTGAATGTAACAGCAGATCAGCCAAAACAGCCGTTATCGCTTACGAGCCAATCTGGGCAATCGGAACCGGCAAAACTGCTACAACAGAGCAGGCTGAGGAAGTTTGCAAAGGCATCCGCGAGTGCATCGCTGAAATCTATGATGATGCAACAGCAGCAGCTATCCGTATCCAGTACGGCGGCTCTGTAAACGCAAAAACTGCACCGGAACTGTTCGCACAGGAGAACATCGACGGCGGCCTGGTAGGCGGAGCATCCCTGAAACCGGATTTCGGAGCTATCGTAAACTACAATAAATAATTGATTCTTGTACGAAATCAATAAATAAAACAGGCTAAGACGCACCAAACACGGTGAAATTTGGCAGAAATGTCAAAGGAAAAGTGCTTGGTGGCGTTTTGCTGTTTTACGACGTGATGGCAATACCGCTCTTTAGGATCTGGCGTAATAGACTTCTGCAATGCTTTTTCGCACTTGCGGACATCTTCCACATGTGATATGATGGGAACGACAAAAAGTGTCGGAAAACCGCATGATAGAGGAAAAAAACGCGGCAAATCAGACGACGCGAAAGAAAGCATAAAGGAGAATATGATTATGGCAAGAGAAATCATTAATACAGAAAAAGCACCGGCAGCAATCGGACCTTATGTACAGGCAGTCGCAGACAACGGCCTTTTATTTATTTCCGGACAGCTTGGCTTTGATGTAGAGCATGGCAGCGTGATCCCGGAAACCGTAGAAGAGCAGGCAACCCTCTCTTTAAAGAATCTGGACGCAATCATGACAGCAGCAGGAACTGACCGCACGAAAGTGATGAAAACAACCATTTTCCTGACCGATATGAACGATTTTGCCAAGGTAAATGAAGTATACGGTGCTTTCTTTGGTGAGTCCAAACCGGCTCGTTCCTGTGTAGCAGTTGCCGCTCTTCCGAAAGCAGCAAAAGTGGAAATTGAATGCATCGTATCCCTGAAATAAGAGAGAGAGATGAGTATGGCAGAGGAAAGAGTAATTAAAATCGGAATGCTGGGTCTTGGTACTGTCGGTACCGGTGTGTATAAAGTGCTGAAAAGCCAGCAGGAGGAAATGCTTCCGAAGCTGGGAGCACGTGTAGAGCTGAAAAAAATTCTTGTGCGCAATGTGGAAAAAGCAGCTGCAAAGGTTGACGATCCCTCCATCATTACCACCAGCTTCGAGGAGATTGCCAATGACCCGGAAATCGAGATTGTTGTTGAGGTTATGGGTGGAAAACAGCCGGCCATGAATTACATTCTTGCCTGCCTGGATGCTGGAAAGAATGTTGTAACGGCAAATAAAGATCTGGTGGCATCCGAGGGCAAAAAAATCCTTGCAACAGCAAAGAGAAACGGAAAAGATTTTCTCTATGAGGCATCCGTGGCGGGAGGAATTCCGATCATCCGTCCGGTGAAACAGTGCCTTGCCGCCAATCATATCACAGAGCTGATGGGTATTTTCAACGGTACCACAAATTTCATTCTCACAAAAATGTCGCAGGAAGGCATGGAGTTTGGTGATGCGCTCCGTCTGGCGCAGGACATGGGCTATGCAGAAGCAGACCCGACCGCAGATGTGGAAGGTCTTGATGCCGGCCGCAAGGTAGCAATCCTGGCTTCGGCAGCGTTCAACTCCAGAGTGACATTTGAAGATGTTTACACCGAAGGCATTACCAAAATCACGGCGACCGATATCGAGTACGCAAAAGAGATGGGATGCACGATCAAGCTGCTCGGCGTGGCAAAAGATACCCCGGAAGGAATCGAAGCCGCGTTCATCCGATGCTGATCGACAGCAATCATCCGCTTGCGACTGTCAATGATTCCTACAATGCCGTATTCCTGACAGGCGATGCCGTACAGGATACGATGTTTTACGGACGAGGTGCCGGAGAGCTTCCGACTGCGAGTGCCGTTGTGGGCGATATTTTCGATGTTGTGCGCAATATTTTATGGAACTGCTGCGGCAGAATCGGCTGCACATGCTACCGGGAATGCCCGATCAAGCGTGTCGGCGAAATTAAGTCGAAATATTTTGTACGCATGCAGATTGAAAATCGGTATGGAACGCTGGCATCGGTAGCTTCTGTCTTTGGAAACAACAAGGTTTCGATTGCACAGATGCTTCAGAAACGTGTCAATGGAAAATACGCCGAGATCGTCGTTATTACGGACGAGGTCAAAGAGCGCCATTTTGAGGATGCCATGCAGATTTTAGGCGGAATGTCGATGATCCAGGAGATTTCTTCGACAATCCGGGTATACTAACAAAATGTAACAATTCAGAGCCATGCGAAATGGAAGAAAAATCGCGAATCATGCTTGCATGAAGGAGCGCTTTTTCTGGAGTTTCATATGGCGAAAAGCAACATCGAGATGCAGCGTAAGCGGAATCGAGACGGGGCTCTGTATTGTTACCCAAAATTTAAGTAAAGAAGGGAATTCACAATGAGTAAAAAACCAACCGTATTAATGATTCTTGACGGATATGGACTGAATGACAAATGCGAGCATAACGCTGTCTGCGAAGCGAAAACTCCGATTATGGACCAGCTGATGAGCCAGTGCCCGTACGTAAAAGGACAGGCCAGCGGACTTGCTGTAGGTCTTCCGGACGGACAGATGGGTAACTCTGAGGTAGGCCATCTGAACATGGGCGCAGGCCGCGTTGTATATCAGGAGCTGACCAGAATCACGAAAGCAATCCAGGACGGCGATTTCTTCGAGAATGAAGAGCTGGTAAAGGCTGTTGAAAATGCAAAAGCAAATAATTCCGCACTGCACCTGTTCGGACTTCTTTCTGACGGCGGTGTTCACAGCCACATCACCCACGTATTCGGACTTCTGGAGCTGGCAAAACGTAAGGGTCTCGAGAAAGTTTATGTACACTGCTTCCTGATGGCCGTGACACTCCTCCGGCATCCGGAAAATCCTATGTTGAGCAGCTGCAGGCAAAAATGGATGAGATCGGTGTCGGCGAAATCGGCGTGATCTCCGGCCGTTACTATGCAATGGACCGTGATAACCGCTGGGATCGTGTCGAGCTGGCTTACAAAGCTCTGACAAAAGGGGAAGGCGTAGAAGGAACCGATGCAGCAGAGGCTGTTCAGGCTTCCTATGATGCTGAAAAAACCGATGAGTTCGTTCTGCCGACCGTTCTGAAAAAAGACGGAAAACCGGTTGCAACGATTCAGGATAAAGATTCTGTAATTTTCTTCAACTTCCGCCCGGACCGTGCAAGAGAGCTGACAAGAGCATTCTGTGCAGATGAGTTCACCGGATTCGAGAGAGAAAAACGTCTGGATCTGACCTACGTATGCTTCACGGAATACGATGAGACTATCCCGAACAAATCCGTTGCATTCAAAAAGAAGAGATCACCAACACCTTCGGTGAGTATCTGGCAGCACATAACATGACTCAGGCACGTATTGCTGAGACCGAGAAATATGCACATGTAACCTTCTTCTTCAATGGCGGCGTTGAGGAGCCAAATAAAGGTGAGGATAGAATCCTTGTAAAATCCCCGAAGGTTGCTACTTATGACCTGAAGCCGGAGATGAGTGCTTACGAAGTATGCGACAAGCTGACGGATGCTATTCGTTCCCAGAAATATGATGTTATCATCATCAACTTTGCAAATCCGGATATGGTTGGCCATACCGGTGTTGAGAGCGCAGCAATCCAGGCAGTTGAGGCTGTTGATGAGTGCGTAGGCAAAGCAGTGGAGGCATTAAAAGAGGTTGACGGCCAGATGTTCATCTGTGCGGACCACGGAAATGCAGAGCAGCTTGTAGACTATGAGACCGGCGAGCATACACCGCTCATACCACCAATCCGGTTCCGTTCATTCTGGTTAATGCAGACCCATCCTACACGTTAAGAGAGGGCGGATGCCTGGCAGACATCGCACCGACCCTGATCGAGCTGATGGGAATGGAGCAGCCAAAAGAAATGACAGGAAAATCCCTGCTGATTAAGAAATAAAGAGAAATCGTGAAAATGTCCCTGCCGGATTCGTTTTGAAACGGGTGCGGCAGGGATATTTTATCATACTAATCTGAAAATAAAAATAATTACGTAATAAGAGACAGAATAAAAATGAAAAACAGATAAAAAATCAAAATAAAGTGTTGACAAACGGTGAGAAAACTGATATAGTAAAGTCAACAAAAGAAAACGGAAGAAAAAAACAGAAAGAGAGGACGGACCACCGAGAACATAACGAATTACCCCATAAACTAAGAAAGCGAAGGTATGGACCCAAGAAAACGTAACGAAGTACCCCAAAGCGAAACAAAAGAACAAAAGAACAAAAAAAGAAAGGATTCAGTCCAATGCACAGTTCTAACTTATGAAAGCATCCGAAAATGGAAAAATCGGATGGCTTTCATATTGCGTTTTTTTTATGTTTGAAAAGAATAAGGACTGGAAAAAAGAGGTTTCGACAGAGAGAGCAACATATTTTTCCCATAGCACGGTCATACTGTGAACGCAGAGAAGAAACTTGGTTACTGTTCACTTGCAGCAAAACAGGAGGGAAAACTATGTTTCGATATTTACCAATCGAAGCGTGACAGGAAGAGAAATTCTGGATTCGCGCGGAAATCCGACCGTAGAGGTGGAAGTGGCCGTCGGGGAGGGGATTCTCGGGCTGGAAGGCCATATGGGGCGTGCCCAGGTGCCGTCCGGGGCATCGACAGGAAAATTTGAGGCACTGGAAAAAAGAGATCAGGAAGCGCGCTACTGGGGCAGGGCGTGAGAAAGGCTGTAGAAGCGGTCAATACCGTGCTGGCCGATGCCGTTGTCGGCGAGAATGCGCTCGAGCAGGAGCGGATCGACCATATCCTGTGCCAGGCAGACGGAACCGAAACGAAAGAAAACCTCGGGGCAAACGCCATTCTCGGTGTCTCACTTGCTGTGGCGCGCGCGGCGGCAAATGCGCTTCATCTGCCGCTGTACCAGTACCTGGGCGGCTGCCACACAAGCCGTATGCCCGTGCCGATGATGAATATTTTAAACGGCGGCCGTCATGCCGACAACACCGTCGATCTGCAGGAATTTATGATTATGCCGTGCGGCGCTCCCTCATTCCGGGAGGGTCTTTCCATGTGCGCGGAGATTTACCATACGCTGAAGCAGCTCCTGAAGGAGAAGGGATACTCGACTTCTGTCGGCGATGAGGGCGGCTTTGCGCCGGATTTAAAGGATTCCGATGAAGCACTGCAGCTCATTGTCAATGCGGTCCAGAAAGCCGGCTATGCGCCCGGAAACGACGTGATGATCGCGATCGATGCGGCGGCAAGCGAGCTCTACGAGGAGAGCAGGAACGTCTACTACTTTCCCGGGGAATCCCGTCAGTGCGGAAAGACAGTATTTCGGGATGCCGCAGAAATGGTTGCCTACTATGAGGAACTGATCGAAAAATACCCGATCGTATCCATCGAAGACGGGCTGTGCGAGGACGATTTCGAAGGCTGGAAACAGATGACGGAAGCGCTCGGGAACAGAGTACAGCTGGTCGGGGATGATCTGTTTGTGACGAATGTAAGAAGGCTTTCCTGCGGCATTGCACTTGGCACGGCAAATGCGGTTCTGATCAAGGTAAACCAGATCGGAACGCTCTCTGAGGCGCTGGATGCGGTGGAGATGGCGCAGAGAGCAGGGTACCGCGCCGTCATTTCACACCGGTCCGGAGAGACAGAGGATGATTTTCTGGCAGACCTTGCCGTCGCGACAGGCGCCGGCCAGATCAAAACCGGAGCACCGTGCCGGTCGGAGCGGAATGCGAAATACAATGAGCTTCTCCGCATCGAGGAACGCCTCGGTGAGGAAGCGAAATACCGGAATCCGTTCCCGCAAAAGGGAACCGGCGTAAGAGAATGGTGAAAAACGGCGTAAAATAGGCAAATAACAGTTGAAATCGTTCTTCCGCTATGGTAAAATAATATAAGTTGGCCGTAGGAGGTGTAATTGTGGAAATTTTAAGAACGATTTTGACAGTCATTTATGTCATTGATTGTATTGCTTTAACCGTTGTTGTATTGATGCAGGAAGGAAAACAGCAGGGTCTCGGTGCTATCGCAGGTATCTCAGACACTTACTGGGGAAGAAACAAAAGCCGTTCTGCAGAAGGAACTCTGATCCGTGCAACAAAAATCATGGCAGTTCTGTTTATTGTACTGTCGGTTGTATTAAACATGAATTTTTAGCAAAGTAAAGACATCCTTATTCCCACGAGAAGGCGTAAGGGTGTCTTTTTCTACAAAGAGGAGATAATAGATGAAAGATAATAAGAAGAAAAAAGATCGGAGGAAATATCCGCAGGGCAGCGCGGCGTCCCATGCAGGACAGAACAGCGGGAACCATGGCGGTCATGCGGGCCATCCGCGTTCCAGAAGCTCGAAGCTGCTGAAAACCGCAAGACGCTGCTCATTGATCTCGTAAGTTCGAAAAACTATGAGCCGATGCGTCTGAAAGACATTGCCATGCTGCTGCAGGTGCCGAAAGCAAAACGGTCGGAGCTTGCGGAGGTTATGGAAATCCTGGTAAAAGAAGGAAAAATCGATGTGATCTCCGACGGCCGTTACCAGAAGAGCCGCGGTGCATCCACAACGACGGAAAAACGGGAAAAAAGAGACCGCCGCGCCGGAGAGCAGGCAGAAGAGGACGCGATGACCGATTCCGCAGAAAGAATGGAAAGGACGGCGACACAGAGAAGAAGCCGCGTATCCAGACTGTCGATATCCAGGCAGTCGTGGACGCTTACCAGATCCCGGAGGAGTTCCCGGCACGCGTGATCACACAGCAGAAAAAATGCCCGGAGGAAGTAATTCCAAACGATTACAACGGCCGCCTCGATCTAAAAAGCTGGCAGATGGTGACAATCGACGGCGAGGATGCCAAAGACCTCGATGACGCCGTATCCGTCACAAAAGCGGGCGATACGTGGACGCTTGGCGTTCATATTGCTGATGTCAGCAACTATGTGCAGGAAAATTCCGCCCTCGACCGTGAGGCGTTAAAGCGCGGCACCAGTGTCTATCTGCCGGACCGCGTCATTCCGATGCTGCCGAAGCGTCTGTCAAACGGCATCTGTTCCCTGAATGAAGGAAAGGAGCGCCTGGCACTCTCCTGTATTATGACGATCAACGAGAAAGGCCGTGTGATCGGCCATCAGATCGCTGAGACGGTGATCCGCGTGGACCGCCGCATGACATACACCGCCGTCAATGCAATCCTGACCGAGCCGGAAGCACATCCGAAGCTGCTGGAGGAATATCATGAGCTGGTTCCGATGTTCCGCCAGATGCAGGAACTGTCTGCACTGATCCGGAGCTGTCGGAAAGAACGCGGAGCAATTGATTTTGAATTCCCGGAGAGCAAAGTAATTCTTGATGCAGAAGGGACGCCGGTGGAGATCCGTCCGTATCCGTCGAACGTGGCAACACGGATGATCGAGACTTCATGCTGATGGCGAACGAGACCGTGGCAGAGGAATACTGCACACGCGAAATCCCGTTCTTATACCGGACGCATGACAAGCCGGACGGAGACCGCATGGAGGCAACGCTGATGCTGATCCGTGAACAGGGCATCAAAGTCGAAAAGCGTTCTCATGAGATTACGCCGGGTGAGGTGCAGAAGATTCTCACCAGCATCGAGGGAACCCCGGAAGAGCCGCTGATCAGCCGCCTGCTGCTCCGGTCGATGGCAAGAGCCATTTATACCCCGGAATGCAGCGGCCACTTCGGACTGGCAGCGTCATATTACTGCCATTTTACCTCACCAATCCGCCGTTACCCGGATCTGCAGATCCACCGCATTATCAAGGATGATCTGCGGGGACGTCTCGACAAGGGCGGCAGAATCGGCAAATATTCGTCCATTTTGCAGCATGTGGCGGAGCAGTCGAGTGCGATGGAGCAGCGTGCTGCAGAGGCAGAAAGAGAGGCTGTGAAGCTGAAGAAAGCCGAATATATGCTGGAGCATGTCGGCGAAGAGTACGACGGCGTCATTTCCGGCGTGACCGGATGGGGCTTCTATGTGGAGCTGCCAAATACCGTTGAGGGACTCGTTCACATCATGACACTGAAAGACGATTATTATAATTTTGATGAAGAAAATTACCGTCTGGTCGGAGAGCAGCACGGAAGAGTATTCCGCCTTGGTGAGCCGGTGCGTGTCCGTGTACGAAACGCCGAGCCTGCCAACCGGACAATCGATTTTACGTATGTAGAAAAAGAAACCGAGACAGAATAAATCCCTGGAGGAAAAAGCTATGGCAAAACAAAAAGGAAATCGAATGATTGCCAACAATAAAAAGGCATATCATGACTATTTTATCGAGGATAAATACGAGGCCGGCATCTCCCTTGCCGGTACCGAGGTAAAATCCCTCCGCATGGGAAAATGCAGCATCAAGGAGTCCTTCATCCGCATTGAGCGTGATGAGGTATTCATCTACGGCATGCACATCAGTCCGTACGAGAAGGGCAACATATTCAATAAAGACCCGCTGCGCATCCGGAAACTGCTGCTGCACGACTATGAGATCCGCAAACTTGAGGCGCAGATCAAGGAAAAAGGCTACACGCTCGTTCCGCTGCAGGTGTATTTTAAAGGCAGCCTCGTAAAAGTCGAGATCGGTCTGGCACGCGGCAAAAAACTGTATGATAAACGGCAGGATATCGCAAAGAAGGATCAGAGACGTGAGGCGGAGAGAGATTTCAAAGTTAAAAATCTGTATTAAAAATCCTTGACAAAAAGTATGGGGAAAGACTATAATACAATATACGGCAGTTGAAAGAGAGTTTTCGCTGCACCGGGACGATCTGTTTGCGTCCCCGTATCAAAGAAAAGCGTCTGTAGAACCAGCACGGGCTTGTACTGGTTTCGACGGGGGTTTTGAAGTTTGGGAAGCCATTCGTGGACTCCGGGACCGCGTCATCAACCTGGAACCTAAATTTAAACGCAGACGATAATTACGTAGCGTACGCTGCCTAAGTGCGGCGTTGTCAGCTGAATAGTTTTCCGCGGCTATTCTCCTGGCATCAAACAGATGCGGAGCACTTCGTTTCCAAAGCTTTGCGGAGATGGAAGATTTTATGAAGCTACCGAAGCGGCAAGCCTGTCATCCGGCGTGCCGACGGGGGAATCCTCAATAGAATGACTGTAATGGGAGATGCCTGAATGAATAGGCTTTCGGACAGGGGTTCGATTCCCCTCAGGTCCATACCTGAAAAACCGCTAAAATCCAGTGTTTTAGCGGTTTTTTTTGTACATTTTGGGTAGAAAAAACAGGGCAAAAATAGCGTTTTAGACCGTTTCAGACCGAAAAAAATGGGGTCAAAATCGCGGTCGAAAATTAAGGGGAAAAGGAAAAATTTTCCATAAAAAAGTTGATTATCTGATAGAAAAATGAAAAGGGGAGCAGATATGCAGTTACTAATCAAACAACGTGTATTTTCCTGGTCAGACACGTATGATATCTATGACGAGCAGGGGAACCAAAAGTATTTTGTGAAAAATGAATTTATCTCGCTGGGACACCGTCTGCATGTGTACGATGCGGCGCATAATGAAATTGGGTTTATCAAACAGAAATTATTTTGCTTTCTTCCGACTTTTGAAATTGAATGGAACGGGCAGTTAATGGGACATATCGAAAAACGTTTTGCACTGTTCCGCCCCAAATACGATGTAGATTTCATGGGATGGCGTGCAGAAGGTGACTTCATGGGATGGGATTACGATGTATATGAAGCCTGCAGTGCAGTCGTCCACGTACATAAAAAACTTCTGAGCTGGGGTGACACGTATGTCATCGAATATGATAATCCGAGCAATGAAATTCCGGCATTATTACTGGTGCTGGCGATCGATGCGGCAAACTGTTCACAAAATAATGGATAGCTGGCAGTGTCTGGAATGGCGTCAGGGGAGCTGGCAAGGCTCTCGTTTATGCCGTTTGGAGCAAGCGTAATTGGATAAAAAAGCATATGGAAAAAATTGAGTTACTGGAAGACAGAATGACAAAAGCATCACAGATGTGATGTAGTACTGGAATAAAGTGAAAATGGGAAGGATAAAACAAAAGAGATGGAGTTAGGAAATTTTCAGAAACCGGTAGAGTCAGATGAAATCCGAAAAATGGCATCAGACATCACCGGAGAATCGGTAAAAGCAGTTTTCCGCATCTGCGAGCAGTGGGGCGAGGCGGAAGATGAAGTGCGGGAGTACGATGTGTATGTGATCGAGACAGATGCAGGAAAATATACACTGAAGAAAACCGACAGCAAAGAAGCGCAGATTTATGCGCAGTATCTGTCAAAAGGAGAGTTTCACGTACCGCAGTATGTCGGCATGCGGCAGGCAGAGGATGCGGACTGGATCTGCATGAAGTATGTAGAAGGAAACGACATGCGGGATATGACGGACGAGACAACAGAAAAAGCGGCAGAAACCTTAAGTAAAATTCAGTCGTATTTCTGGACACCATCGATGGACAAAGCGCCGGAAAATGAAGTGGAGCAGAGATTTGTCGAATACTGGAAACGCGTTCTGCGCCGAGCATCGTCCGTAGTGGATGATCCAATTCTGCGGAAAGCGTATCAGATGTTCCTGGACCGCCAGCTGATCTGTCCATGTACGATGTCAAACGGTGATTTCCTGCAGTGGAATGTGATCTATGACGGCGAAAATGTTGTCATGATTGACTGGGGATTTGGTGGAATGATGCCGTATTCTCTGGACATTGCAAGATTCCTGGCACATGCGACCGAGACACGGAGTGCTTTCCCGTTCTACATGAACAATGCACAGAAAGAGCTGTTTCTGGATCGGATGTATGAAGCGTTAAAGACAAAGATTTCACGCGAACAGTTCAATCTGGATGTGAAGCTGGCCACGCTGAATGAGTATATCGAGTTTGTGGAAGCAGAAGAGGACGAAGACGGCTGGTATCTGGAGCATGCACAGGCGCTGGCAGAGGAACTTCTCAATTTGTAAAAAAACGGATTGCATTTATCTGTAAGTTGTCCTATAATAGGGAACAGAAAATAAAAAGAAAGAGCACCATTGGTGTAAAGGTGAGGGAATGTTTCTGCGATAATCGACTTTAAGAAAAACACAAAGAACGGACAGCCTGGAAAACAGGCCTGTTTTTCGTGTACGCTTAAAGACGAGAATCGCTGAATCATTTCCCTTTTTTATGAGAATAGAACAGGGATATTTTTTTGCGGGTCTGTTTTGCGTACGCAGGACAGGCTCGTTTTGCGTAAAAAAGCAGAAAAGAGGCTGCCGGAGCAAAGGGGGCTTCTGTATGATGCAGATAAAAAAATTAACACTGACACATAAAAAAGATCTGCGAGTGATTCTCGAAGATTTTCAGCTTGTACTGAATGACGGTGATAAGGCCGTTATCATTGGAGAGGAGGGAAACGGAAAATCGACGCTGCTGAAGTGGATGTACGATCCCGCACTGACGGAAGATTACATCGAATCCACAGGCGAGCGCATCATCGGAAAGGAGCGGCTTGGATATCTGCCGCAGGAACTTCCGGAGGCGGAGAAAACGAAGACGGTGTATGAGTATTTCTATGAAAAAGAAAAGTTCTGGGATCAGACACCGAAGGATCTGGCGGTGCTGGCAAGAAAATTTGGTCTGACGGAAGAGTTTTTCTATCGGGATCAGCAGATGAGTGAGCTTTCCGGCGGCGAGAAGGTGAAAGCGCAGATGATGCGTCTTCTCATGGAGGATGTCACGGTCCTTCTGCTGGATGAGCCGTCAAATGATATTGATCTTGCGACACTGGAACTTCTGGAGAAACTGATCCGCGAATGGGAGCATATTGTTGTTTTTATTTCGCACGATGAAACGCTGATTGAAAACACGGCAAATATGGTCATTCATATTGAACAGATTGTGCGGAAGACAAAATCGAGATACACGGTTGCGAAACTTCCCTATCGGACGTATGTAGAGGAGCGCCTGCAGAATTTCGAGCGCCAGGAACAGAAGGCGCAGAGTGACAGGAGAGAGAAAGCGCTGCGCGATGAGAAATACCGAAAGGTATACCAGAGCGTGCAGAACGCCTTGAACAACTGTTCCCGTCAGGCACCGTCCGTGGCGAAAAATCTGAAGGACAAAATGCATACCGTAAAGGCGATGAACCGCAGATTTGAAAAAGAAGATGCCCGCATGACAGAAATGCCGGAGCAGGAGGAAGCGATTTACTTCCAGCTTGGAGGAGCAGAGGCAGCCATGCCCGCCGGGAAAACGGTCATCGAATATCAGCTTCCGAAACTGGAAACGCCGGATGGGGAGCGGGTTCTGGCGGAAAATATCACCTTAAAGATAAGAGGACCGGAAAAAATATGCATTGTCGGCCCGAACGGGGCAGGTAAAACGACACTGCTGAAAAAGATTGCGGCAGAGCTGAAAGAACGGGAGGATCTCCGCGTAGATTATATGCCGCAGAATTATGAGGATCAGCTGGATCTTTCCATGACGCCGGTCGATTTTCTGGATTCCACCGGGGAGAAGAGTGAGAGGACGAAGATTCGGACGTATCTCGGATCGCTGAAGTACACGGCAGACGAGATGGATCACCCCATCCGCGAACTGTCCGGCGGCAGAAGGCAAAAGTATTGCTTCTGAAAATGAGCCTTGGCAATGCCAATGTGCTGATTCTGGATGAACCAACCCGAAACTTTTCACCCTTATCGGGACCGGTCATAAGAAAAATGCTCCGCGAATTTCCAGGCGCCATCATCAGCATTTCGCATGACAGAAAGTATATCGGAGAGGTGTGCGGGAAGGAGTATCTGCTGGAAAAAGACGGACTCAGACTGATCAGAGAAGAAAAATAAAAATATTTGATAACGAAAATACGACGGTGGCTGGCCGTCGTATTTTTCCGTGGAGAGATTATGTTTGTCTTAAGAGAAGGTTTCACAGCAGATTCTGTTCCGGTGAAGTCGGGAAAAATGTTAATTTTATATTGAATTAGGTCGGGAAAAATGTTAAATTAGAGTAAGAATAACCAGGGAAAAATGTGAAATAATAAAAAAGAGAAATGGAGGAAGGTCAACATGCGTCGATTTGCAATGGATAAACTATTAGACTGGAAGAAAAAAAGTAACAGAAAACCACTGATTTTAATGGGAGCCCGGCAGGTTGGTAAAACGTGGTTAATGAAAGAATTTGGTAAGACATATTATGAAAAAACCGCCTACATTTCTTTTTACAATAATCAGAGAATGCAGGCGGTTTTCGATACGGATTTCGATATAAAACGTATTATTATGAACCTCAATATTGAATCAGGCGTAACGATCACCCCAGAGAATACATTGATTGTTCTGGATGAAATTCAAAATGCACCGAAAGCGTTGGAATCTTTGAAATATTTTTGCGAAGAAGCACCGGAATATCATGTAATAGCAGCAGGTTCACTTCTTGGCGTGGCGCTTCATGAGGGAATATCCTATCCGGTGGGAAAAGTAGATTTACTGGATTTATATCCATTCAATTTTAGAGAATTCCTGTGCGCTATGGACGAAGAAGGGCTGGAAAGTGCATTGGAAACAAAGGATTACAATTTAATTGACAATTTTGCGGATAAATATTTGTTCTGGCTGAAAAATTATTATTATACAGGCGGCATGCCAGCAGTTGTGGATGCATTTCGGCTGAACAAAGATTATGCAGAGGTACGACAGATACAGAGTGATATTGTACGGCAGTATGAGGGTGATTTTGGAAAGCATATTAAAGCAAAAGTTCTCCCAAGAATACGAATGGTATGGGATTCTATTCCGATGCAGCTGGCGAAGGAGAATAAAAAATTTTTTCTTTGGACAGATAAAGAAAGGAGCCAGAAGCAGCGAATTTGAATAGCAATTCAGTGGCTTCTGGATTGTGGATTAGTATATAAAGTCAACCGGGTAAATGAGCCTCATATGCCGCTGAAGGCGTATAAAAATATGAATGCATATAAATTATTCGTACTGGATGTAGGACTGCTCGGAGCAATGAGTGAACTGCCAGCAGAATCCATATTGGAGGGTAACGATATTTTTGTTGAATTTAAAGGCGCGCTTACAGAACAGTACGTTCTGCAGCAGTTGATTTCAGATACCCCTTATACGCCATATTATTATGGAAATGAAAAAGCAACTTTCGAGCAGGATTTTCTGATTCAGAAGGCAAAGAGTATTGTGCCGATTGAAGTAAAGGCGGAACAGAACATTCGATCCCATAGTCTTAAAACATATTGCGAAAAATTCCAGCCGGAAGAAGCAGTTCGATTTTCAACATTGAAGTATAAAGAGCAGGAGCGGATGGTAAATATACCATTATACGCTGTTTGCAACTTATAAATTAAAACAGCTATAAATCCCACGAAAGAAGGTGATCCCCATGCCATTTAAAATCATCCGAAACGACATCACAAAAGTTCATGCCGATGCGATCGTCAACACAGCCAACCCTTAGCCAATTTACGTGAAAACGTATCAGAGGGGCGGTTACTTTAATCAAAGCCAGACGTTCCACCCGTTTTACCAGCCGGAGAAGATCAAAAAGGAAGAAATGGACAAAATTCTCGAAGCCGACAGCATCGCTGATGACAGCACAATCCAGAATACTTTTTACGATGCCCCGACAGTTGTCTATCTGTTTGCACCGTATACCTACCCAACGACGCACAGGACTGCTACGTTGCAAAATCATTTACGATCAGCAGAATAAACCGAAAAATCCCGGGGAAATATGTGAACTTCCGGGGTTCATTTTGGATGGAAATATTCTTGCAATTTTACAGCGCAGTTATTATAATAAAGACAAGTTCTGCGGTAAACTCATTTTTCGCAGAAAACGCAGAAGCGGAGGCTGACGTTCAAAAAACAAAAAAGGAGCGTAAGAGAAATGGCAAAAATTTTAATTAGCCTTCTAAATATTTACAGGGCGCAGGGGAAATGAAAAACATCGGAACATATGCGGCAAAATGCGGAAAGAAAGCACTGGTTCTGATCAGCCAGGGAGGCTACAGACGGATCGGAGCAATGATCGAAGAAAGCTTTGCGGGAAGCGACTGCGACGTTGTTTTTGATTATTTCAACGGCGAGTGCTGTGAGAGTGAGATCAACCGTCTGGTTGCTATCGTGAAAGAAAAAGGCTGTGATCTGGTTATCGGTGTCGGCGGAGGCAAAATTTTTGATACCGCAAAAGCAGTTGCCTACTACGCAGAAACACCAGTATTCATCTGCCCGACCATTGCATCGACCGATGCACCGTGCAGCGCACTGTCTGTTGTATACACAGAAGAGGGTGTATTCGAGAAATACCTCTTCCTTCCGGCAAACCCGAACCTGGTTCTGATGGATACCGACATCATCGTAAAATCTCCAGTCCGCCTGACCGTAGCCGGAATGGGTGATGCACTTGCCACCTATTTTGAAGCAAGAGCCTGCCAGAGAAGCGGAGCTACTTCCTGCGCCGGTGGAAAAACAACCGAGGCAGCGATGGCACTCGCGAAACTCTGCTTTGACACTCTGATGGAAGAAGGCGTAAAAGCCAAAATCGCTCTTGAAGCCGGCGTATGCACCCCGGCAGTCGAGAAAGTCATCGAGGCCAACACCCTCCTTTCCGGAATCGGTTTTGAAAGCGCAGGCCTCGCAGGAGCCCACGCCATCCACAACGGCTTTACCGTACTCGAGGAATGCCATCACATGTACCACGGTGAAAAAGTAGCCTTCGGAACCCTGACTCAGCTCGTCCTGGAAAACGTACCGCTTGATGAACTCGAAGACATCATCTTATGGTGCATCGAAGTCGGTCTCCCAGTCACCTTGGCTGAACTCGGTGCCGGAAACGTAACCGACGACCAGCTCATGGAAGTAGCCAAAACCGCATGCGCAGAGAACGACACCCTCCACAACATGCCATTCGAAGTAACCCCGGAGACCGTCTTCGCCGCCATTAAAGCAGCCGACGCTACGGCAGATACTATCTCGACGAAGAAGAATAACCCGTATGAAAAAAGATCTTCTGCCAACCCCAGGAGATCTTTTCATACCCAATTTAATCAATACAAAAAATAGAAGTTTCCAACTCCCTTCCTATATGTTAAAATAAACTCACCCATTTCACAGAAAAAACATAAACCCATGTTAAAGTAAAATGGTAAAAATATCAAACATAAAAACACAACGAGATCAGGAAAAAGCACGAGCGGGTGGGCAGCCGGGCGTTTTCGTCCGTCATATAAAGGAGACAAAACTCATGGAAAAATTAAAAATCCTAGTAGTAGACGACGAAAGCCGCATGCGCAAACTCGTCAAAGATTTCTTAGTAAAAGCCGGATACGACGTCATCGAAGCCGGTGACGGCGAACAGGCCGTAGACACCTTCTACGCCCAGAAAGACATCGCCCTCATCATCCTCGACGTCATGATGCCCAAAATGGACGGCTGGCAGGTCTGCCGCGAAATCCGCCAGAACTCCAAAGTCCCGATCATCATGCTCACCGCCAAAAGCGAAGAACGCGATGAACTCCTCGGCTTTGACCTCGGCGTAGACGAATACATCTCAAAACCATTCTCCCCGAAAATCCTCGTCGCCCGCGTCGAAGCCATCCTGCGCCGCAGCGGCAAAACCGGCGAAGACGACGTATTAGAAGCCGGCGGCATCCGCATCGACAAAGCCGCCCACATGGCATCCATCGACGGAAAACCAATGGAGTTAAGCTATAAAGAATTCGAACTCCTCACCTACTTCCTCGAAAACCAGGGAATCGCCCTCTCCAGAGAAAAAATCCTGAACAACGTCTGGAACTACGACTACTACGGCGACGCCCGCACCATCGACACCCATGTCAAAAAACTTCGCAGCAAAATGGGCGACAAAGGCGATTTAATCAAGACCATCTGGGGCATGGGCTATAAATTCGAGGCGGACGAATCATGAACGGAACAGAAAAACAAAATGAGACTTCCATGGAGATGCCTGCAGAAGATTCCCGTGTGACAATGGGAAACCAGACGGAGAAAAAGCACCGGTTTCACTTGAAAATGCCACAAAAGGAAGAAAACACTCCGTCAAAAAACGAATTGCCTACACTTTTATTGCGACCATGGCAGCTACCCTGCTTATCATCGGCCTGATCAATTACTTCTTTCTCGGGTCCTTTTATATCCGGGATAAAGAACACATTCTGGCAGAGAGCTTTCAGAAACTGAATGCGACAGGCGGAGACAGCGACAATATCCCTGATACCTTCGAGCAGTTCTGCGCTACCAACAACCTGAAAGTCATTATTACCGGACCGGAGCTCAGCAGCTTCGTCTATTCCAACGCAACCGACCGCCAGAGCCTCCAGACCCTGATCTTCGGCCTGATCAGCGGAAACGAGCAGGCAAATACCAAAGTCGTTGACAGCAAAGACAACTATCAGATCCAGAAATTCTACGACAGCCACGCCGATGCCGAGTATCTGCAGATCATCGGCTGGTTTGACAATGGAAATTGCTACTTTGCAAGATGCCCGCTGGAGAGCATCACGGATGCGGTCGGCCTTTCCAACCAGTTTTACCTCTTTATCGGCATTCCGATCATCATCATCGGTGCATTGTGATCTGGATCATCACCCGCCAGATCGTCCGTCCGGTGCAGGAGCTGACTGAAATTTCGAAAAAAATGGCAGCCCTTGACTTCGATGCCCGCTACGTGAGCGGCGGAAAAGACGAGATCGGCGAGCTTGGAAACAACTTCAATGTCATGTCCGAACAGCTTGAGCAGGCGATTTCCGAGCTGAAAAGTGCGAACGTTGAGCTGCAGAAAGATATTGACAAAAAAACGCAGATTGATGAAATGCGCCGCGAGTTCCTCTCAAATGTCACACATGAGCTGAAAACCCCGATCGCTCTGATTCAGGGTTATGCGGAAGGCCTGAAAGACAACATCAACGACGATGAGGAAAGCCGCGAGTTCTACTGTGATGTCATCATCGACGAGGCGGCAAAGATGAACGAGATGGTCAAAAAACTCCTGAACCTGAACCAACTCGAGTTCGGTGAGGATCAGGTCAATATGGAACGGTTCGATCTGAACGCCGTGATCATAGGTGTGCTGCAGTCCTCCGACATCCTGATCCGCCAGAAAGAGGCAAAAGTGCTCTTTACCGGCGGCGACCCGCTCTATGTCTGGGGCGATGAATTCAAAGTCGAGGAGGTTATCACCAACTATCTGACGAATGCCCTCAACCATCTGGACTACGACCACACGATTGAGATCACCTGCAAAAAAGAAGGGAATGTCGTAAAGACAACCGTTTTCAATACCGGGGACCCGATCCCGGAGGAGGATCTCGACAAGGTATGGGTGAAATTCTTCAAGGTGGACAAAGCGAGAACAAGGGAATACGGCGGAAGCGGCATCGGCCTTTCCATCGTAAAAGCCATTATGGATTCCTTCCAGCAGCAGTGCGGCTGCCAGAATTACGACAACGGTGTGGCATTCTGGTTCACACTGGAGGCAGATGGAAAAACGGAAGAAGCATGATTGCAAAAAGCGTGCCAGAAAAAGGAAATACAGCCTTTTCCTGGTGCGCTTTTCTTGCATAAAGGAAAAAGATGGTGTAGAATAATAGCACAAACGGTCGAAAAGAGAGGGAGAGAAGAGATGGCGGATTCCAACAGTACAAAGAGTGCGCTTGCAGATGCAATGAAAAAAATTGATGGTACGCAAGTCTTTTGCAAAAATCAGTATTTCAGATCTCTGCGAGGAATGCGGTCTGAACCGGAAAAGCTTTTATTATCATTTTAAAGATAAATACGATCTGGTAAACTGGATCTTTTATGTGGACTTTCTGACAAACATGGGCGGAAAGAACTTTGAGAATGAATGGGATGTGCTGGTGGCGGTCTGCAATATTTTCTATCAGAATAAAGCATTTTACCAGAGTGCCCTGAGGATCGAAGGCAGAACAGTTTTAAGGATTACTTTTACGAGATGCTCGAGCCGGTCATGGCGTTTTTTGTACAGGATCTCTTTCAGGTACAGAATCAGAAACTGTTTGTAACGTTCTTCTGTGATGCCTTCCTGACCGCGGTTCTGCGCTGGTTTTCCATGGAAAGCGAGCTGGAACCGGAAACGTTTGTCGAAGAACTGAAAGAAGTGATATATAGATCATCAGAAAAAATAGCAGCCAAAGCGGAACCAAAGAAATAAAATTCCGCTTTGGCTGTACTTTTATGCATCTGCGAGCAGTTCACGGTAAAATATATTCCGAAGAGACAACTCTTCAAAGGAAACGGTGGGCGTATCGAGTGTGCGGGCCATGTGATCCGGCAGAAGCAGCAGATACGCCGGATGGGCGGTGATAATCTGCTCAATTTTGCGGGAGTCTTCCTGCACTTCGATCGGGAAGAATGGCTGTATGGGGGTGAAGCGGTACTGTTGAACAACATCGGAAACAGCCCGGATACTTTCTTTTGAGCACGAATCATCTGCGACCAGAAAGAAAAAGACACTCTGTTCCATCTGGGAATACAGGTGGTCAAAAGAGAGCAGATAAGCGGCAGCATCTGCATCCTGATAGACTTTGTGCATACCGAACAGCGTTTTCTGATGGCGCAGGGCTTTTGCCATGGAAGCCGTTGAGGGGGCATCAATTGGAAGAGAAACCATCAGGTTCGGGCAGGATAAAAGCAGTTTCTGCTGTTTTTCGGTAAGCGGCGTATCGGAAAGAAACCAGAGAAACGCGCATTCCGGATGCGACTGGATGACGGCAAGGTAGGATTCCATATCCTCATGATGATCCATGGAGCGGAGCTGATAAGAGTAGATGCCGTATGTCAGACCGGTTCTGACCACGGATGCAAAAAACGAGGAATCATAAGTGTCCGGGATGCGGCTGTCGAGACGGAGCTTGACAACCCAGGGAACAGCAAAGGAAAGTTCTTTCTGCTTCTGGCGCAGAATCTGCGCACCGTAGGTAAAACTGTTGTAGCCGATGTTGATGCCGAACTGACGAAGCGCTTCCGGATCGTTGCTGCGCAGCAGAAAGTCGATCGCCTGATAATACGGGCTTTCATCGTTGCGCAGAAGATCCTGAAAAATGGCAAAAATCTGATTCTGAAAGCGGCCGCGGGAAAATTGGCGGCCAAGATCGCAGAGCTTGCGGACGCTGCGTTTCGGATCTGCGTCCATCTCCACCATCGCGCGTGCAACTGTTGTGTCGATCAGTGCGCGGGTGATGTCCTGTGAATTCATAATGTGTTCCTCCGATCAAGTAAAATAAGCTGTTTTTATCATAGCAAAAAGAACACGGTAAAAACAGGGACAAAGAACAGGAATTGTCTAAAAACTCCATTCCTTAAGGAAAATTTACCAGATCTTCAGAAGAAATTTCTTTTTCTTTTGTGGAAAAAGTGGTAAAATAAAGTTAGATGGTACAAACTATCGATTCTGCCGCGCCAAAAACGCGGCGGAACCATCCGAAACGATTCCAGAAAAATAGGAAAAACGAAATGGTTTTCGAACATGGAAGATAAAAGGAGGCGTTTTGCATGAAATTTGATATGCACTGCCACACAAAAGAGGGTTCGATGGATGGAAAAGTCATGATTGAGGAGTACATCCGAACACTGAAACGAAAAGGATTTGGAGGAATGTTGGTATCCGACCACGATTCCTATGACGGATACCGCGAGTGGAAGAATGCCATCAAGGGAAGAGCACACCAGGATTTTGTGGTATTAAAAGGTGTTGAGTACGATACGTGCGACTGCGGCCACATTCTTGTGATTATGCCGTTCGGCGTAAAATTAAAAATTCTGGAGCTACGCGGTCTGCCGGGATCGATCCTTGTCAAGATCGTCCATGCGTACGGCGGAATTTTAGGACCGGCGCATCCGTACGGCGAAAAATTTATGAGCATGATCAGCACGAATGAACGGAAGAAAAAGTATCAGCAGCGGATTGCCCAGCTTCTCCCGCAGTTCGATTTTGTTGAAATTTTCAATGCGTGTGAGAGCGCGGAGACGAACGCAAAAGCGAAACGGCTGGCGGAGAAATTCAATAAGCCCGGCTTTGGCGGAAGCGATGCGCACCGGCTGGACTGCATCGGAAAAGCGTATACCGAGCTGCCGGATACTATCAGAAGTGAGATGATCTGATCGCCTACGTAAAAACGTGCCCGCAGATCGAATGCGGCGGCGAACATTACAACGGAACGACGAAAGACCGGATCGGCCGCCTGAACATGGTGCTTGTGGATTCGTTCTATTTCTACAACAACTTGCAAATGGCTGGCGTTGGCGGAAGCGGAGACGTGAGCTGTTTGATATCATAGAGAAAAAACTCTGATGAATGCCTGGCAAAAAGCGTGCCGGAAACGTTTCGTTCGGCACGCTTTTTCCTGCCCTGTATTTGAATCGAAAAAGAGAGGAAACATACGTATGCTTGCAATATTTCTTGCGCCGGTCTACATACTGGCAAATGTATTTACCGCCTACTGGCTGCTGCGGTGGATGAAGGAGGTGCATCCTTTGTTCCGCCATCCGGCCGTGCTGGGTGTCATTTTGGTGCTGTATGCATTTTTTGCACTTTCCCTGCTGACGAGCTTTCTGATCAAAAGAGATCCCGTTCACCGGATTTTAAAGGTCATCAGCAACTGCTGGCTTGGCATGTATCTGTATTTTCTTGGCTTCACCGCGATTCTGGTGCTGCTGCGCTTCATTTTTGCGCATACGGCACTGACGAAAACTTGGCTGTATTCTCCGATGGGATTGAAAGCGGTCGGCTTGGCGCGATCCTTTTTGTGACGGGAATGTGCATCTACGGAATGGTGCATGCAGTCCATATTTACACGACACGATATGAGGTTCCATCGAAAAAGGATGCACATCTGAAAATTGCTCTCGTCGCAGATCTTCATCTGGGGTACAGCATCGGCAGTCATCAGATGGAAGAGATGGTGGAAAAAATTAATGCTGAGGAGCCGGATGTCGTTGTGATTGCCGGGGATATTTTTGATAATGAGTACGATGCCATCTATGAGCCGGACCGCGTGGCGGATCTTCTGGCGGGCTTAAAGAGCCGGTACGGCACGTACGCCTGCTACGGCAACCACGATCTCGATGAGAAGATTCTCGCGGGCTTTACGTTTGAGACGAAGGAGGAGCGCATCGCCGACCGCCGGTTCGGTGAGTTTCTGGACCGCGCGAAGATTCATCTGCTGGAGGATGATGTGGTCTGTATCGATGATGCCTTTTATCTGGCGGGCCGAAAAGATCCCGACCGGATCCGCAAAACGCAGGAGACACGCGACACGCCGTCCGAACTGCTTACCGGACTGGACCAGTCGCTTCCAGTTTTTGTGATTGACCACCAGCCGTCGGAGCTGACCGAGCTGGCAGAGGCAGGCGCAGACCTTGATCTTGGCGGCCATACGCACGACGGACAGCTCTTCCCAGGCAATATCCTTACCGGCCTGATGTGGGAGAATGCCTGCGGGATGAAGAAAGTCGGAGACATGTACAGCATCGTCACATCCGGCGTGGGTCTCTGGGGACCGCCGATGCGGATCGGGACGAAAGCGGAAGTGGTGATCATCGATTACGGAAAATAAGGGTTGACAAAACCGGAACGCAGAATTATAATACAACAAAACTACGAAACAGAGGTTATCAACGATGAACGAGATGCACAGCGTACAGATGCACAGGGACGACGATTGATAGCGCTTGTATCAAAGTGAAGACTACTATACTTCACAGGTACAGGCGCTGATTGTGTTGTACCTGTGTGGAAGATAAGGCAAAGGGAAACCACACCGGGAGAAAAAGAAATACCCCGTGTGGTTTTTCTTTGCCATTTTTTATCCATGCGGGAATGACTTGAAATTTACATCAGAGAAGGGTTGTGATCGTATGGGACATACAGATTATGTCCATATGGATTTTCTGCTGATTTTGCGGCGATAAAGAAAAATCAGAACAGAAAGGCAGAAAAGACTATGAAGACAGAAATGAATACCGTAAAAGTAAGAAAAACAGAGGAACTCGAAGCAGAGCAGTTAGGAGCACACATCGGCGAAATCGTGCGGCTGCATGGAAGCATTTACAAAATCCGAAAAATGAGCTCATTTGCATTTGTGCTGCTTCGGACGAAACGGCAGATGGTACAGTGCGTGTACGAGCCGGCGTATGCCCGGTTTGCATTGGAGGAATTAAAAGAAGAGGCGTGTGTCCGGTTTACCGCGGAGGTGATCCGTGAAGAGCGTTCCAGAAGCGGGTATGACCTGCATCTGTTAGACGTGGAAATCCTCTCCGAGCCGGAAGAAGTACCGCCGGTTGTCATCAACCAGAAGCGGGTCAACACTTCCATCGAGAACCTGCTGGACTACCGGCCTATCACGCTGCGAAATGAAAAAGAGCGCGCGGTTTTCCAGATTCAGGCCAGGATCTGTCAGGCGTTCCGCGAATTTCTGGATGGACAGCACTTCACCGAAATCCACACACCGAAGCTCGTAGCAGCGGGAGCCGAGGGCGGAGCTAATATCTTCTCCCTGTCGTATTTCGGCGAACAGGCATATCTGGCGCAGAGCCGCAGTTTTACAAGCAGATGATGGTCGGCGTCTTCGAGCGTGTCTACGAGATCGCACCGGTCTTCCGGGCGGAGAAGCACGACACGGCGCGTCATCTGAACGAATATACAAGCGTGGACTTTGAGATGGGCTATATCGAGAATTTTGAGGACATCATGGCGATGGAGCAGGAAATGCTGCGGTACACATTTGGACGGCTGCAGGAGACATGCGGAGCGGAGCTTTCGCTTTTAAAAGCAGAGGTGCCGGTGATCACGGAGATTCCGAGAATCCGTTTTTCCGAGGCGAAAGAGCTGGTGAGCCGCGTATACAAAAGAGCCTTTTCGGAGAAACTGGACTTTGAACCGGAGGAGGAAAAACTGCTGTGCGAATATGTGAAGAAAACGACAGGCAGTGACTTCGTATTTGTGACACATTATCCAAGCGCCAAGCGCCCGTTCTACGCGATGGACAGCAGAGAAAATCCGGCAGAGACGGAAAGCTTTGACCTTCTGTTCCGCGGCCTTGAGGTGACGACCGGCGGCCAGCGCATCCACAATTACCGGGAGCAGGTGGAAAAGCTCGAAAGCCGCGGCATGCATGTTGAAGCGTTTGAGAGCTATCTAATGATGCACCGCTGTGGCATGCCCCGCACGGCGGCCTCGGTCTTGGGCTGGAGCGTTTACGGCACGGCTTCTCGGATTTGAAAATGTGCGGAACGCATCCCTGTTTCCAAGAGACATTCACCGTCTGATTCCGTAAACCAGAAGAGTGTAAAAAACTCCGGCGAAGCCGTGGCGCAGATCCACGGGCTTAGCCGGAGTTTCATAAGATTTCCCTCCCTTTTGAAAGATAGCGTAACCGTTTGGATATTTCTGTTATACATCAGGGGAGTGAAAATGACAAATTGTTTATTGCAGACAGGATTGCTGTATAAAAGTCAGAATTTTTGCAGAAATGAGCCTTGTAAAGCGTCCGAAAATAGGCTATACTAAACAAGGTTTGGCTGCCGGCAGAATCTGGCAGTATCGGCAAATATTGGAAAAAAGAAAGACGGGAGTTTCCCGGTTTGAGGATAGGAAAATATGAAATTATATGACATTTCCGGAGAGCAGTTTTCCGCAATGGACGCGCCGCGTCATCTGATGATGGAGGAAGGAACGGCGCAGACGACGCTCGACCGGTCACTTGGCATCTGTCAGGTGGCGGAGCTTGAGGGAAAAGTGACAAGAGAAGTGCTCGAGGAGGTCATGGAAGAAGACTGTGAACGTCTCCTGATCCGCGGCGATGCGCAGATTACACGCGATGGGGCAGATTACCTGGCAGAGAAAAAACTGGTGCTGCTCGGTGTGGAGCAGGAAACCGTCGGAAATGAGACATCAGGGAATGATGTTCATCAGCAGTTACTGAAAAAAGGCACGGTGATTGTTGAAAATCTGAATCTGGAGAAAGTGACCTCTGGTCATTATTTTCTCGTGGCTGCGCCGATCCAAAAGAAACACCAATACGGCGGCCCGATCCGTGCGGTTCTGATCGAAAATTAGGAAATGCCCTGTGTGAATCAGAAAATGCAATGTGAAACATAACAGAAAGAGAAAAACAGGAAAAAGTGTTCCCGCGTGGGACACTTTTTTTTGATATGTCCAAAACGAGGGAATTTTGGGTTGTATTTTCCAAATATGGAGAATATAATGAGAAAAAGCCAGGATGTGGTATTCAAAACCAGATCAATTCCGGGCAAAATATTAAACTATTACAAAGGAGATCGTGAACAATGGATGCAAAAATGAAAGTAGAAAGAGCCGCTGCAGGCGCTGCGATCGATGGTGTTTTAAAATATGTGAACCACGGAGACGACAGAACAAAAGCACTGCTGAATCTGACGGATTTTGTACAGAAATTTACCGGAAATATGTTTGCGGAGAAAACGTTCGACAATATCCGCACCATGCTGCAGAATCCGGACAACAAATGGGTACAGTATGTCAACCGCGGACTGGACGAGCTGGATCCGCAGGTGATCAAAATGACTGCTTTGAACCTGGGATTCCAGGCAGCTTTCGTCGGAACGAAACAGATCCGTATGAACCGTGAAAAATACAACTGCAACATCCCATGGACGATGCTGATGGACCGACAAGTGCCTGTAACCTGCACTGCACCGGATGCTGGGCAGCAGAATACGGCCACAAGCTGAATCTTTCCTATGAGAAACTTTCTGATATCATAAGCCAGGGAAAAGAGCTGGGAACCTACTTCTACATGTTCACCGGCGGCGAACCGCTTGTGCGCAAAAAAGACATCCTGCGTCTGGCAGAAGAGCATCATGACTGTGAATTCCACTGCTTCACCAATGGAACCCTGATCGACGAGGAGTTCTGTGAGGCGGTTCAGAAGCTCGGCAATATCTCCTTCTCCCTGTCTCTGGAAGGCTTCGAGGAGGTCAACGACGGACGCGCGGCGAGGGTATTTTCGATAAAGTTCTGGCAGCCATGGATCTGATGAAAAACACGGTCTGCTTTTTGGTACTTCCATCTGCTACACAAGAGCAAACCTCGAGACCGTTACAAGTGACGAGTTCCTGGATCTTTTGATCGAGCACGGATGCCGTTACAGCTGGTATTTCCACTTCATGCCGGTCGGCATGGACGCTGCACCGGAGCTGATGCCGACGGTTGAGCAGAGAAAATATATCTATCACAGACTGCGTGAGATCCGTTCCGATAAGAGTGACAAACAGATCTTTGTTATGGACTTCCAGAACGACGGTGAGTTTGTCGGAGGCTGTATCGCAGGAGGAAGAAACTACTGCCATATCAATGCAAACGGCGATGTGGAGCCGTGTGTTTTCATCCATTACTCCGGCGCCAACATCAACGAAGTTTCCCTGATCGAAGCACTGCAGCAGCCGCTGTTCCAGGCATACCGCGATGGACAGCCGTTCAACCGCAACCACCTGCGTCCATGTCCGATGCTCGAAAATCCGGAACTGCTGCGTGAGATGGTAGAGAAGACCGGCGCGAAGTCAACCGACCTGCAGTCTCCGGAGAGCGCAGAGCATCTGTGCGGAAAATGTGATCTGTATGCTGCTGAGTGGAAAAAAGCCGCAGACGAGCTGTGGGCAGAGAATCCGCATCACAAACAGAGATATGAGAACTATAAGAAAGAGAACCTGGACGAGGAGGCAAAAGCTTCCACAGAGGAGATTCTTTTCGGAATCCGCGGATAATGCGATCGATGAATCGAAGATAAAATAGAAGCAAGACACCGGAAAATGGGACGAAAACCTGTTTTCCGGTGTCTTTTTGTGCGGGCAGTGAGCCAAAGTCCGACCTTGCAGAAAGCGGCCGGATCCCGTATACTATAGAGAAGCAAAGCGATATTTTAACGACAGAGAGGATTAAAAAATAGAAGATGAACGATTCATTTTTACAGGAACAGGGCGTAAGCGGGGCGTTAATTGAGAGTGTGCGGAAATTCCGCGAGAGCTATCCGGTGGCGGAGGGCTTAGAGAACCGCATGAGCACGCCGGAAATCCCGTTTTTCGGAAAAGAGATTCTGGAGATGGCAATTGCCGCGCTGCTGCAGGGCGAAAATCTGCTGCTGACCGGCGAGAAGGCAACGGGAAAAAAACGTGCTGGCAGAGACACTGGCGTATGTTTTCGGAAGACCGACGTACAACGTTTCCTTCCATGTAAACACAGGAAGCGCCGAGCTGATCGGAACCGATACGTTCCAGAACCAGGAGGTCACACTCCGGAAAGGCAGCATTTACCGCTGTGCAGAGGAAGGCGGTTTTGGCATTCTCGATGAGATCAACATGGCGAAAAACGATGCGGTCAGTGTTCTTCACGCCGCGCTCGACTACCGCCGCATCATCGATGTGCCGGGCTACGATAAAATTCCGCTTCACCCGGCGGCGCGGATGATCGGAACGATTGAATTACGGCTATGCGGGAACGAGGGAGCTGAATGAAGCGCTGGTGTCCCGCTTTCTGGTGATTGACATGCCGCCGCTTACAGAAGAGACACTGTTTTATTTGATGCAGTCAAAATTCCCGGATCTGAAACCGGCGGCACGCGAAGCGCTGGCCGGCCTTTACCTCGATCTGCAGAAAAAGGCAAAACAGGCGGAAATCACCACGCGCGCGCTCGACCTCCGCGGTCTGTTCGGAGCGATCGGCACGATGCGCCAGGGGCTGTCCCCGTATCTTGCGGTGCAGATCGGCATTGTCAATAAATGCTTTGACCTGTTTGAAAAAGAGATCGTGCGGGATGTCGTGCGCACGCGGATTCCGGAAGAGTGGACGCCGCAGGATATTTTTTAGAGGAAATACGTATGGTGACAGAGGAAACATTAAAAACGCATGAGATGGAGCTGGAAAGCCGGATCCGCAATCTCGTCTGGACTGTCAGCGGCGACTACACGCTGAAGCTGAACCCGGATGTGGAGCGGTATGCGAAGGAGCCGGATACGGTACTGTACGACACAATCCGCCAGGGCGCCTTTTCGTGTTACTTTGATCGGGAAGCCTACAGCCTGTATCTGGTGAAGAAGGTTTACAGCGGCGCAGCGGAGGGAGAACTGATGATGCTCGCCCAGCTGGTGACGGAGGAGGCCGTATCGAAGCGGCTCGAAAGCGAGCGCCCCGGTGTCAAGGGCTTTCGAAGGAGAGCAGCGGAGGAAATACTGGACCACTCGTTTGAATCTTTATCCAAAAATGAGACAGGCCGCCTGAAACTGGAGTATCTGCGCGGAAGAAGAGAGGAGGACGAGGGGAAAAGCCCTTCATACTCGGGAAAAACGCGGGAGTGGATGAAACTGCTGAAGCACGCATCCGAAACAGCGGATACAATGGAACTGATCCGGGTGACGGACGAGCTGTACAATAAGGTCGTCGATCCCGCATTTGTGAAAAAGCACGGTGATCTTGCCTCGGTTCTTGCGGTAACGATCGAGGAGCTCACCGAGTATTCCTGGAAGGATTTCCTTTCGGAAGAGCTGTATGAAGACGGGCTCGAGACATATCTGGAGCGAGTTTCGCTTGATATGACAAATTTCACATCAAAAGAGGCGGAAGAGAAGAAAGAAAAAACAGCGGGAAGCGATACCAAAAAGGTCGTTGTCGTCGATGAGAAAGCGCTGGCACGGATGTATCAGTACATTCAGCGCAATTACGGAAAAACGTGGCTCTCGGAGAGTGAGGAGAAAAGCCGGAATTACCAGCTCTGCCGCGGCATCCACAGCGACTGCAGCCTCTATTACACGGAGGGTGTGCTGAAAAATCCGGTCAGAAAGTATTATCAGCTCTCCTACGCGCAGAAGCAGAAGGATAAAAACCTTCATGCCTATTACGACCAGCACCGCGCGGTGCGGCAGAACATTTCGCTGCTGTATCAGGAACTGAAAAAAGCGATGCTGCTGCAGGAGGATCAGTCGTTTGCGGATGCAGACCACGGAATTTTACAGCCCGCGCGGATGTGGAAGGTGGGACGGAGCCAGAATGCGGATCTGTTCCGGCTGGAGCAGCGGCGGAATTCGCTGGATTTTGTCGTGGATATTCTCGTAGATGCGAGCGGTTCCCAGCGGCCGCGCCAGGAGAATGTGACACTGCAGACGTACATTCTGGCGGAGACCTTAAGCCGCCTGCACATCCCGTTCCGCGTGATGAGCTTCTGTACGTTCTGGGATTACACGATCCTGCACCGGATGCGCGATTACGACGATCCGCGGGAGAAGAACAGCAATATTTTTGAGTATATCACATCATCAAACAACCGCGACGGGCTTGCTGTCAAGCGGCGGGGATGGATCTTTTAAAACGCCAGGAGGACCGGAAGCTGCTGATCCTCTTAAGCGACGGAAAGCCGTACGATGTGCTGGTGAACCGGCCGAATGCGAGAAATCCAAAGCCGTACCGGGATGACTATGCACTGCATGACACGGCAACTGAGGTGCGGCGCCTCAGGCAGCAGGGTGTCTCGGTGCTTGGGGTCTTTGTAGGCGAGGAGACGGAGCTTATGGCGGAGCAGAAGATTTTCGGCAAGGATTTCGCGTATGCGCGCGATATCCGCAACTTTTCCCATATGGTGGGAAGCTATTTAAGAAGAAAAATCGAAGAATAAACGAGCGGAATGCTCCGGGCGGAAAGTGAAAAACTTTTATCCGGAGCATTTTTTTCGATTTTTTTACGCAAACAGGTTGACATTTCCCACAAAATCTCCTAGAATGTTCTATAGCGAACTGTTTAATATGAAACAGTCATCTATAGAACAGTTGCTTATGGAACAGTCCTTATTCAAACAGTTTTATAACGAACAGATGGGGACGGCAGCAAAGGGGAAAGGAGGAAAAAAGCAGCGTGTGTTGTAAAAAAAGAAAAATCGGCCACGAACTGCGGACGCTGGACAATATGATGTCACGGAACCTGATGGCAGCCGCCAGAGAGCGGGGCGTCGATGAACTGACGGCCATGCACGGGTGGATTTTGGGCTATCTGTGCAGGAACGAGCACAAAGATATTTTCCAGAAAGATATTGAAGCGGAATTTAAGATCTGCCGCTCTACCGTGACCAACATTTTAAAGCTCATGGAGAAAAAGGGCTACATCAAACGGGAGTCCGTTCCCTATGACGCGCGGCTGAAAAAACTGGTGCTGACCGATACCGGAAGAGAGCTTCACGAGAAGACGAAAGATATGATCGATATGCTGGAAGAACAGACGGTTGCGGGAATTTCAAAAGAAGATCTTGACACTTTCTACCGTGTCATCGATCAAGGTCAAAAACAACGTAAAAAATATGTTAGGAGAGACATCATGTTAAAAACACTTGGAGCACAGGTAAAAGAGTTTAAAAAAGCCTCCATTGCCACTCCGATTTTCATGATTCTGGAGGTTATCATGGAGATGATCATTCCTCTTATGATGGCATCCATTATCGATAACGGTGTAGAAAAAGGCGATCTCCATCACATTTACGTGGTGGGAGCATTCATGGTAGTGGCAGCAGCCATCGGTCTGTTTGCAGGTATCATGGGCGGAAAATATGGAGCAAAGGCATCTGCCGGATTTGCAAAAAATCTGCGTCAGGCCATGTTTGAAAATATCCAGGAATATTCTTTTTCCAATATTGACAAATTCAGTACAGCAGGTCTTGTCACCCGTCTGACCACAGATGTGACGAATCTGCAGAATGCATATCAGATGATCCTTCGTATGTGCATGCGTGCACCGGCGAGTATGATCATTGCAATGATTATGTCGTTTTACATCAATGCACGCCTTGCGAGCATTTATCTGGTGGCCGTTATTCTTCTTGGAACGTGTCTGTTTCTGATCATGCGGTCTGCAACCAAATATTTCGAGCAGGCATTTCCAAAATATGATGAATTAAATGCGAGTGTGCAGGAAAACGTATCCGCAATCCGTGTGGTAAAAGCGTATGTGCGCGAAGATTATGAGACAGGAAAATTTCACAAAGCGTCCGAAAATATTTATAAAATTTTCTGTAAAGCAGAAGAAAATCTTTCCTTTAATGCACCGCTGATGCAGCTGACCGTGTACAGCTGTATTCTTCTGATCAGCTGGCTCGGCGCCAAAATGATTGTCGGAAGCAGTCTTTCGACCGGAGAACTGATGAGCCTTCTGACCTATTGCATGAACATTCTGATGAGCCTTATGATGCTTTCCATGGTATTCGTTATGATCACAATGAGCCTTGCAAGTGCGCGCCGTATTTCAGAAGTCCTGAATGAGAAGAGTGATCTCGATAATCCGGAGAATCCGGACTTTTCGATTCCGGATGGAAGCATTACCTTCGATCATGTCTATTTCAACTACAAAAAAGGAGCCGGCGAGCCGGTTCTTTCGGATATCAATCTTTCCATCCAATCGGGTGAGACAATCGGTATTATTGGCGGAACCGGAAGTGCGAAGACAAGTCTTGTCAACCTGATCAGCCGTCTGTATGATGTAACAGATGGATCCGTTAAGGTCGGCGGAAAGGATGTCCGCTCCTACGATATGGAAACGCTGCGAAATGAAGTAGCCGTTGTTTTACAGAAAAATGTGCTGTTTTCCGGTACTATTCTCGACAACCTCCGATGGGGTGATAAAAATGCTTCGGAAGAAGAGTGCAAGCGTGTCTGCCGTCTTGCCTGCGCCGATGAATTTATCGATCGGATGCCGGAGGGCTATAACACCTACATCGAGCAGGGCGGATCCAACGTATCCGGCGGGCAGAAACAGCGCCTCTGTATCGCGAGAGCACTGCTGAAGAAACCAAAGGTGCTGATTCTGGATGACAGTACAAGTGCTGTCGATACCGCAACCGACGCGAAAATCCGGAAGGCATTCCTGACCGAGATCCCTGAAACGACAAAGCTGATCATTGCACAGCGTATTTCCAGTGTGCAGGACGCAGACCGCATCATTGTCATGGAGAACGGAAAAGTAAATGGTTTTGGAAGCCATGAGGAATTACTGAAAACCAATGAAATTTACCGCGAAGTATATGAGTCTCAGACCGGTGGCGGCGGAGACTTTGACGAAAAGAGAGGTGAGTAAGGAATGGCAGAGAGAGTACAGCAGGTAAAGGGGCCGGGAGCAAGACCTCCAAGAGGGGTGAAACCGCAGGTCAAGAATCCGATGAAGATCTTTACCAGAATTATGAAATATGTATTAAAGGATTATACGGTACACTGCATCGCTGTTGTCATTGCGATTTTTGTCAATGTCCTGGCAAATGTACAGGGAACGATGTTTATGAAAAACGCTGATTGACGGCTATATCACGCCGATGCTGACCCAGCCGGATCCGGATTTTGGCCCGCTGCTCCACGCAATTTTGCGGGTGGCCGGATTTTACGGAATCGGTATTGTGGCTGCGTTCGTTCAGAACCGTACCATGATTTATGTATCCCAGGGAACCCTGCGGAATCTGAGAAATGATCTGTTCGGCAATATGGAAAAGCTGCCGATCAAATATTTTGATACCCATGCGCACGGCGACATCATGTCGATTTATACAAATGATATTGATACCCTGCGTCAGATGATCAGTCAGAGTATCCCGCAGATCATCAACAGTGCAATCACGATTGTCAGTGTCTTTGTCAGTATGCTGATTCTGAACATCCCGCTGACGATTACAACGCTGGTTATGGTATCTATCATGCTGGGAGTGACAAAAAAGGTGGCCGGATTTTCCGGAAATTTCTTTGTAAAACAGCAGAGGGATCTTGGTAAAGTCAACGGCTTTATCGAAGAGATGATGGATGGCCAGAAGGTTGTCAAGGTATTCTGTCATGAAGAGGAGAATATCGAAAAATTCAAAGAAATTAATAACAATCTGTATGAGAGTGCTTACAATGCCAATGCGTTTGCAAATGTTATCGGACCGATCAATGCACAGCTTGGAAATATGAGCTATGTTGTCTGTGCAATTGTAGGCGGTGCACTTGCCCTTGGCAGCGTCGGTGGCTTTACGCTCGGTGGTCTGGCAAGCTTTCTGACCTTCAACAAGAGTTTTAACATGCCGATCAACCAGGTCAGCCAGCAGCTGAACGCAATTGTTATGGCACTTGCAGGAGCGGAACGTATTTTCCGACTGATGGATGAAGAGCCGGAGCTGGACGAGGGGTATGTAACGCTTGTCAATGCGAAGGAAGAAAACGGAAAACTCACCGAGACGAAAGAGCGTACCGGAAAATGGGCATGGAAGCATACGCACCAGGCAGATGGATCTGTGGATTACCGCGAGCTGCAGGGCCGTGTGGTATTCGAACATGTTGATTTCGGCTACAACCCGGATAAAATTGTTTTGCACGATGTATCGCTGTTTGCAGAGCCGGGTCAGAAGATCGCGTTTGTCGGTTCTACCGGAGCCGGAAAGACAACCATTACCAATCTGATCAACCGCTTCTATGATATTCAGAAAGGTAAGATCCGTTACGATGAGATCAACATTGGAAAGATCAAAAAAGATGACCTGAGAAGATCGCTTGGCATTGTTTTGCAGGATACACATCTGTTTACGGGAACGGTAAGAGAAAATATTGCCTTCGGAAAGCTCGATGCGACGGAGGATGAGGTTGTAGCAGCAGCAAAACTGGCGAATGCGCACGGATTCATTATGCGTCTGCCGCAGGGCTATGACACAATGCTGACCGGAGACGGTGCGAATCTGTCCCAGGGTCAGCGGCAGCTTCTTGCGATCGCGCGTGCAGCCATTGCAGATCCGCCGGTACTGATTCTCGATGAGGCGACAAGCTCCATCGATACCCGTACCGAGCGCATTGTTCAGGATGGTATGGATAAGCTGATGAGTGGAAGAACAACCTTTGTTATCGCACATCGTCTGTCCACCGTACGAAACGCCGATTGTATCATGGTTCTTGAGCAGGGACAAATTATTGAGCGCGGTACCCATGATCAGCTGATGGAACAGAAAGGAAAATATTACCAGCTGTATACCGGAAATCAGGTTTCCGCATAGCAGAAAAAACGGAAAAAGTAAGTCCCGCACGACAGAAAATAAAAATCTGTCTGTGCGGGATTTTTTTGCGAAGCAGCGGCTGGTTTTATGTGCGAGTAGCGAAGCGGATTGCGAATATCCGCTTCGAAATGATGATTGCGAGTGATACAGTAAGTTCCCACAGGTTTTTGGGTCTTGAAAAAGACAGCGGGATTTTATAAAATAGAAGAAGCGTTTGAATATATGCAAAGGAGAAAAACTATGGAATACCTGAATACAGCGCAGGAGCTGCTCGATTTTATCATGCGGTGCAAAAGCCCGTTTCATGTGGTAAAAGAAGCCGGCGATCTGCTGAACGAAAATGGATATACAAAACTGGAGGAGACAAAAGAATGGAGTCTCGTTCCGGGCGGAAAATATTATGTGACGAGAAATGAATCCTCGGTGATTGCGTTCCAGATCCCTGAGAGCGCATTTTCCAGCTACCAGATCATCGCAAGCCACAGCGACTGTCCGACGTTTAAAGTAAAGGGAGAGGACCCATTCGTGACGGATGGTCATTACACCCGCCTGAACGTGGAGGCTACGGCGGAATGATCCGTTCCCCATGGTTTGACCGTCCGCTTTCCCTGGCGGGCCGCATGGTGGTACGTGACGGAAACAGCGTGAAATCCGTGCTGGTTGATGCCGGACGAGATCTGGTGACGATCCCGAATCTGCCGATTCATCTGAATCGTGACATCAACAACGGAATCAAATACAGTGTGCAGACCGACATGCTCCCGATTCTCGGTGATGAGACAGCGAAAGATCATTTTTATGAGCTGTTTCTGCCGGATACCGCAAAAGAGGATATTCTCTCCATGGAGCTTTATCTGTATAACCGAGTGGAAGGATCCATCTGGGGTGCCGGAAAAGAGTTTTTATCCAGTGGGCGTCTGGATGACCTGCAGAGCGCGTTTGGCTCCTTAAAGGGCTTTCTTGCTGCAAAGGCACCAGGCCAGGTCAATGTCTGCGCAATCTTTGACAATGAGGAGGTAGGAAGCCTCACAAAGCAGGGTGCGGATTCTTCGTTCCTGACAGAGACACTGCAGCATATCAATGCAGCCTGTGGAAAAGACACGATTGCATATCACAGAGATCTTGCGGGAAGCTTCCTTGTTTCTGCTGACAATGCACATGCCTTCCACCCGGCGCATGCGGAGAAATACGATCCGAAGAGCCGCGTCTACATGAACGGCGGCGTTGTCATCAAACAGAGTGCAAACCAGAAATACACGACCGATGCTGTTTCGGAAGCCGTAACAAAGATGATTTGCGAGAAGGCCGGCGTACCGTGCCAGGTATTCGCAAACCACGCTGACATTCCGGGCGGAAGCACGCTCGGCGCAATTCTGAACTCTCTTGTCTCGGTAACAAGCGTGGATATCGGAATGGCTCAGCTTGCGATGCATTCCCCGTATGAGACGGCAGGTGCCAAAGATACTGCTTATCTGGTGCAGTTCGCAAAGACCTTTTATGAGACGACACTGGTGCGGACAGAGCATGGATTTTCTCTGGAAGAAAAATAAAAGTTTAAGATAGAAAAAAGCGGCCGGCGGGACTTTTGAAAAGCCTCTGCCGGCCGCTTTTTGCGTACTTGCAAGTGTGTTTTAAGGATCAGATTATTCTGTCCGGAGTGCCGTAACCGGATCGCTTTTTGCCGCTTTCTTCGACGGAATCAGACCGCCGATCAGGGTCAGAACGACGCTGAGTGCAATCAGAACAAGCGCCGGGACGAGTGGAAGAGAAGCACTGACCTTCGTCGTATCCGCCAGATGGTGGATCAGAAGGTTGCCCGGAATCATCAGAAGCAGCGAGAGCCCGATGCCGATCAGTCCTGCACAGAGTCCGATGATGAAGGTTTCGGCATTGAAGACCTGCGAAATATTGCGTTTCGAAGCACCGATCGCGCGCAGGATACCGATCTCTTTCTTACGTTCCAGAACACTGATATAGGTGATGACGCCGATCATAATCGAGGAAACCACAAGGGAAATGCCGACAAAAGCGATCAGCACGTAGCTGATGATGTTGACGATATCCGTGACGGAGGACATCAGAGTGCCGACCACATCGGTGTACGAGATTACCTGCTCGTTTTTGCCTTCTTTTCCATCGTGTCATTGTAGCCGTCGAGGATGGAGACAACGTGTTCCTTGCTCTCAAAGTTTTTCGGGTAAATGCTGATCGAAGAGGGTTCGTCAAAATCAGCGTAGCCCAGTTTCTGCAGATTGCCCTCATAGGTGGAAGAGCCGGAAGAACTAAGAGAAGCGAAGAGCTCCTTCATATCATCCTCAGTCATATTCATCTGGAAGGCACTTGCAAAGGCATCGGTGTCAATCTTCATGCATCGCCCATCGAATCCTGCAGAGAATTACCGACCTGCGTCATGGCGCGCTCCATCTCGGACTGAATTGCAGAGGCCATCTGCGTCATCATCTGTTCCATCGCGGAAGTGATCTGTGTCTGCAGAACCGAGGCGACAGAAGCGGAGTAGCTTCCCATAACGCCTGCCATGTAGTTTGTGAGCGCAGAAGAAACCTGGGACTGCAGTCCGTCGAGATCGACGATTTTTGTGATACCGCTGTTCAGCCGCTGCTGGCCGTCCGCCGTGTTCAGGTAGGCGATAAAGTGCTGGCCCATCTCCGTCGGATCCGGCAGGCCGTTCTCCTTCACGTAAGCGAGATAACCGTTAGAAAGCTCCGTCGCAAGCGCAGTGAGCTGGTCGGATGTAATTTCGATATTGCCGTTGTTCTGCATCACCTCGGAAATCCAGTCGTTGATGATCTGAACAGCTTCTTCGGTTTGCAGATACTCCGCAAGATAAGCATCAAACTGTTCCGGATCGGTGTAGCCCATCTTGATCAGGTATGCCTGATACCCTTTGAAGATCCGCTGAATGAGTTCCTGGATCTGTTCCTGTGTAATGGAAACACCGCCGCCGTCTGCAATGATGGTCTGGATGTGGCGCCGCAGGATTTCCTGTGCTTCCGTGGAATTGATGTAGGAGACGAAATCCTCCTGTAAATGGGAATAATCCGCCTCCGGGTGCTCCGAGGCGTAGCCCTGATAGCCCTCCATGAGGCTGGAAGCCAGTTCCTGCATGCCGTCTTCACTGACATTGAGAGTAAGCCCGGATAAAATCTGGCCAAGATCAAGCTGCGGCAGTCCATCGAAATTAAGAGAGATCCGACTGAGGTCAATCGCACCCGCGAGATCCATGCTGCTTCCGGCGTCCGCAAAGGCGCTGGAAAAATCAAGGTTCATGGAATCACCGGAAAAAGCACCGGAGAGTGCGGAATCGTCGAACTGGAAAGCGTTCTGCAGCTTGTCCTCATCGACAGTGATAAAGGAATCCATATCAAGACCGCTGTTCTGATCCACGGTGCCGAATTCCTGATTCGTAAAGACATCGATGGAGGAGTCCGCCATCTGCTGTTTCACAATCTCGGATTTCTTTGCTTCCTCCACAACGTGGCGGGTCAGCGATGCCGGGTAATTGATGCCGGCGGTCAGGGCAGAGGCGGCAGAGTCAGGGGACGGCTGGACAATACCGGTGATTGTGAGCTTTTCGCCGTTGGCAACGAGTTTTTTCATATAGTCTTCGTTGTCGCTTTTATCTTTCCAGACCTGATACTGACTGTCGTATTCGTAGCAGTCTGCGCTGTTCACAAGACGGAACGTGGTGCCGAGAATATCATCGTAGGAATACGTGCCGATGGAGGAAGGGGTCTCGACGGTTTCTTCATTTAAAAACTGGCGGACCATCTCATCCAGCTCGAGTGCATCGCGGAGCCCCAGGGTGTAGAGCAGAAAATCACTCATTCCGCCGTCGGAAGTGAGGACAAGCACACATTCGTTATAGTTTTCCGGCCAGTGTCCGGCTTTTAAGTCGTACTGGTTCTCGTACAGGGAAGCGGTGTCCGGCATCTCGTAAAAGACGTTGGTGCTCATCATGGATGACATGATGCTGTTGGAGCTTGCGCCAAGGCCGAGCGAGCGGAACGACTGGTCCGGGTGCACCTGGCGGATGGAATCGCCGTCTTCGCGGTAGATCTGCGGCGTGACGGAGTAGGAATATTCGATGGCATTTGTGTAGTCGGAAATGCCGTCCGCACCGCCGTCAAGGTACTTTTTCAGGGAAGCGAGATCGTTGGAGTTCATGGTGGAGAACATGTTGGTCACGACTTCCTGGACTTTGATTTCATTCTTTTTGCCGGAATCTTTTGCGTCTTTGCCGGCATTCTGTGAGCCGACCATCATCGAAGTGAGTCAAAGCCGGTGCTCTGGATCTGAAGCGGATATTCGGAGAGAGTTTCCTCTTCCATATTCTGAATATACTCGTTGACACCAGAGGAGAGTGCAGAATCAGTGCAATGCCGATGATGCCGATCGAGCCGGCAAACGAGGTGAGTAAGGTCCGCGCTTTCTTGGTGCGCAGGTTATTAAAACTTAAGGAGAGCGCCGTCAGAAAGGACATCGACGATTTACCATGTTTTTGTGCTTGGGAGGAAGCAGGGTTTCGGAATCCGGCTCAAACGGGTTCGTGTCGGAGCAGATCACACCGTCACGCAGGGTGACGATCCGGTTGGCGTAAAGCTCGGCGAGCTCCGGATTGTGTGTGACCATGACGACAAGGCGTTCTTTGGCAACTTCCTGCAGCAGGTCCATGACCTGAATACTGGTGTCGGAATCGAGCGCGCCGGTCGGCTCATCGGCAAGCAGAATTTCCGGGTCATTGACAAGAGCGCGGGCGATGGCGACACGCTGCATCTGACCGCCGGACATCTGGCTCGGCCGCTTGTGGAGCTGTTTTCCAAGACCGACCTTTTCAAGTGCCGCGATTGCTTTTTTGCGCCGCACTTCTTTGGAAACACCAGAAATGGTAAGCGCCAGCTCTACGTTTGCAAGGACGGTCTGGTGCGGGATCAGGTTGTAGCTCTGGAAGACAAAGCCGATCGTGTGGTTCCGGTAGGAATCCCAGTCGCGGTCCTTATACTTTTTCGTGGAAATGCCGTTGATGATCAGATCGCCGCTGTCGTAGCGGTCGAGGCCGCCGATGATATTCAGAAGCGTCGTCTTTCCGGAACCGCTCGGCCCTAAAATAGCGACAAACTCGTTGTCGCGCAAATTTAAGGACACATCGTCGAGCGCTTTCTGTACCAGCGTCCCGGTCCGGTATTCTTTTTTGATATGCTGAATCTGTAGCATAAAAGGGTAACTCCTTCTGTGATTAATATGTGAACAGTTGTCCTTTATTCTACAACGAAATACGGGAAAAGTCCCGGGCTTTAGAAAAATTTAAGAAAAGTTTATCGACAGAAAAAAAAGTTCCGCCTCTGTTTCAGAAAAACAAAAAACGGAACTTTCTTTATCTGTGATACTTATGATGCCGGAAAAGTCAGACTTCCATCAGAAGACCTTTCATATAAGCCTTTAAGATTTTCTTTTTCTCCAGCGAAAGATTATTGTAAAGCGTAATGATTTCCTGTTGTCCTTCGGTAAGCTGCAGGGCATCCGGCTCGTCGAGAAAGAAATCGGCAAGTGTGATGCCGAAAGCGTCGCAGAGCTTCTGCAGGGTAGGGATGGTTGGAATATTGGTGCGGTTTACCATATTATTTAAGGTAGAATAGGGAATGTCCGCCTCTTTTGCAAGACGGTAATAAGTCCAGGAACGCTCTTTGCATAAATCCTGAATGTGCTGTATCACATCTTTATCTCTCATAAAAAGATACCTCGTATTCCTATGTAATGTAGCGGCATGAAAATTGCTACTCACATATATTATACGTCTGTAAAAGAATAGAAACAGATCTTAAAGAGAGATGCAGAAAAGCTGTACAAATAAGAAATAATGGGAATTTGAGAGAAAAAGAGAGAAAAACCCGGCAGGAAAATAAGGTCTCCCGCCGGGTTCTGCAATCGTTTCAAAGTCTGTGATTCTTACTCTTCGGTGAAATTTTCTTCCATCTCGTTGAACTGCTCGGTATCCATCAGCTCGTCGAATGCGTCTGCTGCAATTTCGTACTCTTCATCGGAATCGATGTTGTCGAGGTTCGGCTGGCCGTTCTCTTCGTAGTAACGATACAGATAAACTTCGCCGTCTTCGTTCTCGCCGTTTTCATCGAGCGGCAGAAGAGCGATGTACTCTTTCTGGTTCGGAGCTGGGAAAATGGTCAGTACGGCACATTTTACTTCGGTATCGTCGTCCAGTGTCAGGGTAACAGTCGGCTGATCCAGATCCTGGCAGTCGCTGCCGCAGTCTGCGCAGTCTCCGCTGCAGGATGCGCTGTTGAATAATTCTTCACTCATTTGTATTACCTTCCTTTTTCGTGTTCAAGTCTTATCAGGTTCTTGTCTGCCATTCTAACAGATAATAGAAAAAAAACACAATGGCTGTGCCGGGAAAGCAGAAAAAATGCGGCTGATACAGGAAAATACGGAAAAGATACAATAAATAAGAACGAAAAAATGAAAAATTAGTCGTATTTTCTATTGACTGTTTTCGGGTACAGTTTTATACTATCACTATTGAATCTAAATATACAGGCAGCTGAACAAACTTATCCTCAACTGCCGGGGAGGCAAAAAATGGATATCAGATTTGAAAAAAGAGAACATTTACAGGAAAAACCGGATCAGAAAAATCTTGGATTCGGAAAACACTTTACAGACTATATGTTTGTCATGGACTGGGACAAAGAGCAGGGATGGCATGATGCAGCAATCGTACCGTACGGCGGAATCCCGATGGATCCTGCAACCATGGTACTTCACTATGCACAGGAAACGTTCGAGGGACTGAAAGCTACAGAACAGCAGAAGGAAAGATCCAGCTGTTCCGTCCGGAAATGAACGCACGCCGTATGATTAAATCCAACGAGAGACTCTGCATGCCGGGCGTACCGGAGGAGATGTTTGTAGAGGCTGTCAAAGCACTGGTTAAAGCACAGGAAGACTGGGTACCGTCTGAGCCAGGTACATCTCTTTACATCCGTCCGTTCATGTTCGCTACTGAGGCAAGCCTTGGCGTACATATGGCAAAATCCTACAAATTCGTTATCATCACCACTCCGGTTGGAGCATACTATGCAGAGGGCATCAACCCGGTTAAGATCCTGGTTGAGGATGAATATGTTCGTGCAGTCAAAGGTGGCACAGGATTTACAAAATGCGGCGGTAACTATGCAAGTTCCATCGCAGGCCAGGTAAAAGCAGAGAAGATGGGATGCACCCAGGTTCTGTGGCTGGACGGCGTACATCGTAAATATGTAGAGGAAGTTGGAACCATGAACATCATGTTCAAGATTGCCGGCGAAATCTACACCGCACCGCTGGAAGGAACTGTTCTTCCGGGCGTAACCCGTGATTCCCTGATCCATATCTTAAGAGACTGGGGATATAAAGTAAACGAAACACATCTGTCGGTTGACGATCTGATGAAAGCAGGTCATGACGGCACACTGGAAGAAGCATTTGGTACTGGTACAGCAGCAGTTGTATCTCCGGTTGGTGAATTTGTATACAAGGACGATTCTGTTGTTGTAAATGACTTCAAGATCGGTGAGCTGACCCAGAAACTGTACGATACCCTGACCGGTATCCAGTGGGGTAAACTGGAAGATAAATATGGCTGGACTACTCCGGTAGAATAAACCATATAAAACAGAAAAATGCAGATAAGGGGGTCCTTCCCGCACAGCGGTGCGGGGAGGATTCTTTCGCTTCAGAAAAAGATTCAGAAATCGTTTGAAAGGAAACAAAGCAGAATGGATCAGAATCGAATGCCTCTTGTGGAGGCGTTACAACAGTTCCGGGAGGAAGCACCGGCCTATTTCCGTATTCCGGGACACCGGTTTGAGCGCGGGCTGGATGAGACGTTAAACGGAGCGTCGCTTGCGGCGTATGACCTCTCGGAGGCAGAAGGGCTTGACGATCTGCATCACGCGGAGGGCGTGATTGCAGAGGCGCAGCGTCTGGCGGCGGAAACGTGGAAGGCAAAAAAAACTTTTTTTCTTGTCAACGGCACAACATGCGGCAACGAGGCGATGGTGCTTTCGTCTGTGAAAGAGGGCGAAAAAATCATTGTTCCGCGAAACGTGCACAAATCGGTGCTGATGGGCCTGATTTTAAGCGGAGCCACACCGGTTTATGTGATGCCGGAGTACAGCACGAAATGGCAGATGTGGGGCGGCGTAACGCCGGAGACGATCGAAAAAGCCTTCGCGGAAACGCCGGATGCGAAAGCCGTACTTCTGGTCAGCCCGACGTACTACGGTCTTTGCAGTGATCTGCAGGCGATCGCAGAAATCTGTCACTGCCATAACGCAGCGCTTCTTGTCGATGAAGCACATGGATCGCACCTCTATTTTTCCGAACAGCTTCCTCTCGGCGCACTGGAAAGTGGTGCGGATGCCTGCGCGCAGAGTATCCACAAAACGGCGGGTTCCTTTACACAGAGCTCCTTCTTATCACTCGGTTCTGGCCGTCTCGATGAGGCAAGAGTGGCCGCCAATCTGCAGATGGTACAGAGTACATCGCCGTCCTACCTTCTGATGGCATCCCTCGATGCGGCGCGGCGCGGGATGGCGCTGCACGGAAAAGAGCGAATGGAACGCGCGCTGGAACTCGGCCAGAGGGCGCGGCAGGAGCTTGCAAAGATCAAAGGAATCGAAGTTCTTGGGACCGAGATGGAAGGAACGTGCGGCGTATGGAAGATCGACCTGACGCGTCTTGTATTCTCGGCAAGAGAACTTGGTATTTCCGGCTACGATCTGCAGGTGCGTCTGTACGAGGAATACCGCGTCAGTACAGAGCTTGCCGACGAGGAGAACGTGGTCTGCGTTATTACCTGGGCAAACAGCGAGGAAGATATCACACGGCTGATCGATGCGCTGGCAGGAATTTCGGCAGCAGAGAGCGGGAAAACGACGGGGCGGACGAAGTTTACAGAAAAGCAGTGGCTGTTCCGCAGCCTGCCGGAGATGGTAAAGACACCGCGCGAGGCATATTTTGCGGAGAAGGAAGCCGTTCCGTTTGCAGAAGCGGAAGGACGAATTGCAGCCGAGATGGCAGCCCCATATCCGCCGGGAATCCCGCTCATCTGCCCGGGCGAGCGGTACAGCAGAGAAATGTTGGAACTGATGCGCCAGTATAAAGCAGACGGCTGCGAATTTCACGGACCGTCGGATGCGTCGCTGGAAGTGCTGTATGTTCTGAAAGAGGAATAAAAGAAAACGGAAGTCGGTTCCCAGCGTTTTGCAACAGAAACCGCAGAGAACAGACTGTCAGGAAAAGGAGATGAATTGCGTATGAAAAAAAATGATATCCTGGAACGTAAATGGACTGAGAGCCTGCATGAAAAAAAGGTTTTCAGGAATACTTTGAGGCGACAGATGCCGATATTTTCTGCCTGCAGGAGACAAAGCTGCAGGAAGGACAGATCGACCTTGAGCTGCCCGGCTATCATCAGTATTGGAATTATGCGGAAAAGAAAGGATATTCCGGCACGGCCCTGTTTACCAAAGAGGAGCCGATTTCTGTTCGCTATGGTATCGGAATCGAAGAACATGATATGGAAGGCCGTGTGATCACGGCAGAGTTTCCGGAATACTTTGTTGTAACCGTCTACACACCGAATTCGCAGGATGAATTAAAACGCCTTGCCTACCGGATGGAGTGGAGGATGCGTTTCTTTCTTACTTAAAAGGACTGGAGCAGGAAAAACCGGTGATTTTCTGCGGAGATCTGAACGTCGCAGCGACCGAGATGGATATCAAAAATGCAAAGGCAAATGAGAAAAACGCCGGCTTTACGAAAGAGGAGCGCGAAAAATTTGCTGTGATCAAAGAAAAAGGCTTTGTTGATTCCTTCCGTATGCTGTATCCGGACACCGTGACGTATTCCTGGTGGTCATACCGCTTCCAGGCACGCCAGCGGAATGCAGGATGGCGGCTTGATTACTTTATGGTATCAGAGTCCTTAAAAGATGCAGTTGCAGATGCCAAAATCCATACCGAAATTCTCGGTTCCGACCATTGCCCGGTGGAACTGGATTTAGAGGTATAACAATTGGTAACATTGGTCAATTGACAATTTTATTCAAATGATTTACATTAATAGTATGACAATTGCAACAAATTATAAAAAATAAGGGCGGGAATTATGATACAGACAAAAAACAGAGGAAAATATCGAATTTTACCGGGAAATCCGGAGAAAATGGGCGCATCGGCGACGAAAGACGGATACAATTTTGCCGTAGAAGTATCAGATGGAAAAAAGCAGAGCTTCTGCTGTACCGGAAAGGTCACCAAGAAACCGTTTCTTACCGTGCCGCTTCCGGAAGAGGAGCGCACTGGCGTGATCAGTTCCGTGGAAATCACAGGCCTGACGGTAGGAAAGTTTTCGTATGCCTACCGGATGGACGAAGCTTTCTGCTTGGATCCATATGCGGGAGCAGTAGAAGGAAGAGAAACCTTCGGTGCACCGATGGAAAAAGAAGAGGGCGCCTGCTGCTGCCTTCTCCCGGAGTACCCGGTAATGCGCACCACCTCACTGCACCGGCCGTATGAGGAGACGATTCTGTATAAGCTCCATGTGCGCGGTTTCACCAAAGACGGAAGCTCCCGTGTAAAGAACAAGGGAACGTTCCGCGGCGTGATCGAAAAAATTCCATACTTAAAAGAACTCGGTATCAATGCAGTAGAGTTGATGCGTCCTATGAGTTTTTTGAGTGGACCTCCCTTACGGAGCCGGCCTATGTATATCCGGCGCCGGTGGAAGAGAAGCGCGTGAATTATTGGGGATACGCACAAAGGCCTGTATTTTGCTCCGAAAGCTTCGTATGCTGCATCCGCAGATGCCGTCGCAGAGTTCGCAGAGATGGTCGATGCCCTGCATGAGAATGGTATCGAATGCCTGATGGAATTCTGTTTTGCCCCGGGAACGCCTTCTGGTTTTGTCCTGCAGGTTCTGCACCACTGGCAGCTCCGCTACCAGATCGACGGTTTCCATCTGGTCGGCGATGCATCGCTGGCAGAAGAAGCGTCCAAAGATGCACTCCTTCGGAAGACGAAACTGATTTTTCTCGGTTTTGACGGCGAACGGATCTATCAGGAAAACGCCCTTGGTTCCGGAATTTAGGGGAACACAATCAGGCTACCAGTACCATATCCGCCGCTTCTTAAAAGGCGATGAGGGCAGCCTTTCCGACTTCACCTATTATCTGAGAAGAAGCCCGGAGACACACGGTGTGATCAATTATCTTGCGGATCACGACGGTTTTACCCTGTATGACAGCGTTTCCTACGAACAGAAACACAATCTGGACAACGGCGAAGACAATATGGATGGTTCCAACGAAAACCTGACCTGGAACTGCGGCGCAGAAGGCGTGACCCGGAAACCGGCTGTGCGCGCGCTGCGTCTCCGCCAGCTGAAAAATGCCGTTCTCATGCTGATGACAAGCCAGGGAACACCGCTGATTTACGGCGGCGATGAATTCGGCAACAGCCAGAAGGGCAACAACAACGCCTGGTGCCAGGACAACAAAACCGGCTGGATCGACTGGAAAGCAGCGCCCGGAATCCGGAGTTTGCCGCCTTTGTAAAAGCAGCAATCGCCTTCCGGAAGCGCATCCGGCGCTGCACGGCGAACGCGAGCCGCGCCTCATCGACTACAAATCCTACGGCTGCCCGGATATGTCCTTCCACAGCCAGAGAGCCTGGTTCTCCCAGATGGAAAACACATGCCGTTTTATCGGCGTCATGTACTGCGGAAGCTATTTCCAGGATAAAGACGGCAACAAGGACGACGACCTCTATATTGCCTACAACATGCACTGGAATCCGCATGAGCTGGCACTGCCGTCCCTCCCGGAGCAGAAGGTCTGGTATCTGACGGCCGACACCAACACACCGGAAGTCTTCCTGACAGAAGAAAATCAGAAAAAAGTCAGCGCAAAAACGGTCATCGTGCCGCCGCGCAGTATCATAATTTTAACAGGAAAGCAGGAGAAGGGGCAGAATGATGAAAGCATGGCAGCACTTTAAAACCATTACCACACACAAAATGTGGGTCATGCGGTACTGCTTCAAAATAGGACTGTACTGGCAGGGACTGACCCACGACCTCTCGAAATATTCGCCGACGGAATTTCTGGTCGGCATGAAATACTACCAGGCGACCGGAGTCCCAATAACGCCGAGCGCGAAGACACCGACATGTCAAAATCCTGGATGCACCATAAAGGGCGCAACAAACATCATTTTGAATACTGGATTGATTACGGTATCAATTGTGGCACCATCATCAAAGGCGTCCCAATGCCGCGCCGTTACGTCGCCGAGATGATTATGGACCGCATCAGCGCGTCCCGCGTCTACCTCGGAGACGCTTATACCGATCAGGCGCCGTACCAGTATCTCAAAAAAGGAATCGGCCACCTCTGGTTCGTCCATCCCGAGACACTCTCGCAGCTCGAATTTCTGCTGCGCATGCTCTCGGAACGCGGCGAAGACGATACCCTCTATTACATCCGCTACCACTTCCTAAAAGGTGACCCCGTCCCGCGAATGCACTGTCCTCAAGAATGCACCGTCTACGAAGAGGCCATCCGCAAGAAAGTGTTCCCGTCCAC